>Ga0068714_10005140_pt1 | contig 14070 bp, 11 predicted proteins | sample MTBNYHSulfiMetaG_FD_62988 | JGI IMG/M metagenome (GOLD analysis project Ga0068714, IMG submission 62988) | Enrichment culture microbial communities from rom New York Harbor, USA that are MTBE-degrading - MTBE-NYH (New York Harbor Sulfidogenic)... | ecosystem: Environmental > Aquatic > Marine >... | reverse complement strand
GAAGTCCGGATGGACGAACGACCCGAAGCTTCATCTGGACTTGGCGGAGGCGTCGGGCGTCCTGATCACGCTCGACACGGGGCACGCGGCGTCGAGTCCTCTCGTGCGTTCCGGGAAACAGCAGATCGTTGGGATCATCCGACAGTTGAAGGACAGGACCCGCCATGTGCATCTCTACGGGCACGAGACGATCGATTCGGGTCGCCACGAGCCGCCGGGAAGCTGGGAAGAGATACGCGAAACGTGTCAGGCGCTCCGGGAGATCCCGGGAGAGACCGGCTGGGTGCTCGAGCTATCGGAGCTCTCCGACCTGGAAGCCACCAGAGCGGTTCTCGACGGACATCTGGAGGCCTTGAATCGCCCATGAATTCCCTGCACATCGTCAACGCGAGGCTTCTCACGCCCTACCGACTGATCCCACGGGGCGACCTGCTCATCGAGAATGGGAGAATCGCCTGGGCCGGCGGGTCTTGCGGATCGATCCGCCCGAAGAAGGGAACGGCGCGGATCGACGCGTGCGGCATGTACGTAGCGCCGGGATTCGTCGACATCCACGTGCACGGCGGGGGCGGCGGGGACGTGATGGACGCGAAGCGCTCCTCCCTGGAGAGGATCTGTACAGCCCATGCCCGCGGTGGAACCACCTCCTTGCTCCTGACGACACTGACCGCACCTCTGGACCACGTCGCGGCAGCCCTGGACACGATCGAGTCGGCGAGCCGCCGGTCGGCATTGGATGCCCGGGTGCTTGGAGCACACCTGGAGGGTCCCTACCTCAATGTGTTGCACGCCGGCGCTCAGAATCCGGCGTTCATCGTGCCCCCCAGGGAGACAGAGTACCTGCCTCTCCTCGCTTCCCATCCATCCATCCGGCGAGTGACGCTCGCGCCCGAGGTTCCGGGAGGCTTGATCCTCGCCGGGCACCTGCGCGACCGCGGAATCCTCGCATCCATCGGGCACAGCGGCGCGACGTACCACGACGTCCTCGCGGCTCTCGAAGCCGGCTGCACCCACGTGACGCACATGTTCTGCGGGATGGGGAGCATCACGCGGGTGAATGGATACCGCGTCAGCGGCCTCGTCGAATCGACGCTGCTCCTCGATTCGCTGACGGCCGAGATGATCGGGGACGGCCACCACCTCCCTCCGAGCCTCACCCGCTTGCTCCTCAAGGCCAAGCCCGGCGCGGTCGCACTGGTCACCGATGCGATCTCGGCCACCGGAGAAGGCCTTGGGGCCCACCAGTTGGGAGGGCTGGAGATCCTCGTGGAGCATACGGTGCCGGAGACATTCGAGATCGAGCCGCCCGGCGCTGTAGCCAAGCTGCGCGATCGGAGCGCATTCGCGGGGAGCGTCGCCACCATGAACCAGCTCGTTCGGTTCATGACAGGAAGTGTCGGCGTGCCGCTCGGGAGCGCAGTGCAAATGGCAACGGCCATCCCCGCAAGGATCATCGGCCGCCTCGACATCGGGGTTCTTGCCCCAGGCGCCTGGGGCGATGTCGTGATGTTCGATGAGAATCTCGATGTCGTGTTGACCGCCGTCGAGGGGCGCATCACCTACCAGGATCCGTCCCACGACGAACTCACGGGGGGCGCGCAAGGAGGCGGTGAGTGAGACAGATCAACATCTGCGAGAGCAAGCGAGAGATCGGACGGGTTGCCGCACGGCAAGCATCGCATCTCCTCCGATCGGCGATTGCCACGAGGGGAACCGCTGTCTTCGTTGCGGCAACCGGAGTCTCGCAATTCGAGTTTCTGGATGTTCTGGCGCGGGAGGCCGCCATCGACTGGGCTCGCACGACGATGTTTCATCTCGACGAGTATGTCGGGCTTCCCTCGGATCACCCCGCGAGCTTCCGGCGGTATCTCCGCGAGCGCCTCGTGGATCGGGTTCGTCCTGGAAGCGTGCACTTGATCGAAGGCGATGCCGCATCGCCGCAGCAGGAATGCGAGCGCCTCAACGCCCTGATCTCCCGAGTCAGCGTCGATGTGGCCTTCGTCGGCATCGGTGAGAACGGCCACCTGGCATTCAATGACCCGCCCGCCGACTTCCACACCGAGGTGCCCTACGGAGTCGTCGACTTGGATGAGCGATGCCGACGGCAACAGATCGGAGAAGGATGGTTCGCCTCCCTGAGCGAGGTCCCGAGCAAGGCGATCTCCATGAGCATCAGACAGATCATGAAGGCCAGGAGCGTGATCTGCGTCGTTCCCGATGCCCGGAAGTCCGACGCCGTGGCCCATTGCCTCGAAGGAGAAATCAAGGCGGAGTGGCCCGCCTCCATTCTTCGGATGCATCCCGAGGTCTACTACTACCTCGACAGGACGTCGGCAGCTGGGCTCACCTCCGAGGTGACACTGGCTCAGTCCGCCCCACGAATCGAGGCCCAATGGCGTTCCTAGATGAGAGGTACCTGCTATCCTGCCGCGAGGCGGAGACCATCTACCAGGCCATCGCGACCCTTCCCATCGTCGATCCCCACAGTCATGTGGACCCTGAGCGCATCGCACGCAATCAAGGCTGGGAGGATCTCTGGGAGGCAGAAGCGCAGAGCGATCACTACGTTTGGGAGCTGATGCGCAGAAGCGGGGTGCCTGAGGAAGAGATCACGGGTCAAGCTTCGAATGAGCAGAAGTGGCGAGCCCTCGCAAACGTGTTTCCGCGGTTCGCCGGCAACCCGGTGTACGAGTGGCTGCACCTCGACCTTCGAAATCGGTTCGGCATCAAGGCGCTCATCAACTCGGACAGCGCTGCAGCCATCTGGCAGGAGACGAAAGCGCAGTTGGCCGAGAACAGGATGACGCCCGTTTCGCTCCTCAGGGAGATGAATGTCGAGACACTGTGTACGACCGACTCTCCGCTCTCGGACCTCGCATGGCACAAGGATCTCCGCGGACGGATCCCGGATCTGCGCGTGCTTCCCACGTGGCGTCCCGATGTCGCGTCTCGAATCGGCGACAAGGAGTGGAACGCATTTGCCGATGCGCTTGCGGAGCGAACCCACGTGCAGACGACGGAGCTCCCGGGCTTCATGGACGCGCTTTCCAAGACCCACCAGGCCTTCGCCGCACAGGGCTGCGTGAGTAGCGATCACGCCCTCGAGCAGCCCCAAGAGCTTCTGATATCGCAGAAGCGTGCCGCGCAGATCTTCGACAAGGCCCGCCAGGGCACGCTCCCGGATACGTCAGAGCAGGCTCAATTCCAGATGTTCATGCTTCGCTTCTTCGCGGACCTGGCCGTGGATGCGGGGTGGATGATGCAGCTTCACATTGGTGCCATACGCGACTACCGCGACCGGCTGCTCGTGTCCCTCGGCCGTGACGCCGGGGGAGACGTGGCGTCTCACGCAACGCAGTTCGCGCAACGCTTGCGCGGATTCCTCAACCAGTATGACCAGCGCTTGCGCCTCGTGCTCTACTGCCTGCATCCCAGCCATGTCTACACGCTCGCGACGCTCGCGCGAGCCTTCCCAAGCGTTTTCGTGGGCGCTTCCTGGTGGTTCATGGACAACCCGATCCACATGCAAGCGCACCTGGCCGAGCTCGCGAGCGTCGACCTCCTCGCCGATTTCGCGGGGATGGTGACCGATTCCCGCAAGCTCTTGGCGTACCAATCGCGAACGGAGATGTTCCGGCGCACGCTGGCGAGCACCGTTGGAGAGATGGTCGCTCGCGGGAGGCTGCCCATCACAGTGGGCACCGATATCGCGAAGGGACTCTGCTATGCCCGCCCTCGGCGACTCCTTGAAGGTGGCTCGTGACGGCTCTGTCCTCCATACGACGCGGGTCCCGGGCCTTGGGATGGGCCACGGGAACAGCCCGCATATCGACCGTGGCGTGTGCTGGTTGAGAGAAGTCGCTTGGGTTTGCCGTACAGGATCTTCAGTCCGGGAAACCGTCTGCGGAATCGAGACGTGATCCCCTTGAAGCCGGTGCCCCACCGGGGCATTTCTTAAGACTGGCTCCCCGTAGTGGACAAGCTTCGAACTATTGCGACACTTGATCGGGAGATCGTGGCAGTTCTCTCTCCGTAGACTGGGAGGGGTGGTGGACAGCTTCAGAACAGCACCCGCCTTTGCCGGCGCGGGGCATAGGCCCTGGAGCCGCATTGAACAGTCGTTCGAGCTGTCTTCTCCCGCCGTCTTACGAAGGGAGTTGCGAAACGCTGCCAGCCACCTTCAAGAGCGTGACTCTCGCTGGAGTCTTCCTTCCTAGCTCCTTCTCACGCATCTGTATAACACGAAGAGCGTCGACTTCACAGACCCGACTCGCGCAAGGCTCAACGGATGCATAATGGGTAGGCAACGTGGCTATTTGGCCTTTCTGTGCGGCACATGAGCAGAGCTTGACTAGATTGTAGACATGCTGTATACATGTGGAGTCCAGCCAAGTTCTCTACTGGTTGAGCTCTCCCCGGGAGGTGGTGACAGAAGAACTGCAAAGGAAACGCAATGCCGTGGGCTAGTACTACGTAAGGAGGTCAACCATGAAAGCCCGCAGGGTGTCGTTGGGATTGGCCATTGCTCTTGTAAGCATCATGGCGGTGCTGGTTGTCGGTGTGATGCAAGTGAGCGGGCAGGGCGTGCTACAGCTATCCCTGGCGGAGCCGCCCTTGACGCTCGATCCTGCTGCTACTCATTCTCACCCGGACTGGATCTTGATGTTGCAGATGTACGAAACGCTGATCCAGTACGATCCTACGAGCCTCACAGAATTGAAGCCGCTCCTGGCGGAACGAGTACCAACGGTTGAGAATGGGCTTGTCTCGAAAGATGGACTCACGTACACATTCCCTCTGCGACGAGGGGTCAAGTTTCATGATGGTACAGACTTCGACGCCCACGATGTCGTATACACCTTCAAGCGTCTCATCACCATGAACATCCCCCAGTCCAAGACGCAGCAATACGTCATACCTTACGTCGACGTGGATGGGGTAGAGCTGGTAGATGACTACACGGTCGCTTTCCACCTCAAGAAGGTGTTCCCTGGTTTCATCTACTCGTTCTGCGACCCATGCACGTCGATCCTGAGCGAGGACTACGTCGAGGCGCACGGAGGTTATCAGGCCGACACGGAAAGCGACTGGATACGTTGGCACGCCATGGGCACGGGGCCCTTCAAGCTTCAGGAAATCGAAGCCCCTGGACTCCGAAGTGTGCTCGTAAAGAACGAAGACTACTGGGGTGAGCCTGCCAAGCTCGACATGATCACGACTGTTGTCGTGTCTGATCCCTCAACCCAGATCTTGATGCTGATCAATGGCGAGATTGACCTGCCCGTTGACCTTGCACAGGATCAGCTGCGGAACGTCGAGAACGTGCAGGGTGTAGTAATCGAGCGCGGTCTTCCCGCGTTGAGAACGTCAACCATCCGACTCCAGCAGCACATCAACACGGCCGAGATGGACCGTGCCAATACAATCCCCGCTGACTTCTTCCAAGACATACGGGTGAGAAAAGCGTTCGCGTACGCATTCCCGTACAACGACTACATCGACATCTACAACCCGGGCAACATCCGCTTCTCCGGAGCGGTCCAGAAAGGTGTCTTTGGCGACTACCCAGATGTTGGAAGGTATGACTACGATCCCGACGCCGCCGAAGCACTCTTCAGGCAGACGGAATGGTGGGACAAGGGCTTCACGATCACAGCATACACGCTGCCCAACTGGTCGACGTGGCCACAGGCGATCAGCATGCTTGCCGAGAGTCTGAAGTCGATAAATCCCAAGTTCGTCATAGAGATGCGCGCAGTCGAGTGGGCGACGCTCGTCGATCTCTGCACGAAAGGAGCGGTCCCCATCGAGATCGAAGCCATTCGCGGAGTCTCCGCGGACCCCGACTCCATCGTCAGACAGCGCATGTACAAGGGTGGCTGGGATACGCTGGGCCTCAACGATCCCGAGGTGGACAAGCTTATCGATGAGGCTGCCGCGACGGTTGACTCAGTGAAGCGTGCCGAGCTCTATCGCCAGCTCGAGAAGATTGCCTATGAAACCTGCTTCATGCTTACTACCATGCAGGATTCGGCCTTCTCGGTCCACACAGCTCGGGTCAAGGGACTCCAGTGGCATCCGATCTTCCAGAATTGGTTGAGCTACCGGTCCGTCTACATAGAGGAGTAGCCGTAGACCGGCCGGTCCACCGGAGTTGACAGTGCGGTGGGCCCTCCAACAAGGAGGGCCCACTCTCTGATCAAGTGCAGAGGAGTACCCAAATGACGACAACGGACAGGAGTCGCTCTCTCATTTGTGTCGATGGCTTCCAAGGTTCCCGTCTGGACGCCAGTTATGTACAGAAGCTAAGGAAAGGAGGCATAAGCGCGTTCTTCAGCAGCGTCTCCGACAGTCATCAATCACTGCGCGACACTATGACGAGGCTTCTGAAATTCCGGAGGTTTGTGGCCGGAAGCCCCGATCTTCTGTTTTGCACAAGCGCATCTGAGATCGAACGTGCTGTTGGCGCTGGGAGAATCGCCGTTCTGGCGACATTCCAGGACACGTATTGCCTGGGCTATGACGTCGAGCTCATGGAGTTGTTCCACTCCCTGGGAGTGCGGATGGTTCAGCTCACAGCAAATGACCGAAACTTCGTTGGTGATGGTTGCGGCGAGCCGGCAAACGCGGGTCTCTCCAAGCCTGGGAAGCGACTGGTCAAGCTCCTGAACCAGTTGGGGATACTCATCGACCTATCGCACGTCGGGGATGCGACGCGGAGGGATGCGCTGGAACTGAGCGAGTCCCCCGTCGTCTTCTCGCATGGCAACGCTCGGGGGTGTTGCGACAACGTTCGCAACGTTGCCGACGAAGACATCAGGCTGCTCGCCAAGCGTGGAGGAGTCATCGGAGCGACAACATACCCCACGCTGTGCTCGTGGGAGAAGAACCCCACAATCGACACCTTCATTGACAATATCACCTACATGGTCGACTTGGTTGGTGTCGATCACGTCGGGCTCGGCCTCGGCCAGATCGAGGGGTTGAACATCGACGACTATCTGAAGAAGTACCCTGAGATGTATGGAGTTGACGCATGGCCGGAGGGAGTTGAGAGCGTCACCGCATGGCCAGCAATCCTTCGGAAGCTCTCGGACCGAGGATACAGCGCCGAGGACGTTGCCAAGATCGCGGGCGCCAACTTCCTGCGAGTCTATCGCCAGGTTCTTGATGGGAGGCAATCGTGACTTCAGGAACGACAACTGTCGCCGGGAGATCACTTCAACGCGGGACAAAGAACTGCTTCTTGATCCCACTCGTTCACATGAGTATCGGCTCTGATCTGCTCCTGCCGCTCAACGTCATCGTCGGCAAACGGCCAGGTCCTCGCCTGATCTTGGTCTTCTGCCAGCATGGTGACGAAAGCCTCCCACTTCAGGGCTGGTTTGAGCTATTCAATCGCCTGGATCCAGCGCAGGTGGCCGGTGAGCTCGTGGGGATCCCCGTGGCGAGCCCCATGGCAACCGCATTCAACATGAGAAACAGCCTACCGGACGCGCTCGGTGGAGACCATGGGAACATGAATCGAGCGTGGCCTGGGCGAGAAGACGGTTGGTTGACAGAGAGGATCACACACAGAATCGGAGAAGACGTGCTGCCAGGTGCAAGTTGCGTTATCGATTTCCACGACGGGAGCGCTGGCGGCCTGCACATATACTACGGCTACCTGCCATCCGGTGACACACCCGTCGATGCTGAGTCTGCCCGTCTCTCGCAGGCGTTCGGGATGGAGATCCTCATCAGCAAGAGCCTCACGTACCGGGGAACCCTGAAACAGTACCTGACGGAAAAGGGCATCCCAAGTGTTGGAGTGGAGATCGGGCAGTTCTACGGGTTCGACGGTCTATCGCCGCGCGCCCCCGCCGAGGTTACCGCCACAGGCATCCAGAACGTCATGAAGCTCACAGGGATGATGGATGGTGAGCCCGTGCTCCCTAAGCGACAGGCCGTCGTCTATCCTGAGACGCGCGTGAAATCGGTCAATGGCGGGCTTCTTCTTGCGAGAGTAACAGACCATGATATCGGCCAGATGATGCCGGCAGCGCGAACTCTCTTCGAGATCGTCGATGTAGCGAAGCAAGAAGTCATTGAAGCTGCCCACGGACCGTTTGGCTCGAACATGCTCCTCACGGCCCCTCCGAACGCAACATTCGTCAATCCGGGAGACCAATGCTGTCATGTCGCCGATGCTGGGACTCTTGAGTGGATAGTAAACGCGTGAGAGGCGAGAACTGCACTCGGCCGCGCGATCGAGACGGACCGAGTCCTTGTTGACTTCGACAGGGCGTTTCGATCTACTCCGATCTGCGTTGAGTGTTCTTTACGGTAGCGCTGGCCGTTGCACGCGTCGACACCAGCAGAAGCCGGAATGAATCCTTGGAGGTATGCCAGGCATGGCGGGCTACGTGGCGAAGCGGGTGTTGGCTGTGATTCCGACGGTCTTCTTCGTTGTCTTCCTAGTGTTTGTGCTTACACGTGTGGCGGGGGATCCAGCTGCTATGTACATCGAGCCGGGCACGAGTCCTGAGCAAGCGGCACGGATTCGACAGGCCCATCATCTAGACGAGCCTTTGCTCAGTCAGTTTGTCTACTACTTGCGGGACCTGTCCCAGGGCAACCTGGGGTTCTCCAGAATCTCCGGCATCCCTGTCCTCCAAGCCATTGGGAAGTACTTCCCTGCCACTCTCGAACTGACCGTAATCAGCATGCTTGTCGCTGTTGTTCTCGGCATACGGCTGGGAGTCTCATCAGCTGCACGTGCCGGAGGAGCCGTCGACCAGGTCTCGAGGGTTGCTGCGCTGGGCGGAGTGTCGGTTCCCATCTTCTGGCTGGCGCTCATCCTGCTCTATGTCTTCTACGCGCGCTTGAGGGTACTGCCGGTAGGTCGAGCAAACGCGTCGATGTGGCCCCTGAGCGACCGGCACACGAACATATACATCTTGGATGCGCTTATCAACGGCAATCTCCGCCAGCTCGGCGACGCCATCATGCACCTGCTACTTCCCGTGTTCTGCCTCAGCTACCTTCAGTTGGCAATCATCATGCGGGTGATGAGATCTAGCATGCTGGAGGTCCTTCGAGAGGACTACATAGCCACTGCGCGAGCCAAGGGAGTGTCTGAGCGCCGCGTGATCCGCAAGCACGCCAGGCGCAATGCTCTCCTCCCTACAGTCACTATTGTGGGTTTCTCATTTGGGACGATGCTTAGTGGTTCCATTCTCACGGAGAAGGTGTTCAATTGGCCCGGGATGGGATCCTGGGCAGTTAGGTCGATCTTGAATCTCGATACGGCATCGATCCTGGGTTACGTACTGATCACCGGACTGATCTACGCGCTGGTGAACCTCATGACAGACGTGCTCTACTCGTATCTGGATCCTCGTATTGCTGTTCGGTAGGTGAGACATGGCTGCATCATGGGAGCGAGCCTCTTGGCTCTGGCTGGCTGCACGAATGGGTGGTCTCGCAGCACGGTGGTGCAAGAGCTGGCGGTCCTTCTTGAAAGATCTGTGCCGCAACACCACGAGTGTTGCGGGTCTCATCATCATAGGCTCGTTTGCCATTCTTGCGATCCTGGCCCCAGTCGTCACAACACCGAATGAGCCTAACCCCTACCGCATGAAGAAGGACATGCTGCACCCGCTCGTACCGCCCGGCTCTCCAAATCACCCACTTGGAACAGACAGGACCGGGTCGGACATCCTCTATGGATTGATCTGGGGAACGCGGCTTTCCATATCAATCGCACTCGCGATCACAGCGGCAGCAGTTGTGGTAGGTGTTGCCCTGGGTGTCACGGCAGGCGTCATCGGCGGAGCCATTGACTCGCTCCTGATGCGGGTAACTGACGGCTTCTTTGCGTTGCCTCCCTACATACTCGCGATGGCGATTCTGGCCTCTCTCGGAGCAACATTGGAGAATCTCGCAATCACCTTGATCCTCATCACGTGGCCTCGCTTCGCCCGTGTGATTCGTTCCCAGGTCTTGAGCGTGAAAGAGCTCACGTATGTACATGCCGCCAGGGCAACTGGCGCTTCCAACCTCAGGGTCGCAGTCCGCCATGTCTTGCCAAATGCCATCTCGCCGGTCTTCGTCCAGGCAAGCCTTGGCGTAGGCGAAATCGTGCTCTGGGTTGCAGGACTGTCATTCATCGGGCTAGCTCCTTCTAACATGACTGAATGGGGGAACATGGTGTCACTAGGACAGAGTGATCTGATCGGAGGATACTGGTGGCCATCCGTTTTTGCCGGTATCATGATCTTCCTCTTCGTGCTAGGTACAAACCTTCTAGGTGATGGACTTCGCGATGTGTTGGATCCCAGGATTAGACACAGTAAGATTAGGTAGGAGAAGGCGGCGATAATGGAGCGCCAGCAGGAGCGCAGACTGCTCTCAAGAGAGATCTACGAACAGTTGAAATCACGGATCCTGGCTTTCGAAATCCCCGCTGGGACACCCCTCGCAGAGAACTCGCTCGTCCAGGAGTTCGGGGTGAGCAGAACGCCTATCAGAGCGGCGCTGCAGATGCTTCGGAATGAGGGCCTCGTCCAGTTTAGGGGAAAGCTGGGCGCCGCAGTATCCGCCCCCTCGTTCCGGAGGGTTGTTGAGGCCTACTCCGTCCGCGAGCTGCTGTGCCCGTACGCTGCACGGCTTGCAGCTGGACATGCAGCAGACGAGAGACTAGCGGAACTGAGAGAACGCCTGGAGAAGACATCGACCGATGCTAGCGGGCCAGCTCATCGGGTTGAGTGCGAGACCGTTAATCGGTACTTTCATTCAACCATTCTTGAAATCGCTGGGAACGAGACGCTTCGCGAGATTGGGGAGAGACTGCTGTGGGTGACGCAACAGGTCAGCGTTGAGCTCCCGGGGCAATCCTTCAGTGAAAGCAGGGAAGAGCACTTCGAAGTCCTCGACGCTCTCTGCGACCACGATCCAGAGGCCGCGGAACAGGCGATGAAAAAGCACATCGTCAACTCTAAGAGCAGATGCTTCGGCAAATAACAAGAGAGAAGCGCTTGGTCCAGGGAAGGCTGTTTGACCTGTCCAGATCTGGGCATGCATCGGCGGTAGCCGTGCCCCCAGCGGGGGATCCGGAGGTCTAATAGTGCGGAAACCCAGTCTTGAAAGCGGCGAACAGACGCCTTCTGGCACAAGCATTCTTCAAGGCAAGATCGCGATCGTCACAGGTGCCAGCAGGGGGATCGGGCGAGCAATCGCGATCGAACTTGCCCAGCGTGGGAGTACAGTGGTAGCGGTTGCTCGAGATCAAGGAAGGCTCGAAAGCCTCGCGGAGCAAGCGAAGGGACTGGACTGCCACGTGAGACCCGCCGTCGCCGACGTCACTGTTTATGCCCAGGTAGCTTCGATATTCGATGACGCGGTCCGGTCGTATGACCGGGTCGATATCCTCGTGAGCAACGCTGGCGTACTATCCACGTCGGAAGTCGTCGATCAGTCTCCCGCTGATTGGCAGCGGGTCATCGATGTGAATCTGACGGGAGCGTTCTACTGTATGAAGTGCGCTGCGCGCGTCATGATTGGCCAGAGGAGTGGGGTCATCGTGGCAATTGGCTCTAGAGGATCCCATCGCGGGACAAAGGGGTTCGGAGCTTACTGCGCTTCGAAGTTCGGCCTACTTGGGCTGACGGAAAGCTTCGCTGAAGAGATGAAGCCGTACGGTGTACGTGTTAATGCGGTATGTCCTGACGGCGTGGATACGGACATGCTGCGGCCGTATGTCGCCGAAGCAGATCGGTCTAGCCTGCTACCTCCGGAGAGGATTGCGCAGGTTGTGGCCTTCCTGTGTGCTCCTACTTCATCCGCGATCGCAGGCGCGTGCATTGACGCGTACGGGCTTCGCCCGAAGTACTAAGTACCCGACGTGTCACACGAATTAGGGGCACATTGTCTTCCTGTCGCCTGTCCTGAGAGTCTCCTAATACTCCCTGCGAAGTGCCATTGGAGAGATCGGGAGGCATTCAGGGGTTGCTCCCGTGCCGCGGTCTCAGGGCGGAGCGAGCAGTGCATGCCGGGCTACCAGTTGGCCAAGCCGGTGCCCCAGCCCCCGGGAATCGGTCCGGAAGCGGAAGTAAGATTCCGTCCAACGTCGGGAATAATGAAACGATAAAACGTAGAAAGGAACGACATTCCAGATGCTGGCTCCCCGTAGTGGACAAGCTTCGAACTGTCACCGAACTTGACAAGGAGATTGTGGCGATGCTGTCGCCATAGGCCCCCGCTCAATTCGCGGTTCCGCGTTGCTTCACCAGGGCGAGCAGCACTGCACCAACTCGTTTACGAACGGCAGGCACTAAGTGTTTCAGCCCTTGCTGCCACTGTCCACTTGAGCCCAGTATCCAAGCGGGCAGTTGTCCTCTCCAATCCGGTGTGCATACACTGCACGCGAGACATCTGGGGGCTTCAGAGTACCGGGGAGACGGACCTCCGGCTGATGACCTCCAGGCTCTGGAGGTGCGCCGTGAAGAATGTCCTGGTACGTGCTGTCGGGGTCTGTCTCGCCGTCGTTTTCCTCGCCTTCGTCGTTGTGGCCTCGGACGTCAAGGAGCATGAGGAGCCGTTTACGTTGGAGCCACACCACTACAAGGGCTGGAGTTTCGTCGTCTACGAACCGGGACCGATTTCCATCTCTGCTGTCTGGACGGGCACCACTTCACTGAAGATCTCCTTGTACGCTCCGGGACAGGATGATCCTGTGCTGGAGCGGACGTTCACCTCTCCTGCGTCAACCCAATTCTCCGTGCTCCAATCCATGGTTGATGCCGGGACACAGTGGCGGGTGAGGGTGTCAAACCTGAGTGACCAGCAAGCGACGGGCACCCTCGAATTCTCTCACCCAAAGACGCTTCCTGTGATCGATTCATTCAGGACGGATCTCGACCTTCTGATCGATGAGCCGGGAATCGCTCGCTATGCCGGATTCCCGGGTCAGGAATACACCCTGACGTGGAGAACCACCTATGCCAACAAGGTGTCAATCGAAACCAGCTGCGGAGCGGTGTTCGCCGAACGTAGCTCAAGCGCACCCGCCACGGATTGTCCCGAAACGTCCGCCGATGTCTCGCGTGACGGGTCGAGAAGTGAGATGCTCTACGACCAGGGGGCCAGCTTCACACTCCATGTCTCCAATGCGCATGGCACAGTTGAGAAGCGGCTGCGGATTCTCCCCAAGTCGTGGGTGGGCTACGAGCAGGCGGTCTGCATCGGCTGCGCGGCCTGCCACGAATGCGGGCACGCCTCCCAAGCCGAACAGATCGGAGCGCTGTTGCGTGAGGTCGCTGTCAAGATCAACGCGGGATGCATCCGGAACAACGCAAACCTCGATCGATTTGGAGACCCGTACCTTCGCGGTGCGCTTTCAACAGACATGCTCGCGAAGATGAGCGGATTGATTGTCTACGTGTCCGACGAGGACGCGCCCGATCTCTCAGCTCGCGGCGTCTGCGACACCGCATACGGGTGGACGCCAGGAACGCGAGCCTTCATCCTTCTGTGTGCCAACAAGCCGCTGAACGGCCTCCTCCTGTTGCACGAGCTGGAGCACCAGACGGATCCGCGCACGACGGAGTGCCGGGCGGCCTGGGTCGCGCAATTCTGCTACGGATGCCCCAATGGTGGCATCCCATGCCCGACGTGCTCGCAATGACTCAAGCCACAGGAACGCGAGGCAGGGAATGAGTTGTGGGTTGACCGCCAACAGCGGCCAGTGCTAATCTGATCCCACATGCATGTCATGTCCGGGTCCAGCTGCCCGCACCACACTGCCCGGCAGGCGAAGCATGGGAGGCCGCTCCGGGTCGGGCGGCCTCAACGTCTCGGGCTCTTCCCTGGCAAAGCCGCCGGATCGCGCTAAACAGCGACCCTTGCCATTTGCCCGGGCCGGCAATAACTGGAGCGCAGGGGGCTCGCCGGAAGACGAGTCCCCCTGCAGACGCGAGTATTGCGGGGATGGACCAGCAACACTACGTCGGCCAACCTGCCCCGGTGAAGCACGAGAGTTTGCGGATCGTCTCAACTGTCCGCTGTTGCCCCCCAGTTGCGTTGTCCCGC
>Ga0068714_10005138_pt1 | contig 14072 bp, 10 predicted proteins | sample MTBNYHSulfiMetaG_FD_62988 | JGI IMG/M metagenome (GOLD analysis project Ga0068714, IMG submission 62988) | Enrichment culture microbial communities from rom New York Harbor, USA that are MTBE-degrading - MTBE-NYH (New York Harbor Sulfidogenic)... | ecosystem: Environmental > Aquatic > Marine >... | reverse complement strand
AGAATCCGGCTCTTCCGGCGACGTGGGCGCCTCGGCTTCGCCGCGGCCTGAATCCTTTTCCTTTGGTTGAGGGTCCCGGGAGGGAAGAAGCGACAAAAGCATATTGAGGTCGAGCAGTTCCGCATCGACCAGAAGCCTCGCATTTGAGACCGGCCAATCTCGGTAGGCTTTCATCTCTCCTTCAAGATTAATTGTGTCCCGATTTATTTCAAGGGACATTCCTTCTAAACGGATTTGTTCAGGGTCGGCGATGATGGAGCCGGTGAGCACCGGCCGTACTTGGGGAGTTTCCGGCCTTGGAGTCATACTGACTTTTTGAAAATTGATCTCCCCGGAAATTTCCGGTAAACGAGGTGGCTCCTGAAGTTGACCTTCATTAAGGTTTCCTTTTGCCGAGAGTTTAAATCTGACCTTACCGTGGGGCGCTCGTTCAGCCAGTTCGGGAGAAAACTCCGCCAACCCGGCCAAGTCCAAGGGCGCCAACTCCGCAAGGAAATCCACGTTGCCGGATGGTGGTTCAATTTTTCCTTCCGCGCTCAGATGAACCGGTCCGAGCAGTAGCTCGAGATTATCCAGCTGAAGGACTTCATCGTTTTTCCTGCCGACCAGCCGTATTTCCGCAGGTACGCCTCTCGGTTTTCTTATTTTCCTACCCACAAGGATACCCGAATCCGCCAGCGCGATTTTCGCGTCTATGCGGGGCGAGTGCACGGTACCTTCGATGCGTCCGGTGAGAACCCCCACACCGGACAATTGAACGCTTTTCGATATGGCGCCGACTCCTTCCAGGATTCTGTCAACGTAATCAAAACTTGTCTTGGCGTTTATTCCTAAAGACGCATCGTTCCGGGACAGGTATCCCCTTGCGTTCAAGCGGAGGGGCAGGGACGAAATTTCGATAGCAGAAACCTCGATCTTGTCCTCTTGGGGATCGATCAGCGCTTCGAAGTCAAGGTTCACGTTGGGATCATTATACGGTTCCGTTGAATCCGGACGACTTATTTCCAGTTCTCGGATCCGGACGGACCCTGACGCAGCCACTCCTCCAACAGGCGCCGGTCCCAGGGACGCTTTTCCGACAAGCGTTCCGGCTATTGTTGTGGGCCCCGGAATTAAAGGGCCCATGGCGGACCTCAATTTGTCCAATTGGATGGTAGAGGAAGCCTCGAAAGCGATACTGTCCAGACGGGCCGGCCATTGCATTTCGCCGTTAAACGATGCGTCGACACCCGCAGAGCGCGAGAAGACGTGGAAACGATGGACCTTGGCAGTGGAAGATACTACATCGGCTGTCGCGCCGAACCGACAGAGGAGATCGTCCATGGAAATGGGTCTGCCTCCGAACGATTTTGTATCAAGAGAACCATTTTCGATTCTCAGGGCAGCGTCCGTTCGGAGGGCGTTTGGAGGCCCCGCGGCGCTTGCGTTGAATTCAATGATTCCTTTTGTTTCCAGACCTTCTATTATAGGGCTGAATTTCTGACCCACTTGGGCTGCGTCCAAGCGAAAGGCGATTATTACGTCTTGCAGGGTGACCGCTCTGAATGGGTCGTCCGCGGATCCTTTGGCTTCCAACGAAAAACCCGGCATCGTTGCGGTACACGACACCTCGACCCGGCTTCTGCGTGCGTCGCCGGATATTCGGAGTTGTTCAAGAGAAAGCTCTGAAGTTAAGCCGGTTTTCTGATTTTCGATGTGGCAAATCACGTTTTTTAACGAGGCATTGCGGAGAACGAGTTTGGCTTTTGGATTGCTCCAAAAGGACGGCGGGTCGTTTGCTTCCAGGTTCTCGCGTACTTCCGAGTAATTTGTGTTATCGCCTCTGGAAAGGGATCGAAGGGCCCGAACATTGAAAAGCCCAACGGGACTCTTCACAATGGAGAGATCTACCCCGTCAACTTCGATTTCATCGACCACTAGCGTGGAAGCCAACAGGGGCATCAATGAAAGGCCGGCTCGAAAAGAGCTTGCCTTAATGAACGGCCGATCGCCAAATTCCGGTAGATCTTGCACCACCAGGTCGGAAACCGAAATACTGAAGCCGCCCAATAAACTAAACGAAGCTTCTCCTATGGAAACGGGCCGGTTCAGGCGGGCTTCAATATGATCAATCAGGATCGATTTTATGGGCACCAATTTCGGCCCGAGTAGTGCAGCGCTTAAGAGCAGTGCAATAAATAGGGCTAATACGATGCCGAGTACTTTGAGCCACTTCATGAGATCACCCGAGAGTTCCTTCTTGATCTGTCGCATCCAGGCGACGGGATTTAGGGAAAAAACGCCAATCTGTACAAACTACAGGAAGTAACCCTTTCGTGTAAACCCCGTGTGCGCATGGTCCGCCGCCGGGAGGACTACGCAAGAGATTCCGAGTCCGAGGATTTTACCAGTTTCTCTGGAGAACGAAAAGCCCCGTAAGTTAAGAGCCCCGTAGGTTGAGATGGTGGTTAAGAATTCGATATCAGTTTCGGATTCATGGCGTTCCGTTGCTATTTAGGCGCCGGTAACGACCACATCAGGTCCGCCAAAAAAAGTGAAGACGCCGATTTTTTCGACGCCTTCACTTTTGGAACCTGAAATGTTTCCGATCCGGAACCCGTACGATGCAAATTCCGATTTTACTCTGCGGCGGGGAGTTCAGAAGATGTAATAAGAGCTTCCACCCTCTTCTGATTCTCTCTCGATATACTCATGAACTGAAGGCCGGCGGCCAACGAACCATTTGACTGGAGTCGAAGTACCTTACATTCCGCAGTCCAATCCTTAAGTGGTTGGCCCTCGAAGCGCAGAACCATACGAAAAGGCTCGGCCGGAATCATACCCTTTTCCAGGTTTATATGGTCCAGATAGGCACCGCCTTGGCTCAGGTTCTTAACGACCGCTGTTCCTAATTGGCGGTTCTCTCGCTGGTTTACCAGATACGTTTCAATTTCGGCGGGTATGTCCACAAAGATCCTTGGCCAAAGCCGACGTTCGGATTCCGGTGGGCGCTCCGGGATTTCCGGATAATGGGTCAGCTCCAAAGCAGCCAGAATTTTCTCTTTGAGAAGTGCTTTGTTGAGCTTCTTGCTTACATGAACTAGATAAACTTCGGTGTCCGAGAGCGTCGCAGCTACTGAATCGAAAACACAGTAAATGATCTTTGGTTCGCCGTGCTCCCGAGTCCTGCGAACGGCCTTAATGACCTCCTCGCCCGAAATATCGGGAAGCCTGTCGTCGATGATTAAGAGGTCTGCTCGCCGTTTCGCGCAGTGTACCAAAGCATCCGTGCCGAAGAGGACGTGATCGAACTCGATGGACTCAATACCTTTGAGAGATTGCTGAATGGCGTTCTTGAGGTGTTCATCGGAAGTGCCGACAACAACGATTTTCTTGCCTCCCTTCAGCGCCTGGAGAGGAAGATCATACTGTTTCATGAAGGCCTCGACGCTTTTGCGGCTGACCAATCTTTCCCCGGTAATCGGGTTTTTCTTACCCTTTAATATACCCTGGTCAAATTTCCGTGAAACCGTGGATCTGGAAATCCCCAGGAGCACCGCCGCTTCCCCTGTCGTTAAATAAGGCTTCATGCTTTTGTATCCTCATTCATTTCAAGTTATCCTCAGGAAAAACTTCCGTCTACTTTGAAAAAACGCTGCTGTGAATCTCATCCAATTTACCTGCCTGCCGGCTTTCCGTGGATGTCCGCCCAAAAGGTATAACCGAAAGATAAAGCCTACTGTTCTCCACTTTTAAAGGTAGCATAACTCCAATTGAGCAAATTGTCAACCAATCTTTATCTTTCGCCGGATTCATGAAGCTGAGGTTTCGAATTCGTGCCTTTTTGTTGATTTCCCTTAAAGCTTAAAGGGCGTGTATGAAACCCAACTGAAAGGCACAAACCGTTCCCGGTTGATCCTGAGCGGACCAGGCGCCGATATCTCTTTAAGACATTCTATTATAGCATTTTAGCAAGAAAAAGAGAAGATACCGATTGAAAATATACTTCTATCGCCCACCGGTTTTCAAATAAAGCCTGCCCACATGTATTTCTCTCATTGAACGTCCTATGCTTTTCGCGAGTGACGGGCGTTCGTAACTGATTTAAGATCGTGACGGCAAGAGAACCCGGATTTATTGACAAACGGATCCCTATCTATCATCCAAGTCATCAAACAAGCATTCCATCGGGACCTGTTTCGGTTCAAACGCCATTTGAATATCTCACAATAGCTTCCTTTTGATGATGCATTTCCTTCAGAGTCCCTCATTTATTTGGAATTCATCCTTGAATGATTCAACTGCCAAGTCTAAACTGAATGTGAAACGGCTTTTTCACAGGTGCATAAGAGACCGGCCGGATGACCCCGTGAACGTGGAAGCGGTCAAGATCAGATGGAATCACTGTGAACACGAGAACGAGCATATAGCGCATATAACGTATATTAGGGTGTGATGAGGACATGACCTTGAGATCACCTTGGCGTGTTTTCACAAGTAAACCCGTCCCAGGCATCTTTTCGTTGAGAGGCGACCGTCGTCGCGTAAGCTCTTGGGTATCCTTCCGAGAGGTGGTGATTTTCGATACGTTCCGTTATTGTATGGCGAACTTCAGGACAAAGGAGAGGACATGGAATTGTGGGTGAATGGGAGGCGGGTGGATACCGGACTCTTGGAAACAGCGACGAATCTCAGGTCGGTTTTGGACATGGTGGCGACTCGATTCGCACCCCCGGGCCAGACGGTTACTGAAGTCATTCTAGACGGCAGACCACTCACCTGGGAGGAAGATCGAAGTTTGGCGGAGACCAGGGTTCGAGATTTGAATAAAATAGAGATACGTACTCATAATCCGGTTGAATTGGCCTTTGACGGTATCAAGGAAGGCCTTTCATATCTCGAGAACCTGATAATTGGACTGCGAACCATCGCCCATCTATATCGCGAGAATGACATGGAAGAAGGATCCAGAATGCTCAATCTGGCATTGGAAGGAATTCAATGGTTCAGTTCCATGATTGAAAACGTAGAAACCTTTGTACCTGTGGATTTCGGCACGGAGCAGTTTGGCGAGGGTACGATTTCCGACCACTATAAAGATCTTCAGCCGTTGCTGGAAATACTCGCCGGATTGCAGGAAAATCAACGCCGGCAAGAAATGGCGGCGTTAATCGAGAACGACTTCGTACCTTACTTCGAGCGTTGGCGGGAGCTCATGAACCGTATACTCGAGGTTTCCGGACAGCGAACCGTACCCCATGAAGGATAGAAACGAAGAGACCATTCAGGAGATTCAGGGACTGGTCGGAAAGATGAACGGTCTTGTGAAAGACCTTCTGTCGGTCACCCGACGTTTGCACGCAGCCCTGTCAGGACAGGACCTCCACGCCTCGGCAAAGGCTCTGGATCTACGTCAGGGAATCCTGGACGATGCAACCAGCCTGCGGGAATTCATGTCCGGGAAACTGGACCTCTTTGATGAGAGCGATCCTTTGCCCGAGAAAATCGCCGCTGTATTGGAGGAAAATCGGAGAACACTCCAGAGTGTCCACGAAATGGAGGTCGAGTGCATGGCTTTGGCGAGCGGCTGCAGGGATGAAATCAAGGATCGGTTGGGTCAGGTGCGGGCCATCAGGAAGATGACGGTGTACGACAAACGTGGCGGCCAAACGCGAACCAGCGCCCCCAGGCTGTTTAAGAAAAAGGTGTGACCATCCGAAGACTCCTGCCGGATTGAATCATGCAACGTAGTCAGGCCACTACATTCACGCAGCTTCCTTTGCCTGTCGCCTTGACCACATAGGAAGGATCGGGCTGTGAAGATTCCATAAGGGAAATCACGGCGTTCCCGGTCTGTTCCTGTGCCGACAGGGCTTTGGATGCAATCGAGGCACTCATTTGCATCGCAATAGCCCTTGAAGTCATCTGAGAGGACATGCCCATCAAAAGGGTATTTATGTCCATATGGAGTCCCTATATGACCGTCGTGTCTATGGGTTTCGCAGAATGCGCCGACAGAACGGACTCATCCCCATCCAAAATCGTTTTTCTGAGACGGCTCATGACCTTCATAGCTTCCCGGATGTCTTGGATAGACGGTGATGACGCCAATCTGTTCTGCTCTTCCACGGCAGCGGCGCGTGCACGTGCCTTTTCGAGTTGCTGTTCAGTGTCGCTTTCCTGTCCCGGTCCCTTTCGTTGTAGAGGTTTCCTGTTGGCGGATTCGGATTGTACAAAATCCTTAAGATAGATGATATTGCCTATTTCACTTACACCCATTAAGTATTCTCCTCTCAGTCATACTTCCATCAGCCGCGTATACTGATGCTCTTGGCCGCAGGTTCCGGTTTTTCTCCCACCTGGATCGGCGCGGACGGTTTCCCATTGCCGTTTGCCTGGTGCATTCTCACCGCTTTGTTCCAGGTTTCTCTTAATTGGGTCATCAGAACCAGCGCCTCATCAATACCTGTAGCCTCTTTTCTCGCATTGGCTTCCACGATCCTTCGGTTAATGAAGGCGTAGAGGCTTAACAGGTTTTTGGCGATTTCCCCTCCCTTGTCCGTGTTCAGACTGGCCGTCAATTCCCGAACCACGTTTACAGCCTTTACCAGCGCATTGTGCGCGCCTTCGATATCGTTTTCTTCGATCTTCAGCTTGCCCGTATTCAGGAAGGTTATGCCCGCATCATATAATAGAACGATCAATTCACCCTGGCCGACTCCTTCGATGCTCTGTTTGAGGTACTGCTGAACATGCTGTTTTGGCTGCATAGGAAACCTCATTCTTTTTCTGAAAATAATGAACGCTATTTCGGGGGTGCCGGCACGCTTATTGAGTGCTGGAGTTACCCCCTGAGTTATTTAAGAGCGCAGTTATGCTGCTCGTTTGCTGGTTCAATCTCGCGATCTGTTCCTCCATGGCTGTGAACTGGGCCCATAGCCTCTGTTCGAGTCGGTCAAGCCGCGTCTGTTCGGTTTCGATCTGTTCGCTCAAACGTAAAAGACTTTTGTCCAAACTCCCCTGAATCTTGGTTTGTTCATCGAGTATGCCTTCACGATCGACATAGCTCCCCAGCAGTGCGTCCATTTTACGTGCGATGCCGTTGTCGTCGCCCGTGTCCGAGGAGCCTTCCGCCGCGAAGAGCTTGTAGACTTTGTCGGCTTCGCTCGTCAATGCGGCCATGAGATCTGAATTCAGGGAGAGATATTCACGTATGGTGTCCTCATAGCTGTCCTCGCCTGTAGGTTTGAGCAGTAAGTATCCCTCTTTGGCGTCCTGGAAACCTCCGATACTCCCGGGTGTGATTCCGATCTCCGTGAGATCGTTCAAAACAGGATTCAAACCCTCGACGACACTAGTCGCTTGTCGCCGGAGCGATTGATACAGCAATCGGAGAGAGCTGTCTTTTCGAATAAATTGATATTCATTGTACAGTTGGTAATAGGCTTGATACTCTTCATATTCATAAAAGGTCATGTCGTTTTTTTTATCGTCAGTCAGCGGAGTCAGATACTTAGTTTGGTCACGGTCGAGTTGAGGGGGATTCAGCTTCTCGATCATCTCGTTGTATTGAACGATGAAGGTGGTGATACTATCCAATGCACGGTCCGTATCGTTCGCTATGCTGATCGTTACCGATGATGTCGTGGGTGAGTGCAGGTTGAGAGTGACTCCGCCCAGCACATCGCTCACCGAGTTGGTGGAACGGGTATAGTTGATTCCGTCTACGCTAAAGATGGCATCCTGTCCGCGAATCCCGCTCTCTATGTCTTCGTCCACGGCCACGCTTACGGAGGAAGAACCGAAGTAATTATAGATGGTGTTAACGGGTTGCGAGGATTCATCGGAGATGGTAAATCCTCGATTATATCCTTCCTGGGTCGAGTAGAGCGTAATGCCGCCCGCTCCGTCCGTCTGGGCGCGAGCGATCGTACCCCCTCTGTTGACTGCATAGGCGAATGTCAGGGCATTGTATTCGGCTTCAACGGAACTGCTGCCGTTCGTTACGGATTGGGACCAGGAACCGGTTGCGGTGGCCGCACGTTCGGTGTCGGATATTCTTAACTCATCGAGCAATCCTCCGAAGAAAGAGCCTGTTCCGGAGTCGCTGCCCATATAGAGATCGCCTCCGCTGTCTACGATAACTCCCGTGCCCCAGTCGGCTCCGCTGTAACTGCCGGTAGTGGTGCTTCCTGAATCCGTGGTTGCCACCGTTAGACCCATGGTGGAAGTATCGCCATTGTAGGTGGCTGTCACTTTGTACCAGTTGTCGTCGGAAAGGGCGGCATCAGAAGTGAAGGTGCGTTTGCCGTCCGTAGTCCAGATCGAGAACTCGAGATGTCCAGAGGCATTCAATGCCAGTTCGAACCCATCGCCGCCTTTATTGACGATAGTTGAAGCCGTCCCCACTGCACTGGGATTGACCCAGAGTTCCAAAGTCATTTGAGAATTGCCGTCTACGTACAGTGAGGTACTGCCGTCGCCGGGCATGGAAACGTAATCATCGGAGCCATCAAAAGCGAGGCCGTTATACATGAAGCTTCCAGACTCCCATGAGGCTCCATGTCGTTTAGCCACGCCCCCGTTACCGGATGCGTCTTCGGAGGTCGTTCCCTCTCCTTCGTTAAAATGCCAGAGCCCGATCGTGTCACTGTCCGACTCGAATTCCTTTGGTGGAGCGGAATCCGAGAGACCTAATTCAAATAGATCGAAAGCACTGGGGGCTGTTAAGGTGAAGCTCGCTCCGCTGCCTCCGCTGCCGTCTGAGCGGTTGAAAAAACGCAAGCTGTCCGGTCCCTCTTTAACCACTCCCACTTCAACAAATCCGGTGCTCCAGTTGCCGGCAGTGTTCCATTGAGTGACAAATTTGTCGATATCCGCGATGGCGCTGCTCAGGGGGTTGGTCCAGGTGGCGGCGGTCGAACCCGCGTCACCGGCCAAAATCTGAAACACCGCGTTCCCGGCGATCCCATCCACCCAGTTTACGGCTCCGGGTGATTCTTGATAGGCGCCTGTACTTTGCGTTTCCGGTAGATAGATGTTGGTGGTAGTGGAGGAACCCGTGGGCGTAATGGCAACCGTGTCCAGGGCGCGTGCACCGCTCACCGAGGATGTGCCGGCGCTCTCGGCGTAAAGGTCATCCAGCAGATTCAGCGCTTTCAAAATATTGCTGGTGTCTCCCTGTGCCCCCAATTCGATCTTGTCTCCGTTCGTGAGTACGGTACCCGTTTTTGAACTGATGGTGAATTTGTCGGTAGCGGAATCATAGGCCGCAGTGACTTTTGCACTCGAGTTGTTAATGATGCTGATCAGATCCTCCAGGGAGTGGGCGCCGGCATTAACATAAAGTGATACACCGTTGATGGTGAACGTGCCGCTGATGGGTTTGAGTGAAAATCCCGCATTGGTCAGCGTGGAGCCCGTACTGATTCCGCCGCCGTAACTACCGGGGTTGTTGGTTGCCCCCTCGTTTGCCGTGAGGTTGGCGATGGTCAGAAAATTACTGGTGTCGGCAGCGGCGCCCAGAGAAATGGCAATCCCGTTGTTTTCGTTGCTGGTCAGTAAAAAGCGATCGTTCTCCGCATCATACGTAGCCGTGACTCCGGCTTCGCTGCCGTTGATCAATCCGATCACGTCGTTTACGCTGAGGGACTGGTAATTACTGATCGTTATTTGAACACCATTGATCGTAAAGGTACCGTTGGTCAGGCTACTCGGTTCGTCCGCGAATCCGGCGTTGCCAAGCCCGGAAATGGAGGTGTTCAGGGGAGCCGACGTAGAAACATTCGAGCCTCCGTAAATGACCGATGGAACGGCGCCGATGGTGTTCAAATCCGCATTCGTATGAACGACGGCTTTTCCGACACTGAGACCGTCATCAGAGACGAATGATACGCCCCGGATCAAGCCGGTCGAGGTTTCGTTGATTTCAATCTGCAGCAGTTCCAGACTGGAGGCTACCACGTCCGTGATCACCTTGGTGGATGTGCCTGACACACCGGTAGGAGAGGCCAAGGTTCCGAATCCCAGAGCTTCGTTGGCGGAATCGGTGGTAGACTGAATGACCGGCGAAGTGGTGCTCCCCGACAAATCATACAACGTCAGCTTGTCCGTATTCGTACTGTGGTCTCTGGATGTGCGTACGGCGACGTACGTGACATCCTTCGTGTCCTTGGCCGTATTCAATGCCTCGTTGATCTTGTCCTCGATGTCGGCAGCCACTCTTGAAGTAGCCGTGACGTCGGCGGTGGCGTTTTCGAGAGCGACCTCGATGGTCTCACCGGCGATAACCAGACTCAGCTTGTTGTTGGAACTTGAGATGGAAGTACCCATGGTTCCTTCGGTCGTTCCGCTCTCAAATTCTGCGGTGCTCGTCAGGGTTCGAATTTGGCCTCCGCCGTTGGGTCTGAATTCCGATCGAGCCCGGAAATAATCCCCTATATCCGTGATACTGATTTCGTGAGTGCCTTCCAGATTGTCGGTGGGACGTCCGCTTCCGGAGGTGAAACCCACCGTATTGGGTGGTGTTGACGCCAAAGATGCGCGTGTGTAGAGGCTGCGCGCCACGGCAGGGGTTGCGACCTGGTTTATCTCGAGAACGTGTGTTCCCGGCTCCGCCTCGACAGTGGCTGTGGCGGAGACATAGCTTTCATCGGAAGAAGAGACCGTCTTGGATTTGAAGGTCGACTCTAGACGCAGATCGAGAAGTGAACGACGAAAATCGAGCAGCTTGTCCTCGACACTCTGAATTACGGTTTTCTTAAGAAAGACTTTCTCTTGTTTTTGTTCCAGCCGGGTCAATGGTTGACGGGCGGCCTTCATCAGGGTATCGATGATACTTTGAGTATCTAGCCCTGAAGCCAAACCTCCCAGTTTGATCGCCATTTGTCCCTCCTTGGACCCGATAGAACTAAACCATCTTCATTTCTATCTTATCTATCGGGTTGGGAGTTGAAAACTTTACAATCTATGCTAAAGAAATTGAATGGAAGACCGATTTGTATAGTACGAGCCGTTCAAGGGGCGGATGTTCGCCCTTCGGGCAGGCAGGGAATTCTTGCCTGTTGATATCGAAGCCGGCCGGCGCCGTACGCATACGTTTTCCAGGTGGATGTTTTGCAAGAAACGGACCTTTCCGTCTTGAAAAAGACGGAAGTTATTAAATTAAGTGATGTCAAGTGGATACGCTCTATGAGCTCTGAAATAAAAGCGTTATTGGCCGAGGATGACGAACTCCACCGGGAAATAATTGCCGAACTCATGCAGAACGCCGGGATGAACGTCGATGTTGCGGGCGACGGCGCCAAGACCATAGAGATGATTCAGGAGAATGATTACGACGTAGTGATCTCGGATCTGGTCATGCCCAACAAGAATGGGATAGATGTCCTGCGAGCGGCCAAGTCCAAGAATGAGGATATTCTCGTGGTCATCGTGACGGGGTTCGGAAGCATGGAAACCCTGGTAGAAGCGATCAGAGAAGGTGCTTATGATTATCTTACAAAACCTTTTAAATTGGACGAACTTAGGCTGCTGCTGCGCAACGTGTTGGATAAAATCAAAATAGAAAGAACCAATCGAGGACTTTCAGTCGAACTCGATCGATCAAGGGAGCAGGTGGACACGCTGAGCCGTGAAAAAGAGCGTTTGCGGGTCGAACTTGAGGAGACGCGCGCAAAAATGATCGAGCACGAAAGCAACTTGAGTTCTTTGCTCAACCAATTTCCATTTCTGATGGGTGGGACCACTCCCAGGGAACTGAGATCGCCCGGAGAGGAAGAATCGAAGACCGGGAGCGCATCGACCGCCACCAAGGGCGAGAAGAAGTTGATTACAAAGGCTTGACTCATATAGGTTTCTACTGCCGAAACGATCATTAAACTCCCATCTTTGCATCGTTTCACTTGGTTTTCAGTTCCCACATCCGGCGCTTAATCTCGAAAAGATCCCTGAGGCACCCCGTGATCACGCGATCACTCGCGTTCCGAATCAGTTCTGAGAGACAAGACAGAGAAGCGTTTCCAGTGTTCCTCCTGATCCCAGTCAATGATTCCATACAATTTATCGATAATGCAAATTATCGCTTGAAGCGATCCCTTTCCTCTTTTATAATCTTCTCGTCAGGCTATTAAAATATTCATGTCATCGTGTAGCTTCTGATCTGCTGTGGAATGAGGGCAAGACCGGCACGTTAAGCCTTTGTGGTTTTTGGTGGGAGTCCGGTTTCTTTCTGATTGAAATGAGTTGCAGGCTCAGACCCGGGTAACGTTTTCTATGCCTCATCAAATTGCCCGTCTCCTGATAGCTGAACAGGATGAGAGACTCGGAGGGGAGCTCGCCCGGAACCTCAACGGGGAAGAGTACATCGTCAGGTCTGTATGCAGTGGCCTGGAATTGATCGACGCGCTCGAGAAGAAGGCCTGTGACGTGGTGCTTTGCGACTTGAATGTCCCTCCGGCAGGAAGTCTCGAGGTCCTTCAATCTATCCGTCGACTGGATTCCACGATACCGGTAATCGTTTTTTCAGAAGAGCCCTCGATTCGTACCGCTGTGGAGTTGGTGCGAAAGGGGGCTTTTGATTTTATCGAGAAGCCGATCAACTACGAGTTGTTGCGTTCAGTCCTGGCCAATGCAGTGCAGAAGAGAGGCCGCGAAATAGCCTCATTGGTTGGTGCGCCGCTTCCGAAATTTGATGTAAGCCATATCGTGGGCGATTCGGAGCCGATGCAACGCGTATTCAAAATGATCGAACGTGTGGCTCCAACGGATAGTACGGTACTGATTTTGGGGGAAAGCGGAACGGGCAAGGAACTGATCGCAAAAGCCATTCATTCCAATAGCGATCGGTCGGATCAAAATCTGATCACGATCAATTGTGGCGCCATTCCTCAGGAACTGCTGGAGAGCGAACTTTTCGGTTTTGAAAAAGGGTCTTTCACCGGTGCGCATCGGACACGAATCGGACGCTTTGAAATGGCCAATAGAGGCACGATCTTTCTGGACGAGATAGGCGATATGCCTTTGGCCCTTCAGGTTAAGATGCTGAGGGTGTTGCAGGAAAAGAAATTTGAACGGATCGGTGCATCAGAATCCGTAAGCGTGGATGTTCGAATCATCGCGGCCACCCACCGAGACCTTAGTGCGTCCATTCGTGAAAAGACCTTTCGAGAAGATCTGTATTACCGACTGAATGTCTTTCCCATTGTCTTGCCGCCGCTGCGCAGACGAAAGTCGGACATTCCTTTGCTGACGGAGGCCATTCTGGAACGTTTTCGAAGGGTCCGGAATCATAAGATTTCCGGCTTTACCGAAGAAACCATGGAGGCCATCTTGGAATACGACTGGCCCGGCAACGTTCGAGAGTTGGAAAACGTTATCGAAAGAGCCACCATCTTGAAGGACGAAGGATTGATCGAGCTGGAAGACCTGCCCGACAATGTGTGCGAAGGGCTCGTTTCCCAAGATCGGATTCAAACCGATATCAACTGCGATCTCAGGGATTTCTTTCAGGAAGGGGAGGTGAATTTCAGCACGGCAGTGACCGATTTCGAACGTCAACTGATTCTAGAGGCCTTGGATCGAACCAATTGGGTCAAAAACAGGGCCGCCAAAATGCTCAACATGAAGCGCACTACCCTGGTGGAAAAGATGAAACGCATCGACCTCGAGAAAGAAAGGTACCGTTAAACCACATGTCAAACTCTTGACGGATAAACGTTTGGATTATCGGATCAATAAGACGGAGATCCGATGAAATGTTAAACATCCCTGCAGCGGTTCGTAACCTGTTGAGTATACGACCTTCCTCCTCGCCTCACCCTGTCCGGTTCGACAAAACGCTTGATAACGACGCTTCCCCGACTTCTGGCACAGGTTTTGCTCTCTTTGAAGCAATCTCGCCGGCTCAAGCCGTTTTGAAATTATGTAAAGCAACAGAATTCAGGGGATTCTGATATGGAAACAACTGCATTCCGGACCATGCTGAGGGCGGGTTCGTCCCGTATCAGTGAAAAGAGGAAGCGAAGAGCAGGTCTATTGCCGGCACTGGTGGCGGCTTTTTTTACACTTGTGGCCACATTCACGGCTTATGCCGT
>Ga0068714_10005136_pt1 | contig 14075 bp, 14 predicted proteins | sample MTBNYHSulfiMetaG_FD_62988 | JGI IMG/M metagenome (GOLD analysis project Ga0068714, IMG submission 62988) | Enrichment culture microbial communities from rom New York Harbor, USA that are MTBE-degrading - MTBE-NYH (New York Harbor Sulfidogenic)... | ecosystem: Environmental > Aquatic > Marine >... | reverse complement strand
TATCACTACGCTTTACCTAATTGATGAGGTCTCAACTCATCATCAATCGATAGATCGTGTGTATTTAATGTCTTAATGCCGACCGATAATTTGGTTAACAAATATGATCCTTGTTGAGAAGAGATAGAAGAATCCCACGACTTTTTCGAACCCTCCAAAATCTATGCAAAGGGAACCTATTTAGACATAGAGGGATCCAATATTCCGCCTTAGGTGAATGGGGCGCCTTGACTGCCTGAGTATCTTCGGCTTATGATGCATACAATCCTTTGTCTTCAACCCTTCCCTGGAAAGAGTTAAGAAGTTTTATTACTGTTATTCTGGTCATTAGGCGAATAGGCTAAAGACTGGGTTACTGGATAATCGAAAAGGAGTGCTTTTGAGTAAAGATGATAAATTGCCACTGATTGTACCCTGTCCAAAGTTCTTTTATGGCTACGTCATTGTTGCTGCCTCTTTATTCATGGCCATTGTGATGTGGGGGGCACGGGTTTCTTTTGGCGTGTTTTTCGCACCCGTTTTGGACGAGTTTGGTTGGACGCGTGCGGCAACTTCTGGGGGGTTTTCATTGACCTGGGTTTTCACCGGTTTTCTCTCCATTGTGGTCGGCAGGCTAAACGACAAATTTGGTCCTCGCCTGATCATGACGATTGCCGGATTCCTCGTAGGTCTGGGCTACTTGTTCATGTCACAATTGAATTCCATCTGGCAGCTCTATCTTTACTATAGCCTTATCAGCATTGGGATGAGTGCTGTTTCGGTTCCAACATTATCTACGGTGGCCAGATGGTTTGTCAAAATGAGAGCCTTTATGACAGGCATCGTGCTGGCCGGCACAGGTATTGCTTTGATGGTTATCGTTCCTGCCGCTAATCAAGCTATTTTGAATTATGGCTGGCGGACGGCCTACATTATTGTGGGCATTGTGGTTATTATCATCGTCGTCATTGCGGCGCAATTTCTCAGACGAGACCCCTATCAATCAGGGAAATTGCCTTATGGTTACGATGGAGCAAACACATCTGCTTCGGGGACGGGGACTTATGGCCTGTTTTTCAGAGAAGCTCTCCTTACCAATCAAGTTTGGTTGATCAGTTTGGTTTATTTTTGCACTTATTTTATTTACAGCATATTCGTGGTGCATACGGTCATCTATGCCACTGGGAAAGGTTTTTCATCTGTTCAGGCTGTCGCTATCATGGCTTTTTTAGGGGGGGGCGGGATTGCCGGCAGAATGCTAATGGGTATTTTCGCTGACAGGATTGGGAATAAGCAGGCGATGGTGTTTGGTGCTGGACTCATGATGGTCACCTTATTCTGGCTACTTATGGCCAAAGATTTGTGGATGTTGTTTTTGTTCGGGGTTCTCTTTGGTTTTGGCCACGGCGGCATGGCCACGATGGTATCTCCTATAGTCGCCAATGTATTTGGAATGCGCTCCCATGGTGTTATTTTGGGCCTGGTTTTTTTCAGCGATACCGTTGGTGGAGCGACGGGTCCGTTTTTAGCCGGTTATATATTTGATGTAACAAGTAGTTACCATCTCGCCTTCTTTCTCTGTGCTATTCTCAGTGTTGTAAATTTGATAGCCATATTACTCATCAAGCCCCTGAAAGATCCGCAGAGCAGTACGTAAGCAGGAAGATTTATCAACTCCAGAACGTAAGCTGACTTTCGGGTTTTAGCTCCAATGCAGTACACTCACTTTTAAATCGTAATCAACAACTTCTGATACGGCATAATGCTCACTCTTTGTGTAGATACTATTCGCATCCCCTTTCCTGAAGATAACTGTAGTCAATAATTGACAGGTTCTGCTAAAAGATGTAGGTTTCACTTGATAATATGGACAGGGATTTATATCCGTTATGATTTTATCGATCATCATTGACTAACAATTCCATAATCTAAGGTTAGAAATGCATATCCGTGAAGCACTACCAGAGGATAACAACAAACTTCAGGAACTTCAGGCGAAATGTCCGCAAGGCACAACGCTTATTGTGTCCACCGTTAATACCCCCGATTTTTTCGCAAGGGCAAAAGCGTATCATTCTTACAAAGTCATTGTTGCATGCGAGGAGGGCAGAATCGTTGGATCCCATGCCTGGGCTATCCGTGATGCCTTTGTGAATGGGCAACTTAATCGGATTGGGTATTCATTCCAGACATTCATCTCTCCCGACCATCGTAAAAAAGGGTTAGCAAAAAATCTTCTTCAATATATGGAAGATCAATTAATCCAAAACGGGGCGATACTTGTTTACGGTCTGATCATGGAAGGGAATCTGCCTTCGATGAAGCTTGTTGAAAGTCTGGGCTTCAAACTTCATCGCACACTGGTTATGCCCGCCTTAGCGGTATACAAAGAGATGGAGGTCCTCTCCAAGGGGAAGATAAGGTCAATGGTACGAGAAGATTTGGGTGTAGTCGCTAAGCTTCTGAATGAGACCTGGCAAGGCTATGATTTGTATGAACCCACCTCGGCTGAAGGTTTGTCCGGATTCATTACTCGCACACCCGGATACAGTTTTGATAACTTATTGATCCTGGAAGGTCAGGGTGAGATCCTATCATGTTTGGGTTTCTGGGATTGGAGAAAGATCATGAAGATCACCGTAGTAAAACGGAGTTTAAAAATGCGAACGATTGGATTGCTACTGGATTTCGTCCGCAACTTCCGATCAATGCCACGAAGTATCAAAGGGGGTGACACTTTGAAGCAAATGATGCTTACCCCGATCGCATTCAAAGAACCAGCGCATCTGACACTGCTTCTCAGATACATGAATAACCAAGCTTTATCAAGTGGTATTGAGCAAATTTTCTGTATTTGTGAGCCAAACCATCCGCTCCTAAATGGTATGAAGGGATTCGTCCGGATAAACACCGGAGTACATCTATACGTGAAATCTCTGCAGCCGAACATTTGGATGAGCGACAGGCCCGTATATGTCGATGGGGTCGATATGTAACTATGGGCTCAGTTCAGTTAATAAAGCAGTTCCGTTAAAAATTAAGGGAAAAGAGGGGGTGTTCTAATGTTAGTGGAGCCAAACAAGGCGATTGTCGATCGTATTTGGCAAGAGATCTTCAATGAGGGAAAATTGCATTTAATCGATGATCTTTACGATTCTAACTACCTATACCATGGACCCGGGGGTCAAGAGTTAAAAGGGACAGAGGGTCTTAAAAAGTACAAAAAAGAGCTTCGCACAACCTTCCCCGACGTACATTTTTCTTTAGAGATTGTAATAGCCGAAGGGGATAAGGTGGCGAGTCATTGGACGATGCGGGCCACATATAAGCCAAAGAACAAGCAGGTGACACTTAAAGGGATGATCATTAGTCGCATCGTTGATGGTAGATGTGTCGAGGACTGGGAGATTTTCGATAGGCTCTGGGCAGCTGAACAGGGGGCTACAGGGATCGGGAAAAGAATGGTAAATGCCATTGTAAAGACACAGAAAAAGAAGTTATCTTTTCTATCTCTATCCACATAAGCTTAGGCACTCCGGTTTTTTTGCAAAAGGTCAGGGACCTCCCACTCTGATGCGGAATTGAGCTAAAGAGGGGTGGGTTGTCGATTTCAGGCCCCTTTGATCTTCTTCTAATGCTGTGCACATTTCAAACAGTAATCCTTTTTTCTCAAGTCCATGGATATTTGCGCAGTAGTAGTAGGTAAAACGCCCAAACTGCCATATCTAACCCCGTCTCTCTGCACTTAGTCAATGTTTAGTGCCGAAATTTAGAGCCAGCCATCTTTAAATCATTATTGACCCTTTTACAGCAATTTGGTAGCCTTCATTAACAAAATCCAAATCTAATCCTTAGGAGGAATATATGGGTAAATTAGAAGCGATCATTAAATCCAAAATTATTCGTTTAGCCAAAATGGAAGCGCGGAAGTTTTCAGTTCCTTTGAAGAGGGATGTTTTTCAGCTAAAGAGAATAGTGTCCCGGCTTAATAAGGCTGTTTTATTGTTAGAAAGGTTCAAAGCTTTAAAGCAAAAGGAGTTGGGGAAAAGAAAGATAACCTTGGAGGCCTCTCCTGAAGAAGTCAAGCTTTCTCGTTTTTCTCCCCGCTTGTTCCGTAGCCTGCGTAAAAGATTGGGGATCACGCAGAAGGAGCTGGCAATCCTTTGCGGAGTGACTCTTGGGGCTGTGCAGTCTTGGGAGTCAGGAAAGTTTAGGCCAAAGGATGAGAAGAAGAAGGCGATGATTGGGTTGAGAAAGCTCAACCGCAGTGATGTTAAAAAACTTCTTGAGGAGAGAGGGACTGGATATTCCGCGAAACAACTAAAAAAAAAGATTAAATAGAGATTTATTGCAGGTTTTAAATTTGTAGAGTCGACAATGAATAAAGGTGGTGCTGCCAGAAGAGAAGAGAATATTAAATCCACTTTTAGTGATCCTTTAGTATTGGCAGGACAAATTGGGGAGATCGTTAGTTCTGGCCAGAAGAGGAAGTATTATCGATTCCGTCCTGCGCCCTTTTATGGGGGGATTGCCACCGCTGATTGTGTGGGGTGCTGTTTGAAATGTCTTTTTTGCTGGTCTTGGCATATCCTTGCTCAACCCGAAAAGGTTGGGCGATTTTATTCCCCAGAGGAAGTGGCCCGAAACCTTCTTTCTATTGTTCGGAGAAAGGGATTTCATCAGGTGAGAATCAGTGGTAACGAGCCTACTCTCCATCGTTCCCACCTCTTAGAGGTCCTTCACCTCATTCCAAAAGAGATCCATTTTATCCTGGAGACGAATGGCATATTGATTGGTCATGACCCTTCTTATGCGACAGATCTCTCTTTTTTTCCTAATCTCTATGTGCGGGTGAGCCTGAAAGGAACCTGTCCTGAAGATTTTGCACGTCTCACTAGTGTGAAGCCCGATGGATTTGGTTTGCAAATAAAAGCACTGGAGAACCTTGTGGGAGAAGGGGTGAACTGTTTTCCAGCGGCGATGACTCATTTTTCTTCGAAGGAAGAGATTGAGAAATTGAAACAGCAATTGAAGGAGATTCGTTCAGATTTTTTTGACCTTGAAGAGGAGGATCTGATCCTTTATCCTTTTGTTGTAGATCATCTTCAGAAGGCTGGCCTGAATTGGGGCTAATAGTGTCTTGGGCTAACCGATGTAAATAGAAGCCGATTTATACCCTTTTAAATCAGTTGCTTATGATTCTAATATATTGAATGTTATCAAACCCTGGAAAACATGGAAATGGCGTCACGGAATCGATCTGACCGTGACAAGGTATCCTGGAGTGGGAAGGTAATATCTATTCAGCCCCGGATTTGCGTTGCCCGGTCCTTTGATCAACGGTCGCACAGTTATTTGGGTTACACCCTTACGGTTCAAGGTTTGGTTGGTGGAGAAAATCGGACCTTTAAGGTTGGGATAGGTAAACAATGAGTGGAAAACAGTTTTCATTTTTAACGGAAAAAATTCGGGATTTCTATGAAAATCTCTTCCACTTTGGGGGTTTCATTAGAACAGGTAAAATGTGAGAAAACTTTTACACGAATTGGTTGGAGCTGCCGTGTATTTACTATAATTGACACGATGGAAGGCATTAACGCCATTTGGTGTGGATATTGCAGATTTATTGATACAAATGCAATAAATCTGATTACATCCATCGGTATCGCCCCTCACCCTATTCCTCTCCCCCTGCCTACCGGCAGGGAGAGGAGAGAATGATGGGGCCTATTTTTAAAAAACTAAATGCGTTTGTATTAATAGATAAATGATCAATTCGAATAAACCCAGTGAATGCGAAAAAGCTTAATAGTTCTCTTCTGATCTTAAACACATCTCCCACAACTGTCTTTTTAGGCATTAGCATTTCAGGTATATTCGAGACATCCAATTTATTTGGTTTCGCTAACCTTTCTCCCCCCTGAGGGAAAGGATGAGGGAAAATTCGAATAACCCAAATGTTCGATTCGATTCTGGGAGACATAATGATAAAAAATCGAAGACGTTGGCGAAAGCACCATAATCATTTGCGCCACCTAATCGTATGGATGGGTCTGATAATTACCCCTTTCTTAGTCCTCCTTCTGTGGGATGAGATGGAGAATCTTATCGAGAATTTCCAATCTAAGAAAAAAGTGTCGAAACAAGCGATCAACCTCACTGCCATGCAAGAGCCTTTATATGTTGAGGATGTCAACAGGCCAGAGTCCAATATGCATCACCTCAAGAAGCAAAAGGACGGTGAATTCTGGCCTCGGGTCTATCCCTACTCAGTGGTGGACGGAGGCGTCCACAGTGTCCAAGAGCTGCGATCAGCCATATGGCGGGATCCGGTTGTTGCCAAACATTATTCGAATTTCAATCTGGACAGAGCAAGAGTAATCGAAGCCAAGGCAGAGAAGGACTTTCATGTTTCGTATCGGATTGGCGAGGAAATTTTCTGGACGAAAAAAAGGTTGAAGGTTGCAAAGGGTGAAAGATTGATCACAGATGACAGAAATTTTACGAGAACCCGGTGTGCTAATATGTTGTCTGAAGCGCCGCGGGGGAAAACATTACCGGATGAACCAGCACCTGAGGTTCTCGATGAACCTTTGGATCCTCTTGCCTATGAGTTCATCCAAGAGCCCATGGTAACTCTAACCGTCCCCCAAAATCCTTCGGAAATTGACCCGGCTTCATCCGATCCTGGTTCTGGACCCGATCAAACGCTGCCTCCGTCGGAACCTACACCCTTCATCCCACTTGTTTTAATTGGAGGAGGACCACCAGGTTCCAGTCCCATACCGCCCGGTCCCGGTCCCATACCACCTATTCCTGTCCCCGAACCCACCACCATGTTTCTCCTTGGTCCTGGGTTGGTTGGCCTCTGGGGATTCAGGAAGAAGTTTAAGAAGTGAATTTAGGTAACAAGAGCAAAACATATGTTGTTTTATGAGCTATACACATTTGACAAAATAAATGGATATGAGATCATTGGAGTTCTTCCAGAGAGAAGAAAGAACCCGGCAAGAATGACGGAAGGCTCTGTCATGAGTTGGGGGAAAATACTTTTAGGTGATAATGTGGATAACAAGAGCATCTATTTCAAGAGGGTAACATTAGATAATAATGGGAGAATCCTTTGGGTTAATCTGTATGTCAACAGTCATACTATTATATTTCAATAGTCATTGAAAAATAAATCCATATTCACAAACGACGGAGATATGAATGAGGAGTTTCCTGATTAATAAAAACCTATCCCTTTATTACTGGCTCAGAAAGAGAATGGGAAAAGAGAGGGCCTATAGGGTGGCATGTGCCATTGAGAGGGTTATTCTAATCTTTGGGAGAGAAAAGGCGGGGGGAACAGAGAATGGAGGCTTATGAATTTTACTGGTCACGGGCATGACTCTGTCAAAAAAAGGGCGGTGTCAGTCGAGGAAATATGCCGGCAGACACCGCCCTTCAGATAACTCTGAGCAGGTCATCCCGAAAAAGGTGGTGAGGTAGTACCATCGGTACTACCTCAAGAGCAGTCTTGGCAGTCTTCCGGGCAGACAAGGAAACAATTGTTGCCAGTGCAATCAGCTGCAGCCTCTGCAGAGTACAAATCAGCCGCCAGCCTTGGGTACTTTGGGATGCCAAGTATAGGTTACGGCTCCGACTGTGATGCTATATGCTATGTTCTTCACCGCCCCATTAATGAAAGTGACCACGTAGGCTGAGATTGTTACTTCATCGCCCACGTTGAGAATGATTTCCTGTATTGCCAAATCAATAAAAGGTATGTGGTAGAAAGTGTAGATTTTTCCATCAGAAAGAACGTCAATTGAGCCCGTTTCTCCTGTACCAATCCTTACTATAGTTCCGGTCACTGTAATTTCGTCTGCCCAAACAGTCTGTACAGCAGTGAAACTGAGAACGATTGCCAAAAGTACCAACATTTTTCGGATAGAAATCTTCATGGTAACCCTCCTTATTTATGAGTTTTTCTGTTTTATTTAGGTCTTGATGCTCATATCGCTTTCAAGACCCTTTCTCCTCTTGCTTTTACACCTCCTTTCGCTTTTTTTATCATAGTAAAATGCAGGGAACAATCCGCGAGACTACTCATTGATATATGGGTAAAACTACCTATAAAATGATTACATGATATTCTTGAAGAAGGGTGATTTATGAAGAGGATGAGGTGTAGCCTTTTCGGATGGCATATTTTATCAGGTTGGCGGTACTCTTAATGTTCAGCTTTCTCATAATATTGGCACGGTGATTTTCTACAGTGCGGACGCTTATAAACAAAAGATCCGCAATCTCTTTGTTTGAGGTTCCCTCGGCGATGAGCTTTAAGACTTCTCGTTCGCGTGTGGTCAGAGGTTCGATCTGCGGCGTCAATTGACCCTTATGATGTGTTTGGAATAGTTCATCTGTCAAATCCCCCAATAAGAGAGGCGATATGTAACGACCGTCCTGGCGAATTTTTTCGATCGCGGCAAAGAGTTCTGTATCAGCATCTTCTTTTAGAAGGTACCCTTCAGCACCGGCCGAGATGGCAGAATACACGAATTCCTTGTCCTTGTGCATGCTTAAAATCAGGACCTTCACCTCCGGCAGGATCATTTTGATCTCCCGGGTTGCTTCAATCCCACGGAGATTCGGCATAGATATATCAAGGATAATCATATCAGGGGTTGCTTTATTCAAGAGTTCAAGGAGTTTGAGACCATCGCCCGCTTCTCCGATCACCTCAAGCCTTTTGTCTCTTTCAAGAATATTTTTTATGCCCTGGCGAAACATGACATGATCATCGGCCAGCACAATACGATAAGGGCTCACTTTTGATATCCTCCGTCGTCGAGCGGGACCGTAAAGGTGATTCTCGTACCTCCCCCCTCCTGACTCCATATATCGATAGCTCCTCCCAGCATCCGGGTGCGCTCGTACATTGCAGCTAACCCTAACCCTTTTTTCCCAGGATCCTTACTAAAAGCCTCCCGTACATTGAAGCCTCTCCCATTATCTTCCACCCGAAAGAAAGCAGAACCTTCCTGTTCTCTGATGATAAGAGATACATGGGTGGCCTGAGCATGCTTTGCTATGTTCGTCAGACACTCCTGAATCATCCTGTATATAGTAATTTCTTCCTCCTCCGAGAACATATTTTCTATCTCCCTCATCTCAAGTGAGCATTCAATCTTAGTATGTTTGGTAAAGGCATCCACCAGCCATCGAAGAGCAGCGGAAAGGCCCAGGTTCTCCAAGATGGAAGGGCTTAAGTCCCGGGAAAGTCGCCGGACATTCTCGATAACCTCATTGATGTAGGCGATCCCCTGATCACATTCTGTTTTTAACCTGGCCTGACCGGCCTGCAATCCCTCTTGTATAGATCTCAGTTTAAGTTTCAAGACCATGAGGGATTGTCCTAATTCGTCATGCAGTTCAATGGAAAGCCGTTTCCGTTCTTTTTCCTGGGCCGTCAGTAATTGGGAAGACAAAAAATGGAGCTCTCTTTCTGATTCCCGCAGGGCTTCTTCTGCCTGCTTTCGTTCTGTGACATCTCTTGCAATACAAACAGCTCCTTCTACCTTTCCCTCCTTATTTTTCAGGACCGCTGATGAAAAAAGCATGGGAATCCGTTTTCCGCTTCTTGTTACATAATCTATCTCTCGGTTTACAACAATCGATTCTTCTACCAGCTTCTGGAACCCTTCACTCCTGAAGATCTTTTCCTCTTCCGGAACAATGAGATTCATATCTCTTCCAATAAGTTCGCCTTCTTTGTACTCCAGGAGCTCACATGTCGCCTTATTAACGCTTCTGATTTTTGCATCTTGGCCGATGACAACGAGCGTATCGTGCATGCTTTTGATAATGTTATCAAAATAATCCTTAGAGACGGTCGTTCTCCGTAAATCTTCGGTCATCTTGTTAAACGCATTGGCTAAGGTACCTATTTCATCATCTCTTTTAATCATAAGCTGAGTGTTAAGATAACCGTTGGCCACTTTCCCGGTTGCATCAGTTATCCGCTTAATCGGCGAAGAAATAAATGTAGCTAATAGATAGGCAAAAAATCCCCCACCGACCGCAGTCAATAGTCCTATGATGAAAATTTGTTGTCGGGCCTCTGCGATTTCCTTTTCAACGGCCATATGGGAATAACCCAGCCGGATTGTTCCTAACCTGACCTCTGAAACTTGGATGGGCATAAACATATCACAATGTAATTCTTCATTTTTTGAGACATGGAGGTCGGTATAGCCTGGGTTCCTCGATTTCACAGCAGCCATACTCAAACCATCCATATAAGTCTTACCCACCTCAGATAGATCGCTATGCATAACCACTTTACCCTTAGGATCTAACACAATAACGTAACGAACATAGTCTTGCTCCATCGATTGGTTAACAAACCTGCGGAGAGTGGGTAAGTCGTGACTGAGTAAGGGTCTTGCCATGAAATTAGCTAAGTCAGAAGCTAAAGCAAGTCCTCTTTTTCGAAGTTCATTTTCCAGAGTTTCTTTTTCACGTATCGTAGTGATGTATCCTGTGACCAGTACAAGAATGACTACAAGACTTTCAATCAACAAGGTCAGTTTCGCCCTAAGGCCTAACTTTATTGGTCTTAAGAAGAGGTTCATCCGCAAACTCTTTTGATTACTTATTTTACAAGGGTATTTTGCTCTACTGTTTTGCTCCGATGAGGATTCTCATGCCGTCATAATCTTTATCCTTTGACTTCTGAAACCCCCCCAGCTCGGCAGGGTAAAGTATTTCTGCATGTGCAGGATTATTTTTATCGAGACGAAGCAACGCTTGGTTTATCTTCGTGATCACACCACTATCTAATTCTTTACGGGCAGCAAATACTCTTGTCGGAACCGGCCCGGTTCTTCCAATAACAATAATTCGTTTAACATTTATACCAAGTTCCTTCTGTTTTTCTGGATGTCCCTCAAGAAAATGTTCGCAAACTACCCCCGCATCTACAGCTTTGAGATAGACATTAAAGGCTATGTCTTCGCAGCAACCTCCATTGAGATAAGCCCTTAGGTCTTTATCAATAAGAATACCATTTTCTTTAAATACTTCTTTCGCTGCTATCCATTTTGTAGCAGAAAGCTTGGGGCCAAACATGACGGTCTTTCCTCTTAAATCGCCCACTTTGTTTATACCGCTACCCTTCCTGGCAATAATCAAGGCATATTGGTAAGTCTCCCCCTTCCTGGTCAGAGCTCTGATCAGCGCGTCTCTATTATATAACTTTGCTAAATTAACGTATGTATGAGGGTCCTGGAAAGCAAAATCTATATCTCCATTTTTAATGGCCCATTCAAATTCTTCAAAATCTTTTGGCACTATTGTCTCGATATCTAAGCCGGTCTGCTGTTTTAGATATTTAATCAACGGATGGAATTTCTTAAAACTCATGACCACGTCAGAACAAGGAAGAATTTCTATTATAATATGCTTTCTGGACACCTCTGCATAACTTGCACTCGCCAGCACGCAGAAGAAAACTGAAACGAATATTGTCCATTTATTTAATCTTCTTAACATGATAGGAAGCTCCTTTCCTTTCAATTTGTTTGCCCAGATCATGATGAAAAATAAGAAATCTGGTTTTTTCATTTATGTATGGATATTGTCCCTCTTCAGGAATTGGATCGGATAAACGAACTTAGAGTGAGGCCTTGAAATTTAAACCTACTTCCGCGAAGTACCTCTTGTACGGAACAGGTTCTTCTCCCTGTTCGATCTTCCTTGCTTCATAGAATATTCTACCAGTAGGTTTGTGTCAAGAATAGCCCACACTCATTGTTAATGGTTACTTTTATAGTATTTGCAACCAGTGGCCTTGCCAGAAGTGACGGAAAGCCCTGATTCCGTGGTCAGGGCTTTCCGTAACCCCTCAGTTACAAGGCGCCGAACAGTCGATCTGGCAGGAATGCTTCCAAAACTTTATCAAGTGCACGTTCGAAAGTGATGGGTAACAATCATTGCGGCCTCACTCAGCCTTGTAAGAGTTGTTTTATCCTGGTAGATACCATTGAGAGGTGGCACTATAAAGTTGTTTCAGCATCCCCGTCAGATCTCCAAAATCTCATGATATTTGAGAGATGACTGAGAGAGATTACCTCCCCTATTTTTTCCTTTTGTAGATGCATGAAATCCGTTATAATAGGCCCATTTCATTTTAGGGGGAGGAGATGGAATGAAGATTCACGAATATCAGGCCAAAGAGATTCTGAAAAGCTATGGCGTTTCTGTTCCAAAGGGCGGCGTGGCCGAAACTCCAGAAGAAGCAAGAAGGATTGCTGAAGAAATTGGAGAAAAGACAATTGTTGTGAAGGCACAGATCCATGCAGGGGGAAGAGGAAAAGGAGGGGGCGTTAAAATCGTGAGCCATCCCAAAGAAGCGGAGAAAGCGGCCCGGGAGATCATTGGGATGACATTGGTCACTCATCAGACTGGGCCAGCTGGTCGACTCGTTCGGAAGGTTTTAATTGAAGAGGGGGTGGATATTCAAAAAGAACTTTATTTAGGGGTGGTCATTGATCGGTCGAAGGCCTGTCCTGTCATCATGGCCAGCCGAGAGGGAGGGGTGGAGATTGAGAAAGTAGCGGCGGAGTCTCCGGAGAAGATAATAAAAGAGTGGATAGATCCAAGTGTTGGACTGAGAGCTTTTCAGGCAAATAAAATCGGTTATGGACTTGGCCTCGAACCTGCTCAGATTGGGAAAATGAGGAGCGTTGTGATTGGTCTTTATAAGGCGTTTTATGAGACGGATTGTTTACTCGCTGAGATGAATCCTCTTGTTCTCACTAAAGGCGGGGAATATATGGCCCTCGATGCCAAGATGAATTTAGATGACAACGGTCTTTTCCGACATAAGGAGATTGCTGAACTCAGGGATCTGAATGAAGAAGCCCCGCTGGAGGTGGAGGCTTCTAAATATAATTTGAATTACATTAAATTGGATGGAAATGTGGGTTGTATGGTGAATGGGGCAGGGCTTGCTATGGCCACGATGGACATGATTAAAGTGGTGGGTGCAGAACCCGCTAACTTTCTCGATGTAGGGGGGGGGGCCACGGTTGAAATGGTGAAAAATGGATTTAAGATCCTTATGTCCGATGCCGAAGTAAAGGTGGTGTTTATCAATATTTTTGGCGGCATTCTCCGATGCGATACGCTTGCAAAGGGTGTGACTGAGGCTGTCCGAGAGGTGAAGGTCAATGTCCCCATCGTGGTGAGATTAGAAGGGACAAATGTAGAGGAAGGGAGAAGGATACTCAATGAATCGGGTCTCAATTTCACTGTCGCCATTGGAATGAAAGACGGCGCCGAGAAAGTAGTAGACGCGTTAAAGAAGGTTGGAGGCTGAAGGTAAAAGATTTTGCCTCACACCTTACGCCTGACGCTTTACGCTAATCATTGGAGGAATTATGAGCATTATAGTCAATGAAGAAACAAAAGTGGTGGTTCAGGGGATTACCGGAAATGAAGGGATGTTTCACACCCGTCAGATGGTAGAGTATGGAACAAAGGTTGTCGCGGGTGTCACTCCAGGCAAAGGCGGGCAGAAAATAGACGGGATTCCGGTTTTTAATACCGTATCGGAGGCAGTTGGAAATACCGGTGCCAATGCGTCTGCGATCTTTGTCCCTCCTGCTTTTGCAGCAGATGCCATTCTGGAGGCCTCGGATGCTGGTATTTCAATCATTGTCTGTCTGACCGAGGGAATTCCGACGTTGGAGATGGTGATGGTGCGAGAATATCTCATTGGGAAAGAATCAAAATTAATTGGCCCAAATACCCCAGGCATTATCTCACCCGGGAAGTGTAAAATCGGTGTCATGGCAGGTTATATTCACAAACCGGGGACGATTGGAATTATCTCTCGAAGTGGGACCCTCACCTATGAGGTTGTGGACCAATTGACCAAAAAGGGGATCGGACAATCAACCTGTACAGGTATTGGAGGAGATCAAATCATCGGGTTAAACTTTGTTGATCTCCTGGGAATGTTTGAAAAAGACCCTGGGACAGAAGCAGTGATCATGATTGGCGAAATTGGTGGAACAGCAGAAGAGGAGGCTGCCGAATTTGTC
>Ga0068714_10005134_pt1 | contig 14080 bp, 13 predicted proteins | sample MTBNYHSulfiMetaG_FD_62988 | JGI IMG/M metagenome (GOLD analysis project Ga0068714, IMG submission 62988) | Enrichment culture microbial communities from rom New York Harbor, USA that are MTBE-degrading - MTBE-NYH (New York Harbor Sulfidogenic)... | ecosystem: Environmental > Aquatic > Marine >... | reverse complement strand
GGTCGGCAGGGCATGGGGAGAGCTGCTCCGGCTCTGCGCGGCGCGGCGGGGGGGGGCTCGGTCCGATCCCGAAATGCCGTCCCAGATCCACCGGTTGAACTCGAGCGGAGGTTGAACGATGCCATCCATCCCCCCCCTCGTGCGCTCCCTCGAGTCTGTCCCCGAGACCCGGGTCGACCGTGCCCGCGGCGCTTCGATGCGGGTCCTCGTCGGGCCCGAGGACGGCGCCGAGCGCCTGGTCACGAGGTGCTTCACCCTCGAGCCGGGCGGGCGCATTCCCTGCCATCGCCACGCCGACATCGAGCACCAGCAGCTGGTGTTGGAGGGGGAGATGGTGGTCAACCTGGACGGGTCCGAGCGGGTCGCGCGGGCCCACGACTGCGTGCTCATCCCCGCCGGCACGGCGCACTGGTACGAGAACCGGAGCGACCGGCCGGTGCGATTCCTGTGCATGATCCCGCGCACCTCGAGCTACGCCACCGAGTGGCTGGAGTGAGCCGTCTCCCGGGCTCGAGAGGGTCTTTCCACCGTCTCGACAGGCCGGGCGGGAGAGCTGACAGCTGGGATCTGACCGCGTGCCCCGTGAAGGGACAGCAGCCGCAGTGGTGATAGGATCGGCGCCGTGCTGGAGCGGCTGCGGGTCGAAGCGCTGGGCATCATCGACGAGGTGGTGCTCGAGCCCGGCGACGGCTTCATCGCCCTGACCGGCGAGACCGGCGCCGGCAAGTCCCTCCTCGGCGAGTCGCTCAAGCTCTTAGCCGGCGCCCGCGGCAGCGCAGACATGGTGCGCAGCGGCGCCGAGCGGCTGCGAGTGGAGGGGCACTTCTCCTTCGCAGGGGACCGGCGGGTCGCCGGGGTGCTCGAGGAGCTGGGTATCCCCGGCGAGGAACCGCTGGTGATCCGGCGGGAGGTCAGCGCCAGTGGCCGCAGCCGGTGCTTCGTCAACGACACCGGGGTCAGCGCCGCGGCCCTGCAGCGCCTGGCCCTGGAGCTGCTGGCCATCCTGGGCCAGCACGAGCAGCACGGGCTCGCGGAGGGCAGGGTCCAGCGGCAGCTGGTGGACGAGTTCGGGGGTCATGGCAGCCTCGTGGCCTCGGTCGCCGAGGCTCACGCCCGCTGGGTTGCCGCCGCTGGTGCGGTGGACCAGCTGGAGCGGGCGAGGGAGCGGCGTCGGGACCGGCTCGACGCCATCAGCTTCCAGGTGGCCGAGATCGACGCGGTCGCACCGCGGGCGGCGGAGGACGTGGAGCTTGCAGAGCGGCGGCAGGTGCTGCGTCACGCCGTGCGCCTGCTCGAGGTCGGCGGTTCGCTCCTCGGCCGGCTCGCCGAGGGGGAGAGCGCGGTCTCGGACCAGCTCGCGCGCGCCGGCCGGGAGCTCAAGGAGATGGCGGCGTGCGGCCTGCGCCTGAGCGAGGGTGCCGCGCGTCTCGACGAGGCGCGGGTCCTGGTGGAGGAGGTGGTGCGGGAGGTCCAGTCGGTGATGGCCGACGTCGACCAGGACCCTGCCGAGCTCGACAACGTCGAGTCCCGCCTTTTCGGCCTCGAGCAGCTGATGCTCAAATACGGGTCCCCGGTGGAGAAGGTCATCGAGCATCGCGACCGGTTGCTCGGGGAACGGCTGGAGCTCGAGGCGGTGGAAGATCGGCTGGCGCACGCGGCCGCCGCCGCGCACGCAGCCCTCGCGGCCTTTGACCTGGCGGCCGGGGAGCTCGAACGAAGCCGTCGCCGCGCCGGTGACGAGCTGCTCGCCGAGGTGGCGAGGATCCTCGGGGACCTGCGCATGGGGGGGACCCGGCTCGAGCTCCGCTGGCAGCCGAAACCTGACCCCGACAGCCCCCTCGTCCGTGACGGCCGGGGGGTGACCTTCGGCCCGGACGGCGTCGAAGAGTGCGAGCTGCTGATCGCCGCCAACCCGGGGGAGGAGCTGCGACCCATGGCGCGCATCGCCTCCGGCGGGGAGCTGTCCCGGATCCACCTGGCGCTGCGGACGGCCCTTCGAGGCCGTCACCCGAGCGCCAGCCTCACCCTCCTGTTCGACGAGGTCGACTCCGGCCTCGGCGGAGGGACCGCCGCCGCCCTCGCCGGCCTGCTCGCGAGTCTGGCGGCGACTGACCAGGTCCTGGTGGTGACGCACCTGCCGCAGGTGGCGGCGCGAGCGGCGAGCCACTTCCGGGTGGAAAAGGTGGTCGAGGCCGGCCGGGCGGTGACCCGCGTGGCGCGGCTCGACGGCGACGGCCGGGAGCTCGAGCTGGCGCGCATGCTGGGGGGCGAGGAGCCGAGCGGCACCGCGCGCGACCATGCCCGCGACCTCCTGGGGTGGAGGTGAAGAGGGTCCCCTTTCGCCGCGGGGCGGACCTCGCGGCAGCGGTGGACCTGGTCGCCGGGGTACGGAGCTCGAGCGGGGTCGTGGTGCTGCCCACGGAGACCTTCTACGGCCTCGCGGCCGACCCTGCCGACCCGGTGGCGGTCGAGAGAATCCGGGCCCTCAAGGGACGGCCGGCGGACCTGGGCATGCCGGTGCTGTGCGCGGGGTGGGACCAGGTCGACGCGCTGGTGGAGGTTTCCGACCGGTGGCGGGGGCCTCTCGCCCGCCTCTGGCCGGGACCCCTCACGGCCGTTCTGCCCGCACGCGGTCGGCCGGCGGCCGGTGCGGGGGAGTCGCTGGCGGTGCGGGTACCGGGGACGGAGCTGCTGCGGCGGCTGCTGGCGGCGGTGGGACCGCTGACCGGGACGTCGGCGAACCGGCACGGCCTTCCGGCTTCGGTTGACCTCGAAACGGCCCTCGCGTCGATCCTGGGGTCGCCGGACGCCGCCCTCGACGGGGGGCGCACGCCGGGGGGGCTGGCCACCACCCTGGTCGACCTGACCGCGGTCCGGGCGCGGGTGCTTCGGCAGGGCGAGGTCCGGTGGGGGCGCTCGGGTTCGGTTTCGCGTTTCGATTGATAACAATGCGACATCACAACCCGGGTAGGTTTTTTTCCGAGATGCGGCAGCGGACCCAGGGCAGCGTGATCCGGTGATGGCGACCTGTGGAAAACCCTGTGGAAAACGTTGTGGAAAGCCGCGTTAAGCGGGCGTGAAGAGAACCACTTGCTCACTCCGCCCATCGCGGCGGGCCGAGTTGTTAAGTTGCAGATTCTCAGTAATTTGCATCTATCTTGTTGTGGAGCTTCTGGTTGCCGTGCGAACCGACGCGGAGGGTTCCCGTGCGGTTTTGCACACCCGTCGCGACTGGGGACGTCGGGAGGTCCTCCGGTGGAGACGGGGCAAGCTCACTGGAGGAGCGTGGGTTGCCGCCCGCTCGGGGCCTGTGGTAGCGTTTCGCCCCTGCGTCGGGGGGCTCTCGCCGCCAACGGTTCCGTGGGGTGAAGCGAGCCCGCGTCGAGCGGGGAGGACGGTCCATGATCCAACGGGTGCGAGGAACCCGCGACATCTTGCCACCCGAGTCGCGGCTTTGGGCAAACGCCGAGGCACAGGCCCAGCGGGTTTTCGGCGGCTTCGGGTACGACGAGATCCGCCTGCCGCTGGTGGAGGCGACCGAGCTGTTCGTCCGTGGCGTTGGCGAGGGGACCGACATCGTGGCCAAGGAGATGTACACCTTCGCCGATCGCAAGGGCCGGTCGCTCACGTTGCGGCCCGAGGGCACCGCCGGGGTGGCCCGAGCCTACATCGAGGATGGGCTGGCCCAGTGGCCACAGCCGGTCCGGTTGGCCTACTACGGCCCCATGTTCCGGTACGAGAAGATGCAGGCGGGGCGGTACCGCCAGTTCGCCCAGCTCGGCATCGAGCTCCTCGGCGCGGCGACCCCCGAGGCCGACATGGAGATCCTGCTGGTGCTCCACACCTACCTCGAGTCCCTCGGGTTCGAGGACCTGGTCATCCTCCTCAACAACCTCGGTGACGTGGAGGACCGGCCCCGGTTCGTCGCCACGCTGAAGGCCGAGCTGGAGCCCTTCCGCGGGGAGCTCTGCCCCGACTGCCAGCGGCGGTGGGAGGTCAACCCGCTGCGCCTGCTCGACTGCAAGGTGCCGCGATGTCGGCAGCTGATGGAGCGGACCACGCCGGTGGCGGAGGTGGTCAGCGAGACGGCCCGCGAGCACGTGGCGGCGGTGGAGCGGGGTCTGGAGCGGATCGGCATTCCCGTGCGCCGGGCGCCGCGGTTGGTCCGCGGACTCGACTACTACCTGCGGACGGTGTTCGAGGTAGTCTCGCCGGCGCTGGGGGAGGACCGGGTGATCTGCGGAGGCGGCCGCTACGACCGCCTGATCTCCGACCTCGGCGGGCCGCAGGTGCCGGGGGTCGGTTTCGCCATCGGCGAGGACCGGCTCCTCGACGTGGTTCCCGAGGCGTTCCGGTGCCGCGTTCTCGGGCAGCCCCTGCTGGCGGTGCTGCCGGTGGGCTCGGTGGCGACCCTCGACGCGCTGCGCCTGGCACGTGACCTGGTGCAGGCCGGGCACCGGGTGCAGACCGAGGTGACGGGGCGTTCCCTCAAGGCGGGCCTCAAGTGGGCCGGCAAGCTGGGGGCGTCGTTGGCGCTGATTCTGGGTGAGACCGAGATCGCGAGCGGCGTGGTCTCGGTCCGCGACCTTCGCCGGGGACTCCAGGAGGAGGTCGCCCTGACCGCCGCGGTGGCGCGGGTCGGGGAGCTGCTGTCGGCTGTGGATCACGAAGGGGAGCGGTCATGACGACGTCGGCGTGGGAGCGACCCTGGTGCGGGGACCTCAACCGTTCGCGTCTCGGCGAGTCGGTCGAGCTGGTGGGCTGGGTCCGTCGCAGGCGCGACCTCGGCGGCCTGGTCTTCGTCGACCTTCGCGACCGCAGCGGACTGGTGCAGCTGGTGTTCGAGGACGCCCTGGTGGAGGATGGGCAGCACCTGTCGGCGGAGGACGTGATCCGGGTCCGCGGTACGGTGCGGCCGAGAGCCGAGGGGCAGTCCAACCCCGACCTCGCCACCGGCGAGGTCGAGGTCCGCGTGGAGGTTCTCGAGCGCCTGTCCGAGGCGGCCACCCCGCCATTCGTGCTCGAGGACTCCACCACCGCGTCCGAGGAGCTGCGGCTGCGCTACCGCTATCTCGACCTGCGCCGCCCGGAGATGACGGCGTCGCTCGTTCTCCGTCACCGGGTCCTGGCCGAGACGCGGCGGTACTTCGACGAGATGGGCTTCGTGGAGGTGGAGACCCCGATCCTCACCAGGTCGACTCCCGAGGGGGCCCGCGACTACCTGGTCCCCTCGAGGGTCCACAAGGGCTCGTTCTATGCCCTGCCCCAGTCGCCGCAGCTGTTCAAGCAGCTGCTGCAGGTCGCCGGGCTGGGTCGCTATCTGCAGATCGCCCGCTGCTTCCGCGACGAGGACCTGCGGGCCGACCGCCAGCCGGAGTTCACCCAGGTGGACGTCGAGGCGTCATTCGTCACCGAGGAGGACGTCTACACCCTGGTCGAGGGGTACCTGGCCCGGGTGTTCACGCTGGTCGGGGTCGACCTCCCCCGGCCCCTCCCGCGGCTTTCCTATCGGGAGGCGATGGAACGGTTCGGCAGCGATCGCCCGGACACGCGGTTCGGCCTCGAGCTTCACGACCTTGCCGGTCCCTCCACCGGCTGCGGGTTTCAGCTCCTCGAACGGGCGGTCGCAGAGGGACGGGTCAAGGGGCTCGTCCTACCCGGCGGCGCCGCCCTGTCCCGCAAGCAGCTCGACGCCCTGGCCGAGGTGGTCAAGCCGCACGGCGCCGCCGGCCTGCTGTGGTTCAAGCGGACCGCCGAGGGGGTGGCGTCCCCGGCCCGTAACGCCCTCGGCGACGCCGGGGTGGAGCGGTTCCTCGACGCCGCCGGCGCCCGTGAGGGCGACCTGCTGCTCGCCGTGGGGGGGCCGGAAAAGGTGGTTCTGGCCGCCCTCGGCGCGCTGCGGCTGCACCTGGCCCGGGAGCACCACCTGGTGCCGGACGGTCACCACGCGTTCCTGTGGGTGACCGACTTCCCCCTCCTCGAGTGGGACGAAGGCGCGCACCGGTTCGTGGCCATGCACCACCCCTTCACGGCGCCCCGTCCGGAGGACGAGGACCTGCTCGCGACCGACCCGGGTGCGGTCCGGGCCCGGGCCTACGACGTGGTGATGGACGGCACCGAGCTTGGCGGCGGCTCGATGAGGATCCACCGTCCCGATCTCCAGCAGCGGATGTTCGACGCCCTCGGCATCGGTGCGGAGGACGCGCGGGCGCGGTTCGGCTTCCTGCTCGAGGCCTTCCGCTACGGCGCCCCCCCCCACGGCGGTATCGCCCTCGGCGTCGACCGGATGGTCATGATCATGGCCGGCCGGGAGTCGATCCGGGACGTCATCGCGTTCCCCAAGACCACCTCCGGCGGCTGCCTGATGACCGAGGCGCCGTCTCGGGTGGACCGGGCCCAGCTCGACGAGGTGGGGCTGACCCTCAAGGGCCGGGAGTAGCGGCAGGGGCTGCGGCCGAGAGCGTTCAGCTGTCAGCTTTCAGCGGTCAGCTCCCCCTTCCGTCCCCGCGGGCCGTATGGGAGCCAGGAGGGCGGGGGAAGCCGAAAGCTGAACGCTGACAGCTGAGAGCTGCCCGTGTTGACACTTCGCCTCGGCGGCTGGTATCCTGCCGCCCCCTCGAACGAGGGGTGTTCTTTGGCATGGATGAAGGACGATGACGGGTCGGCAAGAGTCCACGGGACCACCCGTCGGTAGCCTGAAGGCGCGTAGCTCAGATGGTTAGAGCGCTACCTTGACACGGTAGAGGTCAGCGGTTCGAGCCCGCTCGCGCCTACCACGTAGTCTGCGCAGGCGCGTAGCTCAGTCGGCTAGAGCGCATCCCTCACACGGATGAGGTCAGCGGTTCGAGCCCGCTCGCGCCTACCATTCTTTCGGCTCGCCCGACCACCGTGGTCGGGCGTTGCTTTTTTCGAGACGCGGGCGGTCCGGTGTGCGAGCCGGGCCCGCAACGGAGTGAACCATGGCCAGCACGATCCAGGTGACCCTGCCGGACGGGAGCTCGAGGGAGCTGCCGGCGGGGGCTTCGGTGCTCGACCTGGCCCGGTCGATCGGTCGCCGCCTGGCCCACGACGCGGTGGCGGGGGTGGTCGACGGCCGGCTGGTCGACCTGCGGTCCCCGCTGACCGCCGACGCCAATGTCCGCATCGTCACCGCTCGTGACCCGGAGGCGGGCGAGGTGATCCGCCACTCGGCCGAGCACGTGCTCGCCGACGCGGTCAAGCGGCTGTGGCCCGGGACCCCGATCGACGCCGGGCGCCAGGACCACTCCGAGAAGTTCCAGTACGACTTCCGGTTCCCCCGCGCGTTCCAGCCCGAGGACCTGGCCCGCATCGAGGACGAGATGGGCCGGATCGTCGCCGAGGACCTTCCGTTCGAGCGTGTCGAGGTCAGCAGGGAGGCAGCACGGGACCTGATGAGGGCGCGCGGCGAGGAGATCAAGCTGATCCGCCTCGACGACATCCCCGAGGGGGAGGCCATCACCCTGTACCGCCACGGCGACTTCCTCGACCTGTGCCGGGGCCCGCACCTGCAGCGGACCTCGCAGGTCGGCGCCGTGCGCCTCCTCGAGGCGTCGGGAGCGTACTTCAAGGGCGACGAACGCAACGAGATGCTGCAGCGCATCTACGGCACCGCCTTCGCCACCGCCGCCGAGCTCGAGGCCTACTTCGAGCGGATCGAGGAGCTCAAGCGCCGGGACCACCGCCGGCTGGGTCGCGAGCTCGACCTGTTCTCGTTCCACCCCGAAGCGCCGGCGAGCCCCTTCTTTCACCCCCGCGGGGCCATCGTCTACAACCAACTCCTCGAGCTCATGCGCGAGAAATACCGGCGGTACGGCTACGAAGAGGTCATCACCCCGCAGATCTTCGACGCCGCCCTGTGGCGACGGTCGGGCCACTGGGACAACTACCGCGAGAACATGTTCTTCGCGGACGCGGTCGAGAACCTCGCCGACGCCGGGTCGTCGGTCAAGCCGATGAACTGCCCCTCCCACTGTCTCCTCTTCGGCAGCTCGGCCCACTCCTATCGGGACCTTCCGCGGCGGATCGCGGACTTCGGTCGCCTCCACCGCTACGAGCGCTCAGGGGTCGTCACCGGTTTGACCAGAGTGCGGTCGTTCTCGCAGGATGACGCCCACATCTTCTGCACCCCGGAGCAGATCGAGCAGGAGATCACGGACCTGTTCCAGTTCGTGTACGAGGTCTACGCCACCTTCGGGTTCGACGAGGTGGCGGTGTTCCTGTCCACCCGACCGGAGAAGGCGATCGGCGACCCCGCGATCTGGCGGCACGCCGAGAGCGTGCTCGCCCGTTGCCTGGAGGCCCGCGGGGTTGCCTACACCGTCAACCCGGGTGACGGCGCCTTCTACGGCCCGAAGATCGACTTCGTGGTCAAGGACGCGATCGGGCGGGACTGGCAGCTGGCGACCATCCAGCTCGACTTCAACCTCCCCGAGCGTTTCGACCTCTCCTACGTCGACTCGGACGGCTCCGAAAAAAGGCCGGTCATGATCCACCGCGCCATCCTCGGCTCGCTGGAGCGGTTTTTCGGGGTCATGCTGGAGCATTTCGCCGGGGACCTGCCGCCGTGGCTGGCCCCGGAGCAGGTCCGCATCGTGCCCATCACCAGTGACCTGGTGGAGTACGCCGACGAAGTGTGCCGAGATCTCGTCGCCGGCGGGCTTCGCGCCGAGGTGGACCGTCGCAACGAGAAGCTCGGTTTCAAGATCCGCGACGGCGAGACGATGAAGGTCCCCTACCTGCTGGTCATCGGCCAGCGGGAGCGGGAGGCCGGCTCCGTCTCCCTTCGCCTGCGCCACCGTCGCGACGAGGGGGTCTACCCCCTCGAGGTGGTGGTCGAACGCATCGTCAACGTCGTCAAGAACCGTTCCCTGCAACCGTAGAGACCCAGTCAGAAGGGGGTCACCATGCCGAAGCTGAAGAGCCACCGTGGGGCGGCGAAGCGCCTGAAGCGGACCGGAACCGGCAAGCTGGTCCGTCACCACGCCTACCACTCCCACATCTTGAGCAAGAAGAGCCGCAAGCGGAAGCGCCGGCTGCGCGCCTCCGCGATCGTGTCGCCGGCTGACGCCAAGGTCCTGAACCAGATGTTGGTCGGGATCTGAGGGAGGGCAGATGCGCGTCAAGAGGGGAACCGTCCGCAAGGACCGCCGTCAGCGGATCCTCAAGCTGGCCGAGGGGTACTACGGCAGCAAATCCAGGCTCCACCGGGTGGCCAAGCTCCAGGTCGAGAAGTCCCTCGGCTATGCCTACCGGGACCGCAAGCAGCGCAAGCGTGAGTTCCGCTCGCTGTGGATCTCCCGCATCAACGCCGCGGCACGAATCCACGGTCTCAGTTACAACGCCTTCATCTCGGGTCTCAAGCGGGCGGGCTGCTGCCTCGACCGCAAGGTCCTGGCCGACCTCGCGGTGACCGACCCGCAGGCGTTCACCCAGCTGATCGAGGTCGCTCGCCGCCCGCGGCGGTGAGTCGCCCCCGATCGCATGACAGACCCGCTGGGCGCGGGGCCGAGCCGGGCCGCGAGCGGTCGCTCGAGCCCCGGGGAGGGCTGAGATGGCGATGGAGACGGTGCTCAAGCAGCTGGAGTCGAAGATCGACGAGCTGGTCGGGGTCTACGCTGTCGCCCGGGCGAGAGTCGGCGAGCTCGAGGGGCGCGTGACCGAGCTCGAGGGACGGTTGAGCGCCCTCGGCGAGGTCGAGGAGCGGGCGATCGAGATGGAGGGCCAGCGCCAGGCGTTGGCCGAGCGCCTCAACCGGGCGGTGGTCACCATCGACCGTGCCCTTGGCGCGGCGGCGGGGGACGGGCCGGAAGGCTGAGCGGGATCCCCGTCGCGGTCCGCATCGGGAAACGGGGCCGGGGAGCACGCCCTGCACAGCCGGTTCGGGGAGTGCGATATACTCGAGCGGGGAGGGTTGACGACGTGACGTCGGTCCGTGCCTCGATCGAGATCTTCGGCCAGCGCCTCGGTGTCCGCGCCGACGGCGGCGAGGAGCGTCTCCACGAGCTGGCGCGGTTCGTCGACTCCCGCATGCGCGAGATTGCCGAACGAAGCTCGAGTGTCGACACGGTCAAGATCGCTGTCTTGACCGCGATGAACATCGCTGATGAGCTCTTTTGTGAGCGTGAAAGGGATCAGGACGACCGGCAGCGAGAACTGGCAAACCAGGCAGAACGCCTCGTTCAGAAGATCGAACAGGCGTTGAGCTCCGGGGAGACCCGGGAACGAGAATCAGAACACGGAGGTCCCTGCGCGGTTGGTGATGAGCGAAACTATCCTTGAACCAACACCTATTTGAGGGGTTGTCGGGTTCCTCCACCCGGAGGCTCGCCGCTCGTCGGTGGGAGAAGGGTGGGGGATAGACACCCACCTGTGGTTGCGCAGGTTCAAATAGGCTAGCTCACACGGCCGAGGCGGGGACCTCCACTTTTCCCGACACTCTCTCCCTGCCTGACCACCTCGACACGCCGGGCATACTGGTCGCTCCTTGACAAAGGGGGGTGCAACGTGGAGTACGCGGTTGGAGCAGCCGGCCTGCTTCTCACCGCCCTCGGCCTGGCCGTCGTGTGGGCCCTGTGGAGGCGAAGCGTCAGGGCCGGTCTGCAGCTGGTCGCACGGGCGGAGGCCGAGGCGCGGCGGATCGTCGCGCAGTCCGAGATCGAAGTCGAGCGGATTACGAGGGACGGGGAGATCGCGGTTCGCGAGCGGCTGCTCGAGGCCCGCACCGAGTTCGAGCGGGAGACCCGCGAGCAGCGGTTGGAGGCGGTGGCATTCGAGCGGCGGCTCGAGCAGCGGGAGGAACAGCTCGAGGAGCGATTCGGGGCCCTCATCGAGCGGGAGGAGCGGGCCAAGGCCCTCGAGGCTGAGCTGGAAGCTCGGGAGAGCAAGCTCGTGACGGCCGAGGCCGAGCTCCGGGCGGCGGCCGACGAGCATCGCCAGCGCCTCGAGCACATCGCGGCCATGACCGCCGAGCAGGCGCGGGCCGAGCTCATGCGCGCGATGGAGAACGAGGCGCGCATGGACGCCGCCAACCTGATCAAGCGGATCGAGGACGAGGCCCAGGAGAAGGCCAAGGAGAAGGCACGCCGGGTCATCTCGCTGGCGGTCCAGAGGATCGCCTCGGAGCACGTGATCGAGAGCACGGTGGCGGTGGTCGACCTGCCGTCCGAGGAGATGAAGGGTCGCATCATCGGTCGCGAAGGCCGCAACATCAGGGCCTTCGAGCAGGCGACCGGGGTCGACCTGATCGTCGACGACACGCCCGAGGCGGTGATCCTCTCGTGCTTCGAGCCGGTTCGTCGGGAGGTCGCCCGTCTGACCCTGGTCAACCTGATCCAGGACGGCCGCATTCACCCGGGGCGGATCGAGGAGGTGGCGGCGAAGGTCCAGGCCGAGATGGAGGAGAAACTGTTGGTTGACGGGGAGGCGGCTGCCCTGGAGCTCAGCATCCCCGACATCCACCCCGAGATCCTGAAACTGATCGGGCGGTTGCAGTTTCGCTCCTCCTACGGTCAGAACGCGCTCAAGCACTCGATGGAGGTGTCCTGGCTGGCTGCCCACATGGCCGCAGAGCTCGGCGCTGACGCCGCGGTGGCGAAGCGGGCGGGCCTGCTCCACGACGTGGGCAAAGCGATCGACCGCGAGATGGAGGGAACCCACCTGGAGCTCGGGCGCGAGATGCTCCGTCGGTATGGCGAGAGCGACGCCGTGATCCACGCCATGGAGTGCCACCACGGCGACTACGACCCGGTGTCGGTGGAGGCCGTGCTGGTCACTGCCGCCGATGCCCTCTCCGCCGCCCGCCCGGGCGCCCGCCGCGAGATCCTCGAGAACTACATCAAGCGTCTGGAGAGGCTGGAGAGCCTCGCGGCGGACTTCAAGGGGGTTTCCAAGGCCTACGCCATCCAGGCCGGCCGGGAGCTGCGCATCGTGGTCGAGTCGGAGCGGATCTCGGACGAGGAGGCGTTGTGGATGGCCCGGGACCTGGCCCGCAAGATCGAAGCGGAGCTCACCTACCCCGGGCAGATCAAGGTGACGGTGATCCGCGAGACCCGCGCGGTCGAGTACGCCCGGTGATCCGAACCCTCCTGGTCGGGGACGTGGTGGCCAGGGCGGGGCGGAGGGCCCTGCTCCACCACCTCGAGAGCCTCGTCGACCGGGAGCGGGTCGACTTCGTGGTGGTGAACGTCGAGAACGCGGCCAACGGCTTCGGTGTCACCCTCAAGGTTCTGGAAGAGCTGGAGCGCCTGCCGGTGGACGTGTGGACCACCGGCAACCACGTCTGGGACCGCAAGGAGGTCCTGCCCCTGCTCGACACGCACCCCTGGTTGTTGCGCCCGTCCAACTACCCCGAGGGCAATCCCGGCCGAGGCTGGTGCGTGGCCGAGACCGCCGCGGGGGTACCGGTCGCCGTGGTCCACCTCCAGGGCCAGGCACTGATGCCGCCGGTCAACAACGCCTTCTGGGAGGCCAACCGGGTGCTGGAGGCGCTGGCGGTGGACCATCCCGAGGTCAGGCTGATCCTCGTCGACCTGCACGCCGAGACCACCTCCGAGAAGCAGGCGATGGCCTGGTACCTGGATGGCCGAGTCACCGCGGTGCTCGGCACCCACACCCACGTTCCGACCGCGGACGAGCGGATTCTGCCCCGTGGCACGGCATTTCAGACCGACGTCGGCATGACCGGGCCGTACGAGTCCGTCATCGGCATGCAGCCGGAGCGTGCGGTGGAGCGGTTTCTCTACAACACCCCGCGTCAGCTCGAGCCGGCGAGCCGGGGTGTCCAGCTCCGGGGGGCGATCGTCGACGCTGACCCCGAGACGGGACGGGCACTGGCCATCCGGCGAGTGCGGCTCGATGGTCCGTGACACGGGGGCCGCCACCGGGGCCCTGCCGGCGCGGGTCCTGGTCGACCTGCCGAACTGGGTCGGAGATCAGATGATGGCCCTGCCAGCCGTGGATCGGCTGGTCAGCGGCAACGCGGCCGGACTGACGGTGCTCAGCTGCCGGCCGCCGGTTCGCCGTCTGCTCGAGCAGCTCTACCCCGACGCCGAGGTGGTCGGGAGCCCGCGGCGGGCCTCACCCTTCCGAGTGGCGGCCGAGCTCCACCGTCGCTGGGGGCGGTTCGACCTCGGGGTGACCCTGCGCCACGCCAGCCGGGCCAAGCTGCTGCTGCGTCTCACGGCCCGTCGCACCGTGGGCTCGAGCGGCGGTGGCGCCGGTCTGCTCCTGTCACGGAGCTCTCCGATCGACCGCACCCGGCACCAGGTGTTCGACGGGGACCCGCTTCTCGCGTCACTCGGTCTGCCCGAGGTCGACCCCGACTGGCGCCCCTCGGTGCCCGAAGCCCTCCGGGCCGAGGGGCAGCAGCTGCTGGCGGCCGAGGGGGTCTCGCCTTCGACGGCAATCGGGCTGGCACCCGGGGCCGCCTGGGGGGAGTCCAAGCGCTGGCCCGCCTCCCGCTTCGGCCAGCTGGCGGCGGCTCTGCACGGCGCTGGCCTGCGCCCGGTGGTGGTGGTGGGGCCGGGGGAGGAGCAGCTCGCCCTGGACGTGGTGGCGTCATCGACCCTCCCCCTTCCCGCGGTGGGTACCCGGGTGGACGTCGCGGGACTGGCAGGGGTCCTCTCTCACCTCACCGCGCTGGTCGGCAACGACTCGGGCCCCATGCAGCTGGCGCTTCTGGTCGGCGTCCCGGTGGTGGCCCTGTTCGGTCCCACCAACCCGGTCCGCACCGGTCCCCGGGGCGGTGGGAACGCGGTGGTCAGCCGTCGACTCCGCTGTGCGCCATGCCTCCAATCGCGGTGTCCGCTGGTGCACTCCGACTGCCTGGCGGGCCTGGCGGTGGACGACGTGAAACGGGCGGTCCTGGAGGTTCTCGGGGTGAGAGAGTCGTAGTGGGGCGCGCGCCGGTCGGCACAGGCCTAAATTGCGCTTCAGAGACCACTCGCCTGGGAGCCTGTAGTCCATAGCCGGCGGATGGATTTCGGAGCGCCGCGGGATGCACATTCTCGGCGGATTCGAGGAGCAGTACTCCGAGTACGGGCCGAGAAGACGACGAGAAGGG
>Ga0068714_10005133_pt1 | contig 14081 bp, 11 predicted proteins | sample MTBNYHSulfiMetaG_FD_62988 | JGI IMG/M metagenome (GOLD analysis project Ga0068714, IMG submission 62988) | Enrichment culture microbial communities from rom New York Harbor, USA that are MTBE-degrading - MTBE-NYH (New York Harbor Sulfidogenic)... | ecosystem: Environmental > Aquatic > Marine >... | reverse complement strand
GAGCACTCAGCCTTATTTCCATGCTCTGAGCATATCATATCAGAACCCTTTTACCAGCCTTCGGCTGGGACGCTTTCACCCACGGGCTTACGCCCGTGGTCCTCAGCGTCGTTTTGATAGCGAGGATTCACAAATCCAATCTCATAAACTTCGGAATAATTCCGCTTATTTTTAAAAATAAAAACGATTATAATACTATTGCTCTGGGGGACAAGGTTAAACTCCCGGACATAAGAAAACTCATTGAACAGGGCGCATCCGAGATACCGGTTGAAGTTGCTGGCAGAAGAATAGTCGTTATTCTGGATGTGTCCGATCGTCAGCGAAAAATTCTTTTGGCAGGCAGCATGCTGAACCTTGCGAAGGAATAAACGAAATTTTGAAATAAGTGAAAAAAATTAGCATGGGAAAAGTAAGCATTATAGGCAGCGGCAACGTCGGAACCAACACCGCCTTTTTCGTCGCGGAAAAGGGTATTACCGATGTATTCCTCTACGATATACAGGAAGGCCTTTCTACCGGAAAAGCGCTGGATATGATGGAGGCCGCACCCATACGAAGATACCAAAGCCGCATAATCGGCATCGAGAATATTGAGGACATCAGGGATTCGGAATCTGTGGTAATAGCCGCGGGCAAGACGTGCACCATGGGAAAAAAACCTGAAGAATTATTGAAAGACAACATGGCAATAGTCTTCGGAATAGTCAAAGGAATCATCACTTTTTCTCCGGGAAGTATTATTATTATGGCTACAGAACCTGTAGATATTCTTACAATCATGACAGCGCAGAGGTTTGCGTTATCTCGCAATAAAATTTTAGGCCTGGGAAGTATAGTTGACGTCTCCAGGCTTAAATCCGCGGTCTCAAGGGAACTATCAATCTCTGCGGAAAGTATCATACCCATGGCGATAGGTCGCCATTCCGGTGAGGTGATCGTACTGCCTGACTATACGGTCGTATCCGGCATACCCCTTACCCAACTTTTGTCTGAGAAAAAAATCCGGGGTATCATAACTGAAATAAAGGATGCCGGAAACTTAATGGCGGAACTCTCGGAATGCCCCGGCACCTATTATACACCTTCAGCAGCTGCCGCAGAGGTAATTGACTCCATTCATATGAATTTAAAAAGAATTTTGTCGGTATCAATAGAATTTTCGGGTGAGTACGGAATAAGCGGTGTCGCCATGTCGCTTCCTTGCATTATAGGCAAAAACGGCGTTGAAAAGGTGCTGACCCCGGTACTGACCGAAACCGAGCATGAAGCCTTGGTAAAATCAGCTGATGCCATTAAAAAGATTATTGCGTATTATAATGAATAAAATAAAAGTACTTTAAGATAGTAGGTTGAAAGAATTGTCATGAAAAAAGTAAGTATAATAGGAGCCGGAAACGTTGGTGCCACTTCTGTATACTATATTGCGGAGAAGAATATAGCGGATATTGTCATGGTGGATGTAGTTGAGGGTCTGGCTGAAAAGAAGGCGCTGGATTTTCTGCATTCCGCAGCACTACGGAACTATAATATTTCAATCACCGGTTCGAACGATTACAGTAAAATGCGGGATTCTGATGTGGTGGTAGTCACAGCAGGTGTTCCTCGCAAACCAGGCATGAACAGGATGGATCTCTTAAAGACTAATGTATCGATCGTAAAGATAGTTTCTCAAAAAATTGCGCAGTACTGTCCGAATGCAGTAGTAATCGTAGTTACCAATCCATTGGATATCATCGCCATGGTTGTGCTTAGAGAAACTGGTTTTGCTTTAAAAAAGGTCGTTGGCATGGCCGGTGCGCTGGATTCAACCCGTTTCAGATATTTTATTGCAGAGAGGTTAGGCGTGTGGCCCGGAGACGTAATGACGATGGTGCTTGGAGGGCATGGGGATGAAATGGTGCCGCTCAAAGGTTATACCTCGGTAGGTGGTTTTCCGGTAAACCAGTTCCTGGATGATGCTTCAATTGAAGTGATGATAAAACGCACCCGGGATGGCGGAGGGGAGATTGTGAAATATCTTAAAACAGGAAGCGCCTTTTACGCGCCTGGAGCATCAGTGGCCAAAATGGTGGAAGCAATCATTAAGGACGAGAGGCGTATTATGGCTGCAAGCGCATATCTGCGGGGAGAATACGGGTATCACAACACATATTTAGGCGTGCCGGTGTTACTGGGAAAGAACGGGGTTGAAAAAATAATTACTATTGAACTGACCCCTGATGAAAAGCAAGCCTTGGATGCATCAGCCAATGCGGTGCGGGAGGGGATTGCTATGCTGGAAACATTCTATGCTCCGGGTTAATGCTAACGGTAAATTCCCGGAGGCAGTGCTGTTCATGGTATCTATGATTGTTTAAATTTGCGATTTTGTAATGTTGATTGAAAAATCTCCTGTATTGATTTGTAAACCACTCCTTTTAACAAGGGGGGAGTAAGAGGAATTTCTTAACCGTCATTCCTTTTAAAGCTACATGGTATAATCATGAAACATCAATACGAAGCAATAATCGTGGGCGCGGGCGGCGCCGGGCTTTATGCAGCGCTTGAAGCAAGTAAGACCGCCAAAACTGCCGTGTTGTCTAAACTGCACCCGGTACGCAGTCATACGGGCGCGGCACAAGGTGGCATAGGCGCGGCCCTCGGAAACCTGGAAGAAGACAAGCCCGAATGGCACTTCTTTGACACCATAAAGGGAGGCGATTACCTGAGTGACCAGAAAGCCGCTCAGATATTAGTGGAGGAAGCAGTGAATGCTGTATATCATCTCGAAAATCTCGGTCTTCCCTTCAGCAGAACAAAAGACGGTAAAATTGACCAGCGCCGTTTCGGAGGCCACACCAGAAACTTCGGAGAAGCGCCCGTAAGACGGGCGTGCTACGCAGCAGACCGCACGGGTCACATGATTCTCCAGACCCTTTATCAGCAATGCATTAAGAACAATGTCGCTTTTTTCGACGAGTACTTTGTGCTGGACACGCTTATTGATGGGAATAAATGTAACGGCGTCATTGCCATAGAACTTTCTACCGGTGAAATACATATCTTCCAATCAAAAGCAGTTCTGTTTGCCACCGGTGGCTTCGGCCGCATATTTAAAACAACCTCCAATGCCTATGCGAATACTGGCGATGGCCCAGCTCTCTTAGCCCGTGCGGGCGTGCCGATGGAAGATATGGAGTTTTACCAATTTCATCCTACCGGCATTTACGGAATGGGCATATTAATTACTGAGGGAGTACGTGGCGAAGGAGGAATTCTCCGGAACCGTTATGGCGAGCGCTTTATGGAGAAATATGCTCCGACATTACTCGACTTAGCTCCAAGGGATATGATAAGCCGGGCCATTATCGACGAGATCAGCCAAGGAAACGGTATCCGTGGCGATAAGAAAATTGACGATTATGTTTTTCTTGACGCGACGCATATCGGAAAAGATATTATTAATAAAAGACTACCGGACATTGCGGGGTTCTGCCGGACCTATCTGGGGATCGACCCGGCAGAGAAGCCCATACCTGTTCAACCGACCGCACATTATGCGATGGGCGGTATTCCGACAGACCTGCGGGGTCGCGTTATCCGAAATGAATGCGGCGATGTATACGAGGGACTGTATGCCGCAGGAGAATGCGCATGTATTTCGGTTCATGGAGCGAATCGTTTAGGCACAAACAGCCTTGTCGACCTCGTCGTGTACGGGAGGAGAGCAGGTACGGATATAGCATGTTTTGTAAAGAAAGCGGATTTCGGTTCGATTCCTGCATCACCGGACGATGCCGCGCGAAAGAAAGTTAACTCGCTCATTACCGGCAGAAAGAGCAAATCCAGGGGAGCTATAACCTCAAGAATGCAGGATGTGATGATGGAAAAGGTGGGTGTATTCCGTACTGCCAAGGAGATGAAAGAGGCAGTTGAAGTCATGCGTGGGCTTAAAGATGAATTCAAGGAAGTAGGAATAAAAGATACCGGAAAAAGCTTTAACACCGAATTGGTTGAAGCGCTTGAACTCGAGAATCTACTGGATATCGCTTACCTGACTGCAGTCGCCGCGGAGAACAGGACCGAGACCCGCGGCGCTCATTCACGAACGGATTTTCCCGCAAGGGATGATGCCAACTGGCTAAAGCACAGCCTGATATGGCTTGACCGAGAGCAGTTCGGAATAAAGTACCGTGAAGCGGATGTGTCACTTTACAAACCAAAACCCAGAGTATATTAAAACCAACACCTTACACTAACCGTAATGAAAATCACTTTTAAAATCCGGCGCCTCAATAAGGAAATAGGCGGACGGCCTTACTTTCAGGAATTCAACATTGAAGCAGAACCTAACGACAGGGTGCTTGACGCGTTGATGTTTGTAAAAACTAACCTGGACGGCTCGCTTGCCTTTAGAAAGAGCTGCGCACATGGAGTATGCGGGTCAGACGCAATGGTGATCAATGGAGTTGAGCGTTTGGCATGCAAAACGCTTATAAAAGAAATAACGGATGATGCCAATTTCGTGATTACGGTGGAACCATTGCAAGGCATGCTGGTCCAAAAAGACCTTATGGTTAGCCAAGATACATTCTTTGAGAACTATAGAGCGGTAATGCCGTTTCTTATAAACGACGAACCCACAGACGGAAAAGAACGTATCCAGTCCCCGGAAGAGCGGGTAGTTTTTGACGATACCACCAATTGTATTCTCTGTGCAGCCTGTTATTCGTCATGCCCGGTCATCCAGAAAAAAAACCCGGCATTTATAGGTCCAGCCGCAGTGGTAAATGCAGCGCGCTTTATTTTTGATAGCAGAGACCAAGGTTTGGAAAAAAGGCTTCCGGCACTGGATAACCCGAACGGCGTGTGGCCCTGCAAAAATCATTTCAATTGCACCCGGGTATGTCCGCGGGGAATCAAAGTTACAAAAAATATTAATTTAACGAAAAGAAAGATTATTGATTATAAAAAACAAAATGAAAAACTTTGAACATCAACCCAAAACAATTGCGGACAGACCTTTTACAGCAATAATTCAATGTATGATTTCATTATACGGTTAGCCCCGCTTATACGACCGTATTAACGCATAAACAGGAAACGCGATGTTTAATAATAATCTCCATTATCTGGAAGATATTATCGACGGTGAGGTTGAACTTGCCGCAGTTCTGGATAACAAAGCCGAGCGTTCCGCTTTAATCCAAAAACGGGGACCGGCAGTTGATGAACATATATTCAAGCAATGCCGGGTTGACAGCCTGCTCTGGGCGTACCGCGATATCGGCTATCTGTACGCAAGATTAAACCCCCTGGGTGAGAAATACAACCGGGAATTTACTCGGCTGCCCGAGTTTCAGGAAGAATCTTATCACAAACTCTCCCTTGAAGAATTCGGCCTCTCGGATTCAGACCTTGATACTGAGTTTTTCGGCGGAAAGTCGGTCGGTAAACGTCCTCTTAGGGAGATCCTTGGGTGGTTCAATCAGACATACTGTTCCTCTATAGGCGTGGAATTCCTGCATATCCAAAACAAAACGATACGTGAATGGCTCATTGAAAAGATGGAGTCAGTCAAAAATACCCCCAGGTTATCTCGCGAGCAAAAGGTTATCATTCTTGATGATCTTATTAAGAACGAGGAAATGGAAAGCTTTTTACACCGGACATTTATAGGCCAGAAACGATTTTCTCTTCAGGGAGCGGACGTTCTGATACCTTCGCTTCATTTTCTGACTGACAACGCCAGCAGGTCTGGCATAGGGGAGATCATTCTGGGAACAAGCCACCGGGGAAGGCTTTCCGTGCTTAATTTTATTTTAAATCTTTCCCCCGAAGATATCTTTTTTCATTTTGAAGAGAACTTTGTGCCTGAGATGCCGGGCGGTAGTGGAGACGTGAAGTATCATATCGGATACTGCACAAGACATGTAAACGATGACGGCACTGCGGTGAATATCACGCTTTTGCCGAATTCAAGCTACTTGGAATCCGTTGACGCAATTGTTGAAGGCGATGCAAGGGGGGTTCAGGATCTTAAAAATGATACCTTGGGAAACAAGGTAATGCCGGTGTTAATTCACGGAGATGCCTCGTTCGCTGCGCAGGGAGTTGTGACCGAAACCTTAAATCTTTCACGGCTTCCCCAATATACTACAAGGGGCACTATCCATATCGTTATCAACAACCAGATCGGGTTTACGACATCGTCCATACGGGGGAGATCCGGGCTTAATCCCACAGATGTCGCGAAAATGATGCCGGTGCCGATCTTTCACGTAAACGGAGACGATCCCGAGTCAGTCATTTATGTGACTGAGCTGGCGCTGGAATACCGCAGAAGATTTCATGGCGACGCGGTAGTGGATATTTATTGCTATCGCAAGTACGGCCATAACGAAGGCGACGAGCCGTCATATACTCAGCCGTACATGTATGAGCTTATAAAAAATCATGAAAGTGTGGCTTCATTATTTCTCAAAAAATGCCTGGCAGATGGAATCGTTACCATTGACGAGGCGGAAAAAATGCGGAATACTTATAGGGAAACGCTTGCCCTTTCGCTTAAACACGAGCGTGAAAAAAATGTTGTCATAAAAAAATTGTCTGCCGACATAACGGAAGCAGATTGGGAGGATGTTATTACGGCTGTTGATGAAACTACGCTTATAGATATTATTAAAAAAATAACTACAGTACCGCCCAATTTTAATATACATAGTCGTCTGAAAGGTATTATAGAAAATAATTTTCAGAAATTCAGCAAAAAGGATCAGATTGAGTGGGGGATATCAGAAGCGCTTGCCTTCGGGACACTCCTCCTGGAAGGTATACCTGTACGTTTAAGCGGACAGGACAGCGAGCGCGGAACATTCTCGCAGCGCCACCTGGTATGGTGGGAGGTCGAAAAAGTCGATTGCTGTAACTATATTCCCCTGGCAAACCTGTCGAAAAACCAGGCAGAGATTATTATCTGCGCGAGCCCGCTATCAGAGTATGCGGTGTTGGCATTTGAATACGGTTACGCGATATCGAGGCCGGACGTGCTGGTCATCTGGGAGGCGCAGTTCGGCGATTTTGTCAACGGCGGTCAGGTTATTATAGATAATTACATAATCGCGGGAAGATCTAAATGGGGTGTGGAAAATAGTCTTGTTATGCTGCTTCCCCATGGGTACGAAGGCCAAGGGCCCGAACACTCGAACGGGCATATGGAGCGCTTTCTTCGTCTTTGCGCTGAAGATAACATACGGGTCTGCAACGTAACCACACCTTCCCAGTATTTTCACCTGCTGCGCAAACAAAAGAAAAGCAACAAGCTACGTCCGCTTATCATCATGACGCCGAAAAGCTTACTTCGCCATCCGCGATCAGTATCATCTTTGCAGGAGTTAAGCAAAGGGAGTTTCCAAAGAATACTTGAAGACCAGGCCGACGAGAATATAGGCCGATTGCTTTTTTGCACTGGAAAAATATCTTATGATCTTACAAATGAATCGAATGAAGCGCGCAGCAAAACTATTGGAATAGTGCGCGTAGAGCAGCTCTATCCTTTTCCGAAAAATGAAATCGCTGCCATCCTGCGAAAATATAAAAGTGTCAGGAGCTATTACTGGGTGCAGGAGGAACCGCAAAATCGCGGAGCGTGGGGGTATATGCGGGAGCAGTTTGACAAGTGCTTCCCGAAAATTCATTTAAACTATATTGGACGAAATGCAAGCGCCAGCCCTGCCGTAGGGTCGCTTAAGATTCACAACGAGGAACAGAAGTCCATCGTGGCAAGAGCGCTGCAAAAATAACAAGTCAGTTATTTCTCGCGGAGATGTAAAGATGCACACGGTTACATATATTAGTGATTTCGAGGAATGCAATGACGAGAAATTTTTTGATTGTTATAAAATCTCCCCTGAAGTTTATGCTGAGCACGATGATGATGGGTTTGTGGGGGGACATTTATTGCGTTGCTGCGCGAGATTATCAAACATATGAGAAGAAATAAAGTAAGGATACTGTCATGAAAGAAGAAGTTAAAATACCGTCCGTCGGCGAGTCTATAGTTGAAGGTATGCTGACTGCGTGGTTCAAAGAGAACGGGGATTTCGTTAAATTTGACGAGGATCTCTATGAATTGGAGACCGAAAAGGCCAGCATCACTGTACCATCGCCCTTTGAAGGAATACTTGAAATAATAGTACCTGAAGGAACGCAGGTGTATATCGGGCAGGTAGTGGCCATGGTCGATACTTCCATGGCAGCGCCGCACAAGAAAAAGACAGCCGGTCCTGTTTCGAATAAAAAAATAACCAAGCCGGTTATCGAGACAAAAGTGGAGACAGAAAAAAAGATGGCAAAAGAAGCAAAAAAAGAAATCGAACCGTCAGGCGCAGGGGAGATGCACGCAGATGAGTCATTGTCTAAAAAAGTTCCAATGTCTTACGTACGCAGGGCCATTGCCAAGCGCATGCTTACAGCAAGTCAGGAAGCTGCGTATCTTACAACCTTCAATGAAATCGACATGGAAAAAGTGATCAAAATACGGAAAACGCACCAGGAATACTTTCAAAAAAAATACGGGGTGAAACTTGGATTCATGTCATTTTTTGTCAAAGCCTCGGTGGAAGCCCTTAAAGCTTTTCCTGTCATAAACGCCCGGATAGATGGTGAAGACATTGTGTATTATTCATTTTACGATATAGGAATTGCGGTGTCGACAGACCGGGGCCTTTTAGTCCCAATTCTAAGAAATGCGGATACTCTTACTTTTGCAGAATTGGAGGATAAAATTGCAGATCTTGCGGAGCGTGCTAACAGTAAGAAAATCACCTTACCTGAGCTTTTAGGGGGTACCTTTACGATAACCAATGGCGGAGTATTTGGTTCGCTCATGTCTACGCCAATACCGAATCATCCGCAGCCTGCTATCCTTGGCATGCACGCTATACAGGAGCGTCCGGTGGCTATAAAAGGCGAAGTGAAGATCAAACCCATGATGTACGTGGCATTATCTTACGATCACCGACTGATTGACGGCAAGGAGGCGGTTAGCTTTCTTATGCGTATAAAAGAATATATCGAAGACCCGGAAGAAATGTTTCTGAATATTTAGAGCCTATTTCAGCAGATACTTATTAATCAGAGCATAAATATGGCGACATAATGCCCCCACACCTCAATCCTTGTATGTTGGGGGTAGGTTCGACCATTCGACCTTTTGACCCTGCGACTTTTTACTTCCCTTGAGGGGGCGGGACAGGGTGAGGGTGAAGGATTGCAAACAATTTTGTGCTCCTATTAATAAGTCCGTCTTCTTACACTTAACCAAAGGAGGGAAAAAATGGAGAAGGACATCAGGTTTGACGTTATCGTAATTGGAGCCGGTCCAGGCGGATACATTGCCGCAATCCGTGCATCCCAGCTCGGTCTAAAAACCGCAATCATTGAAAAAGACGCCACTCTCGGAGGAACGTGCCTGAACGTGGGCTGCATACCGGCAAAGGTCCTGCTTGACACAACGGAGCTATTCTCCAGGATGAAAGAAAAAGCGGCTGGGCATGGAATTCTTTTTGATAACTTACGATTCGATCTTTCCGCTGCAATGGAGCGCAAAAAAAAAAGCTGTGGAAAAGCTAACCAATGGGCTGACGCTTTTAATGCGGGCAAACAAGATCGAAGTCTTTCATGGAACCGGCATTCTTGTATCTTCACAGCAGGTAAAAGTTATGACACCCGGCCAGGAAATAATGCTCCAGGGAACAAACATTATTCTTGCAACCGGCAGCACTCCGGTAGCGCTTTCCTCGGTTCCCTGTGATACTGAATATATCGTCCACTCAGACCACGCGTTATCCTTTGACAGCATACCCGAGCGCCTTGTCGTGGTAGGGGCGGGAACAGTAGGACTGGAGATCGGCAGCATATGGATGAGGCGCGGCTCAAAGGTAACGGTTATCGAGCTTATGGACCAGGTGCTTCCGGGAATGGATACACAAATCTGCCGGTCGCTCATGCAAATCTTAAAGAAGCAGGGAATGGAATTTTCTCTCTCCACCGAGATCACTGAATATTCGATAAACGGGGATACCGTTGAGCTTAGGGGGAAAAACAATAATAACGAAGAGCTTAGTTTTAGCGGGAATAAAGCCCTTATCGCCGTGGGAAGAAAACCATATTTTGAGGGGTTGAGGCTGGAAAATCTGAAAATCGAATTAACCGCCAAGGAGAAAATCAAGGTAAATGAACGCTACCAAACCACAGATCCTGCCGTTTATGCCATAGGCGATATCATAGAAGGACCGATGCTCGCTCATAAGGCCGGTGAGGAAGGAAGATCGGCAGCCGAACTGATTGCAGGGAAAACGGGCCAGGTAAATTACGAAACAATTCCCTGTATTGTGTATACCTGGCCTGAAGTCGCTTCAGTGGGAATAACTGAGGATCAGTGCAAATCACGCAATATTCCCTATACCCGGGGAATTTTTCAATTCAGGGCAAATGGTCGCGCAATTACATCTGATAACCTGGACGGCTTTGTAAAGATAATAGGGCATAAGGAGACGGACAGAATCCTCGGCTGTTCTATTTTAGGCCCATGGGCATCAGACCTTATTCCCGAAATAGTATCAGTCATGGAATTCGGCGGGCGCACCGAAGATATTAACCGCACCATGCACGCCCATCCTACGCTCAGCGAAGCTATCAAGGAAGCGGCCTTGGACGCAGCCGGGCGTGTGATACATTCGATGCCGGTAGCAAAGACACATTGATATAATGAAAAAGTTTATAGTAAGTTTTTAGATGATCCGTCATGTGAACAGGTCGAAAAAAAGGAGACATAAAAATATGGAAAACGTGTCTTTTTCAAAAGGACTGGAAGGGATTATTGCCGCATCGAGTGACATATGCAAAATAGACGGCGATGAAGGGAAATTATATTACCGCGGATATTCAATAGAGGATCTGGCAAAGCATTCTTCGTTCGAGGAGGTTACTTTTTTGCTGTTAAATGAACACTTGCCTGACAAAAATGAGCTCGAAGATTTCCAGAAAAAAATGCGGAGAAGCAGGGCGCTTAGCCCTGACATTCTTAAGATGATCAGGACTTTTCCGCCGGAAGGAAAACCAATGGAGCTTATGCAGGCGATTATATCCTATCTGAGCGGTTATGTGACGCACAAAATATTTCACTCAGCTACCTGCGACTGTCGCATTACGCTGCATCAGGTTGTGCAGCTTGCAAGCGTTGTAGGCACATATCAGAGGTTTAAAGAAGGCAAAAGCTATGTGGAACCAGACATGAACCTTTCGCATGGGGGAAATTTTCTTTACATGCTGAGAGGAAAAAAGCCTGAACCTTACGAGGACAGGATTATGGATGTCTGTCTTCTTCTTCATGCGGAGCACGGGTTTAACGCGTCGACCTTTACCGCCCGGGTTGTGGCTTCGACAATAGCGACCTGCTATAGCAGCATCTCGGCAGCCATAGGGGCGCTCTCAGGTCCTCTCCATGGAGGTGCAAACGAAGGAGTACTTACCATGCTGGACGAAATAGGCACTCCCGATAACGTAGATGCCTGGTTCGCAAACGCTATGGAAAAGAAGCAGAAAATCATGGGCTATGGACATCGGGTATATAAGACAAAAGATCCGCGTGCCGTTATTATCGAGGAATTTTTAAAAGAGTTGTCGGAAAAGAAGAAGGATTTTCAAGATTATACGCTTTTAAAAAAGCTTGAGGCAACTGCGTCGAAAACCTTCGGCACAAAGGAAAAGCCGGTATATCCTAATGTTGATTTCTTCTCCGGATCAGTGTTCAGGCATCTCGGCATTCCGCCGTATCTCTTTACGCCTGTTTTCGCTGTCGGCAGAGTTTCCGGTTGGCTCGCCCATATACTGGAACAGCGCAAGGACAATCGTCTCTACAGGCCAACAAGCCTGTACCACGGCCCTGCGCCGAGGCCATATAGAGCGATCGAGGATAAAGATTAAGAAGCTTTTGTGGCGGGCAGGACTGCTCCCCCGGGACGAAGGATGGGACCTACGGGCGCTATTATTGCGGGTGGCAAGGGTACCTTTGGAGAAAAAGTTAAAGCTTTGGAGAAGGACGGAGTCGTAGTTGAGGGGAACCCGGCTGAGATTGGAAAAACCATCAAAACGATTTTAGATCAAAACCGGAGATAAAAGTATAGTTTGATTATTTTAGATTAACATGGCACAACCTCCTCCTTTCCCTAATCCTCAAAGATAGTATGCCATGTTAATACTAAACTGATACCTGTGTTTCCCGTATATCTGTTACCTGCCTCCCTATTCTATATACACTCTTCTTCTGGTGGTCTTTCTACTAACTCACCAGCGAGTGCTTTTCGGATAAGCTCTTCCTCGCGTTTTACCTCTTCTAACGTTTTGGGTTTCACTGACGCGGGAGGTTGCTCCAGACCGTACTTCCATTTTAAAAACTGCAACCCGGTCTGAGGATAAAGGGCATAGGTAAGGACATCTCCAATATCCTTAGCGATACCCTTCGTGGCCTCTTTCGCATTTTCCATCTCAGGTTCTAATACATCAGCAGCTCGACATGTGATAGGCTCGGATCCCCGCGGGTATCCTTTCAGTGCTTTCTTCTGTACTTCCGGATCTATAGGCTGGGGTGTTTTTCCATAAAGACCGTAGCATAAATCTTTCACCTCTTTAGAGATCATCTTGTACCGGCCCACTAAAACATTGAGTACTGCCTGCACACCCACAATCTGGCTGGTAGGCGTTACCAGGGGCGGAAATCCCAGTTCTCTCCGGGTATTCGGAAGTTCTTTATAAACTTCGTTAATACGATGGAGCGCTTTGGCCTCTCTCAACTGGCTCACCAGGTTGCTGATCATCCCTCCGGGTATCTGGTGGAGAAGCACCGCGGTATCAATTATGGACATCGTGGTGGTGTCTAAATAATGGCGATATTTGGGGGCAATCGTTTCAATATATTCCCCGATCTTGAGAGCTTTGTTGAGATCTATTCCAGCATCATAGGGAGTGCCTTCGAGAGTGACAATCAGGGGTTCCAGCGCTGGTTGAGAAGATCTCAAACCAAAAGGAGCTAAAGAGCAATCGACAACATCAACTCCAGCTTCAATTGCCTTAAGATATGTCATGGAAGCCATCCCGCTGGTATAATGAGTGTGGATTTGGATGGGTATCGTAAGTTTTTCCTTGAGGGCCTTTATTAAATTATAGGCGTCATAAGGCGCGATCAATCCCGCCATATCCTTCACACACAGAGAGTCCGCGCCCATCTGTTCCATGAGTTTGGCCTTGTTTGCAAAATATTCGATGTTAAAAACCGGCCCTCCCAACGTTCTCTCCGTAAGAGAATAGCAAATGGTCGCCTGGATGTGTTTCCCTACTTCCTTGATCGCTTTGAAAGAGGACTCGAAGTTTCGCTCATCATTCAGGGCATCAAATACCCGGAAAATATCCATCCCACACTCGGCAGCATGCAAAACAAAAGCTCTTACCACATCATCAGCATAGTTCCGGTAACCCACAAGGTTTTGTCCCCGTAAAAGCATCTGCAAGGGGGTCTTGGGGAGCATCTTTTTCAATGTTCGAAGCCTTTCCCAGGGGTCCTCATTCAAAAAGCGGGTGGTTACATCAAACGTTGCGCCCCCCCACACCTCCATGGAATGAAATCCCATGGAATCCATTTCCTCGGCAACCGGAAGCATGTCTTCTGTCCGCATGCGGGTGGCTAATAACGACTGATGTCCGTCACGAAAAGTGGTATCAGTGACTTTAACCTGTTTCTTTGTAGTTGTTGCTTGTTGTTTTTCCATCAGTTACTTCACGTTCCTTTCTATTGAATTTTATTATTTTAACTCATTTATTTTTTTTGCTCACTATCCTTATCTCCTGATTCTTCTTAATTAAGCGAATCCCTTATCCATTTCGGGAAACTTTAGAGGTAGCGAGGACATATTTATTGAATCATACCAAGTTGCATTCAAAAGTAGATCGAGGCGACGACGATCAAAACGTGAAAAGTGAGACGTGAAGTGTGAAGTGTTTTAACACCTTACGTTTAACTTTTTACGATTTACGAAAACTGA
>Ga0068714_10005131_pt1 | contig 14085 bp, 14 predicted proteins | sample MTBNYHSulfiMetaG_FD_62988 | JGI IMG/M metagenome (GOLD analysis project Ga0068714, IMG submission 62988) | Enrichment culture microbial communities from rom New York Harbor, USA that are MTBE-degrading - MTBE-NYH (New York Harbor Sulfidogenic)... | ecosystem: Environmental > Aquatic > Marine >... | reverse complement strand
CTGTCCTCGGAGTGCCTCGCGGCATCCGATCTTGTCGTTGCCGGCATCGAATCGGCCCTAGACCTGCTCCTCTTTCCCCGCCGACTGCTGGCCACACTGAGGAGATAAGTAGAAGAGCCCTCACCGGGTTGAAGGCGAGGGTCGCCGATTATGACACGCCAAAGGAGTAAAAATCCGAAGCACGAAATCCGAATCTCGAAACAAATCCTAATGATCCAAATCTCAATTACTCAAAACCACCCACGCGCCGAGCTTCCAATGTCTCTGCTGACCCTTTGTGTCTTTGGAACATTTGTGTTTTGAAATTGTTTCGGATTTCGATATTCGAATTTCGGATTTGTCTAATTCGAGTCCTTGGCTGCATGCGAAGTTCTTCTTTCATTCTCCAGCGGTGGCAATTAGGAACAAGTCTTCATCTCTTGAACATGGTCAGCTTTTTCGTGCCCCTGATCTGCCTGAAATTGGCTCCCTGGCTGACGCAGGCGATGGCAAGGTCCGGGTCTACCACTCTCGTCCCCGACAGGGCGTGTACACCGTAATCAAAAAGAAGCGGGGAAAGGGGCACCGTATCTCCCAGCATAAGGACATACGCCTTCGGGTCGCACAGGGAAAGCAGGTGCTCTAGGGTATGGTTGGTCAGAGAAGTCCCGGTAAGGGCGACCACGTCAGCCTCGGGGATGACACGCTCCGCCTCGGACTCCTCCAGGTCCCCTTCTTTCGGGTTCTTCTCGATGACCCACAGAGTTTCGGCCCTCTCCCGCACCTTGGGCAGGAAAGGGAAATGCCCCACCACGGCCACCCTCTTTCCACCCCCCTTTTCAAGGATCAACTCGGCGGCATTGAGCTCCGTGCATGCGTCTTCCTCTATTTGGATCAGCGAATTGATCGCAGCCATCCCCATGGCCGCCTCTAGAATCCGGTCCGAATGGACCATCTGCGCCAACTCCCGGGCACTCAAAGTAAGGAGATTGCCCGCCTCCCGCACCAGTGGAGACTCCTGCTTTAAGGCATCCCTGGGGAGGGTCGCAGCCAGGCCGCAGTTGCGGCTCAGGACCGCTGTGTGGAAAACTCCTTGGCGGATGTCCCGCACCTGCGCGTCGAAATCAAGGGCAGCTATCAGCTCATCCAAAATCTTCAAAACCCCTTTCCGTCCTTTCTTCAAAATATGTGTATTGATGCCTTCTCTATTGACGAGTTCATAAAAAGCCCCAGCCCGTCATTGCGAGGCGCAAAGCACCGTGGCAATCTCATGGCTATTCGGGGACTTCGGAGATTGCCGCGCTTCGCTCGCAATGACAAAACAGCGTTTTTCAGACTTTTTGCGAGTCCATCTTTATTGACAGGAGCAAATATCGTGCCTTTGCCTTTCAGGGGCAAAAATTTCTGAAAAGCGCAGGTTTGCTGGAAGTCTCGGGAAAGAACCCGCCTGATGCTCTGAAATGGAATTGCACATTTGCAATCCAAGTCTTGTCGGCTCTTGCAACCATGCAACACTGAGGCGGCACGACAAGGTCCGCTTTTTGGAGACCATGATTTTCTCACATGAAACAAATGGGTTAGCGCCTCACCCTTCTTTCGTTTTCAGGTGGCACAGAAAATGCTTTTAGCAGGGAACGGAGAGTGTTTCTATATGTTCCTCATAAAAACGCTCCGTGCTCGGGAGGGCTACCATATGCGTATCGCTGTGACAACTCAGGGAAAAGATCTCGACGCCCAGGTGGATTCCAGGTTCGGCCGTGCCCCGAATTTCCTCGTCGTGGATACGGAGACCGAACGTTTCGATGTTGTCCCAAACGCCCAAAGCCTCGATCTGCCCCAGGGCGCGGGAATCCAGTCCGCGCAGAACCTTGTGCCTCACAAACCGGATGTCGTGCTCACAGGGAACTGCGGGCCTAAAGCATTCCGCGTCCTTCAGGCGGCAGGGATCAAGGTGGTTGTCGGGGCAAAAGGTAAAATCGCGGATGCCATCAAAGATTTCCGAGAAGGAAAATACACCGAGGCCACGGAAGCGAACGTTGAAGGGCACTGGGTGTAAAACAACAAAAACCAGGTGAAGGAGAAAGATGATGAAAGTCGCTGTGAGCTCCACAGGAAGGGACCTTGATTCGGCCATCGACCCTCGCTTCGGCCGATGTGCTTATTTTTTGATCGTGGGAACAGACGACATGAGTTTTGAAGTTTTCGACAACGAGAGCATCTCTCTCGGGGGCGGAGCGGGCATTCAGTCGGCCCAGTTCATCGCTTCGAAAGGAGCCTCGGCGGTTCTCACCGGGAATTGCGGACCCAATGCCATGAGCACCCTCGCTGCGGCAGGCGTAAAAGTGTTCACCGGCCAGGCAGGCACAGTCAGAGAGGCTGTGGAGAGATTCAGGACAGGCAAACTGAGTGCGGCATCCGAGGCAAATGTCGACGCCCATCACGGGATGGGCGGAGGCCGAGGCATGGGCGGCGGCATGGGCGGTGGCCGAGGCATGTGCGGTGGCATGGGCGGAGGCCGAGGCATGGGTGGCGGCATGGGACGCGGAATGGGTGGAAACATGCCGTCACCGCAAGCCGGGATGACGAGGTCAGAGACCACCGCCTCGCAGTCCAAGGCTGACGAAATCCGGGCTCTCAGAGAAGAGGCCAAGGAAATGATGCAGAAGATGCAGGAAATCGAGAGCCGGATTGCCCGCCTGCAAGGGAACGGATAGAACTCTTTAGCGGCATTGGGATTTCCATCTGCATGAAAGGTGATATTTTATGAAAATAGCGATGCCCGTTTGGGAGGACAAGATATCACCTGTGCTGGATACGGCGTCGAGGCTCCTGGTGGTGGATTTGAAAGCAGGAGGAGACATGTCCCGCTTCGAGATCTATTTGGATGAGCGGGATCTGACGAAACGATGCCTCAGGATCACGGGATTGGGGGTGGACACCCTGATTTGCGGAGCCGTGACGCGCCATTTCTCCGACATGCTCAGGGCGCTGGGGGTAGATCTCATAACAGGCATTTCAGGACAGCCCGATGACGTGCTCCATGCCTGCTTCGAAGGCAGGCTCGCCCATTCCAAGTATCTGATGCCGGGCTCGAGCCCGGAAGGCGTGGAAAAAGAAATAAAGAAACTCGATTTTAGCGAGTACTCGAAAATGAAGCCGGAATAGACAAAAAAATCCGAATCCATGGGGGCTCCTGAGGGTTTCTGCCTTAAAGGGGCCTGCAGCGAATCATTATTTAGGGAGGTTCACCACAACATGGCTACGAAAGTTGAAAGTCCCGGGCATGGGGATCGAGATGAAAAACATGCCATGCAGGATTTCGAAATTCAGCAAAGACTGTTTCACATCAGGAACAAGATTCTGGTGATGAGCGGAAAGGGGGGAGTCGGAAAGAGCAGCGTAGCGGCCTATCTCGCCGTAGCCCTTGCCAGAAGGGGCCTAAAAGTGGGATTGATGGATGTGGATCTTCACGGACCCAGCATTCCGAGGCTCCTCGGCTTGAAGGGGACCATAGGCCCTTCCTCAAAAGAAGGGAAAGCGACACCCATTCGCTTCATGCAGAACCTGGAAGTCATATCAATTGAATCCCTGATGGGAGAAAACAAGGACCTGGCAACAATCTGGCGAGGGCCCCTCAAGATCGGGGTCATCCGCCAGTTCATTTCCGATATCGAATGGTCGGATCTCGACTATCTGGTCATTGATTCGCCCCCGGGCACGGGCGACGAACCTTTGACCGTGGCCCAGACCATACCCGACGCAAAAGCCCTTGTCGTCACAACTCCTCAGGAAATCTCCCTCGCCGATGTGAGGAAATCAATCAATTTCTGCCGTATCGTAAAGATGGATATTCTCGGCATCGTCGAGAATATGAGCGGCCTCGTTTGCCCTCATTGCCATAAGGAGATCGCACTGTTCGGAACCCGCGGAGGGGAACTGCTGGCGAAAAAGGAAAACATCCCCCTGATCGGCAAACTCCCCCTTGATCCGGAAGTGGTCCGGCAGGGCGACACAGGTCGCGTCGATGTCCTTCTGGATAGTAAGACCCCTTTTGCCCGGGCCTTCACCGCATTGGCGGACGAAGTGGTCAAGAGAGCGGGGGAGTCACGCAAAACCCCCTTTGTCATGCATCCGCCTGAACCTGCAGGCCAGTCCAAGGCGGGGGCAGATTCCCAGCAGGAGATAAAAGCAACCAGGGAGGAAGTCAACATGGACAAAATCATCTTTGCCGTCCCCGTAGCTGAAGGCAGGCTCTGCGCCCACTTCGGCCATTGTGAACAGTTTGCGTTGGTTGAGACTGAAAACGGTCGAATCAAGGGCAAGACCATGCACACACCCCCGCCTCACGAACCAGGCGTGTTGCCCGCATGGCTTCACGAAATGGGCGCCAACATCATCATCGCCGGCGGCATGGGTTCGAGAGCCCAGGGATTGTTCACCGAGACCGGGATCAAGGTTGTCACGGGTGCGCCCCAGGGTACGCCTGAGTCGCTCGTCAACCAGTATCTCGCGGACAGTCTCGTGACGGGCGCCAACGTCTGCGATCATTGATAAAAGCACGGCTCACGGCGCGAGGCACACGGCAAATGCATCGATTGAGGCACTGAAGCCTTTTTCGGGGTAGGCGCACATGTCCAAGCTTGCCGGAGCCGGCTTCCTTTGGGGCTGCCGCCATGATCCACTGACTTTTCGGCGCCGGTTGATACCTCGGCAAGAGTGGTTGGGGCTCTGAAGAGACCTCCCCATGGGTCGTGTTCCAGCGAACGCTTGGAGTGTCAATTCAATTATGGGACCGTTAATAACATTTCGCTACTCCATTGCTTCAGTCTTTGAGGAGTCGTTTCTATGAACCATGTTCTTCATGATCAGGATGAAAACATCGAAAAAGAAAGCTCGGGGAAACGCGAGATGAGTCCCGATGAGATCGCGGTCTATCGATGGCTCCGTTCCCTTCAGTGGAAAGGGGAAGGACAGCCGGACGGGCATGCGTCTCTGACAGGCAAATGCGGTGAAACAATCGAGATTTTCCTCAATTTCAACGGCGAAACAGTCAAAGAAGCGACTTACCTGACCAACGGGTGCATTTCCAGCCAGGTGTGCGCGGCCCTGACCGTCCAGATGGCCAAAGGGAAAACACCGGACGAACTCACTGAAATTACCGCTCAATCCATTTTGCGCCTCTTCGGTGAATTCCCGAAGAGCGAAGAGCACTGTGCCTTTCTCGCTGCGGAAACGCTTCAAGAGGCGCTTCACAGCTTCATGGTCAAGCAAGGCAGAAACCCATCAGGAGGAGATCGTGAGCAATGAAGATGCATTTTGACTTCAAGGGCCCGCCGATTCTTCTTTGCGGGGCCGTCACTTTTGTTGTCGAGCGGCCCGGAAGGCCGCGGAAGATGGGGGTGGCGGGTTTGGAACAAGCACGATGGAGACGAAAAGAATGATCATAAGTATTGCAAGCGGAAAAGGCGGGACAGGGAAGACGACAGTGGCGACCAATCTCGCCCTCTCCCTGGGCAAGGGCGTTCAATTGCTGGACTGCGATGTGGAGGAACCCAACGCCCATCTGTTTATCAAGCCTGTTTTCGAGAAGACGGAGGTCGTTGCCGCTTCGGTTCCCGAAGTGGACGAAGAGAAGTGCAATCTGTGCGGGAAGTGCGGCGAAATATGCCAGTTCAAGGCCATCGTGGTCATAGGCGATACGGTTTTGCCTTTCCCGGAACTTTGCCACAGCTGCGGCGGCTGCATGGAGGTCTGCCCGGTGAAAGCGATTCGCGAAGGGGAGAGGGTCCTAGGGATCGCTGAAATGGGCCGCAGCGGAGACTTGGAATTCGCCCACGGCAGGCTGCGGGTAGGCGAGGCCATGTCCCCCCCTCTTATCAGGAAGGTTCGATCCCTTACCAAGTCCGACGGAGTGACCATCATAGATGCACCGCCCGGCACATCGTGTCCTGTCATCGCCTCCATCAAAGAAGCTGATTTTGTCCTGCTCGTCACTGAGCCGACACCTTTCGGCCTCCACGACCTGAAGCTGGCCGTGGGAGCGGTTCGCATTCTGGGTATCCCCTCCGGGCTTGTCATCAATCGTTCAGACATAGGGAACGATCGGGTTAGGGAGTACGCCGCAGAGGTGAATCTGCCCATCCTCATGGAAATAAACTTTGACAGGCGCATTGCCGAAGCTTACTCCAGGGGGCAAATGCTTGTTGAAGTGATGCCCGAGTGGAGGGAGAAATTCGTTCGCTTATACGACCGTATCGCCGAACTCGTCGAGGCCGGGAAACATTAGCGATTCTGTATCCTGTCTCCTGTATTCTTTATTCTAATATTCTAATGGTCTTCAAAATGAAAGAACTCGTGATTATTAGTGGCAAGGGGGGAACCGGCAAGACAAGCCTTGTGGCCGCCTTCGCATCTCTGGTCGAAAACAAGGTTTTGTGCGACGCCGATGTGGATGCGGCGGACCTTCACCTGATCATGAATCCCACGGTGAAGGAACGCCACGATTTTCAAAGCGGCCACGACGCGATCATTAACGCCGAAAAGTGCACCCGGTGCGGGTTGTGTCGTGAGCTCTGCCGCTGGAACGCGGTCCGTGAGGATTTCACCATCGACTCCATCGACTGCGAAGGCTGCGGCGTCTGTGTGTATTTCTGCCCGGAAAAGGCCATCGACTTCCCCCTCAAGACCTGCGGGGAATGGTACGTTTCCGACACGCGTTTCGGGCCCATGGTTCATGCCCGCCTGGGGATTGCGGAGGAGAACTCGGGTAAACTGGTGACCCAGGTGAGACAGGAAGCCAAGAAGATGGCAGAGGCACAGGAAATCCAGTTGATCCTCACCGACGGGCCGCCGGGGGTTGGCTGCCCTGTGATCGCATCTATGGGTGGGGCGAGCGCCGTGCTCGTCGTCACGGAACCGACCGTCGCCGGAAGGCATGACATGGAGCGGGTGGCCCAACTGGCGGATTTCTTCAGAGTGCCGGTCATGGTCTGTGTCAACAAGGCCGACCTGAACCTGGACGCGACCTCCGATATCCGGAAATTCTCTGAGGGAAAGGGCTACGCCTTTGTGGGCACGATACCCTTCGATCCCGTATTCACCAAAGCCATGGTAGAAGGCAAAACCATCCTGGAGTACGACAGTCGCAGCGAAGCCGCAAAGGCTGTCCTCAAGATATGGAATGGGATCATGGAGAGCATGGTTAACTCCACTGCCTAAGAAATTCCTCCCGACTCTTCTTCCGACCCTCTCCTCCCCTTCTCTCTTTGGGGAACCTGCTTCCCTCGACCATGGGGCCGTGAGATTATCAGCTTGATTTTTTGAATTGATTGAAGTACTCATGGATGCAAGCCAAATTGCTGTCGCTTGCAGCGTTTCGCTCCTGCCGCTTTAGGCATGCCGGTGCCCGGTTCCCTATTCCGGCGAATGACAACACTATTTCGAGGGACTATTGATGCCGTTCCGACCTGTTTCCGTCCTTCCCTCCCCTGTTCGCACCCCAGGCTCCAGAGACTCAGAGGACTTGCTTCGAAGGTTCTGCAGAGATGATTTCTTCTGGTTCGACGTGCGTTGTTTTTTTCGGAGTTTTTCAAGAGATCAAGACAACAGGACATGAGGTTTTCACTTGGAGGGGGTCTCAAAATCCCGTTTCATGACGTGCCACAGACATGATCATTGATTGGTCGCTCGGGTACTACCGGGCGAAAAGGCCTGGGGTCTGGTCACAGCACCGAACATCTGGACAAGGAGAAGAATGAGGTCATGAACATCTATGTGGGCAATTTATCGTACAGGATCACGGAAGGAGAACTGCAGGAAGCTTTCGCGGCTTTCGGGCAGGTAGCCTCGGTCAAAATCATTACGGACATGGCAACGGGCAGATCAAAAGGTTTCGGGTTTGTCGAAATGCCCAACGAACAGGAGGCTGAGGCTGCCATTCAAGCGCTAAACGGCAAAGAGCTCAAGGGTCGTGCCGTCACGGTCGGTCAGGCAAGGGCTCGATCGGAAGGAGGCCAGAGAGGCGCCGGCGGGAGAGGTCGCGGAGCCCCCAGAAGGTACTAGGACTTTCTGAAAGAAAGATTTACATGGATGATCCCGGCATCCGGCGGGCAGCTCTCGTCGTAGCCACTTTGAGTTCTTTCATGACCCCCTTCATGGGGTCTTCCATAAATGTCGCTCTTCCGGCTATTGCCGAGCGATTCAAAATGGATGCGGTGCTCCTTAGCTGGATCGCCACCTCCTATCTTCTCGCCACGGCGGTTTCCCTCGTTCCTTTTGGAAGACTTGCCGACATCCATGGCAGAAAAAGGATCTATACCTACGGAGTTTTCGTTTTCACGTTCTTCTCGTTCCTCTGCGCCATAGCCCCTTCCGCCTCCTTCCTCGTCCTGTTCCGCGTTCTTCAAGGCGTGGGAAGCGCGATGATCTTTGCCACCGGAATAGCAATTCTCACCTCCGTGTTCCCCCCGCAACAGAGGGGCAGGATTCTGGGGATCAATGTGGCCGCGGTGTACTTGGGGCTCTCCCTCGGACCCTTCCTGGGCGGCCTTCTCACCGAGCATCTAACCTGGCGGGCCGTGTTCCTGGCCCACATCCCTCTGGGCGTAGTCATTATGGGCCTCCTTTTGTGGAAGGTGAAACCGGAATGGGCGGAGGCCAGAGGGGAGCCTTTTGACCTTGTCGGTTCGCTGGTATATGCCGCAGCCGTTACCGGACTCGTATACGGCGTGTCCCTCCTCCCTGATCTCAAGAGCATAGGGATCATTCTGTTCGGATTCCTGGGTCTTCTTGGTTTTGTCGCCTGGGAGTCGAAACACGAAAAGCCCGTCTTCGATCTCAGGCTGTTCAGAACAAATCGGGTTTTCGCCTTTTCCAATCTTGCGGCCCTCATCAACTACAGTGCCACCTTTGCCGTCACTTTTCTTCTGAGCCTCTACCTGCAGCAGGTCAAGGGCTTCAGCCCCCAGGCCGCGGGGCTTATCCTGGTTTCCCAGCCCCTTGTCATGGCGCTTCTTTCCCCCATGGCGGGACGTCTTTCAGACAAAATCGAGCCGAGGATAGTTGCATCCCTGGGAATGGTTCTGACGAGCATAGGGCTTTTCCTCTTCATTTTTCTCGAACGGGAATCATCCTTGGAAGCAATAATCGCCCGCCTCGTAATTCTCGGAGTCGGATTCGCTCTTTTCTCCTCTCCCAACACCAACGCCATCATGGGTTCCGTGGAAAGGAAATTCTACGGCGTTGCGTCCGGATCAGTGAGCACGATGCGGGTGCTCGGCATGATGGTCAGCATGGGCATCGCCACGGTTCTTTTCGCCGTCTTCATCGGCAGGGTTCAAATCACCCCGGAGCACTACCCGGCTCTGATAGCAAGCATCCAAACGGCTTTCTTGGTGTTTGCGCTGATGTGCCTGGCTGGTGTTTTTGCATCCATGGTGAGAGGGAGATTGAGGGACGGAGATTAGGAAAGAACTTGTCTCCCGGAGGGTGGCGCCAGTAGATAATTGTAGAATTTTTATCTTAAATATGCCAATTGATTTATTAATGATTTTAAATTATCAAAATTCGTCTTTTTAAATGATCAAGCACCGGATGAGTACATGTTTTTCTTGATCAGGCACCTACCCTGTGATAGACATTTTAATCGGCACTTTGCCCTAACCGGTACAGGGGGCGGAGAGCCTGATGTCGATTCCGGGAGAAGATTGATTGCAGGGGAATTCAGCCACCGAAGCAAAGATGATCAGCAGGAAACTCACTTTCCCTGATCCAGGCTTGATCGGAACGCTTTGCGGTGAGCACAATGCTCATCTCCATCAAGTGGAGAAAAGGATCGGTCTGTCCGTTAACGTAAGAGGCAATGAGGTTCTCTTGCAGGGAGGTGACTGGGAGGTCGAGCTCGCGGAGGACGTGCTCAACCAGCTCTACGACTTGCTCAGCAAAGGGTATCCGATCTACCCGAACGACGTGGAATACGCTATCAGGATCCTGAGCCGCGACCGGTCGGCGAATCTGAAGAAAATCTTCATGGACACTGTGTACGTGGCCTCGAACAAGACCACGATTGCACCTAAGAGCATAAATCAGAAAGCATATATAGACGGTATCAGGAAATTCGACATCGTCTTCGGGATCGGGCCGGCCGGGACGGGAAAGACTTACCTTGCCATGGCCATGGCGGTGTCATTTCTCGTCAGGAAAGACGTCAAGCGGATCGTTCTCACCAGACCGGCCGTAGAGGCGGGCGAGCATCTCGGCTTCCTTCCCGGTGACCTTTACGAAAAAGTCAATCCCTACCTGCGGCCGCTCTACGATGCCCTCCACGACATGATGGATTTCGAAGACGCATCACGTTTAGTTCAAAGAGGAGTCATTGAAGTGGCTCCTCTCGCATTCATGCGGGGTCGAACCCTGAACGACTCCTTCGTGATCCTCGACGAGGCCCAGAATGCCACGACCGAGCAGATGAAGATGTTTCTGACGAGGCTGGGTTTCAGTTCCAAAGCCGTGATCACCGGTGACGTCACCCAGACCGATCTCCCTGAGGGGAAAGTCTCCGGTCTGATAGAGGCCCGGAACATACTAGAGGGAATCAAGGGGATCCGTTTCATCTATTTCTCCCGCGACGACGTGGTCCGACACCCTCTGGTTCAGGAAATCATCGACGCCTATGAGCAAAAAGAGCAACAAAAGAGATCGGATACCAAAGGGAGGCAGGCTTCATAGCCGCCATCGGCACATCTTTGCATGACGGATAAAGCGAAAGTGAAACCTATCGTCACCCGTAAGGCGACAAAAAAGCCGGAGAAGGAATCCTTCTTGAAAGGACACTTTTCGTGGATCGGCGGGCAATGGTTTGCCCCACCGCGCCTTAGATGGATCATTGTCGTCACGTTGAGCGTGACCATTTCCCTTTTGCTCTTTCCCGGCATTCTCACCAAACCCGCCGATTATTCGATCGGCGACGTGGCGGCAAGAGATATCAAGGCCTCTAACGATTTCCTCATAGAGAACAAGGAACTGACCGAGAAAGACCGCGAGAAGGCGGCGAAAGATGTTCTTTCGGTGTATGATTTCGACAGTTCCGGTGTGAACATCGTGCTGTCGTTGAGGGAAGCCTTCAGGATGGGCCGCGAGCACTTCGGAGCGAATCTCGGTGCCGCTCAACCTGATGGCTCCGATCAGGAGGGTGCTGAAGATTCGTCCCGGGCGGAACCTGAAGGCTACGATGTCTTGAAAGAACGCTTCTTCGGTATCCTCGAGTTGGCTCCCGATGAAAAGCTTTTCTCCCGGATTGTGAAGACCGGATTTCAGGAGGAGGTGGAAGAGAATGTCGTCCGTCTGGTCGCGGACGTTTTGGGGCGCGGAATCGTAGCGAACAAGACTCTGCTCAAAGGACAGATGGAAAGGGGAGGCATCGTCCTCCACGATATTCATTCCAAGAAAGAAAGCACTGTGGTAGACCCGGAGCGCTTCCACGATACGGCGGGCGCGAGAAGCCATATACGGAATCAGGCCCCTGAGATTCAAGAGAGGCTCGGCTCTCCCGAGTCAGCCGAATCGGCCGTGGCGCTCGCTCAACTACTCATTCGGCCCAATCTCACTTACAACCAGCGGGAAACGGAGTCGCGGAGAGAGATCGCCAGGGGGTCCGTCAAACCCGTGTATTTCAAGATCAAAAAGGGCGAAATGCTTGTGAGGGAAGGCGAAAGGATCGGCCCCGAGCACATTCTCAAACTTGCTGAAGAAAACAGGTCCCTGCGGGGCATGAATCTGGTCGGCCGGGTTCCAGCCATGGCCATCCTGATCGGAGTTCTTCTTTCCGTCCTCTATCTGATTGGCGCCCAGTCCATGAAACAGGATGCGAGGGATCTTATCTTTTCAGGCGCAACCGTTCTCTCGCTTTTCGTTTTCATGTGTGCGTACAACTTTGTCGCGGAAGAAGTCGCGAGAGGCTTTCCTCTTTTTTCATCCACCGCGCTGCTCTTTGCCATGCCCGTTGCCTTCGGAACGATGCTGATCTCCATCTTCCAGGGTATGGGAGTAGCGGTTATGGCCTCCCTGATTATCTCTGTTTTGGCCTCTCTTATCACCGACGGCAGATCGGAGTTCTTCATCTACTTCTTCATCAACAGTGTTGCGGCAGCTTACGGGGTGAGAAGTTGCAGCGAGCGGGCGGTGCTAATCAAGACAGGACTCGTCGTCGGGTTGATCAATGTCCTGCTTAGTCTTGCGGTACAGACCATCTACGGGTCTTTTTACAGCGCAGAGACTATTATCGCCGCCGCATCGGGGTTCACCGGCGGCCTTCTCGCAGGGATAATCGCCACCGGAATCCTTCCGCTCATCGAGATTTCCTTCGGGTTTACCACGGATATCAAACTTCTGGAACTTGGCAACCTCGACCAGCCCCTATTAAGGGAACTCATGGTGCAGGCGCCCGGGACCTACCACCACAGCGTCATTATCAGCAATATGGTAGAAGCGACGGCCAAGGCGATTCAGGCTAATCCTCTTTTGGCAAAATTCAGCGCCTACTACCACGACATCGGCAAGATCAAAAAGCCCCTGTACTTTATCGAAAACCAAATGGGGGGCGAAAACAAACACGAAAAGCTGGCGCCCTCCATGAGCAGCCTTATTCTTATCTCCCACGTCAAGGACGGGGTCGACCTGGCAAGGGAACATAAACTGGGAAGAGAAATCATCAGCATCATCGAGCAGCACCACGGAACAAATCTCATTTCCTACTTTTACCACAAAGCCCAGGAGCGGATGCTGTCGAGAAGCGGAAAGGTGACCGAAGTCAAAGAAGAAGACTTCCGTTACCCGGGGCCCAAACCTCAGACCAAAGAGGCGGGGTTGGTGATGCTCGCGGACATGGTGGAGGCGGCATCGAGGTCTCTCATAGATCCCACACCTGCTCGCATCCAGGGAATGGTGCACAAGATCATCAACAAGGTTTTTTCCGACGGGCAGCTTGACGAATGCGAACTCACCCTGAAAGACCTTCACGAAATCGCCAGAGGGTTCAACAAGACCCTGAGCGGGATTTTTCACCAGCGCATCGAATACCCTGAGATAGTCGCTAAGATCACGAAAAAGGCGAAAAATGGAAGTGCAGATCACCTCCCGACGGAGGATCCCGGGGCTAAAAAGCCGGACGCTAAAGCAGAAAGCGCGGAAAGTCTTAGAAGACTCGGGCTTACGTGATGTAGAGTTGAGCGTCCTGCTCACCGATGACGACACCATCGCGGAACTGAACCGGCGATACCTCCGCAGAACGGGTCCCACGAACGTTCTGGCCTTTCCCATGGGACAAGAAAGCTTTTCCGAAAAAAATGCCATGCTCGGCGACGTGGTGATCTCGCTGGATACGGCCCTGAAGGAATCGGATGAATCCGACGAATCCCTTGACCGGACGGTTTCCAGGCTTCTTGTCCACGGGATCCTGCACCTGCTAGGCCACGATCACGAGAGATCCCGCGCGGAAGCCCGGAGCATGAAAAGGGAAGAAGAAAGGCTCCTTGCGTTGATTTCAGCAGACTGCGATTGAGGAGGAAGAAGGGATGGCTCGTCTTGCCGTGAACGTTGATCACGTCGCCACGATTCGACAGGCGCGCGGAATAAGTGAACCCGACCCGGTTCTGGCCGCGGGAATAGCTGAACTGGCCGGTGCGGAGGGGATCATCTGCCACCTTCGGGAAGACAGGCGCCACATCCAGGATAGGGACCTGCGGCTTCTTCGCGAAACCGTGAAAACGAAACTCAATCTCGAGATGGCTGCGGTGCCGGAAATGGTCCGCGTTGCCGTTGCCGTCAAACCGGAACTCGTCACCCTCGTCCCCGAAAGAAGAGAGGAACTCACGACCGAAGGCGGACTGGACGTCAAATCAAGCTCCGAGCGTTTCAAGAAAGTCATCAAGGAGCTCAAGGGAAAAGGCATATTGGTGAGCCTCTTTCTCGATCCCGATCAGGAACAGATCGAAACCGGTCACCGGATAGGCGCGGATGTGATCGAGATTCACACGGGTCACTATGCCGAGTCAGCGGGAGAGGGCGAAACCCTGCGGCAGTTCGACCGGATCGCCGCAGCGGCGGAGGCGG
>Ga0068714_10005130_pt1 | contig 14087 bp, 18 predicted proteins | sample MTBNYHSulfiMetaG_FD_62988 | JGI IMG/M metagenome (GOLD analysis project Ga0068714, IMG submission 62988) | Enrichment culture microbial communities from rom New York Harbor, USA that are MTBE-degrading - MTBE-NYH (New York Harbor Sulfidogenic)... | ecosystem: Environmental > Aquatic > Marine >... | reverse complement strand
AAGTTCGGCGTTGAGATTCTTTCCACCGGAGGAACCGCTCGAACCCTCAGGGAGCGGGGCGTGGCTGTCACGGACATGTCGCAGTACACGGGCTTTCCTGAGATGCTCGACGGCCGTGTGAAAACCCTTCACCCCAAAGTTCACGGAGGCCTTCTGGGCATGCGGGACAACCCCGAGCATGTGAATATGATGAAGCAGCACGGCATTCTCAACATCGACATGGTCGTGGTCAACCTCTACCAGTTCGAGAAGACGGTTGCCAGGGAAGGGGTCACACTGGAGGAAGCGATCGAGAACATCGACATAGGGGGCCCCACCATGCTTCGTTCCGCTGCCAAGAACTACAGGGATGTGACGGTCCTCGTAGACCCTTCGGATTACGGGCCGGTCCTGAAGGAGATGGAAGAAACCGGCGGTGCCACATCTATGAAGACAAGATTCCGGCTGGCAAAGAAAGTCTTCCAACTCACCCATCACTACGACGGTGCCATCACCCGGTATCTTTCCAGCGTGGATATTTAAGCCGCGGGATCGAGGCCACGCCTCCCTTTCCGCGAATCTTGCTCCTCGCGCCTCACCTTCTCTTCGCACGGTGCGTTTTTGTGCACTGTGCGCTGCTTCTTCTCGCAGAAGAGGGCCTGGAAAGTTCGGCAACTGCCTGAACCGTTCAGACCCTCGTCTTTGGGCCAACGCGCGTGTTTGCATGTCATGTCACAGAATTTCATGTCAGAGCCAACCATACGGAGAGGCGGCCCCCTTGTCAAGAAACACTCCGGTCTTGGTGTAATCAACGAAAAATGGTTTTTTGTTGACACGGGAACGATAGTTTTGTAGTCATATTGTAGCTAAAATATAGTTATCAGGCGGCTTCTCTTTGCCATCCCGACCGCGGTGGGGCTGCTGATCATTTTTCCCCGGATCGCCTGTTCTTGCCGGACCTCACGAGGTGACAAAGAAGCTGCTGACCCTTATTCGGGAGGACCTGTGCTTATGTGGAAAAAGCAGAAATACTGGAACCCTGTCATGGAAACCCTCTCCCACGATAAAATCCGCGATCTCCAACTCCGAAAATTCAGGAAGATATTTGAATGGAGCTACGAGCGGTCGAAGTTCCATCGTGCCCTTTACGACAAGGCGGGGATCAGGCCTCATGAAATCCGCTCCTTCGAAGACATACGGCGCATTCCCACCGTGGAAAAATCCATGATGCGGGACATCCAGCGGAAAGATCCTTTTCCTTACGGGGACGCTCTCTGCGTGCCCCTGGACGAGGTCGCCGAGTTCCGACAGACCAGCGGCACCACGGGGCAACCCGTGTACCAGGCTGACACATGGCAGGACTGGGAGTGGTGGTCCGAGTGCTGGTCCTATATTCTCTGGGCACAGGAATACCGGCCAACCGACCGCGTTTTTCTCCCCTTTGGATACAACGTTTTCGTAGCCTTCTGGGCAGGTCACTACGCGGTCGAGAGAATCGGCGCCGAGATCGTGCCCGGAGGGGTTCTCGATACCCAGGCCAGGATCCTGAAGATTCAGGAACTAAGGTGCACGGCCATGATGGCGACTCCCACCTATGTGCTGGGAATGGCTGACACAGCCCGCAGGATGGGGATAGACCCGGCCTCCCTGGGCATCCGCAAGATCACCTGCGCAGGGGAACCGGGCGCGAGCATTCCCACCACAAAGAAGAGGATGCAGGACGCATGGGGCGCCCGCGTGTATGATCACGCCGGGGCCACCGAGATCGGCGCATGGTGTTTCGAATGCAGCGCCCAGTCCGGCGGCCTCCACGTCAACGAAGCCTTTTTTCTGGTAGAAATTCAGGACGTGGAAACAGGGGAGTATATCGAAGAACCCGGCAGGAGGGGGAAGATGATCATCACCGCTCTCGATCGCCAGGCACAGCCCTGCATCCGTTTCGATTCCAAGGACATAATCGAGTGGTCGAACGAACCGTGCCCCTGCGGCCGCACCTTCCGTTCCATCACGGGCGGTGTCGTCGGAAGAGCGGACGATATCACCAAGGTCAAGGGAGTGCTGCTATCCCCTTCTGCAATCGAGGAGGTGGTAAGGGGCATAGACGGCCTCGGGGACGAATTCGAAGTCATTGTAGACAAGGATGGGGATATCGACCGCATTACCCTGAAGGTGGAAATCCTCAAGGGCCGGGAGGGCGAGCGAAAGCAAATCGAGGCAAAACTCAAGGACCAGCTCCGTCTCAAGACCAATCTGGGCTATATCCTGGAGTTCCACGACTTCGGAAAACTTCCGCGTTATGACGTTAAGGCCAAACGGTTCAAAGACCTGAGGAAGCACTAGAGAAGGCTCGAGGCACAGGCCGCAGGGCACACGGTGCAAGGCTTACGGCAAGCCGGCAACAGAAAATAGATTCATTGCGCGATGTTGAGGGATGAAATATGAGTGACAAGTACGACTTAAAGGAGATGGCCGACAAGATCGCGTCCCTGAAAAAAACTGCGGAAGACCTGGCGGATTTGGGCGAAGATTTCCCGGCTCTTTATCGCAACACCCGGCGAATACTGGCCGGGATCAGGATGCTGGAGCTCAACATCTCCGACATAGCCGAATAGCTCCACGGAATCCGGCCCAGATGAATCTCATGACAGCAGTTCATCCCAGGGAATCTTGCCAAAGGTTTCGTGCAGGTAATGATCGTCGTCTACGGCGAGGAAACGAAGATCGGCGAAGAGATTGGCACCCGCTTTTTTAACAGCTTCGATGGGAATCACCTCGTCCTGCCTTCCGTGATAAATCCACACGGGGATGCTTACCTTGCCTTCGCGGCCTTCGGTTAAATCCATCAGGTGTATGGCGGGAGCCAGCAGAATCATCTTTTCGACCCGCCCTTCGTTCCCCACTGCAAAAATAGATGCCATCAGGCCGCCGAAACTCGATCCGATCAGGGTGATTTTCCTTCGGCCGGACAGGATGGAGATGAGCTTCTCCATTCTTTCAGGTAGAGTGCCGGTGAAATGGGGGATGATCATGTCCGGGTACTTTTCCCGGAAAAAAACGGCCTTTCTTCCCTGGTTGCTGCTTTCGAGGCCGTGTATGAACACTCGGCAGGACACGTCAACCACAGCCGATCCTTTTCTTCATCTGTTCTTCGCGGGCTTGTTCAATTTCCTCCTTGGAGGCATCCCGGACGGCGAGAATCTTCAGCTCCATGGAAACCGTGATACCTGCAAGAGGCTCGTTGAAGTCGGCCAGGACCGTCTCGGGGTGGAGCTCCAGCACCTTGAATGAGACGAGGCACCCCTGTTTCATCTGCCGGTAGTATTGGCCCTGCCTCAGTCTCTGCTTGATAAGTCCTTTTCTGGGAATTTCTCTTCTAAGTGTGGGATCATATTCACCGTACAACTCGGCCGCCGGGATGGTAAGACTCACCCTGTCCCCTTCGGAGAGGCCTTCCAGAGCCTTTTCCATGGACGGCACTTGCCGATCCACACCGAAAATAAAACTCATTTCCTGCTCGGTGTGATCTTTCACCGTGCCGTCCCTTAGACGGGTGTGCATGGTGTACCTTATGGTGACCATCCTGTCTGTTTGAACCGACCCCATGGAGAGATCTCCTACATTATCTCCAGAATCTCGAATTCCTGGATTCCTTTCGGCGTCCTGACCCTCACCTCGTCTCCCACCTTCATGCCGATCAGGGCCTGCCCCAAGGGTGACGTGACAGAGATCCGCCCTACCTCCGGCGCTGATTCATAGGGCCCGAGAAGCTGGTACGAGGCTTCTTCGTCACTGGTGATGTCATAGAGGCGAACGGTCTTTCCGAATACCACCGTGTCTGAGGGGTCCCCGCCAAACTCGATCACCTCGGACTGGCCGATGATGGAGCGCAACTCATTGATTCGGCCGTCGATGAACGACTGTCTCTCCTTGGCGGCGTGATACTCCGCGTTCTCGCTGAGGTCTCCGTGCCCCCTCGCTTCCTCGATGGCGCGGATGTTGGCGGGTCTCTCCACTCTTTCCAGCCGCGTCAGTTCCTCCCTCAGCTTTTCCAGGCCTTCTCTCGTGATCGGGATCCTCTCCATACTTTTCTGTCTCCCCCGGGCTCCTCTGTTCTGCTGCGGCACCAAGGAACGGTGGAGCCTTTCTACGTCGGGCATAGAAAGGCTCCACTGGGATCAGAGGTGATCGCGGTTCCCCAGCTTCCGCATTTTATTCGAATATTATAATTGCCTGTGCTCCGGTGTCAACTGCTACCCGAGAGCTTGGTTCGCTTCCCTGTCAATTTCGTCCGCAGGAGTGATCCGCTGAATCGCACATATGTCACTGACAACGGATATACCTCGTTGCCACTCTTCCGTAATTTCATTATCATCTCAACCGGTTGTACAATTTCTGGAATAATTTTTAGCGGGGCACCGTCGGCAGCATCACTTGGGGTTCCGTGAGCAGAAACTCGCCTTTCTGTATCCACCCCTTGAGAATGCCCGCGATTTCCACGGCTCTCGTGTGCGAAGAAAGAGGGACGGTGGGTACGCTTTTACCCCTGAAGGCTATCGTGCCGCTCTTGAGTTCAGCGTAGCTCACCTGGCCGAGACTCACGGCCTCACCCTTCGGATAGTCGTTCCCGTAGTCAATGATCTGAGTGAACAGTTCCTCGTCCGATACCCCCGTGTCCCGGGCGATTTCCTCGTTCAGAACAGGAATGGGAACACCGACCCCAACAGCCATCGAGCAGCCGTAGCCGAGAATGCTCACGCCCAGTATCCATCTGGGATCCATATCTTTGAGATTGCCCATGACCATGAGCGTTCCCGCAGGTGTCAGGGGTACGCCGTTTTTCCCCCTCTCCGCTCCAGGCTTGTGCTGGGTCCCGGGACCGATGATGTACCCTTTGGCTCCTCCAAGGAAGATCCTCGTCCCCAAACCCATGGTCAAGTAGTAGGGATCGTTCAGCAGGGGGCTTAATTGTCCCGAAGTGGAGTAATTTGCGTTGCCTGCCTTCGGCTTCAATACGCCCATGTACGTATAGATGGTCTTGTTGGAGAGGTTGATCGCACAGTTGTAATTCTGGTACGCATTTCTCGGGTTGAGGAGCACTGCGTGGGGAAGATCCGTGAGCCGAACCCTCTTGCTTGCCTTGCGGTTCGGGTAGCAATCCGTCCCATAGGCCGTAGCCGTCAGCCTCACGGACTTACCTGACAGGAGGTCATGAATCACATGGCCTCCCCCGTACCTGAATTGACCGGGATGAACACGGTTCAACGGATCGTCGTCAGCAGGCTCGGTGGCTCCGATGTAGATATCCACGGCAGCAATTCCTGCATAAGCAGGGACATCGTTGAGCCAGACCTTTGCCGCCTTGATGGCCGGCTTGGTGTGGCCGAAGTTGATGAAAGCCCCGGAAGAACACATGGGGGAAAAGGTGCCCGTGGTCACAACATCCACATCCCTGGCCGCCTTCCCAGGCCCTTTGCGTCTGACTATGTCGACCATTTCTTCTGCGGTAACTACCACGACCTTTCCCCGTTTGATCTTCTCGTTGATTTCCTGAATAGTCTTTGCCGCCATGTTGCAGGTACCTCCCGATCTCGACGATGAAATTAATGATATTAGGGACTTCCTGTGTTTGTTACAAGAAAAACTTTTTTCTCCTTTCCTTGACTTCCACTGGCACTTTCTGTAATGACATGCCTGAGACTATCGGTTCGCGTTACCGCAGTTGGGAAGCGAACTTCTAAGGAGTATTCGCAGCATGATAGAGTCTGTGACCATCGGCGATTTCACCGTGCGGGAAGAAGGCCCCTTTTTCCTGATTGCGGGTCCGTGCGTGATCGAAAACAAAGAAATCACCCTCAAGGTCGCCGATTTCCTGAAACACACGGCCGAATCCCTTCGCATCCCCGTTGTCTTCAAGACCTCTTATGATAAGGCCAATCGTACTTCACTATCCACGTACCGCGGTCCCGGGATAGATGATGGACTTGAAATCATAAGAATAGTTAAAGAAGAAACCGGTCTGCCCGTTTTGTCCGATGTCCACGGCCCGGAAGAAGTGTCGAAGGCTTCACAGGTCCTGGATGTTCTGCAGATTCCGGCATTCCTGTGCAGGCAGACGGATCTCCTGCTCGCGGCCGCGCGCACGGGTCTCCCCGTCAACGTCAAGAAAGGACAGTTCCTCTCACCCCTGGATATGAAGAGCGTGGCGCAAAAAATACTGTCCACGGGCAACCGCCGCATCCTCTTTACCGAGAGAGGGTCATCTTTCGGGTATAACAACCTGGTGGTCGACATCCGCTCCATTCCGCTGATGAAAACGATCGGCTTCCCCGTAGTATTCGACGCAACGCACAGCGTGCAACTGCCCGGGGCGGAGGGCACGCGTTCTGGCGGACAGAGAGAGTTCGTGGAGCACTTGTCCAAGGCGGCTGTAGCCGCAGGCGCCAACGGCCTCTTCCTGGAGATACATCCTGACCCGGCATCCGCCCTCTGCGACGGTCCGAACTCCCTACCCCTGGAGCAAGTTGGTCCCCTTCTGGCCCTTCTCATGGATATCCATCGACTGGTGCACGCTGGTGGTTAAATCATGGCTTATATAGATGAAACAGGCATACCGCGAGCCAAAGCCGAGGCCATCAGGCTCCTGATCCTTGACGTGGACGGAGTGTTGACTGATGGACAGTTCCTTCTCACTGAAAGAGGTGAAGAACTCAAGAGCTTCAACACAAAGGACGGCCACGGCCTCAGGATGCTCATGGCGGAAGGAATCGAGATCGTTTTGATCTCCGGCCGCAGCTCCAAGGCGGTCGACTTCCGGGCAAGGGATTTGGGCATCCGCGAAGTTCATCAGGGCGTCAGAGACAAAGGACCGGTGTGCGACAAAATCATTCGGCAGAGAAACTTCACCAAAGACCAGGTGTGCTGTGTCGGGGACGACCTTCCTGATTTTCCCCTCTTCGAGCGTTCGGGCATCTCCTTTGCGGTCTCCGACGCCTTGCCTCTCATAAAGAGAATAGCCACTTACACAACCAGGGAAAGGGGTGGACACGGCGCCGTGAGAGAAGTCTGTGAGGCGATTCTTGAAGCCAGGGGAAAGAGGCCCTCCGAAGAGGTGAAAATTTGAGCTTTACACTCCGGCTTATGTTTGGTATATTTATTGCAAAATGAAAAAAATCTTCAAGAAACAATGGCCCCTGCTTGGAATAGGGGCACTCATTCTCTTCGTGGCCGTCAACGTATTTTTGGCTCAAAGAGGGTTCATCTCGGGATCCGATTCCTCCGAGAAGGGCGGAAGGGAAGGGTTCCGCTTCAAGGATATTCACTATGAACACTCGGACCCGGACGCCAAAGTAACGTGGTTGTTGGATGCTCTCGAGGTAACCACTTCAAAGGACAGGCGGTTTATGTCTTTTCGCAATTTCCGCCTCCAAGTCCGGCCTCAGGACAAGTCCCATGTGGAGTTGACAGGCGAGAACGCTGAATATGACAGAGAGACCGGAGAAGTTGTCCTGCAGGGCGACTTGAAGGGGAAAACGGATAACGGCTATACCTTCGAAACGGAGTCGGCGGTTTACAACCAGAAGAAAGGCGATTTGCGGACCGACGAACCTGTCGTGATCAGCGGTCCTATGTTTTTTGTCAGAGGTCGAGGCATGTCATTTGATGTGAATAGAAAAATTCTTAGGATACACTCCGATGTTACCACGTCCGTCAAGAGAGAGATTCTGGCGTCATGATCCCCTTGTTCCAGAAAACTTGGTTGTTCGCTTTCCTTCTTTTCCTGCCTGTTTTCGCCTCATCCGTTTTCTGCGCGGATTTCAGGCTCTCAAGGGACACGGGGGGGAAAGAAGGACCTTTGGTGATCAAGTCCAACAGCCTTGAAATCGACAATGACAAGAAGACGGTCACCTTCAGGGGAAATGTTGATGCGAGGAACGATGACTGGGTCATGAACTGCAATGAAATGATCCTCATTTACAGCGAGCAGAGGGAAAAGGCCGACGCCGACGCCGAAAAACTGCGTGTGGACAGAATAGTAGCGAAGGGCGCCGTCAGGATCATGAGGCCTCTCGGCGGAGAAGCCGCGGCCGAGGAAGCGGTCTATTATCAGGCTGAAGAGAGGGTCGTCCTCACGGGGAAACCCATAGTCAGGCAGGGGGAGGATTTCGTGGAGGGTTCGAGGATCACCCTTTTCCTGAGGGACAATCGAAGCATCGTGGAGGGATCGGAAGAGAATAAGGTCAGAGCCGTTATCGCTCCCCGCTCCGTGCAGAGGTGACTCTGTTGGGAGACAATCACGAAACATTGGAGGCTCGAGGCCTTGTCAAGCTCTATCGTGGCAGAAAAGTGGTGGACGGCGTAGACCTGGTCCTCAAACGAAACGAGATCGTGGGGCTCTTGGGCCCAAATGGAGCAGGAAAAACGACGACTTTTTATATTGTCATCGGTCTCACACGCCCCAAGGAGGGCAGAATCAGTCTGGACGGCAATGACATCACCGATGCCCCTATGTACGTGAGAGCGAGAAAAGGGATCACCTATCTGTCCCAGGAGCCTTCGGTTTTTCGCAAGCTAACGGTGGAGGAGAACCTCTTGGTTGTCCTGGAAAGCATGAATCTGCGGCGCAAGGAAATGGTGGAGAGACTGGAGCGCCTGCTGGCGGAACTCAACATCTCGCACCTGGCCAAGCAGAAGGCTTCTTCCCTTTCCGGTGGAGAAAGAAGGAGACTGGAAATTACGAGAGCCCTCGTGACGGAGCCGAGATTCATGCTTCTCGACGAGCCCTTTGCGGGGATCGACCCCCTTGCGCTGAACGATATCAACCAGATCATAAAGCAGCTTAGAGACCGGGGCATCGGTATCCTTATTTCGGATCATAATGTGCGAGAAACATTGAAAGTGTGCGACTCCGCCTATATCATTAGCCAGGGGCATATCGTGGAACACGGCACCCCGGAACAGGTGCTCGGGAGCAAAATCGCCCGTAGCTGTTATCTCGGAGACGAGTTTTGCTTGTAGGCGATCGGTTTATTTCTGATTTATGAGACTTTTGGATTATGGCTCTGCAGCTTAAACAATCTTTGACCCTCGCTCAGCAGCTCATCATGACCCCTCAACTGCAGCAGGCGATCAAGCTTCTGCAGCTTTCCAGGCTCGAGCTCTTGGAAACGGTTCACACGGAGCTGGAAACGAATCCGGTTCTCGAAGACTCTCACGTTGAAACTGCCGATGAGGAGAAGGGCTTTGATCCCGCCGAACAAACCGAACCGACCCTGGCCGAAGTCGATTCCCGTGAAAAGATTAGAGAAGATCTCGACTGGGAGCACTACCTATCGGAATACAACAAGGGGTGGGCCGAATCTCCCTATGAACCCAAGGATGCCCCGTCTTTCGAGTCGGTGACATCCAGCAAGACGAGTCTTCATTCACACCTCATGTGGCAACTCAACATGAGCAAGGCCGAGGAGCTTCAAAAGGAAGTGGGTGTCCACATCATCGGAAACCTGGACGAAGATGGATACCTGAAGATGCCCGTCGAAGAGATCTGCCAGATTACCGGGAGGACCGAGGACGAGGTTCTGGAAGCATTGGTCCTCATCCAGAACTTTGACCCGGTGGGAGTAGCGTCGAGGGACACCCGGGAGTGCTTGTTGATCCAGGCGAGGTACCAGGGCCTGACAGGAACCATCGTAGAAGAGATCATAATGCATCACATGGACAAGCTTGAAAGCAGGAGATATGACCTCATCGCGAAGAGCATGTCCATACCGGTCGAGGAGGTGTTGGAGGCGGTGTCAGTCATCACTTCCTTTGAGCCGAAGCCCGGGAGGCAATACGACGACGAAGAGACTGTCTACATAAGCCCGGATATCTATGTATTCAAGGTTGGCGACGAGTACGAGATTTCTCTCAACGAGGACGGACTGCCCAAACTCAAGATCAACTCCTATTACAAGGACATTTTGAACAGCCGCGGGCCCATCGAGGACGGGACAAAGCAATACATTCAAGATAAACTCAAATCCGCGGCATGGCTCATCAAGAGCATTCACCAGCGCCAGCGGACCATCTATCGCGTCACGACGAGCATTGTGAAATTCCAGCGGGATTTTCTTGACCGGGGCATCACCCACCTGAAGCCGCTCGTTCTTCGCGACGTGGCCGAAGATATTCAGATGCACGAGTCAACCATCAGCAGAGTGACGACCAACAAGTACGTCCACACCCCCCAGGGGGTATTTGAGTTGAAATATTTTTTTAACAGTGCGATCCAATGCGTCGACGGAGAGTCAGTGTCATCGGAGACGGTTAAGGAGCATATCAAAAACATCGTCAAGTCCGAAAAGAAGGCCCGGCCCTTCAGCGACCAGGAAATCGCCCAGATGCTCAAGAGCCGGAACATCGACGTCGCCAGGCGAACAGTGGCCAAGTACAGGGAAGCCCTGGGTATTCTTCCTTCCAGGAAGCGCAAAAACCCTTATTGAAATTTTTCGTGTTTGACAATTCCACTTTTTCCTGCTACCTGCTCTTTTTTTTTCGGAGGTTTTACCCATGATGATAACCGTCACCTTCCGCCGCATGGAGCCCGCTGAAAGCCTCAGAGCCTATGCGGAGGAAAAACTGGCCAAGTTAAAAAGGTATCTGGATTCTCCCCTGGAAGCCCATGTGGTTCTCGAGGTGGAGAAATTCAGGCATCTTGCCGATGTCACATTGAGCGTTGACGGCACCAGGATAAAAGCGGTAGAAGAAACTGAGGATATGTACTCTGCCATCGATCAAGTGATGGACAAGATCGAAGTGCAGGTCAAGAAACTGCGCGCCAAAGTAAAAAACCGAAGGACGGACAGCATAAAAGGCGAGGATGCCCTGGCAGGCGAAGCATCAGCGGAGACACTGGAAACCGCCGTTGACGAGCCGACTATCCGGGTCGAGAAACTGATGGCGAAACCCATGGATCCGGAGGAAGCGGCGATGCAGCTCTCCTCATCGAAGCAGGACTTCCTGGTGTTCAGGAATGCGCGAACGAGAGAGATTAACGTGACATACAAACGGAAGGACGGCGCGATCGGACTCATTGAGCCCGCGAGCTGATTTCCGATTTCCCCTGGTCCTTGCAATCGATGAGATTATCCGACTTCATTCATGAAGAGAACGTTATTCCGGATCTGAAGGCCAAGGATAAGAAAGAGGTTCTGGAGGAGCTGGTCGACACGCTGGTCGAGGTCGAGCCTTCTCTCGACAAGAACGCCCTGGTTAAAGTTCTGCTCGAAAGAGAACGACTCGGGAGCACCGCCATAGGTGAGGGAGTGGCCATTCCCCACGGAAAGTTCTCCGGCATCGATCGGCCCAGCATTTCCTTCGGAAGAAGCCGGAAAGGGCTCGATTTTGAGTCCATGGATGGGGAACCTACCTACCTGTTTTTTCTTCTGGTAGCGCCCGAGAGTTCCGCCAGTGTTCATTTGAAGGCTTTGGCAAAAATCGCCAAGATGCTTAAGAACAGCGCTCTCAGAAAAGAACTTATGGACTTGCCCGGAAGGAAGGAACTGTACGGCAAGATTATCCAGAACGACGAGGAGTTTTAGATCGCTCTTTAGCGACCTCTGAAAGGTGAAGGGAGCCCATGATAGGTATCCTGATAGTCTCGCATTGTGACTTGGGTAGGGAGTTGCTCAACGCGGCCCAATTCATCGTGGGAAATATCGACGGTGCCGACGCAATGGCTATCACAGAAACCACGGGGACGGAGAGGCTTATCAAGGTCATCGATGAAAAAACCAATGATCTGGACACGGGCGAAGGCGTTATCATCCTGACGGATATGTTCGGAGGCACCCCGTCCAATCTGAGTCTCTCTTTTCTGAAGAAAGGGAAAATAGAAGTCCTCACCGGCGTGAACCTCCCGATGCTCATTTCCATCATCCAGAACCGCTCCACTCAGAAACTGGGCGCCCTAGCGGAGAAGGCCCTGGAGGCGGGAAGATCAGGCATTTCCCTGGCGAGCAAACTCCTGGAATCAGCATGACATCCCTTGTCCGGATCACCGCCGGGAATCAACAGACCTACCTGGGAAGAATCCTCGAAATCGAGGCCCTGTCTTTTTCGACGCCATGGTCCGCCGACGCCTTTATCCAGGAAATAAAGAATCCCGTCGGTCGCCTTTGGGCTGCAATCATGAACGGGAAGCTGGCGGGCTTTGTCTGTTACTGGATGCTGGATTTCGAAGCGAGCCTTCTGGATATTGCTGTTCGCCCTGAAGAGCGGGGGATGGGCATTGGGCGAATTCTGTTGAGCCACATGGCGGAAGAAGCTGCTTTGAGGGGAGCGGAGGCCGTGTGGCTGGAGGTAAGGGTCTCGAACGCCCGCGCCATTGACCTTTACCGAAAATTCGGGTTCGAGAAAAGGCAAGTCAGGCGCAAATACTACGACGATACGCAGGAAGACGCTATTGTAATGTGTCTTGATTTGCAGGAATCGTCGAGAGAAGTCTTGGGGAACTCGGCATTGTCCTGATGTCCATGTGCCGGGGCTCCCTCCCTCTCCTCCGGTCGCGGGGGAAGAGGGACAGGGGGCGCGGAGCCGAAGGCGACTGCCCTACATACAAAACCTGTGCATGGAGAACCTGATGAACCGAAGAAGACCTTTCATCGCGGGAAACTGGAAAATGAACCTCAGCCTCCAGGAATCGGTAGACCTTGTCAGTGCAATCGCCGACGGCACCAATGCGGTGGAAGGTGTCGATGTCCTGGTAGCCCCTCCCTTCACCTGGATTCCCGGGGTGAAGGAGGCAATCGGCGAGAATCGAATTTTCCTTGCCGCTCAGAACATGCACTGGGAAGCCCGCGGCGCCTTTACAGGTGAGGTCTCCCCGGCCATGATTGTCGAGGCCGGCTGCACCCACGTCATCCTGGGCCACTCTGAGAGGCGGAGCCTTTTCGGAGAAACCGATGCAATGATCGACCGCAAGGCGGAAGCGGCTTTCAAATACGGGCTGACGCCGATCATTTGTATCGGCGAAACCCTTGAGCAAAGGGAAAGAAACCTAACGGCCGAGGTGATCGAAGGCCAGCTCAGGGGATCCCTGAAAAACTTCAGGGAAAAGAGGGCGCTCCCGTCAACCTCCCTTCTGGCATATGAACCGGTTTGGGCCATTGGAACGGGAAGGACCGCCACTCCCGAGCAGGCACAGGAGATTCACCTCCGAATCCGGAATTGGCTGGCGGAGGAATTTGACGGCCCGGCGGCGGAGGAAGTGAGGATTCTCTACGGAGGAAGCGTGAAGCCGGACAATATCAAGTATCTTATGTCCATGCCCGACGTGGACGGCGTCCTCGTGGGAGGGGCAAGCCTGAAGGCAGGCTCTTTTGTCCCCATTATTCGCTTCGACTCCTGAGGGTCTGCTCCCCTCTCCACCATTTGAGGGGAGAGGGCAAGGGTGAGGGGGTAGTTATTTCTATCAAGCATGAATTTTGGTTGCATTCTTGACTCTTTTTGCTAACATCATTTTTTTGCTATCCTATACAGAGACAGGTAGTTTCTAATGAAGCTGATTATCATTTTTCTTCATGTTGCGGTCTGCCTTGCCTTGATTTTTATTGTCCTCCTCCAGAAGGGAAAAGGGGCGAGCATGGGGGCGGCCTTCGGCGGCTCCAGTCAGACCGTATTTGGAAGTGCCGGCGCGAGCTCTTTCCTGCAGAAGATCACAGTGGCCGCGGCGGTGGTTTTCATGATCACATCTCTGGTGCTCGCTCTTCCCCTCTGGAAGAGAGGGGTAGGTTCGGTTACGAGACGACTCACTCCGACGGAACAGACACAGACTACTGAACCTGCGGCCCCACCGGCGGGAGCCCCTGCGCCGGCGGAAACGGAAACTAAATAGCTTCTCCCCCTTTCCGACTGGGAAGTTTACCCGCCTCGGGCGAATCAGGTGGAGGGGAAACGAGCGATTGTGCGCCTCCCCTCTTTTCTTCCTCCCCCTCGAGGGGGAAGCAAGGTGGGGGGAAAAAGAAGATAGCAGCGTGCGGAAGTGGTGGAATCTGGTAGACACGCCATCTTGAGGGGGTGGTGGGCAAAACCCGTGCGGGTTCAAGTCCCGCCTTCCGCACCACTTATTG
>Ga0068714_10005128_pt1 | contig 14090 bp, 12 predicted proteins | sample MTBNYHSulfiMetaG_FD_62988 | JGI IMG/M metagenome (GOLD analysis project Ga0068714, IMG submission 62988) | Enrichment culture microbial communities from rom New York Harbor, USA that are MTBE-degrading - MTBE-NYH (New York Harbor Sulfidogenic)... | ecosystem: Environmental > Aquatic > Marine >... | reverse complement strand
TGACCAGGGACAACCCACCCAGGATCCCAAGTATTATAAGTTGAACATGGAGGCCATCGAGCGAGCCGGTTGCCGGGCTGTGATCCAGGTCTCCACCGGAGGAGCGGTGGGCATGAGCCTGGAAACACGGATGGGGCCGCTCCGCCTGAGACCGGAATACTCCTCCCTTAACACCGGCACGGTGAACTTCGGCGAGGATGTCTTTATAAATTCAAAGCAGATGATGGAGAGCCTGGCTGCGGTCATGCAGGAATCCGGCATTAAGCCCGAGTTTGAAGTTTATGAGGAAGGGCATGTTCATAGCGCGCTGGCGCTGGTGAAAAAGGGGTTGGTCACGGGCCGGCTCAACTTCAACTTCGTGCTCGGCGTACCTGGGGCCATGTCGCCTTCGCCTGGCAATCTGATGCACCTCTGTCAGGCCATCCCGCCTGAGGCCAATTGGACGGTTTCAGGGATCGGCCGCCACCAACTCATCCTTGGCGGTATGGCCGTGTTTATGGGCGGCAACGTCAGGGTCGGGTTTGAAGACAACATTTATTACTCCAGAGGAGTCCTAGCCAAGACCAACGCTGAACTGGTGGCCCGAATGGTCCGAATCGCCAAAGAAGCCGGACGCGAAATAGCCTCCCCGGAAGAGGCCAGGAGCATTTTAGGCCTTCCGCCAAGAAGTTGAAACGGCTTGAAAACAGGCTCTTCTGTTCCTGAGCTCAACGGGCCTGGCCCTCCCACCTCGACCTTCTCTCCAAACTCGGCCTCAGCCGCCGGCGGTCGATCAGGCTCCTTCGGTCCAGCCTTTTTCGTTGGACGACAACCAAAGGTCTCTTGCGTTCGCCTCCTGAATCGATGCGATTAGATAATGATTACAACCTCTAAACTCCGGACTATGCTTGGCCGGACAGAAATGATATGCTTTAAAGGTTAAGCAATCTTAAAACGACCCGGATACATGAAATACCTGACCGAGGCGCACGAGCTTTAGCCTATTCATCAAGATCTCCGTCGAAACAGACCTGATTCAGCAGCAATGGTTGCAGGTAGTGATATGGGGGTTCAAATAGTGACTGCCGGTCAAACCAGAAAAAAAAAATCCTCAAGGAGGCCGCCCGGCTGTTTGCCGAAAAAGGCTACCAAGCTTCAACCTTAAGGCAATTGGCCAAGATGGCGGGCATCCAGGGCGGGAGCATCTATTACTATTTTTCTTCGAAAAAAGAAATTCTACTGGAAATAATGCAATGTACCCTCAATGAGCTGTTGGCCGGGCTGGTAGAGGGGTTGAAAGATCTTGAGGATCCCATCGACAAGCTTAAGTGGGCGGTTAGGTGGCACATCGAGTACCATATCGACCACCGCCATGAGACGTTTATAACCGATTCCGAGATCAGAAGCCTTGAAGAGCCCGACCGGGCCGTCGTGGTTGGCTTGCGACGGAAATACGAAGATGTGTTCCTGATGATTCTGCGGGAAGGCAAGGAACAGGGAAAGATCAAGCTATCCAATGAAAATCTGGTAAACTACGCCATCCTCCAGATGTGCACCGGAGTATCCATTTGGTATGATCCCACCGGTCCCCTGACCGTCAAAGAGGTGGTTGAAGTCTACTTTGAATTCATCCTCCGGGGAATTTGAGCCGCCCCTGATCCGGAACTAACTCTTACGCCCCGCCCCCTCTTCCGGGGTTGCCGTTCTGTGAACCGAGAGCCGGTTCACCGAGGCAAGCGGTCAGCCCGGCGGCCTTTCAATATCAACTTCAGACCTCATGATCCAACCGCCTTTCAACGTCGGCTCCATTGATAATGAACTCGCCTGGAGAACGGAGGCGGAAGATCGCCTGAGACCAGCCGCCCTTATCAACCGCCCAGGCTGGCGATCGGACCGGGTTGAGGCCTCATTAGATCCCTCTGGGGAACACCCCAGAGAACTTGATTAGTCCCTTGACTCCGGGCTGGCCAACCTCAAAGTATCTCTCTGAATCAGCCCCGTAAGCAGAGGCCCGGATTGTCTCAAATCCGGCTGCCTTGGGGAAACACCCGGGTCAGATCCTCTGAGTGGACTTGACCCGGCCGCTAAGCTGGGCCAGCCGGACCAGTTTCAGCCTGGTCTTGAGCGCCGTCAGGGTGGCCCGGTCAACGGCCCCGGTCTCAGGGAGACCGCTGGCTCGTTGCAAGCCTCGCAGGGACCGCCTGGTCTCTTCGGCCATCCGGCCCGTGGTCTGGGTGGGGAAACCGACCTCGGTCAGGTACTTCTGGAGAAGTTCGATCTTGACCCTGGATGATCTTTTCCGTCTCTCCTGATCATCCTCATCTGTCCGCCCTCTTCTAAACCCGTTCAGCTTCATCGTTTCCGCCCCCGGTATTGCCGCCGGATCTTCTCCTTCCCCGGTCAAGAGCAAGGAGCGTGCCCCCGGCTGAATCTCGGCAGGGCCGGACCAGGATCAATACTTACTATATTTCAGCTATTTGCCGGGCAGAAGCCGGCAGGCCTGATCATCCTGGCCGCGGCTTTCTGAAGTCCGGTTTCCGTTGACCGGCCTTAAGGGTACTCGGACCTCCGCTTTTGGCCGCCCTTCGGGGAGGATTGAGGCCTTTTGGCTGTTGGAACTAATAGTACTTAATTCAATAAGTTAAGCAAAACATAAGCGCCTCCGATAGGAGGCCGCCTTCACCCCCGGGGCCGCCTTTTCCTCCTGGATCCGGCACTCCAGGCCCCAGGCTCCCCCCGGAGCCTTTCCAAAAGGGGCAGTTCCTTTTCCCCTTTGATCTTTTTCCGACAATTAATTCATTAATGTCAGCTAGTTGTCTAAGTGGCACGATGGTTGCTTCGGGTGGTTTTTTAAAGGCGGGTTTTCCCGCCGGGCTTGCCCGAAAGGACGGGCGGCCGAGGGAGTGGCGAGGATGAGGAAAGCTCTCCGACGTTCCTGGTTGGCTTTCGGCCTTCTGGCCGGGGCCATGATGATCGCCGTGCCGGTCCTAATGGCCGCGGATCAGGTCTCTCTGGTGGGCGAGGTCGTTCAGCTCCAGGACGGCCGTTTAAGCCTGGAGACCGACACCGAGAGCTATGACCTGGTCGGCGACCAGCTCAAGGACCACCTCTGGCAGACGGTCGAGGTCACCGGTACCGTCGAGAAGAAGGCCGATGGTTCCAACGAGCTGACCGTGATCTCCTTCAAGGAAGTCGAGTGAGCCTTTTTTAACCGGAGGGGGGGCGTTTGGCCGTCCCCTCATGCCTTAGGGAGGGTAAAGATGCTTCAGCGAGTTGACGGCTGTCTCATGGAGGGCACAGAACCAGAGGAACCTCCCAGCGGTCGATGCGGACCCATCCCAAACTCGGGGATGGGTCCTTTAACCCTTTTTGACCAACCAGACCACCAACCATCTTTCACCCGCCAGCCTCTTTCGGACTGGTCCTCGAGCCCCTCTCCGGCCGAGTCCTTCCGGGCCACCTTCTTTCCCCGGGTCGACCTTAAGACCTGGAACGACTGGCGCTGGCAGCTAAAGCACCGGATAACCGACATCGGCCTTCTGGCGGGGATGATCTCCCTGACCGCCGATGAGAAGGCGGCCATCCTCCGGTCCAAGAGCCGGCCTCCCTTTGCCCTGACCCCCTACTACCTCAGCCTGGTCAACCCCCTGGATCCCTCCGACCCCTTGAGGAGGACGGTCCTGCCCAGCCTGGCGGAGGAGGCCAGGTCCCCCGGCGAGGCGGCCGACCCCCTGGCCGAGGAGGAGGACAGCCCCGCCCCCCACCTGGTCCACCGCTACCCCGACCGGGTCCTCCTTCTGGCCACCGGCTTTTGCTCCACCTACTGCCGCTACTGCACCCGCTCCCGCCTGGTGGGCCGGGCTGGCGCGGCCGGCTTCGAGCAGACCGACCTGGAGCCGGCCCTGGCCTACATCGAGGCCAATCCCACCATCCGCGACGTCCTCATCTCCGGCGGTGACCCGCTGACCCTGGCCGACAAGAGCCTGGCCCTTCTTCTGGACCGGCTGCGACGAATCAAGCACCTGGAGTTGATCAGGATCGGGACCAAGGCCCCGGTGGTCCTGCCCCAGCGAATCACCCCCTCCCTGACCAGGATCCTCAGGCGTTATCACCCCCTCTTCATAAGCATCCACTTCACCCACCCCCGGGAGCTGACCCCCGAGACCCACCAGGCCTGCGCCAGGTTGGCCGACGCCGGACTGCCCCTGGGCAGCCAGACCGTCCTCCTGGCCGGGGTCAATGACAACCTGGAGACCTTGAGGAGCCTCTTCCAGGGCCTCCTCCGCTTCAGGGTCAGGCCCTACTACCTCTACCAGTGCGATCCCATCCTCGGCTCGGCCCATTTCAGGACCCCGGTCAGCCGAGGACTGGAGCTCATCCAGGGGTTGAGGGGCCACACCACCGGCTACGCCGTCCCCAGCTACGTCATCGACGCTCCCGGCGGAGGAGGCAAGATCCCCCTCCAGCCGGAGTACGTCGCCGGCCGGCAGGGCGATGAGCTGATCCTGCGCAACTACCAAGGTCGGGAGTTCCGCTACCCCGATCCTTTGGCGGCCCGGGCCAATTGAGTCCGGAGCTTGGGGGGAGTTTAAGATGCAAGTCGGTTTGACCTACGATCTCCGCCAGGACTACCTGGACTTGGGCTTCTCCGAGGAGGAGACCCTGGAGTTCGACCAGTTGGCGACCATCCAGGCCTTGGAGGAGACCCTCCGCCAGCTCGGCTTTCGGACCGAACGGATCGGCAATGTCTGGTCCCTGGTCCAGCACCTGGCCGCCGGCCGGCGCTGGGAGATGGTCTTCAACATCGCCGAGGGCCTGGCCGGGTTCGGCCGGGAGGCCCAGGTTCCGGCCCTCCTGGAGGCCTATGGGATCCCCTACACCTTCTCCGATCCCCTGACCCTCTCCCTGGCCCTCCACAAGGGGCTGGCCAAGAGGGTGGTCAGGGACGCCGGGCTGCCCACCCCGGACTTTTTCCTCCTGGAGAGCCCGGCCCAGGCCGCCAAGGTCGCCCTCCAGCCGCCCCTCTTCGCCAAGCCCGTGGCCGAGGGGACCGGCAAGGGCGTCTCACCCCTCTCCAAGATCGATGATCTGGCCCTTCTGGAGCCCGTCTGCGCCGAGATGATCGACCGCTTCCAGCAGCCGGTCCTGGTGGAGTCCTTCCTCCCCGGCCGGGAGTTCACTGCGGGTATCGTCGGGACCGGGCGGCGGGCCGAGGTCATCGGGGTCATGGAGGTCATCCTCAAGCCCGAGGCCGAGGCCGAGGTCTACTCGGCCGAGAACAAGGAGCACTGGGAGGAGCGGGTCATCTACCAGCTGGTCGATGACCAAGAGGCCCGCCGGGCCGGCGAGGTGGCCCTGGCCGCCTACCGGGCCCTGGGCTGCCGGGACGCCGGGCGGGTGGACCTCCGCTCCGACCATAACAACGAGCCCTCCTTCATGGAGGTCAACCCCTTGGCCGGGATCCACCCCAGCCACTCCGACCTGCCCATCCTGGCCGGCCTGGCCGGGGTGAGCTACCTGGAGCTGATCGGTCGGATCATGGACTCCGCCCTGGAGAGGTCCGAGGTCCGGCCCCTTCCGGCCCTGGCCCGGACAGGCGCGGACCACCGTCCCCTTACCCGGCTGAGGCCGGTCAGGTCGGCCGTCCAGGGAGGTTGGCGGTGAAGATAGCCCTCCTCTTGGACAGGATCGATCCCCAGGCCGGACCGGATCAGCTCGACACCCTGGTCCAGGCCCAGGAGATCGGCCGGGTCTTGTCCCGGCTGGGTCACCAGGCCGACCTGGTCACCTTCGACCCCGGCCGCCCCCTGGTGGGCCGGCGGCTGGCCGCCGGCCGGGTGGGGGCGATCTTCAACCTGGTGGAGTCGGTGGACGGCCGCGGTGAGCGGATCCATCTCGCCCCGGCCCTTTTGGAGCGGCTGGGGCTGCCCTTCACCGGCTCCGGCTCGGAGGCGGTCCGGTCCACCACCGACAAGCTAGAGGCCAAGTCAATCCTGAAAAACCACGGCCTCCCCACCCCGGGCTGGCTCAGCGGCCGGCCCGGAGAAAGGGGCGGGCCGGAGGCCGGCCGGAGTTATATCCTCAAGTCCGTCTGGGAGCACGGCTCCCTGGGCCTGGACGAGGAGTCCCTGATCAGGCCCGAGAGCCCCGACCAGGTCTGGGAGGCCATCTCGGCCCGGCGGACGGCCTTTGGCGGCGACTGGTTCGCCGAGGCCTTTATCCAGGGCCGGGAGTTCAACCTCTCCCTGCTGTCCATCCAGGGCCGGCCGGTCCTCCTGCCTCCGGCCGAGATCCTCTTCACCGGGCTCCCTCCGGGCCAGCTCAGGATCGTCGGCTACCGGGCCAAGTGGGTGGAAGACTCGGTGGAGTACCGCCAGACCCCGCGGCGGTTCACCTTCGGGCCGGAGGACCAACCCCTCCTGGCCGAGCTGGGCCGCCTGGCCCGGGCCTGCTGGGACCTCTTCGACCTGAGGGGCTATGCCCGGGTGGACTTCCGGGTCGACCGGAAGGGACGGCCCTGGATCCTGGAGGTCAACGCCAACCCCTGCCTGGCCGCCGAGGCCGGGTTCGTGGCCGCCGCCGCCCGGGCCGGGATGGACCAGGCGACCGTGGTGGAGAGGATCCTGACCGAGGCCCTGGTTCAGGACCGGCCCGCGGCCAAGGCCCTGGCCGCCTCGGCCGGCTCGGGATAGACCCCATGTTGATCAACGACCCCGCCGGGCCCTTGCCGGCCCGGCCTTTAGATTCGTCCGCCCGGCCCGACCCGGTCTCCTTGAGGAGCCGGGTCCGGCCCGGGGATGAGTCCCTGGTCAGGTCCTTGAGCGCCGCCAGCGGCCTTTTCAACCCGGGCGAGATCGACCTGGCCGGGGAGCTGGTCCAGGAGCGGCTGGCCAAGGGACCGGCCAGCGGTTACCACTTTATCATCGCCGAGGTCTTGGGAAAGCCGGTGGGCTACACCTGCTTCGGCCCGATCCCCCTGACCAGGTTCAGCTACGATCTCTACTGGATCGCCGTGGCCAGGGAGCACCAGGGGTTGGGCTACGGCCGCCGCCTCCTGGCCGAGGTCGAGGCCCGGGTCGGGGAATGGGGAGGGACCAGGATCTACGCCGAGACCTCCGGCCGGCCCGATTATTTGCCGACCCGCGGTTTTTACCTCAGCCAAGGTTTTCGGGAGGCGGCCGTCCTGACCGATTTTTACGACCTGGGAGAGGCCAAGGTGGTCTACCTCAAGATCCTCGACCCGGCCGCGAAGGGAACCAGTGGCCTGGGAGACTAACCCCACCCTCGGACCAGGGTTGAAACGGCGACCCCGGAGCCTGGGGAGCGGCCCGGCCAGGGTCAGCCAAGCCCTGGAGAAGGATTTCCCGGCCCACCTGGAGCGCTGCCGGAGCTTCCTCCGCCAAAGGAGCATCTCGGCCACCGGGGAGGGGATCAAGGAGACCGCCGAGATGGTCAGCGCCTTAATCAAGGAGCTGGGCGGCCGGGTCTCCCTGGAGGGCCGGCCCGACTTTCCCATCGTCTACGGCCGGTTGGACGTGGGAGCCCCCAAGACCCTGATCATCTACGGGATGTACGACGTCCAGCCGGCCGAGGAGCAGGGCTGGCTCAGCCCCCCCTTCGAGGCCCAGACCCGCGATCTGCCGGGCCTGGGAGAATGCCTCATCGCCCGGGGAGCGGTCAACTCCAAGGGGGCCCTGGCCGGGGTCTTCAACGCCCTCTTGACCATCTCCCGGGTCGACCGGCTCCCCCTCAACCTGATCTTCACCATCGAGGGCGAGGAGGAGATCGGCAGCCCCTCCTTCGAGCGGTTCATCCTCGACCACCAAGAGGAGCTCCAAGCCGAGGCGGCCGCGGACTTCGACTTCTCCCAGGACAGCCGGGGCAAGGTCTCCATGCACCTGGGCCTCAAGGGCATCGTCTACCTGGACCTGGTCTGCCAGGAAGACCACGGCGGCGGCCCGGATGAGTCCATCCACGGCTCGGTCAGCGCCTGGGTCGCCTCGCCGGTCTGGCGGCTGGTCCACGCCCTGGCCAGCCTGACCGGGAGGCGGGAGAACATCAAGATCCCCGGCTTCTACGAGAACGTGGCCGACCCCAGCCGGGCCGACCTGACCGTTCTCCGCCGGCTGGCCCGGACCTTTGACGAAAAGGCCTTCCTCAGGGAGATGAGGAGCCTCCACTTCAAGACCGGCCGGCATGGGATAGACCTCCTGAAAAGAGGCCTCTACCGCCCGGTGATCAACATCAACGGCATCCGGTCCGGCTACTCCGGCCCGGGAACCAAGACCATCCTCCCCCGCCGGGCCACGGCCAAGGTCGACATCCGCTTCGGACCCAACATGGAGCCGGAGGAGGTGGTCGAGAAGTTCCGGCGGCATCTGAAGCGCAACGGGTTCGACGATATCCAGGTCTCGGTCCGGGACTTCTACACCTGGTCCAAGACCGACCTCACCTGCCAGCCGGTAAGGAGGATGATCCAGGCCTACCGGCTTCAGGGCCTGGAGCCGGAGGTCTGGCCCATGGCCACCTGGGGGGCGCCCTACTTCGTTTTCTCCCGCCTCCTCAAGCTCCCGGTGGTGGCCGGCGGGCTGGGCCACGGCGGCCGCCAGCACTCGGCCAACGAGTACATGACCGTCAAGGGGCTCCTTGACTTCGAGAAGTTCGTGGCCGATTACCTCTACCTCCTGGCCGCCTGACCGGCCCTCCGGAGGAGGATTGGAAACCGGCCCCTCGCCATTATTGGATCACTTCCAATAGCTTCCACCTCGAAATCGTCGGTAAATTCAGTTCTCCGCAGCAGCCAAAAAATTACTTTGAGCCTGCCCGCCCCCGACAGCTGAATCATGGGGCTTTGAAACCTCTTCTCAACCCTGCCCCCTCGCCCTCTTCAGGGCCCACAGAACCGATAAGCAGGCCATAACCACAAATAGGAGGCTGATCGGCCGGGTGAAAAAGACCGCCAGGCTTCCCTTGGACCAGATCAGGGTCCGCCTCAGGTTCGATTCGAACATCGGCCCGATGAAGAAGGCGATCACGAACGGCGCCACCGGGAATTCCAGCTTCCTCATGAAGTAAGCCAAAAGGCCGAAGCCGAGCATGACCGAGACGTCGAACAAGCTGCTGTTGATGGAGAATGCGCCCATGACGCAAAAGATAAAGACGATGGGGAAAAGGATGTTCACCGGGGCGTTGGGCACCTTGGCGAAGAAGCGGATCCCGCCCATGGCGATGGCGAACAGGAGAAGGTTCGCCAGAATCATGCCCACCAGGATGGCGTATATGACCGGGCCGTGATCCTGAATGAACGTCGGGCCGGGCACCAGGCCCTGAATCATGAACGCGCCCAGAAGGATGGCGGTGATGGTGTCCCCGGGGATGCCCAGGGTCAGAAGGGGAATGAGGGTTGCCCCGTCAACCGCGTTGTTGGCCGCCTCGGCGGCCACGACCCCCTTGAGCTCCCCCTGGCCGAACCTCTCCGGGTGCTTGGAGACCCTCTTGGCCTCGCTGTAGCCCAGGAAGGCGGCGATGGTCTGACCCAGACCGGGGATGACCCCGATAATGGTCCCGATGATGGACGAGCGGAGGATGGTCGCGGCGCAGTACTTCAGGTCGGCCCAGGTGCAGCGGTCGTCGTCGGGATCCTTGGCCCGATCGAGCCGGCTGGCGATGGTCCGGCGGCCCTTTTTTTCCAGCTGGACCAGTATCTCCGGTACGGCGAACATGCCGATGAACATCGACACCAGGCTCAAACCGCCCATCAGCTCCACTTCTCCGAAGCTGAACCGGCTCCGGGCGGTCAGGGGATCCATGCCCACGGTGGAAAAGAGCATCCCCAGGGCGGCGGCGATGAGGCCCTTGATGATCGAGCGTCCGGAGACCGAGCCGATGATCGTCAGGGCGAAAAACAAGAGGCTGGTGTACTCGGCCGTGCCGAACTTCAGAGCCATGGCGGCCAGTTGGGCCGCCACCAGAATGACCACCACGTCGCTGAAGGTATCGCCGAAAACCGAGGCGTAGATGGCCGCCTTGAGGGCCTTGCCGGCCTTGCCCTGCTGGGTCATGGGAAACCCGTCGAAAACGGTGGCGCAGGCCCCGGCCGCGCCGGGGGTGTTGATCAGAATGGCCGGGATGGAGGCGCCGTAAATGCCGCCCTTGTAAATGCCGATGAGAAAGGAGATGCTTGAGACCGGATTGATGTAAAAGGTGATCGGCACCAAAAGGGCGATGGCCATGGTCGCCGAGAGGCCGGGGATGGCCCCGACGATGATCCCCAGGACCAGGCCGGAGCAGATATAGAGCAGGTTGGTCGGGGTGAGGATGGTGACCAGGCCCTGGGCCAGGAGTTCGAGCATGTCCTTTTCCTCTCAACCCATGAAGCCCCGCGGCAGGACGATCTTCATTCCATACTCAAAAAAGGCGAAGACCGAGGCCGGGACGAGGACGATGATCAGGCCGATGACCTTCCAGCTGCGCTGCCCGGAGTAATAGAGCAGAGCTCCGAGGATCAAGGGGCTGGCCGCCAGGAAGCCGATGAGGTGCAGCAGGACCACGTAGGCCGCCATCAGGCCCAGGACAACCCCGCCCCGGACGGCCTCATCCCGGGACATCCGGAAGATGATCTCCTCTCCGTCCGGCTTCCTGGACAGGCGGGCCCTGACGAACAAGGCCGCCCCCAAAACGCCCACCGCCAGGGCGCTCACCTCCGGGAAGAAGGAGGATGAAAGCCCCAGCCGGTCTCCAGGAATCTGGGCCGGAATCAGGACAAAATAGACCACCAGGCAGAAAGCGACCAAGGCCGCGCCGGAGATCTGATCCAGGTGACGCTTCTTCATGGTTCCGCCCCTTTATCAACCGCTTGGCTCCCGGGGCCGGAGCCGGCCCCGGGAGGTGAAGTGAACCCCCTTGCCGCAGGCAGCGGGATGCCGCCCGGCCGGCGGCTTCCCAAGTCGCGGCAAGCCGCGGGGAATGAACCCCCCGAGGGGGTTCAACATTATCTTTCCATCACTTGGCCAACAGGTTGAGCTGACCCATGATTTTTTTCATCAGCGCCTCGGTTTCGGCGGCCTCCTTGGCGAACTCCTCCCCGGGCTTGAAGTCGATCTCCTGGCCCAGCTTTTCGATCATGGCCGTAAAGACCTTGGAGGCGGCCGCCTGCTCGAGCGATTGGCGGAGCTTGGAGACCACCGCCTCGGGCGTCTTCTTGGGGGCGAACAGGGCCCGCCAGACGTCAAAGGCGACATCGTAGTTGGACTCCTTGAGGGTGGGCACCTCGGGCAGGGCGCTGGAGCGGGCCGAGCTGACCACGGCCAGGGCCCGGAGCTTTCCGTCCTTGATCAAGGCCCCGGCCACGGACGGGTCGCCGACGATGAAATCAACGTGGCCGCCCAGGAGCGCCGCCTGGGAGGCGGCCGAACCCTGGTAGGGGATGTGGAGGACCTTCAATCCCCCGGGAACGGCCATGGCCAAGGCCTCGACGGCCAGGTGCCCGGTGGTCCCGACGCCGGCCGAGCCGTACTTGAGCTCCTTGGTTTTGGCCTCGTTGACCAGATCGGTGATGGTCGTCCAAGGGGCCGAGCCCTGGGTCAGAATGACCCCCCTGAAGGTGACCAGCTTGCCGATGGCCGCAAAACTGTCCAGGGTGTAGGGCATTTTTTCGGCCAGGGATCTCATGACCACCGTGGCCATGGAGCCCATGAGCATGGTGTAGCCGTCCGGTTTGGAGTTGGCCACGTAAGCCGCTCCGATGGAGCCGCCGGCCCCGGATTTGGTCACCACGACTATCGGCTGGCCGAAAAACTCGGGGGCCACGCCGGCCAGGGCCCGGCAGGTCAAATCCGTGGAACCGCCGGCGCCAAAGGGGTTGATCACCTGGATGGCCTTGGTTGGAAAATCGGCCGCCGCGACCGCCCCGGCGGCCAGGAGTAAGCAGGCGTTAAGGATAATAAGATAAAACCAGGTTCTGCTTCTCGGCATCTCGGACCCTCCTTGGTTGGTGTTTATGTCACCATTTTTTCATCATAAGTCACAACCTTCCTGCTCCCTACTCTCATCTTTCGGTCAGGCCGGGCGGGGTTCCGCTCTCAAAAATTAAAACCTAGTGATGGTCCACGTCGGGCTTGATCTCCCTGGTTTTGAACTCCTGGATCAGCTCCACCATCCGCTCGACGATGAGATGAAACAGCTTTTCCCCTTTCTCCTTGGTGGCCAAGGTGGCGTCGCCGACCACGCCGGTTTGGGAGATCCTCGACCAGCGGTCCATGAACCCCAGCGGAGGAGCCTCGATCAGACTCCGCCAGTGGTACTTGGAGATGGGGAAGTTGATGTCCTTGACCAGCTTGGCCCGGTCCACCAGGTCCTCGTCAAGATAGAGAACCAGGGAGGTCTCAAGCTCCTCGGCGTGAGAGATGTAGCGGCATTCGCAGATCTCCTTGATCTCGGCCTTGACCAGGGAATAGGGGGTGATGGTCCCGACGATTGCCTTGGATCGCTCCATGACCACCCGCGCGGCCACGTCCATGAAGGGCCGGTTGGACCCGTGGCCGTTGGCCACTAGTAACCGCTTGAAACCGTGGGCCGCCAGGCTGCTCAGGGCGTCGGCCAGGTATCCGATCAGGTTCTGGGCCTCGATGGAGATGGGGCCGGGAAAATCCATGTGGTGGGCGACATAGCCGTAGGGGATAACCGGCATCAGGAGCACGTCCTCCGGAACCCTCCTGGCCGCGGCCAGACAAATCTCCCGGATGAGCAGGTTGTCCGTCTCCACCGGCAGGTGGTGTCCGTGGTCCTCGATGGCGGCAAAGGGTTGAATGACCACCAGGTTGTCCTTGTCCAGGTCCCGAATCTCGGGCCAGGAGAGGTGGGCGTAAAGAAATGGCTGTTTCATGATCCAGACCTCCTGTGATGGGCTTCAAGTTCTTGGCCGGCCCGCCGGTCCCAGGTCCGGGCCGGAGATATCCCGCCCGGACCAGGATGTTTCACGAGCCCTTGTTGGTTGCAGACCCAAGGCCCGGGAGACGGGAGCCATGGTCCCTCTCTCAGGCACGGCTGATGAGGCCGAATCGGCCCCTCCGCGGGATGAAGCCCGCCGGTTTTTCCACCGGCCCAGGGGGCCGACCGCCCCCGGGTAGGGACGGTGAAAAGCCTACTTGACCCTATACAGGATAACCCTGTTCCTTTTCCTTTCGGCGGCCTTCATTAAATATCCGGGCTAGACGAAGCTGAACAGCCTGGCCGGGTTGTCGACCATGATCGTCCCGATCTCAGCCTCGCTGAGCCCCCAGGCTCTCATGAAGGGCCTGACGTTGTCCAGGATGTGGGCGTAGCCGTGGCCGCCGTAGGTGTAGCGGCGGGTCTTGTAGCAGATGTCCTGGGAGACGAAGACCTGGCTCAGGAACCCATGGTCCCGGAGCTCGATGATCTCCCGGATCCGGGTCACGTCGTTGGGCATGTGGGCCACGGCCAGCTCCAGGGGGTAGTAGCCCTCGTTGCCGAAGCAGTCGTACTCCAGGACGCAGCCGGTCTCGGCCATCTCCAGCCTCTTGGCCAGGGAGAAGGGGGTCCGGTCCAGGTGGGACATGATCAGCCGGCTGGTGTCGCCCCCGGCCTCCCGGATGATCTTCAGGATCTGGATGGGCGAATCCTCGTGCCGCCCGGGATGGATGTTGATGGGGGCCCCGGTCTCCTGCTGGGCCGCGGCCGCGGCCCGGAGGACCTTGCGCTCCCGGTCCTCCAGGGGCCAGGAGCAGCCCAGCTCGCCGATCAGGCCCGCCTTGATCCGGTTGGACCCCACCCCCACCTCGATGTCCCGGACTATCTCCCGGGTGATCTCGTCCTCGGTCTTGGCGTCAAAGACCGCGTCCTGGCAGGCCCCCACGTAGTAGCCCGAGCCCATGATGATGTTCAGACCCGTGGATCGCGAAACCCGGCTCAGGCCCTCGGGGTCGCGGGCCAGGTTGTCGCTGCTGCAGCAGACCACCGTGTTCCCCCCGGCGGCCTTCACCCGGAGGAGCTCGAAGACGGCCTCCCTCTCGTCCAGGAGGACCATGTTATCCCGGTTGCAGTAGTAGTTGTAGCGAAAGAAGCCCATGTCCGGGTGGTCGGGGGTCAGGGGT
>Ga0068714_10005127_pt1 | contig 14093 bp, 11 predicted proteins | sample MTBNYHSulfiMetaG_FD_62988 | JGI IMG/M metagenome (GOLD analysis project Ga0068714, IMG submission 62988) | Enrichment culture microbial communities from rom New York Harbor, USA that are MTBE-degrading - MTBE-NYH (New York Harbor Sulfidogenic)... | ecosystem: Environmental > Aquatic > Marine >... | reverse complement strand
CGCGTGTCCCATCCGAGCCTTAGAAACAGGCTTTGCGCTATGTGCACGTCCATATTCGCCAGTTCCGGCGTCGCAGGCACCGGCATTACCCACACAAGCCTGCCTTCGCTCGCCCCAGCGGGCAACTCGTACTTGCTCTGCACGATAAGTGTCTCTCTGCCGCCTTCGTACATAAGCAGCGCGCGCTGATAGGGTGCCCTGACCACGCCTTTGTCGCTGAAGAACAGGCCCTCGGCGCGACCCGCCCCACATAGCGCCGCCAGCACACATGCCACACTGAACATCCTTTTTCCAGCCACATCAGCTCCTTTCGCAGCCTTGCTGCAGAAACGCTCTATCAGGAAGCCTGCCCCAGTCTCCTGTGGAGCAGCTCGCACGCCGCCGAGGTGCCGGGCGGAACGAGATGGCAATACCACTCAGCCCAGCATCTTCGCAAGCTCTTGAGCTATTGTCGCTGCTGCATCCGGCGTGTCAACACTCTTCGCCGCCGCACTCATCCCAGCCAGCCGCGCCCCGTCGGCCATGAGGGATTTCAGATGCTCCGCCAGCTCGCGCACCGTCGCCTCGGGGTCATCCGGTCTGTCCTCCACTATCAGCCCTCCGCCAGCCCTGACAAGCTGGCGTCCGTTGAGCTTCTGGTGCTGGTCCTTGTGATACGGGTAGGGCAGCATTATCGCGGGCAGCCCAGCCGCCGCATACTCCGCCACGGAAACCGCCCCGGCCCGGCCGACCGCAAGATCTGCACACGACATGAGCGCCGGCATCTCATGATGATACTCGATGACTTTGTGGCCGATTCCGGCTGCCTCATAGGCCTTGCGAACATCAGATATCCCGGGCCCTGTCACGTGTACAACCTGCCACAACTTGGCGAATGCATCAATCGCCGGCAGGCAGGCGCACACCGCACGATTCACCGTCAGCGCTCCCGATGAACCGCCCATCACTAGCAGAGTCTTCTTTTCGGTATCGAGCCCCAGACTCTTCAGTGTTCTCTCTCTGTCGACGCCACCAAAGCCGCCGCGCAAAGGACATCCGCTTGCAATTACCTGCCCCGGTATCTCGCCCAGATACTTCGCCGTTTCCTCCCACTGTACGAACACCTTCGCCGCCTCTCTTGCCATCACCTTGTTAGCCTTGCCCGGCACCATATCGACATTGAGCACTGCCACCGGCACCCCCAGCTTGCCTGCCGCTGTCACAGCAGGCGCAGATACGTAGCCGCCTATCCCCAGAAGCACCGCCGGCCGATGCTCTGCAAGCACTGACTTCGCCGTCCGCATACTTCTGAAATACATCGCCACAAAAGCGAGGAATCGGTCAGGCCTCGCGGAAAATGCCCGCGCCGGAAGGGCGGTGAACTCGTACCCGCCCTCGTTAAGTATCTTCGCGTCTATCGACCGATTGCTGCAGAAGAAGTGGATCTTCGCCCCCGGCTGCAGCTTTCTGATTGCCTCTGCTATGGCTATCGCCGGATACACATGCCCGCCGGTCCCGCCCCCCGCGAAGAAGAAATGTCCGTCCTTTGCCGTGGTCATATCGAGGTGGCTTTCATCACTCTGGTCTTGGTTTCCGGGTATGAGGGCTCACACAGGCTCCATTGTCATAGCCTGTTCCCTGGCGGTCGTTCTGGCAACGTTCAGCAGTATCCCCACCGCGGCGGCCGAGACAAGCATGCTCGTACCCCCTGCGCTTATGAACGGCAGCGGTATCCCCTTCGTCGGCAGCGACCCTGTCACCACACCGATGTTTATGGCTGCCTGGACCCCCACGGCCATCACTATGCCCGTCGCCAGCAGCCGGCCCAGCGGGTCCTCGGTCCGCACTATCAGCAGCACCCCCAGATACACGAACAGCATGAAAAGAAGTATCACCGCTGCCATCCCCACAAGCCCGAACTCCTCCCCGATTATTGCGAAAATAAAGTCCGTCGTATCCTCCGGCAGATGCCCGTACTTGGCTATTCCATACCCCAGCCCCTTGCCCCAGAACCCGCCCGTTGCAATCGCTATCAATGATTGCCTCGCGTGATATGTCGCTGGGTTTGATGTATCCTCAGGGTGAAGGAAAGCCGTTATCCTCGCGACTCGATTGGGCGACTTCACCAACACAAATACAAATCCCGCAACCAGCACCGGCAGGGGACTCGTAAGATACCACACTCTCGCCCCGCCTATAAGCAGCATGATAAAAACCAGCATCATTATGAATGCTGCTGTCCCCAGATCCTCAACAAGTATCAGTACCACTATCGGCAGGATCACCACGCACACCGGCGCAAACCGCTTCCTGAAAAGCTGCATTGAATCAGGGAACTTCGCCATGTACGCCGCCAGGAAGAATATCACCGACCACTTGGCTATCTCCGACGGCTGGAAACTCAGGCCCCACCCAAGAGGCAGCCACCGTCTGGCATGATTTCGCTCTATCCCCACCCCCGGTATAAGAACCAGGACAAGCAGAACAGCGCTGAACACCAGCAGCCACACCGCTATCGATCTCTTCCACCCTGCATCGATGGAGAAAGAGCGGTAGGGCACCAGCGAGGCCACATACATCACAACTACCGCCAGAGGAAAGAAGAAAATCTGCCGCAGCGTGGTGTACTCGAAGAAGCGTCGCCAGTCCAGCACACGGGTCAGGTTCTGACCCGCTGAGAAGACCATCACCGTCCCGATAGCCATCAGTATCGTTATTATCACCGCAAGCGGCCTGTCCAGCCGCTTCTCACGATAAACCTCTGTAATCGTCCCTGATTGCATCAACTTATTTCAGGCCTCCAGTCCGTGTAGACCCACGAATCCTGACCACCGGCGCATACCGATCCCATACTTCTCTTTCGGCAGATAAGCCCGTTCTACACCAAAAATGGTCGCACCTTGCCTCATACGCACTCCAAATGATGCTCATGCGACAACGTAGGGGCGGACCTGAGTGTCCGCCCGTCTTGTAGGGGCGAGGCATGCCTCGCCCGTAGCGCCGAACATAGTAGACAGATGTGCGAGAATACTGCGAAAGGCGCATGATACCCTCCAAGCTTTCGGAAGTCCGCATTCTCTCTGTCGCCGTTCTGCTGGCGCAAAAACAAGGACGGTTGACCCTCATCCGAGTGCCAGTGGCGTCCTCAGGAGGATGATGTGCTTGTATGCCCGTCCTCTTCTAACTCAACACTCAAAACTGCTTCATCGTCCCAGCGCCTTCAGCTTCATCCCGCTGGCCACTAGTGCGAACCCGAAGCCCAGGAAGCAGATAACCGTTCCGGCGGCGACATTCGACCAGGCGCTCCACCAAACACTTGTCATCAGTGCCAATCCCACGCATATTGCCAGCAACTGCAATAGCACAAGTTTGTAAAGGTACTCTTTGGGTGTGATGAAGACCAGTAGCGCCGCCAGAATGGCCGATATAAGCACGGCCCATCCGATGGCACCAACCTGGTAGCCGGTCTGCCACATTCTGTAGCCAATGTAGTACCAAGGCAGGAAGAATCCCAATACCACCACGGCCAGGGCAACAAGCAGCGCCACGTCCAGCCTGCCAAACGTCTGCTGCCCCCGAAGTGCCGAGCTCTTTCCCAGCGCATCCAGAAGCTCCGCGCCCTCCACGCCGGTCATCTTTCCCTGCTCGACCATGCTCAGTATCCGCTTCCTCTCTTCCGGATTGACCGCTGCCCCCGCTGGGTCTGCGTTGCCGAGCCACGCGAAGAACCGCCAGATGAGCGACATAACGCTCACAAGGACACACACCAGGAGCCCCAGAACGAGTATTGCACCGATGCCTCGCCACATCATCGAGGGCGCGTAAACTGCACCTGTCATCGCTCGGAGACCAAGAAATGACATCGCCAGCATCGCCCCTGCAACCACAGCTATGACGACCAACACAGCCGTCTTTCGCTTGCCCGCCAGCAAGCCGAAAACTGCCAGACCAAGCGTCACCAGAAGGGCGACAACCAGTACCACCACCAGTATTATCCATTTGAAAGCAAAGATTGGCATCGCATTACTCCTTCCCGTTCTTCCATCGTCTTCACTATTGCCGCATGCCTACCGCCTATTGCCTTTTTCTTTATCTGAGCACTTGTCGCTGAAAACTGGTTCTCTCCGATCTACTGTCTACTGGCTACTCTTCTTCAGCATCTCCGTTGCTTCCTTGACGCTCATCTCGCCCCTTTCAATCGCGTCCAGTATCTGCTTCCTGTCAAGCTGCGGTCCAGCCGCCTGTATCGGTCCGAGCATCTGATTGATGTTCTCGAGCATTCGATTGATTGTTGGATAAGAGACCCCTAGCTCAGCCTCCACCGCCTTGATCGTTCCCCGGTGCTTCAAAAAGACGATAATGAACTTCCGGTATTCCTCCGGCAGCATCTCAAGCCCATCCCGCCTGAACGAGCCGTTTATCTCGCTGCCGCACCCGGAACAGCGTATCTGCGTTACCCAGACCTCATCCCCGCAAAGGGGGCAACTGACGGGAATCCCGACCTGTCTCGTTTTCTCTTTCATATATTGAAGTATTTAACTCATGGTAGGACAATAGTCAATAAGCTTTCCTGTATAATTAAGAATATATATTAACTCGGCGATCAGCCCCTCTCTGCATGTTGTGGCTCAGCCGGAATGGCGGGGTGGCAGCAGCGCAACTCCTTACTGGCAATTGAGTTACAGGCTTGACCCTGGCCGAAAAGTGTCCGTCTTCCGCACCTGTTGATGCCTAGGTCGCTTACAGCTTGAGAGTTATGGTAAATACCGCCCCAATTTGTGGCACTTTTGACATTCGTTCCCGCGCAGCCATTACATTTGCTACAGCATGTTGCGCAGCACTACGAAAGCCTGTTGCGGTAGTCTTCGTAAGCAAACCTGCGGACAACCTCCAGCACATCCGCCTCAGGCTCGTAGGTCGCTATCGAAGGCAGGTTCACACCGTTGAAGGTGTTGTTCTTGACCATCGTATAGTGCGCCATATCGAGGAACACAAGCCTGTCACCAGGCTTCAGCGGTGCATCAAATGAGTAATCCCCGATGATATCACCGGCCAGGCATGTCATTCCACCCAGCCGATACGTATGCTTCTTGTCCCCCGGTTGTCCCGCATCCACAACGACCGGCCGATACGGCATCTCAAGCACATCCGGCATATGGGCTGCAGCCGATGTATCGAGAAGGGCGATACCCATACCGTTCCAGACGATATCCAGCACAGACGCCACAAGGATGCCCGTGTTGAGAGCGATGGCCTCGCCCGGCTCGAGGAATACTTCGACCCTGTGGCGCGACCTGAACCCCTCTATCACGCGGCAGAGCCTCTCGACATCATAGTCCGGTCGCGTGATATGGTGACCGCCGCCGAAATTAACCCATTCCATCTTATCTATGAGCTTCCCGAGTTTCTCCTCGAACACAGCGACGGTCCGCTCCAGGGTATCGGAATTCTGCTCACACATCGTGTGGAAGTGCAGGCCTGTTATTCCATCGAGGTCCGCATCTTCAAGCTGGTCAAGAGGGATACCGAGCCGGGAGAATTTGCCACAGGGGTTGTAGATATCGACCTTAATCTCCGAGTAGCCGAGGTTGACCCGCAGGCCCGCCTTAACCTTCGTTCGGGTCACCTGCGGCCTGTAATTTCCCCACTGTGAAAGCGAATTGAAGACGATGTGGTCGGCGTACCGCAACAGCGCCGCGAATTCCTCCTCGTGATAGGCCGGGCAAACGACATGCAGGAGGCCGCCAAATTCCTCGTGTCCGAGCTGGGCCTCGTTCAGGGAGCTTGCCGAAATCCCCGGCAGGTACTTCCTGACCTCCGGGAAGACGCTGAACATGGCGAAACCCTTCAGTGCCAGGAGAATTATGCAGCCGGTCCTCTGCTGGACATCCGCCAGCAGCCGCAGGTTCCGGCGGAGCGCTGCCTTGTCGACGATGTAGCAGGGCGACGGAGCCTTATCTACAACGTGTCGCGGTATTCCGTGTCCAGCCATGGCAGCCCGTGGATATTGAGTTTCTGCATAAACGGCTCGGGACCGAATTCCTCGACGTTGAAAACACCCTTGCCTTTCCAGATGCCGCCGAGCATCAAGGCCGCGCCGATGGCTGCGGGGACGCCGGTGGTGTATGATATGGCCTGCGCCTCGACCTCTTTGAAGCACTCGGCATGGTCACAGATATTGTAGATGAAACGCTTGGAGGTCCTGCCATCCTTCACGCCGGTCATCACGCAGCCGATGCACGTCTTTCCCGAATACGTGGTGCCGAGAGAGCCAGGGTCCGGCAGGACGGCCTTGAGGAATTGCAGCGGCACTATCTTGTGGCCCTCGAATGTCACGGGCGTGATACGGGTCATGCCGACATTCTCAAGGACGCGCAGATGCGTGATGTACTGCTCGGAGAAGGTCATCCAGAAACGGATGCGCTTGAGGCCCTTGATATTCTTCACAAGAGACTCGAGCTCCTCGTGGTAGAGCAGATAGCTCGGCTTGGGCCCGATGGTCGGATAGTCGAAGTCCATCCTGACGGAGAGCGGGTCGGTTTCCTTCCACTTTCCATCCTCCCAATACTTGCCTCTCTGTGTTATCTCGCGGATGTTTATCTCCGGGTTGAAATTGGTGGCAAAGGGGTGACCATGCGTGCCGGCGTTGCAGTCGACGATATCGACGTAGTGGATCTCATCGAAGTGCTTCTTGAGGGCGTAGGCGCAGAAGATGTTGGTGACGCCGGGGTCGAAGCCGCACCCGAGGACGGCCATCAGGCCGGCTTTGCGGAACTTCGAGCAGTATGCCCACTGCCACTTATAGCAGAACTTAGCTTCATTCAGCGGCTCGTAGTTGGCTGTGTCGAGGTAGTGTACGCCCGTTGCCAGGCAGGCATCCATTATGGCCAGGTCCTGATAGGGGAGTGCGACGTTGATGACGACATCGGCCTTACAGCTTCTTATGAGCCTCTTCACCTCGGAGGGCTTATCCGCATCGACTTGAGCAGTCTTAATGTTGCGCTTCCAGCGATTCCTGGTGCGTTTTCGGATCTGCTCGCATTTTGCCAGAGTCCGGCTGGCAAGCGTGATATGGTCGAAAGCCTCCGGCATCTGGGCGCATTTTTGGGCGACGACGTTGCCAACGCCGCCCGCGCCTATTATCAATACTCTTCCCATTTGACGACTCCGGATTATCTCAGGCCCCGCATCGAAGGGCCGCACGTATCGTGGCCTAATGTTATCGCGATGCCGACATTGTTCAAGCAATTTCCGCAGACTACAACAGAACCGGGCGCAGAATGAGGCCAGAAAAGCGTTGCAAGGGCAGCAACACGCGATATACTGTGGCTACTGGCACGCAGCGCGTTACGGAGCAGATATGCCGGGAAGGATGCCAAGAATAGTCGTGGTGGGCCCCGCCTATGTGGAGATGACGGTCAAATGCGACCGCATGCCGCAGAGGGGGCTGGTCGTTTCCGGCACAGGTTTTTCTTGTCTCCCAGCGGGCGGGGGCGTGAATCAGGCGGTGGGGGCGGCGCTGTGCGGCTGTCAGGTTGATGTCATCATGAAGTTGGGGAACGACAGCTTTGCAGAACTTATCCGGGCGAATCTGGCTGCGCACAACGTCAGTACCTGTCTCATACGAACCGCCGAGGCAATGAACACGGGAGCCAGCCTCTCGATGGTCAATTCGGACGGTGAGAATCTATGTTGTGTCGCCGAGGGCGCGAACCGGGCGCTGCGGCCGGAGGATTTCACCTCTTCCGAGACTGAAGAAGCGATATCGTCGGCCGATTTGTGCCTCATACACGGGAATCTGCCGCGCGATGCAGTCGTTGCAGCCATACGCAGTGCCGCAATGCTCAAGACGCGTGTTATGCTCGACCCTGCTTGTTCGCTGGCGGACCCTGACATCCCCATGGAATACTACTGGGTTGACGTGATTAATCCTGATATTGAAGAAGCGGCGGGCCTGAAAGAGGGCAGCGCTGACAGGGTGCACGAGAGCAAGCTCATAGGCTCGGATCTTGTTGCCAGAGGCGTGAAGTGCGCAGTGGTTACGATGGGGCGGCGGGGGTGCGTGCTTGTCAACAGGGACCTGGCTGAGCATATACCCAGCTTCCAGGTGGACCTCGTGGACAAGACGTGCGCAGGAGATGCCTTCGCAGCGGCTCTTGCGGCTTCCTACGCAGCCGGCGACAGAATAATGGATGCGGTTCGGTTTGCCTCGGCAGCGGGCGCGCTTACCTGCACCAGATTTGGCGGGCAGGACTCGCTGCCGCGAAAGGAGGAGATCATCGAACTGCTGCAGCGAGGCGACTAAGGCAGGCAGCCAATATGGTCTTCCAGGTAGAAGAACAGAGAATACCTTCAAATGACGTGCTTGAGGCGATAGCCAGAGGCGATGAAATAAGGCTTTCGAACTGCACTGTCTCCGGCAATCTCGATATAGGCCGGCTTCTGGGAGAAAGTTATGATACCTCGAAGCTGGATTTTGTCGCATCGGAGGGTATGACGACAGTCACGCTCCACCAGATAATGGTCTTTCATAACTGCGTGTTCGAAGGGGATGTGGCATTCGGCCCCACGTTTGCCGAGCCGGAGTCGTTAAGAGTGATATTCAAGCGGGATGTTTCCTTTAACTCCTCTCAGTTCAGGCAACAAACGCGGTTTCATAATGCGGTCTTCACGGGCCTCGCAGGATTCGATGGATGCGTTTTCGATGGCGTAGTCGCGCTGCGCGTGGCAAGATTTGAAGCCAGTGCGCGTTTCAGAACGTGTCGGTTCAGAGGGTATTGCCTGCTGAACGACACGATTTTCGAAAAAGATGTTCGGTTCGCCAACACACATTTCGAGAAGGGTGTTAATTTCACGCATGTCCGCTTTCGGGGTTCGGTCGATTTCTCAGGTGCTTACTCTGCCAGTAGACTTGTACCGGCATATGATGGTGTCGTCTTCGTAGAGAAGAGATATGGCGAGGATGAGACATTCTGGCGGTTTATCAAGCAGTGTGCGCTTGAGGCAGGTCACTACCAGCTCGCTGGCGAGACGTTCTACAATGAGCGATGTGCGAATCTCCAGCACAGGTTTCACGACCGCGAGCTTGGAGGTGAGAAACGGCCAGCAGTTCGGTGGGTGACAGACAAGATATGGCTTTTGCTCGAATTCATCGTGGGCAAATGGCTGTTTGGGTACGGAGAGAGACCGGGACGAGTTCTCTGTGCTGCTGCCATAGTGATACTGGCTTCGGGCTTGGTGTACTGGCTGGCGGGATCGCTGATGTTCCAGGAGCACACCGTACAGGCAACGCTGGGTGACTGTCTTTACTTCAGCGTGACTACATTTACTACGCTTGGTTTCGGAGACTACTATCCGCAGCCCGGCCACCTCACCCGCTATGTTGTTATGTTCGAGACCCTGTCAGGAGCGGCACTTACAGCTTTGTTCGTCGTCTCGCTGGCCAAGAGATTCGCGAGAAGCTGAGGGTTGCAGAACCCGTGAATTTCGTGACCAGGGGCAGGAAATCGCGTCGGACACGGCCTCGGCGGCCCTTTCCGATGCGGCAATGGCCGCGGCTGGATTTCCAGCCGGGTCTGTAAAGATTTTCTTGCCAGAACGCCGACAATACTATATGTTATACCACGTCAGACTTAGCGCGGTCAGTCTTGCTTTTTCGCGGGATAGAGAATGATGGACTATTCGATGGGAGGAAGGCTCCTGTGTACTCTGGCAGCGACGCTGTCTGCTGACAGTGTCCCGCTTCTGTTCAACCCCATCAAGCTTGTTCTTCTGGTAACATGGCTGTATCTGTGCCTCTATTTCACCCAGCTGGTGCAGTTCCACCATCTCGTTCCCGCTAATCGCCGGGCGGTTGTCAATCTTGCGACGCTTGTTCTCGGTCCGCTTGTAATGGTCCTGCTGTATGTGATCGACATATGGCGTATCGTCCGCAGCAGCGACCTCAGGATCATGGATGTTATCCGGGACAAGATCGACGGATTCCTTGACATCGTGCGCAGCGTCGAGGGGAAACGGACAGCGTCACGCATCATACTGCTTGACTCATCCGGGCAGAACTTTGCGGAATCGTTTGGAAAGGATAGAGAGTCAAAGGCGACCCTGCAGGTCACGGAGAATGTCATAGGAGGTGCGCTACAGCGGAAGGCAAGTGACATACTTATCGACCCGAAAACTACCGATGCTTTTTCAGTGCGTTACCGGATCGACGGAATGTTAAGAGTGATGGATGAGCTTACGTCGGACAAGGCTGCAGCCGTGATCAACAGCATCAAAGCCGTCGCAGGAATGGATATAGCTGAGCGAAGACGGCCGCAGGACGGAGCGTTTACCGCCAAGGATGATACACGAAGCTATTCATTCCGCGTCTCAAGTGCCGGCGTGCTTGGCGGCGAGAAACTGTCACTGCGCGTACTTGGTCAGAACACGGACCTCCTCAATCTTCGCAACATCGGCCTCGCCGGCGCAGCGTTACAGATAGTCGAAGATGCCGTTGCCAGGCCTTCCGGGATGATAATCATCTGCGGACCGACCGGCTCGGGCAAGACAACAACGCTTTACGCAATGCTGAATAGCATGGATTTCTTCAGCCGTAACGTTGTCACCGTGGAAGACCCGGTCGAGTATGTGCTTCCCAACACAAGCCAGATAGAGGTGAATGTCAAGGCGGAGATCACTTTCGCCAAGGCGCTGCGCAGCATACTGCGGCAGGACCCCAACGTCATAGTAGTCGGCGAGATACGAGACGAGGAGACCGCCTCGATAGCCATGAAAGCGGCGGAGACCGGTCACCTTGTCATAGCTACGATGCACAGCGGCAGCAACAGCTCTGCCATCGTCAGGCTGATAGACCTGGGTATAAAGCCACTGCTTATTACCGCTTCGCTGCAGCTGCTCATATCGCAACGGCTCGTTAGAAAGCTCTGCCCTCAGTGCAAAAGACCTGCCGTGCTCAACGACGCTCAGATACAGGCCTTCGTACAGCAGCGTCTGGACCCGGCCAAGGTCTGCGCTGCTGTTGGCTGCGACGAATGCGACAATACCGGCTATGCGGGCAGGATGAGCATATTCGACATAATGCCTATGAATTCCAAGCTGAAGACCACGATTGCGGACCCGAACCTCGCGATAACCGCCCTTGAGAGCAATGGCAATGCCAAGTGCAGGTCGAACCTCCGGCGCGAGGGCCTTATCAAGGTCGCGTCCGGTCTGACGACGCTGGAAGAAGTCAAACGCGTTACCAGTGACCTGGATTAAGAATGCTGCTATTAGTGGGACTTGTTATTGGTCTGATATGCGGCCTGGCGGCAGCCAAGGCCGCGGGATTCGTGTCCAGCTGGGTCAGGCTGTTCAACACCGCTGTGGCAGTATATGTCACGGTCTATACGACGCCGATGCTGGTTTCGTCAGTGACACTCATAAACGAGCACACGTACGGGCCGGTTCTCTCCGCCATAGTGATATCTGTCGTCACCTTCATCATCCTCAATTCCATCTGTATGGTCGTAATGGGTGAGTTGAAGATCGAGATGCCCAAGCTCCTGGACGGGCTGGGCGGCGGCGCAATGGGATTCGCCAACGGCATGCTGGTCTGGGGGTTCCTGCTCCTGCTGCTGTCCATAAGTCCTCTGGCGGCTTCTTCCATGGTCAAGCAAGTGTGTTCGGAGGATGAGGTCCAGCAGCTATGGCTATCCTCCGTAGGGACTAGCGTGGCGGCCCTCGATTTCATCACTTTCCAGAATGAGCCGCCTTCGCTCTGCAAGGTGGTGGAACAGCTTGCAAAAGCAGCCCAGCCGAAGCCAAAGCCCGGAAAGGAGAAACCAGCAACTCCGACAGATGAGACAGCCGGAGACACCCAACCGAGCGTGGGAACTGATGATATGTCCAGCGAAGCACCGGGCCCCTAGCCCAGCGGGTCATCCTCCTCGGGTTCGTCATCGACCTTCCAGTTGTCCGCCTCGTTCATCTCGTCTATCTCCCGCTCCATGTACTTGAAGAGCTTGTTCTGCATCGGAGCCATCTTCCGATACCACTGCAGCATCGTGTGATAGCTGGCGACCAGCATATCGAGCCTGAGAAGCTGCCATTTCTGGATGCACTCCGGCTCCACTATGTTGACGAAGGGGTCACATTTGAAGACTCTGCGGCCGTCGGGCCCGATCTCACAGAACTGACAGTCTTTGCATTGTATCATCCTTGCACCTCGAATGTCCGCGATTGGACTTGCCTTTTACACATCATACCACATAATACGTCAAGGTGGAAAACATTCTCTCAGACGCCAGCAGTCTCTCCCGGCGGCTGGCATGGAAAGGTAACAGTCGCAGAAAATGAGCAGGAATCCCGCCAGCTCGCAGAAGAAGTCGGTCGCGGTGAGTTTTACAGAGCAGTCTAAGAAGGTGGAGGTTCCTTCAGGCTCCACCATTCTAGACGCTGCTGTGAAAGCTGGTATCAAGCTATACACGGCTTGTGGCGGCCGCGGCACATGCGGCAAATGCCTTGTCCGCCTCAAGCCCGACGGCCCGGGCGTCCTCGCGTGTCAATACCATCTCACGAACGACGTGGACGTTCACATCCCGCCCGCCAGCCTTCACGTACCCCACAGAATACTTCATCAGGGCATTGAGTACGATATCACCATCTGTCCAGCGGTCAGGAAGCTCTTCATAAGGCCGTCAGGATGCACGCCCTCGGAAGTCATCGATACACTCCACCTTACCGGCGCTGACTGCAGCTATTCCATCTCCAAGTCAGCCGGATCGCTGGCGCAGCTTCTGCCCGCCGATTGCGAGAAAGGTATCACAGTCGTCTGTCGCAATCACAGTGCGGAATGTGCGCACGAGGCGTGGGAGGTCGTAGCTCTCGAGAAGGGCGATACGACCAGGTCGCTTCTCGGAGTCGCTATCGATATCGGTACGACCACTGTCGTGGCTGCCCTGATGGATCTCGCCAGCGGCAGCATGCGGGCAACCACCTCGGCCCTCAATCCACAAAACGCCTTCGGCGATGATGTCATCAGTCGCATAACTCACGGCCAGAATGATGCGGGTCTGGCCGAGCTTCACAACGTAACTATCGCCCAGGTGAATGAGCTTATCGCCCGGCTCTGCGAATCAGCTGGTCTGGCCTCTGGCGATATCTATGACCTGTCAGTTGTCGGTAATACGACGATGAACCACATCTTCCTGGGTCTGCCGATAAAGCAGCTTGGCCACGCACCCTATAAGGCTTGGTCGGTTGAAGCGCATGATGTTACTCCGGCAGACCTGGGCATAGATATCAATCCGGCAGGCAATATCCATGCTGTGCAGAATATCGCCGGGTTTGTCGGTGCGGATACCGTTGCGGCTGCTTTGGCTGTCCGAATGGACCTGACGGAGAAAATTACGCTTGTCATAGATATCGGCACGAATGGCGAGCTTATTGTCGGCACGAAAGACCGCATGTTCGCCGCGAGCTGCGCTGCGGGGCCGGCCTTTGAAGGTGCGAAGATCACCCATGGCTCAAGGGCCATGGAAGGCGCGATAGAACGCGTGGCATATGACAGCAAGTCGCAGGACTTGGAGGTAAGAACAATAGGCGGGCTAACGCCGGTGAGTATCTGCGGGAGCGGATTGATAGATGCGGTGGGGGTGCTGCTTGAGCTTGGGGTGCTGGACCCTAGCGGCAGATTCATTGACCCGAAGGATGCCTCCGGGCTTCCGGAGAAGATACGTCAGAGGCTGCTGGATGATAATGGGCAGGGGGCGTTTGTGCTCGCGGAAGGCATAATCCTGACCCAGCGGGATGTAAGAGAGTTGCAGCTTGCAAAGGCGGCGATCCGTGCCGGTATAAAGCTGCTTCAGGCGAAGGCAGGCGTGAGCGATTCGCAGATTGAGGAATATCTGGTAGCGGGGGCGTTCGGGAATTATATCGACCCGGGTCATGCGATGCGGATTGGACTATTGCCGAAAGTGCCGCTGAAGAAGGTGAGGTTCGTTGGCAATGCAGCCGAATCGGGCGCGAAGATAATCCTGCTGAACCGGGACTTGCGAAAACTGGCTGGCGATATCGCCCGAAGGATTCATTATGTCGAGATCGCCCACGAGCGCGAGTTCGAAAGCACCTTTACCGAA
>Ga0068714_10005125_pt1 | contig 14095 bp, 11 predicted proteins | sample MTBNYHSulfiMetaG_FD_62988 | JGI IMG/M metagenome (GOLD analysis project Ga0068714, IMG submission 62988) | Enrichment culture microbial communities from rom New York Harbor, USA that are MTBE-degrading - MTBE-NYH (New York Harbor Sulfidogenic)... | ecosystem: Environmental > Aquatic > Marine >... | reverse complement strand
GACGGGAAGGGGAAGACCACCGCCGCGCTGGGCCTGGCGGTCCGGGCAGCCGGAGCCGGGTTGCGGGTCTTCATCGCCCAGTTCGTGAAGGGGATGAGCTACAGCGAGCTGGAAACCCTGGCGCGGCTCCGGGACAGGATCACCGTGCGCCAGTACGGCAGAACCTGCTTCATCCGGAGACACCCGGAACCGGAAGACGTGTGCGCCGCGCGCAACGGGCTGGAAGAGGTCCGGGGGATCCTGCGCACCGGGGCCCATGACCTGGTCATCCTGGACGAGGCCAACATCGCGGTCCACTTCAACCTGTTCTCGGCCGACGAGCTGTCCCAACTGATATCCGAAAGACCCGAGAACGTGGAGCTGGTGATCACCGGCAGAAACGCGCACCCCAAGATCCTGGAAGCCGCGGACCTGGTCACCGAGATGAAAGAGGTGAAGCACTACTACCGCCGGGGGGTGGAAGCCCGGCCCGGGATCGAATCCTGAGGGCGCCCCATCCCGTGACGTTGCCCGCATCCGCTTCGGCGCCTGCGGTACCGAACGTCGTCTTCTCTGTCCCCGAAACCCTTCGCCGGGTCTGCCGGCCTGATCCAACGGGGCCGCCTTCTTCCCTTCGGGATGCCGTCTCCTCGGAATGCCCCACAACGTGTGGCGTGTCTTCCGGATTGCCACACCCTTACGCCGCCTGTTATTCTCGTCCCGTACCGGCGCCGATGCGTACCGGCTTCCGACCCGCTTGCCTGCGAAGCTTCCCGGCCCGGGAACGTGCGTACAACCCGTTTGACAAGCGGACCGTCAACGATGGAGGAAGGCGACACAGCCCTTGGAAGCGAAACGAACGCTCAAGGCGGGAATGATCGGCGTGGGGGACATCTCGATGATGCACCGGCCGGCCTACGTGGACAACCCGAACGCGAAACTCGTGGCGCTCTGCGACACGGACGAGAGGCAGCTCTCGGCCAGGATGAAGGCGTGGGGCGTTCCCTGGGGAACCACGGACTACCGGCAACTCCTTGCGTCCCAGGAGATCGACCTCGTCGAGGTCCTGGTTCCCCACCACGTTCACAAGGAGATCGTCGTGGCCGCGGCCAGGGCCGGGAAGCACGTTTCCGTCCAGAAGCCGATGTGCGTAAGGATCTCCGAGGCGGACGAGATGATCGAAGCCTGCAGGGAGGCGGGCGTCAAGTTCAAGGTCTTCGAAAACTTCGTGTTCTACCCGCCTCACGTCCTGGCCAAAGAGCTTCTCGACGCGGGGGAGATCGGAGAGCCGCTCACGATCCGGTTCAAGCTCGGGACCGGCCTCTTCGGGATGCAGAGGCATTACTCCCTGATCGTCGAACTCTGGCACCTGCTGGAGGTCGAGAAGGGGATGGGGCAGGCGGTATTCGACGACGGGTACCACAAGCTCTCGCTGGCGGTGCACTTCATCGGGGAAGTGGACCGCGTCCAGTCGTTCCTGGACCGCTCGTTCGCTTACGTGGACATGCCCGGGGTCATCTCCTGGAGGTACAAGAACAGCCCGTGCCTGGGCTACATGGACCTGGCCTTTCAGCCGAACCTGTACATCGAATCCAAGTATTTCCCCCCGGATGAACGGGTGGAGATCACCGGCACCCAGGGGAGGCTCATCATGACCCGGTGCACGGCCAAGCTCCTGGATACCGCCCCGCTGATCATGATCAAGGACGGCAAGCGTTACCTGTTCGACGACCTGCGCGCGGACTGGATGGACAGCTTCGTGGATTCCGGGAAGCATTTCGTGGACTGCATCCTCCAGGACACCGAGCCGCTCCTGACGGGCGAAAGGGGCAGGCACCTCCTCCAGTTCGCCTACGCGGCCATACGCGCGGCAAAAACGGGCGAGGAACGGAGGCCCGACGACATCACGGACGAACCATGACCGGACGGATCAAGGAAGCGGCGTACGATCTCCTCGCGCTCCACATCTATCTGAACCTTTATTTCATAACGAGCCTGCCGGACGGGGTGCTGGCGGACTTGTGCCGGTGCATCGCCAGGGGGCTGGAGCCGTTCGACCCGCCGCCGAGAATCCTCCTCGCCCTGAAGGACCTGGAAACCATATTCAGGGGTGGGCCGCCGGGGTCCGCCGCGCTCAAGAACATCCTACACAAGGCGAGGTTCCCACAGGCCATGGCGGGTATCCGGGGGATGCTCGTTCACTACACATTCAACAGGCAGCCCTACAAATAAGATGGCGCGTGTTCTCACAACCTTGGCCCAACGCCTCCGAAAGAGGGTGAGGGTGGGCTTTTTCGGAAGCGGCCCGCTGGCCGGGCACATCGCCTCCTCGTACCGGCAAGACGGCAGGGTTGTGCCGCAGGCGTGGTTCCACACGGACCTCGATGAGGCGAGGAAATGGGCGGCGATGCACGGATGCCCGGTCGCCACATCCCGTATCGAGCCGTTCCTGGATTGCGTGGACGCGGTGGAGATGCTCGGGGGGGCCGGCCTCGAAACGCTGGACGCCGCGTCCAGGATCTTGATGGCGCGCAAGCCCCTGTCCCTATCCACGTCGCTGGTCAACGAGCGAAGCGCCTGCGAAAAGCTGATGGAACAGGCCAGGCGGTCCGGAGCCGCCGTGCGGGTGAACGACCCCGTTCTGTTTTACCCCCCTTACGTGAAGGCCAAGGAGTTGCTGGAGCGCAGGGAGATCGGGGAGATCGCGACCGTCCGGATACAAGCCAACCTTTCCGGCATGGGTCACCCGGATGAATTCCGGGAGATCCTGCAGAAGAAGCCGCTCCAGCACCCCGCGCTGGACAAGTTCTCCATCGCGCTCTTCTTCGCCGGAGAGGTGGAAAAGGTCCAGGCCTACCTCAACCCGTTTGTCCCGGAGAAGGGCGGGCAGGCGCTGGTGATCTGGAAATCCAAGACCCCGGGACGGTACGGGATCATGGAACTGTCCTACTCGCCGCAAGTCAAGATCCGGTTCGAATACATGCCGTGCCACGACGTGATCGAAATCTCCGGGAGCGACGGGATCCTCTGGGTAAACCACTTCCACGGGAAGCTGACCGAGGAGCCCTCCATCGTCGTCAGGCGGGCAAAGACCTACTACCAGATCGGGATCGAGTCAGGGATGAAGAGGGAATGGTCGGACGCACTCCAGGAGAGCGCGAAGCACTTCGTCTCCTCGGTCATCCGAAAACGGCCGCCCCGGCCTTCGCTGGCGGACCAGCTCCGGGCCATCGAATTCAGGGGGTTGGCGGGCGCCTAGGATCCGTCTCAGGGCATAGGGCGCGGACGGGCGGCACCGGCTGCGTCAAGCAAGCGCAGCGGCAAAGGTTCCTCGATGCGCAGCGGAGGCGCCGTGCCATCTTTCGGAGTGAGGGGGGAAGGGGGCCGCAGATGCCTGGAAAAGACACTCGGGCCAGCCCACGGCATCGGCGCGTGGTGGTGATCGGGGGCGGTGGCACCGGTGCGGCCATCCTGCACGATCTCGTGCTGCGCGGGGTGGAGGCCGTGCTGGTGGAGCGCGGGGAACTGACCTCGGGCACCACGGGCCGGCATCACGGGCAGTTGCACAGCGGGGCCCGCTACGCGGTGACGGATCCCGAGGCCGCCCGCGAGTGCATCCAGGAGAGCACGATCCTTCGCCGGATCGCCCGGGAGGCCCTGGAGTTCAATGGCGGTCTTTTCGTGGGGGTGACCGATCGGGAGGCGGCGTTCGCAGGCACCCTGGAGGAGGCATGCCGGCGGTGCGGCATCCCGGCCAGGCGCCTGTCCGGCCGCGAGGCCCTCGCCGCGGAGCCGAACTTGAACGCCGGCGTGTGCGCTGCCGTGAGCGTGCCGGACGGAACCCTGGACGCCTGGAGGCTCCCGCTCATGTTCTTCGCCACGGCGCGGCGCGGCGGCGCGGAGATCCGCCCCTTCACCGAGGCCGTGGGGCTGGACCTCACCGGGGGCCGGGTTCGGGGGGTGCGGGTGCGCGACTTCCGGGCAGGCCGGGAGGAGACGGTGGCCGGGGACCTGGTGATCAACGCGGCCGGGGCGTGGGCTGGCAGGGTGGCCGCCCTGGCGGGCCTGAACGTCCCCGTGGCCCCCAGCGCGGGCGTGATGGTGGCCGTGAAGGGGCGCCGGGTCAACACGGTGGTGAGCCGCCTCGGGCCGCCCGGGGACGCGGACATCGTGGTGCCCCAGCGCAGCCTGTCCATCGCGGGCACCACGTCGTGGTTCGCCGGCGACCCGGACCGTCTCCAGGTCCCGGAAGACCACGTCCGGACGATCCTGGAGAAGTGCGGGGAGATGGTTCCCGGGGTGGCGGCGGGCGAGGTCCGGGCGGTGTGGGCCGCGGCCCGGCCATTGTTCGCGGAGGCAACGGGGGCGGGGTCCGACGGAAGGGCGGTGAGTCGGACCTTCCACTGCATCGACCACGAGGCCGAGGACGGCGTGGAGGGGCTCCTCAGCGTGGTGGGGGGCAAGGCCACCACCCTCCGGGCCATGGCCGAGAAGACGGTGGACCTGGCGTGCGGGAAGCTGGGCATCACGGCGCCGTGCAGGACCCGAGAAGCGAGGCTTCTGTCCCACCGGGCCTACTTCGGATGACGCGGGTGCAAGGGGTCCGGACGGGGATGCGCTCGGAGGCCGCCCGGATCAAGGTTTTCTTGGGTCCTCCCTCCGCAGGGGACGAAGCTTGAAACGGACATGTTTCCACCGGGCCTGTTTGTGAGGACAACGGATGGCGTCCAAGAGCATCCCGTTCCGGATACGACGTTACCAGCCCGGGGTGATCGACCCCTCGGAGTTTCGAAGGTACGCGGTTTCCGTGGGCCCCCGCACCACGGTGCTGGACGCCCTGGAGACGATCCGCCGGGAGCAGGATCCCACGCTCCTGTACCGCCACTCCTGCCACCACAGCTCCTGCGGCACCTGCGCCTGCAGGGTCAACGGCGAGGAGCGCCTGGCCTGCGTGACCCGCGTGCTGGACCTGGACGGCGAGGAGGTGACGGTCGAGCCGCTCCAGGGGTTTGCGGTCCTGGCAGACCTGGTGGTGGACATGCGGGGCTTCTTCAGGGCGTTCCCCCCGGACGGCGGCACCCTCCGCCCAAGCGAGGCGTGTCCGGAGGCCCGCCCACCGGAGGGTGTGGACCGCTACGAGCGCTTCGAGAACTGCATCGAGTGCGGGGGTTGCGTGTCGGCCTGTCCCGCCGCAGGAGCGGGCAAACCCTTCGTCGGCCCCGCGGCGCTGGCCGCCGTGCACCGAGAGATAGAGAAGAACCCCGCCCGCACGGCCGGGTTGCTTCCCCTGGCCGACGGGGAAGGGGGGGCACGGGGCTGCGAGCGCGCCCTTCGCTGCAGCCGGGTCTGTCCGACCGAGGTCTACCCCGCCCGGCACATCCACGCGCTTCAGCAGTGCCTCAAGGGTTCGAAAGACTGAAGCCACCGCAGGGGGCGAAGGAGGGGCTTCACACCGAATCCGGCCCCGTCTCCCGCCGGGAAGCCGTGCCCCGCCTTCGGACAGACCCTGAGGACCGCGCAAGAACGACGCCTTGGTTTCACGTCACCTGTTCGGGCCCACCTCGCGCTGCTCGCCCGGCGGATGGAGAAGGGAAAGGGACCGGGACCGCGAGGTTCCGGGGCTTCTCGCGGAAGGAGGCCTCCGGAACACGGGTGGGCATCTCGTCAACGTCCTGTCGTCCTGTGCGGACCTGCCCGCTTGACGTGGACGCCCCGGCGTCCGAGCCGGGGTGGGGCATCCCGGACTCCGCGGAGGCGGCGGGGCTCGCGGGCCAGGGCCGGGAGATCCCCAAGGGTTTCAACGTGTTCTCGATCCTCCTGCCGCCGGCGGCCGCCATCGCCCTGTGGCTCCGACGCCGCCCGCGGACGACCCGAAAAGGTACGCGGACGGACCCAGAAGGGGCGGAACGCGCGCCGCTGTCACGTGAGACCGTCCCGGAAGCGCTCCACGTCCACCTCCTTGAGCGGTCGGGTGGGCAGGTCGGGTCCTCGTATGTCACGGGGCGTCACACCGAGGAACGGGGTCCGGGGCACGCAGATTCTTGAGCGGCCGGCTAGGCCGGCTACGGCAGGAAGCGGGCCGGGGCCTTGAGCTTCTCCGGGAGGTAGACCTCCAGCACGTGGTTCAGGCCGTGGGCGGCAAAGGCCTGCTGCTCCGCGCGCACGCCCATCTTGAGGATCTGCTCCAGCGCCTTCTGCCAGGGGGGGTGGCGCCGGATGAACGGGTCGTTCTTGAGCGCGTCCCGGGCGCGCTTCACGTCCACCTCCTTGAGCGGGTGGGTGGGCAGGTCGTAGTCCACGATGTCCTGGGGCGTCACGCCGAGGAACGTGGTCCGGGGTACGCAGAAGTATTCGTTGATGTGCGCCGCGTTCCCGGAACCCACCTTGAGCGTCCGGTAGATGTTGCAGTACCCGTACGGGTCTCCGTCCATGAACGCGTACACCGGGATCTTGCACCGGTCGCTCAGGCGCCGGATGAAGCGGCGGCAGGCCCGGGTGGGCACCCCGCCCAGGGAGATGAGGATGCACCGGTGCTTGTCCCAGAACCGGTGCTTCACCAGCCGCTGGAACATGCCGGCCGTCTCCACGGCCAGGATGAACCGGGCGCTGGTCTCGAACCCGAGATCCTCCACGGAGATGGGGACCGAGTAGGCGCCGGAGCCGAACTTGGTGCAGTCGATCCGGAGGGTCTTGCCGGTGGAGGGGTCCCTGTCCAGGATCACGAGCCGGCCCGCCACGTCCCCGCCCTTCTCCTCGGGCACGAACCCGAGCTGCTCCCGGTTCACCAGGAAGAAGGCCTCCACGTCGTCCATGATGGTGTCCGACTCGTCCTGCTCCAGAAAGCGGGCCTCTCCCCAGTTCTTGGAGATGTAGTACATCTCCCGCTTCGTGGCGATCTCCTGCGTGTCCACCAGGCTCTTGGAGGTGGCGATCATCTTCAAGGTCTGGGCAAAGGTCTTCACCGTGCCCACCGTGAGGGTGCGCGCCTTGCGCTTCCTGCCCAGCGAGAAGAACCCCTTGGCCGGGTTGTAGTGCACGTTCTGCAGGGAGCGGACGGGAAGCTCCAGCGAGGGCTTTCGACTCCGGAGGATGTCGGCCTCGATCTGCCGGGCGCTTCCGTGGATGCGTTTGCTCAGGTCGTTCATTTCCGGCTCCTCTCCAGGAGGTCGCTCAGGCGGCTTTCCAGCTCGGCCCGCTTGGGGTCGCTCATGCCGAGAATCTCCTGCATCGCCTCCCCGATGAAGGGGATGTACTTCTCGATGTAGGATCGCTTGCGCGACGCCTCGGCCTCCTTCTTCTGCCGCCGCACGTGGAGCCCCAGCTGTCGCCCGCACTCCTGCAGGGCCAGCCGGATCTCCTTGACGATGACCTCGTAGTCCGCCACGGCCTCCTTGCTCTCCGAGGTGAACGGGACCCACACCGAGGCCACGTGCACCAGGATCAGGGCCGGCCCTGCGGGCAGGGCGCCCCGGCTCTGCGAGAGCCCGTACGGGCGCCAGTCGATGCCCAGCACGGCCTCGGTCATGGCGCAGGCGGACTGCTGGAAGAGCAGCGGAACGCGGTTGGCGAACCGGTGGAGCGTGACGAGCGAATCTGCGGGCAGGGCACCCCCGTAAGCGAGACCGGCCTCCACCAGGAACGGGTTGCCCCGGTACACGCACGGCCTCCGGGTCCGGGCGGCGTAGAAGTCGGCCTGGACCTGCCCCCTCAGGCTCTTAAGGATCACCTCCTCGCCGATGGGGGACAGGCAGTCCGTGGGGGGCGCCATGAGCCGGGTTTCCGCCACGGCCGCGTAGAGGCGCTCCACATCCTCCGACCGCAGCAGGTGGCACCTGGCCTCTTTGTCGAGCCGTGCCCGGGAGACGATGTCCGCGGCCGTCCGGGGGGAAACCCTGGAAAACGACCGGCTCAGGAAGCCGGAAAGCCGCTGCCCCTTGGCGGCCTTGAGCATCCCTTTGAGCACGCCCAGTTCCACGCCATAGGGGTGAGGTTTGATCTCGCGCGGTTCGGGCGGCAGCTGCGCCACCAACCGGGGGAACAGGATAGGTTCCGCGGCACCGGGGGGCAGATACCGGATCTCCACGTGCGGGTTGGCCAGGGCCGCCAGCTGAAGATACGAATCGATGGAGTGCCGCCCTTTCTGGTACCTTCCTTCCAGCACCACCTCCACCCGCGTCCCGGTGCCCCCGTCGTTCCACGCCACCTCCCCGCCCTTCAGCACGATGGGCTCGTTCTTTTGGGTGTCCATCTGGATTTCACAGGAATAGGCGGGCTTTCCGGGCCGGGTGCTGGAGGTGACGACCACGGGCTTCCCGGTGGTGATCTGACCGTACATGCCCGCGGCGGAGATCCCGATCCCCTGCTGGCCACGGGTCTGCTTCAGGGCGTGGAACTTGGACCCGTAAAGAAGCTTCCCGAAAATCTTGGGGATCTGGGCCCGGGCGATCCCGGGGCCGTTGTCGGAGACCACCACCCGGAACCGGTCCTCTGCCTCCTGCCGGATTTTCACCGAGACGGCGGGCAGGATTCGCGCCTCCTCGCACGCGTCCAGCGAGTTGTCCACCGCCTCCTTCACCGTGGCGAGCAGGGCACGGCGGGGGTTGTCGAACCCGAGCAGGTGCCTGTTCTTGGTGAAGAATTCGGAGATGGAAATCTCTCGCTGCCGGGGCGGCGCGGGGGGAGGCCCCGGCGGAGCGGCCCTTCCCCGGGGCCGCTTCCCGGCCGGCTTCGGGACGGCTCCGGCTATCTCCGCCGGTTCGGGCCGGTCCACGGGCTCTGGCGCTTCCGGGATCGCAGGCTCTGGCGCCTTCAGATCCGGCCTCCGGAGGCTGGATCTCCCGGACCTGTTTGCCTTTTTGGCCTTCGCTGTCATGGTCTGGATCCGGGTGAACGGCCTGAATGAAGGGGGCGTGGTCCGTGGCCACCCTCCGGGCGAGAACCTCCCTCCCCGCAAGATGTACGCTGACGGCATTCCCCCAGGCGAAGCGGATACGCCCCTCGCCCGAGCCGTGGAAACGACGCATCGGATATACTCAAACACACGTGTCTTTTCAAGAACACCACCCGGGGCGGCCTGTGGGTTCCGGCCCCGGCCGACGGGAAGCTACTCCGAAGCTCTGTGCGCGAAGTCCGGCATCCGGTTGGGCCTGCAAGCGCCCGCGATGGAGGTCCCGCAGGACGACGGGGACCGTTCCGGTCTCTTGAAGGTCCCCGGAGGGCGAGGGAACCTCCCCGCGGGTGCGGCCCACACAACGACGAGTCCCGGCGCTCGACTCTTAGGAAACGTTTGTCTATCATCGACAAGATGAAGAACGAACGATTGAAAGCAGCCCTGGACGCCTCAGCGCTTTTCGAAGGTCTGTCGGCACCCGAGCGGGATGCCCTCCTGGAAATCTCCCGGACCCGGTGGTCTCCCAGGAGCAGCCTCCTCTTTTCCGAGGGAGAAACGGCCGGGGGCTTTTTCCTGATCGTTTCCGGACGGGTCAAGGTGTTCAAGGTATCTCAGGACGGAAAGGAGCAGATCCTCCACATCTTCGGGGTCGGGGAGATCGTGGGAGAGGTGGCGGTGTTCAGCGGGAAGGAATTCCCCGCTTCGGCGGTCACGTTGCAGGACAGCGACCTTCTCTACATTCCCCGGGAGGGGTTCCTTCGGCTGGCAACCGGCCGGCCCCAGATCCTGCTCAACATGCTGGCCACGCTTTCCAGGCGCCTGAGGACCTTTACCGTGCAGATCGAGAGGCTCACCTTGATGGAGGTCGCCTCCCGGTTGGCGCAGGTGCTCCTGGAGATTGCGGGCGAACCCCGTGCGGGGAGAGAAGACATCGCGGACCTGAAGGTCACCAAGGGCCAGTTGGCCAACCAGATCGGAACCACGCCGGAAACCCTTTCCCGAACGCTCCGGAAGATGAGCCGCCGGGGCCTGATCCGGGTGAACAGGAACCGGGTCACGCTGTGCGATCGGGAAGGCCTGAAGGAACTGAGCTTGGGGGGTGGACAGCTTTGACCCGTGACGTTTCCCCGCCGCCGGATGCCCCGGAAGGCGAGGCAGCAAGCCGGGAGGCGATGGAGGCGATGACCTCCTTGCTCAACGAATCCCCGGTGTACCGCCATCTGAACATGCGGGTCCTCCAGGCGGCCGGAGGCCGCTCCCAGGTGCGGCTGGCCGTGGGGGAGGATCACAAGAACCTCTACGGAACGGTCCACGGCGGCATGCTGGCTGCCTTGATGGACTCGGCCTGCGGCGTGGCACAGGCCACCCGGCTGCGGGAAGGGGAGTCGCTGGTGACGCTGGACCTTAGCATTCACTACCTGCGTCCCGTTCTGGGCGGGCCGCTGACCGCCGAGGGCCTGGTGGTTCACAGGGGCCGGAGAACCGGAGTGGCCGAGGCGTCCGTCCTGGACGAGACCGGGCGCGTTGTGGCCAGGGGAACGTGCACCCACTTCGTGCGAAAGAACGACGAAATTGCCTTCGACGAACCATCGGGTTGTCTTGCCGACCCAGATAACGGGCGCAGATCATGAAAGCCGACGGCGGAGGCGTTCCGGCACGGATTGGGCGGTTTAAGCTCTCGGTGGTGATCCCGGTGTACAACGAGCTGCACACGCTTCCCATCGTGCTGGACCGGGTGCGCAAGACCCCCTTCGACAAGGAAATCATCCTGGTGGACGACGGGTCCACCGACGGAACCCGTGGTTACCTGGAGGAGGTGGCGGAGAGGAAGGAGACGGGGGTCCGCATCTTCTTCCACGAGAAGAACAGGGGAAAGGGTGCGGCCGTTCGAACCGGTTTCGGGCAGGTCACCGGCGATGTGGTGATCATCCAGGACGCAGACCTGGAATACGACCCCCAGGACTACGCCCGGATGTTGGAGCCGATCCTGGATGGCCGGGCCGACGTGGTCTACGGGTCGCGGTTCCTGGGCGGACCACACCGGGTCCTCTTCTTCTGGCACTATGTGGCGAACCGGGCCCTGACCCTGATCTCGAACATGCTCACCAACCTGAACCTCTCGGACATGGAGACCTGCTACAAGGCGTTCCGCGCGGACGTGGTCAAAAACCTCGAACTGACCTCGGACCGGTTCACCGTGGAACCGGAAATCACGGTGAAGCTGGCCCGGGGCGGGTACCGAATCTACGAAACCCCCATTTCCTACAGCGGCAGGGACTACGCCGAGGGAAAGAAGATTACCTGGCGGGACGGCATTCCCGCGGTTTGGGCCCTTATCCGGCACCGCCTTTTCTGATCCGGCGAAGGTGCAGCTCCTGCCCGGCCTGATGATTATGAATATGAAAAAAGGGATTGAAATCTGTTTCCGTTCATGGGGTCGCGTTCGGGCTCCGACTCCTTGTTTTTCCGGCGGACGATGGAAGCCGAAGAAATTTTTTTGCCCAAAAGAGAAAATGTTTGTCCTTGTCAGCGTCTCGTCTGCCGGGTTCCCTTGCCCGGAATGCCTTGTGGGAGGCAGGCCCGCACAGAAGAGGAAGAGAAAACAACCCCCGCGGGCTGGCGCCACAAGAACCAGCGTTCTGGCATGTGTTTTGCTCTTTAGGACTACGGATGGTTTCGCCTTGTTCAAATAACACGGTTTTGGATCTTGCCAAGGCCTGAAAACCCTACGTGCCTGGATCCGAAAGTAATAGAGGGGAAAAAGGGTTTTACCGATGCGAGTCAGCGGATAGAACAGCGGAAAGGAGGTGTCAGGAAAGTCGCATTGCAAGTCGCCGGAGCAGACAAAAGAACCGAATTTTGACCAAGATTCTGAAAATAATACGGAGAGAGGAGGAGAATGATGAAGAGATTTGAGGGGGTAAAGCTATCGGTCCTGGTGATCGTCCTGGGGTTTGCCGTGTCCGCCGCCGCACAGAACTACGCGCCGGACCAGGTCATCGTAAAGGGAGCCACGCAGGCCCAGCTGGCGGCCCTGGGCGGCGTGGGCGTGAAGGCCGTTTCTCAGATCAGCGCCCAGAGTGGGGCTCAGTTGGTCGCCCTGAAGGACGGCATCGACCCCCTGGCGGCGTCGGCCCTCCTCTCTGCGCTCCCCAACGTGGAGTACGCCTGCCCCAACTACATCCGCACCATCAACGTGACGCCCAACGACCCGAGCTACAGCTCGCAGTGGGGCTGGCCCAAGACCAGCGCCCCGGCGGCCTGGGACATCACCACCGGCGACCCGAGCGTGGTGGTGGGCGTCATCGACACCGGCGTTGACCTGGACCACGAGGACCTGGTGGGCAACATCTGGACCAACGCACTGGAGGTCGCCGGGACCGCCGGCGTGGACGATGACGGCAACGGCCACGTGGACGACATCTACGGGTACAACGGCATCACAAACGCCTACAACCCGGAGGGCGACCACTGGCACGGCACCCACTGTGCGGGCACCATCGGTGCGATGACCGACAACGGCGTGGGCGTGGCCGGCGCCAACTGGACCGTGGGCATCATGGCGCTCAAGTTCCTGAACGCTGCAGGCAGCGGCACGGACGCGGACGCCATCGAGTGCATCGACTACGCCATCGCCTGCAAGAACGCGGGCAGCGCCAATGTGGTGGCCCTGTCCAACAGCTGGGGCGGCGCCGGCGACAGCCCGGCCCTGGAGGCGGCCATCGTGCGCGCGAAGGACGCGGACATCGTGTTCGTGGCCGCGGCCGGCAACGAGAGTTTCAACCTGGACTCTTCCGCCTGCGTCATGTCCCCGGGCGGCATGAACGTGAGCAACATCGTCTCCGTGGCGGCCACCAACCAGACAGACGGCCTGGCTTCCTTTTCCAACTACGGTTCGTCTCTTTGCGACCTGGGGGCCCCGGGCGTGGGCATCTACAGCACCACGATCACACCGAAGTACGGCTACAGCGACGGCACCAGCATGGCGTGCCCGCACGTGGCAGGCGCCGTGGCCCTGGTGAAGGCGGCCAACCCCGGCCTGGGCATGGACGGCCTGATCGACCAGCTGCTCAACAACGTGGACCCCCTCTCCTCCCTGAACGGCAAGGCCAACACGGGCGGGCGCCTCAACTACTACCGGGCCGCAGCCAACGACCCGAACCCGGCCTATGACAACGACCGGGACGGTGACGGCATCGTCAACCACCGGGACAACTGCCCCTACGTGGCCAACGCCGACCAGGCGGACTCCGACGGCGACGGCGTGGGCAACGCCTGCCCCGGCCCCAACACCCCGTGTCCGGGCCTCGGCTGCCTCGGCTCCGAGGCGCCGTGACCGGTTCTGTGCGGGAAGGGCTCTATTCGTCCCCCCGCCGTCCGGCCCGTTCTTCCTGAGGGCGCGGGAACGAAGACGACGTGAAGAGGATGGCAGGGGGAAGGGAAACCTTCCTCCTGCCTTTTCTTTCATGCGGTGGGGGGCGAAAATCTCCTGGGGAACAGACTCCTTCACCCATTCGCTGCGAAGAGGGTCGCGCGGCAAGCCGGAGGGCTGAGGACGGATGCATCCTTTCATCACGGTCACCCGCCGGATCTACCTGGACTCCTGGTGGGTCCTGATGACCGCGGCCCTGGTGGCCGGCAGCCTGACGGCCCTCCTTCTTCTCCGCAGGGAGATGGGCTGGGTACGGGCCGCGCTGCTGGTCCTGGTCCTGGCGTGGGGGGCCCTGTTCGGGGCGCACCTGGGGCACTACGTCTTTCACCCCTGGCTCTTTCGCAAGAACCCTCTGGGGGTGTTCCTCTTCTGGGGGGACGGGCAAACCTTTCTCGGGGCGCTGGCGTTCTGCCTCCTGCTGCTGGCGCTGCTTTCGGCGTGTTTCCGGCGTGTGCGCTTCTGGCCCGCTCTGGACGCCTTTGCCCTGTCCATTCCTGTGGGCCTCTTCTTCGCCCGCCTGGGCTGTTACCTCAAGGGGTGCTGCTGGGGCACGCCGATCAGCGAAACCCACCCCATGCACGGAGTCTGCTGGAAGCTCCTGGACAACCGTCTCACGGCCCTGCATCCGGTACAGCTCTACGAAGCGGCGGCCGCACTGGGTATCCTTACCGCACTCCTGCTGATTCGGAGAAGGGTCAAGGCTTCCGGCGGGGTTCTTGCGGCCGCCTTCCTCCTGCTCTACGGCGCCGCCCGGTTCCTTCTGGAATTCTTCCGGGGAGACACCGGGGGAAGAT
>Ga0068714_10005123_pt1 | contig 14098 bp, 12 predicted proteins | sample MTBNYHSulfiMetaG_FD_62988 | JGI IMG/M metagenome (GOLD analysis project Ga0068714, IMG submission 62988) | Enrichment culture microbial communities from rom New York Harbor, USA that are MTBE-degrading - MTBE-NYH (New York Harbor Sulfidogenic)... | ecosystem: Environmental > Aquatic > Marine >... | reverse complement strand
GCGCACCAGAGCCACGGCGGCAAAAGAAAAAGGGCTCGAGCCGCTTGCAGCCGAACTGTTCAACCAGGAAACCGACGATGTGAAAGCTGCCGCAGCTCCTTTTGTGAAACCCGAAGACGGCGTCGCCGATGTGGACGAGGCCCTTGAAGGCGCCCGGGATATCATCGCCGAATGGATCAACGAGAACAAGGATGCGAGAGAAGCCCTCAGAGAACTCTACAGGACGGCGGGCGAATTCGTCTCCATCGCCGTTGAAGGCATGGAGGACCCGGGAGCCAAATACCGGGATTATTTTGACTGGAAGGAACCCGTGTCCTCGGCCCCTTCCCACCGGGTGCTCGCCATGCGCCGTGCGGAGAAGGAAGGCATTACCATGCTCCGCGTAACGGTACCGGAAGAAAAGGCGGTCGAAATTCTTCAAAGACTTTTTGTCAAAAGCTCCTGCGCCGCTTCCGATCAGGTTCAGCTTGCGCTCGAAGACGCGTACGGGCGCCTGTTTTCCCATTCCATCGAAACGGAAATCAGGCTCGAAACCAAGAAACGAGCGGATGAAAAAGCGATCAGCATTTTCGCCGACAACCTCAAACAGCTTTTGCTGGCCCCACCGCTTGGCAGGAAGCGGGTGCTTGCCATCGACCCCGGCTTCCGAACAGGGTGCAAGGTGGTGTGCCTTGACGCCCAGGGAAAACTTCTCCATTCAGACACAATTTATCTACATAAAAACGAGGAGTTGGACTCGAAAGCTGCAAAACAATTTAACATTCTTTGTGGAAACTATGACATCGAAGCCATTGCGGTCGGAAACGGCACGGCAGGTCGCGAAACCGAAAGATTCCTGAGGGGGATCGGCCTTCCGGCATCCATCATCCTGGTCATGGTGGATGAAAGCGGGGCCTCGGTCTATTCCGCCTCCGAGGCGGCCCGCGACGAGTTCCCGGACCATGACCTGACCGTCAGAGGAGCGGTTTCCATCGGCAGGCGTCTGATGGACCCGCTCGCTGAGCTGGTCAAGATAGATCCCAAAGCCATCGGCGTCGGCCAGTACCAGCACGATGTGGACCAGCGCGCCCTCAGGAAAAGCCTTGACGATGTGGTGGTCAGCTGCGTAAACGCCGTCGGAGTCGAAGTGAACACCGCGAGCCCCCAGTTGCTATCCTATGTTTCCGGCCTAGGACCCCAGCTTGCAAAACAGGTGGTGAACTACCGGGACCAGAACGGCCCATTCCAGTCCAGACAGCAACTCAAGGAGGTTCCCAGGCTAGGCCCCAAGGCATTCGAGCAGGCCGCCGGATTTCTCAGGATAAACGATGCAGCGAACCAGCTCGATTCGACGGCGGTCCACCCGGAAAGCTACGCGCTGGTGGAAAAAATCGCCTCCGATCTGGGCTGTTCGATACCTGAACTGGCCGGCAACGCCGAAGCGTGCAAAACCATCCCCATCAAACGTTACGTAACGGAAAAGGTTGGAATCCCAACCCTGACAGACATCGTCGAGGAGTTGGCCAAACCGGGCCGCGACCCCAGGGAGCATTTCGAGCCCCCTGCCTTTAAAGAGGGAATAGAAGCCCTTGAAGACCTGAAACCGGGAATGCGGCTCCCGGGCATCGTTACAAACATCACCGCCTTCGGCGCTTTCGTGGACATAGGCGTCCACCAGGACGGCCTCGTTCACATAAGCCGGCTCGCCGACAGGTTCGTCAAGGATCCGGCGGACGTTGTGAAAGTGCGCCAGAAAGTAGACGTGACCGTGCTCGACGTGGACATCGATCGGAAAAGAATTTCGTTAAGCATGCGGAAGAATGAAACTATCGGGAACTGAGACCGGTGGGCCCAAGATCGAACACGGTTATTTCAGGGGGTGCAAAAATGCGGATCGGCGGGCCCCAGAAGCCGCTACCCGTGCTTACGTATATCCAGGACCCGTCTCCCATCTTGTGAAGGCCTCTCACCCATGGATACACCATTCCGACAACGAAATTGAAAGGGAATAACTGACCCCCATGGGTGTGCCCGGAAAGCTGGAGATCGAAATCCGGTGCCGGCACCGGCTGGTGCTTGAGCAGAATGCTGAAACGCTCCACCGGGAGGTCCTCCAGAAGGCGGCTTTCAAAAAAATCCGGATTGATGCCGTGTCTCCTGCCGGCCGGGTCGTCCACACCCGCGATAATCACATGATCATGGACGGAAACGGCACTGTTTCTCAAAAACGTGAAGCCCGCCTTTTCATGAAACTCCGTCGCATCTTGAATCCCGGCATAAAACTCATGATTCCCCGGCACCGCGAATTTACCGGCCGGCGCCGAAACAGCGCGGAGCACGGCTGCCGTCCTTTCGACATCCCGTAGTCCACGGTCGATCATGTCCCCGGTCGAAACGACGATATCCGCATCGATTTCGTTGAGAAGGCGAGCCACCTTCAAAGCCAAAGCCTCCCCGCTTATAACCCCTAGGTGAAGGTCCGACATCTGGGCGATCCGAATCGGCTCCGGAATTTTGTCTGAATTTAACCTGATATGCTTGATGCGTATGTCACGCGCCTCGAATACCCCCCAAAGCAATGCCGCAGATACAATGGCAGCCGAAGCCGCGAACACGCTCAAACGTCTGTTGAAAACCGCAGGCGAGCGGCCCGAAGCCCGCAAGAAAATCCATTTCACCCCACGCACGAGATCAAAGCTGAAATGAACACAGAAAAACAGGAACACAGCCCCCATCCACGTATACCCCACCCAGGCGAAGATGAAAGCCACCCTGTGAACCCCTGCACCAGAAATAAAATTCACCATGAAGGGTGCCAGGACCATCATGAGTAGAAAAACCGCGAGCACGGCCCTCAGCCACGGTCCGAAGGGAAAACATCCGGCGGCCTTGCGATAAAAATAATAGTTCAGCAAACCGTAAAGAGAAATAAACGTCGCTATAAAAGCCGCAAAGAACAACAACTCCTTCATCTTGTAGGCCCCTTTAGATCACGATCCTGTCAAGTTCAACGAATCCGAACGCTTTCAACGAAAAATGCAACCGGATCCAACAAAAAATGAACCTGGAAAACGATGGCATATCATAAAGAAATAGAAGGTATTTTGATCGGTTGCAAGGCGGGTCGAACTCCCGTCATTGCACGGAATCGGCCAGCAGACCCACGGCAAGACCGAAATAAACAGACCGGTTCCATTTAAGAAGCACACGGAAATTATCATACACCAGGAAAGATCTACCCGATCTGTCCGGCTGTACGATCGAGGCGGATATGCCGGTGCCAGTCGGAAGTCCTCCCCCGCCCACCCGCAGCACACCCAGGCGCGCCCATTCATCGATGCTCCTTTGTACATCCAGCCCCACAAGCGCCCTATCGAAGCCCGCGGGCAACGTGATCTCCCTGCCCCACTTAAGGCCGGAAACCCAGCCGGCCCCCTTAAGGTAATTGGCGGCTGATGCCAGAGCATCGGAAACATTGTTCCATATATCCATGCGTCCATCCTCATTATAATCCACCGCGAATGAAAGGAATGAAGAAGGCATGAATTGCACCTGGCCCATGGCGCCGGCCCACGATCCGGTCATATTCCCTGCATCGATGTGTCCCTGGTCGATGATTTTAAGAGCATTCAACAATTCGGCGCGGAAAAAGGAACTCCGTCTTCCGTCATAGGCAAGCGTGGCAAGCGCACCTATAACCGAAAACCCGCCGGTAAAATTCCCGTAGTTCGATTCTATCCCCCACAGGGAAATCAGGTACCGGGGGGGAACACCGTACCGTGCGCCGATCTGTTCAAGCAGAGATCCATGAGCCTTAAAGAGGCGCTTTCCCTGGTTGATGCGTTGATCCGACACCGCACGTTTCAGATAGGACCGGAAGGTTCTTGTAACCTCCGGCTGACGGCGGTCCAGCTCGATGACGCGCGGCAGCGGGACCAGACCAGCGAAAGCAGACTCGATCGCCCTCGACGATATGCCGGCTTGGGAGGCCTCTTGGCGGACACCTTCGAGCCAGTCGGTGAAGTCTTCACCGGTTGCAGCCTGCGAAGATCCAACCGAAATGACGGCCGCCCCAAACAGGGCGGCATAAAAGACCAGTGCCTTCAAACGTTCGTTCACAATGCCTCCTTTCCGGGACACCGGGACACCAACGGGGCTGGAATTTTTGCTGAAAATAATTATAGTTTAACACACGATGAACAAGCCTTCAATATAACCGAAATACGATTGATCTGTGTTGATTGATTTGTTGACTGGATTTCCACCGATTGGTAGCATAAGTTTCGTTTTTATTGCGTGGTTTTTTAGAGGGAGCCATATGCTGATAAACCTTGAACATCTTGCCATGGTCGCGCGCCGGGAACCCTGGGCCGAGGACATATGTGCCGGCAAGGAATTCTGGGAAGCGCTGAGCGCATGGGTCGAAGAAAATGTGGTTTCGGATTTTCTGTCGCATGTCACCCGTCAGGTGGATGAAATCGTCGAAATCGAACCCGAAATGAACGATCCTGCAATTCTAAGCCTGGCAACCCGGTACATGGTGGAGTTCCTGAACGCTCAACATGCCTCTGTCAGAATCTACGATCCAGACAGTGCACAGATGATTTCTTTCGGCTCCTACCCTTACGAAGAACAAACACGCCTCAAACATATTTCGCTCGAAGGCAGTGTTGCGGGGGAAGTGATCAAACACCGTAAGCCTTACCTTGTTCCGAATATTCTGGCGGAAAACCTGTATCAAAACAAAGACGTCATTTATAAAAAAGGCGTGCGTTCGCTGATCGCCCTGCCATTCGAAGTACCCCGCCTCTCCTTGCACAGTCGAACGATGGTCGGTGTCATCCAGATTTATTATACAGAGGAGAACCGGGAATTTTCCCACCTGGAGCTTCAGGTGGCGGAGCTTTTTGCAAAACGCCTGAGCATTGTGCTCACACGGAAACGAATTCTTGAGATATCCAGAATCAACGAAAAGAAAGAGGCCATCATTCAAAAGATTTACCGAACAATCGGCAACAAAAAGGGGGTCAAGACAAAGGAGATCTTCGACAGGATCATACCGGAACTGGCGGATTTCATGAATCTCCAGAGCTGCGCGCTTTTCTCGGTTTCGCGTTCCTACGATCACGTCATTCTCGAGGCCGGCTACCCTTCAGACGGCGGCTATCATACGATCGGGGAATCGTTTCCCGTTTCCTCGGAGCCGGCCTTTGAAGTGCTGTTGAATCTGAGAAGCTACGAGGCGGATCCGGCCTATGAAATCATCACACCATCCTATATCAGCATCCTTGACCCCCAGCAAACGAACCTTATTTCCACGAATATGAAGCATTTCGCCCGCATTCATAATATCAACTCCATACTTTACGTCCCCCTGTATTCAGACGGAGAGATGACCCACTTCATGACCTTCGACGCTCTGGGCCAAACCCAGAGGTATACCGACACCGAAACCGATCTTTTCCTTGTTCTGGGCAGGGAAATGATGAAGGTAAAAAAAATGGAGCGGCTTGACGATGCGCTTCACGATTTCAAAAACCCGGCCATCGCCATAGCGGGCTTCGCGAGAAGGTTGACCCGTTTGCTTGAAAACGAATTTGAAGGCTCGTCCAGGGACCAGGCCCTTCGCTATGCGGGCGTTCTCGCAGAAGAGACAAGAAGGCTCCAGGAACTTGCCCTCAGCATTTATCAAGTTGGAAAAGAACAAACCCTGAACCTCACGCAGGTGCTGAGGCGCCGGTTCGAGATAAACACGGAGGCGATCAAGGAACAGTTCAAGCAGAATATCCGGCTCGTCGAAGGCTCCTGCGATGAAAACCTGTTCGTGAAATGCTACCCCATGCACCTGGAACGCGTGTTCGACAATCTTCTGAACAACGCGACAAAAGCCATTCCGATTCAGGGAGGAATCCTTTCCATCCGAACTTACGACGAGGGAGACTTCGCGTGTGCGGAAATCACGAACACCGGGCATATGAACGAAAACGACCGTTTAAAAATTCTCGAAGGGGAAGGAGAAGGCCGCGGGTTGTACATCACTTACCGGATCATGCAACTGATCAGGGGGAAAATCAACCTGAAGACCGACCAGGATACGACGACCCTCGTAGTCTGTCTCCCACGTTGCAAGGAATGAATTTCAGGATGTTCAAAGAAAATTTCGAGACCACGGCCTTCCCGCCGATCCCCGCTGCTGACATCGCATTCGACATCGACGGTGTTGTGGCCGACACGTTCCGCAGTTTTGTAAGCCTGGCCGAAACGGAATACGGTTTAACGATTCATTACGAAGATATCACCGAATATGAATTCTGGAAAATCCTCGATATAGACGAAGAAAAAGCCCTTGCCATTATCCGCAAACTCATAGAACAGCCTGTTGAAGTCGGAATAAAACCTGTGCAGGGAGCCGCAGAAGTGCTTGCGAAGCTTCTCGAGTCCGCCCCGCTCAAATTCGTCACCGCCCGGCCGGAAGCCGATTCCATCCTGAGATGGATGACGGAAGTGATGGGCTTTCCGGATGATAACGGCATTGTTCTTGAAGCAACCGGCGACCATGAACGAAAGGCGTCGTTCCTGATTCGCCGGAACGTAAAATATTTCGTGGAAGACCGTCTCGAAACATGCTATTTATTAGAGAATGCCTCGATCGTTCCAATCCTGTTCGATCAACCATGGAACAGGAAACCGAGCGCTTTTAAGCGGGTGAAAAATTGGGATGAAATCGCCGCGTTGATCGACTGGCCAAGCTGAACGACGTCCATCTCCGGGAGGGCGATTGAACCTTGACGGTTGATCAGGGCGGATGGGTTGGATCAACAAAGCAAACGAAAGGAGGTGCCTTATGCCGACCTACGAATTTATGTGTGAAAAATGTAAGAAACCCTTCAGCCTGATACTTTCCCTGGCCGAATACGAAAAAGGCCGGTTCCGGTGCCCCGCGTGCAAAAGCACCAAAGTCAGGCAACAAATTACACCCTTTACCGTCAATACATCAAAGAAAAGCTGATAGGCCCCCCGGGGAAGCCCCGGGGGAGTCCATGTTCATCGCCAGGAGAAACAATTTATGAAATGCCCCCATTGTGAAAAGGAAATAGGCGGCGTCACCTGCCCTCACTGTTCACGCGAAAATCCTGAAGAAGCCAAATACTGCATGTACTGCGGATCTATACTCGGCCTCGAGGAAGTGTTGGAAGAAGAAGCAACCGTCGCGCAGTCCGACGACTATGAAGATCTGGATCTGGACAGCAGAATTCTGTGCCCCGACGGAGCCTGCACCGGCATCATCGTCAACGGAAGATGCACCGAGTGCGGCAGACGGTATCCGGATGAAGGCGAAGTCGATGGAGGCGGGGAATAAAGATGTATGAAGTTTCCATCACATCCAGGTTTTCCGCCGCCCATCAACTGAAAGAATTCCAGGGGGGCTGTGAACGCCTCCACGGCCATAACTGGAAAGTCGAGGTCACCGTCGGATGCACATCCCTCGATGAAACCGGCCTGGTGATGGATTTCCGTGAATTAAAAAAACACACCGGTGACGTCCTTGATATGCTGGATCATCATTTTCTGAACGAACTGGAACCGTTCCGGTCGGTGAATCCTTCTTCGGAGAACATCGCCCGCTACCTGTTCGACACCCTTTCCAGCCGGATCAATGACGAAAGGCTGCAAGTGAGCAGGATCAAGACATGGGAATCCGAAGACTCATGCGCGTCTTACAGCGGGTCATGAACGTGCGGCGGTTAGGCTCATGATCCAGGCCGTCGCAATCATCCCATCCCGTTATGGTTCCACTCGCTTTCCCGGAAAACCGCTTGCTCCGATTGCCGGAAAACCAATGATCCGTCACGTCTATGAACGGGCCTGCAACTGTCGATGTCTTCGCAAAGTCTACATCGCGACGGATGATTCCACCATCGCCGCGGTGGTCCATGGATTCGGAGGCGAGGCGTTGATGACCCGCTCCTCTCACAGGTCAGGAACGGACCGCATCTGCGAAGCGGCGGAGATTCTCGGGCTCGACCCGGATACGATCGTCGTCAACATCCAGGGGGATCAACCAGCCTTTCCGCCGTCTGTGATCGATGACCTGGTCTCCCCGTTCGAAGAAATCGAACCTCCCGCGATGACCACCCTGAAGTTTCGTTTCCGCGATCCCGAGGATATTCACAATCCCAATCACGTCAAGGTGGTTACCGGGTTCCGGGGCGACGCCCTCTATTTCTCCCGCTCCGCAATCCCTTATGAGCGCGATGGCGCAATGGCGGGCTGTTACAAGCATCTCGGTTTCTATGCCTACAGCACCCGCTTTCTTAAAGAGTTCACGAGACTTCCTGAAGGAAGGCTGGAGGCGACTGAGAAACTCGAGCAGCTTCGCGCGCTTGAACATGGGTTCAAAATCCGGGTTGTCGAAACGGCGTTTGAGTCCCTCGAAGTCGATGTACCTGAGGACATTGCACGAATTGAAGCCAGTCTTGCCGCCGGAGGTTGACGGATGGCCCTCGGGACAAAGACATGGCGCCTGGTGCCCCCGGACCCGAGGGCGGACGAGCTGATCCGCTGCGCCGGCATCAGCCCGATTCAAGCAATGCTCCTCGCCAACAGGGGGATCGTCCGTGTTCCGTCGGCATGCGAATTCCTTCACCCCAGGCTCGAATCCATGGCCGACCCGATGGACATGGCGGGCATGGAACGGGCCGTATCAGCCTTGGTTTCAGCTATTGCAAACCAACGAAAAATAACCATCTACGGCGACTACGATGCAGACGGCCTAACCTCCACAGCCCTGCTGGTGCATTTTCTCTCCCGTTTCCCGGTGAACGTCAACTGGTACATCCCGAACAGGTTGACCGAAGGCTATGGACTGAGCGAAGCCGCGCTTTCCCGCATCGCCGCGGACGGCACCTCTCTGGTGATCACCGTCGACTGTGGGGCTTCCAACGCTATGGAGGTTGAGTTTGCAAAACGCCAGGGGCTGGAGATGGTGGTCACCGATCATCATCGGGTATCCGAGGATTCCCAGCCGGATTGCGCATTTGTCAACCCCCACCGTCCGGATTGCCCTTTCCCCTTCAAAAATCTAGCCGGGGTCGGGGTGGCCTTTTATCTTCTCGTGGCACTGCGTTCGGCCTTGAGATCCAACGGCTTCTTCAAAAAGCTTGAAGAGCCGGACCTGCGTGAGTACCTCGACCTTGTGGCACTGGGTACCGTCGCCGATGCCGTGCCGCTCACAGATGAAAACCGGACCTTTGTAAAATACGGCCTCGCCAGAATGTGCAAATCGAAATGGTGGGGAATAGAGGCGCTTAAGATGCTCTGCGGCTGCGGGAACCATCCCATGACATCCGAAGACGCGGCCTTCAAACTGGCACCAAGATTGAATGCTGCAGGCCGAATCGGGGACAGCATGAGCGGCATCAGGCTCCTCCTTGCACGCGAGCCGCTTGAAACGACAATCTGGACTCGGGCCCTGGAATCCGCGAACAAAAAGCGCAAAATCGAGGAACAACGCATCCTGGCGAACGCCGAGAAGACTGCAGCATCGATAACACTCGGGCAACGGACCTTGTTCATGGCTGCAAAGAACTGGCACAGGGGAGTCATTGGAATCGCCGCTGCCAGATTGGCTGAAAAATTCAACCGTCCCACCGCCCTTCTTTCGATCGCGGGAAACATGGCGTACGGTTCGGCAAGAAGCGTTCCAGGCTTTGATCTACACAACGCACTCAGCCGGCTCGCACACCTGCTCAATGGATTCGGAGGTCATGCCATGGCTGCCGGATTTTCTCTTGGAACCGACCGTATCGAAACCGTTCAGGAGACCTTTGAGGCGATCGCAACCGAAACCATGGAATCCAATCCGCCACCGCCGCCGGAGCTACGGATAGACGCAGAACTGCCATTGAGTCGAATCGACGATCATTTCGTCGCCGATCTCTCCGAGCTCGCACCCTATGGTGAAGGAAACCCGGAGCCCAGGTTCATCGCAAGGGGCCTCAGGGTGATCTCCCCAAGGCTGGTCGGCCGGGATCATCTGAGGATGGACGTGGCGGACGGCAACCATGTCAAGGCAGCCATCGGTTTCGGAATGGGCGGGGGAAAGCCGCCCGAAGGGGGACACATGGATCTCGTGTTTACTCCGGAGATCAACTCCTGGCAAGGAACATCTCGAATTCAACTCAGGATAGCCGATATGCGTCCGTCCAGCCGGTAACCTAAATCCATCATCTAATTTCTCCATGAGAAATACCAAAGGTGGATTTAGGGGGTAACGGGTCATTCGGCGAAGCAGGCCGCAGCCTGCTCTATATCCTCCGGGCAGAAAACGAACAGGGCATCCCGCTGCCTGCCGATCGCGGAACCATAAACTTAATTGATGTTTATGCCTTTCTCGGCGAACGTGCGGGCCATACGCGAAAGGGTGCCCGGGGAATTTTCGATTTCGAGGGCTATCACCGGCATGATATCGAAAACATAGCCTTCCCTGGACAGGAGGTTCATGGCCTTGTCGGTGTTGTCCACCAGCAGGCGTATCAGGGCATAATCCGCGGAATCCTTCTGCATCGAACCATAACTGGCCGCCGGCGCAATGCGCTTGAGGCTCTTCCCCCTGGCTTTGAAGAGCCCCTGCACATATTCGGAGGCGTCCTGTATCGTAAGGGCGTCTATATTGACTCCCGCTCCTGCCAGCAAATCGGCAAGCGTGGCGAGCTCCCCGGGCACATTACGAAGAAAGAGAGAAATTTCCGTCCGTACCATAATGGCTTTCGCACCTCCATGACCATTCGTTCAATCGCGGCACCGTCAAACGTACGGCATTATCTGATCGAAGCGTCCTCCCCGGGCAGGACCAGCGCCGCCGCCGATTCTTCGGCCGGACTGTAGTCCTTGAAATATTTTAGGAATGCGGAATTGGTCGATAACACCAGCGACGAATTTTCATCCATCGTTTGCTTGTATATTTCAAGCGTCTTTATGAAGCTGTAGAATTCCGGATCTTTGCCGAAGGCGGCGGCATAAATCCGGGCCGCTTCACCGTCTGCCTTACCCTTGATCTCTTCCGCCTGGCGATAAGCCTGAGATTCGATTTCCTTGAGATCCCTGCTCATATTCCCTTCGATCTTGCGCGCCTCACCCCTTCCTTCGGAGCGGAACTTTTCCGCCATCTGCTTTCGTTCCGCGATCATTCGGTCGTAGACGGACTTTCTCACGTCTTCCACGTAATTGAGCTGCTTGATCTTGACGTCAACCAGCTCGATGCCGAATTGGTTCAGTTTGGGCTGGGCCTCTTTCAGCACCCCTTTCATAATCTCCTGGCGCCCGAGGGTAATCTCTGAAACGGCTCTCATGTCCTGGGGATCCATACCGATTTCAAATGTGTCGAGGGTTCGGTTCGAAGAACGCACCGTTTCGATAAGCGGATAGGATGTCACGAAATTCCGCACCGCCGCCTCGTTAATGTCATCCAGCCGGCTCAAGGCTCCGGTGACATTGTTGACGGACTGGAAGAACAGCAGCGGATCGGAAATCCTCCATCGGGCGAACGTGTCGACCCAGATGAACGTCTTGTCCAGCGTGGGGATCTGACCCGGGTCGCCATCCCACTGGAGCAGGTTTTTCGGGAAATAATTGGCCTGCTGGATAACCGGAATTTTAAAATAAAGCCCGGCTTCGGTGTTCGGGGTGCCCACGACCTTTCCGAACTGGGTCACCACGACCTGTTCGGTTTCATCAACGATGAACGCCGACATATATAGGATAAACCCGACAACAAGAACAATCGGGACAAGTTTCCTCACATTCATTTTTTTTCACCTCCTGACGATCCGCCAAGGTTTAAAAGCGGCAGCACATTTGCATTTTCCGAGTCGAGGATGTATTTCCTCCCGAGCTTCGGGTAGATATCCAGGATGGCTTCCAGGTACAAACGTCGCTTGGTCACATCCGGGGCCTGTGCATATTCCTTGTAAAGGGCAAGGAAGCGGGCCACATCCCCTTCGGCGCGGTTCACCCTGTCGACCGCATACCCTTCCGCGGCCCTCACCGTTCTTTCGGCGCTGCCCCTCGCAGCGGGGATGATTTTGTTGTACTGCTCCCTGGCCTCGTAAATCAGGCGTTCCCTTTCCTGGGTAGCCTGGTTCACTTCGTTGAAGGATGGCTCAACCGGCGGCGGCACATTGGTGCGCTTCATTTCGATCGTGCTGACACGGATGCCGGTTTCCGCTTCATCGAGTTCCTTCTGGAGCAGGTCGGCTGCGGCCGAGGCGATCTCCTCCCGCTTGCTGATGACCTCGTTGATGCTGCGGTCCCCGACAACCAGGCGCATGGTCGCTTCTGAAAGATCCCGGAGGGTGGCCCGCACGTCGGCCACCTTGAACAGGTAATTGTAGGGGTCCTTGATCCGGTACTGCACGATCCACGGCACCACACCGACGTTCAGGTCTCCGGTCAGCATCAGGGACTCGTCTTCATACCCCCGGGTGGGCGCGTAGCGCGTCTGCACCCCGGGCTCCACCGTACGGAAGCCGAATTCCTCCTTGAACACATAACGCACCTTCACTTTGGTAACCTTTTCGATCCCACGCGGAAACTTCATGTTCAGGCCGGGTTGAGTGATTCGAGCGAATTTTCCGAAACGCTGCACCACGCCGACTTCGTCCACTCCGACCGTGTAGAAACTACTCGTCGCGATGAAAAGCGCAACGATTATGATGATAATAATCGGAGGCCCTCCGCGAAATTTGAATTTCGCTCCTTTGATTTTTTCAAACATTTCATCAACCCGCGGAGGGCCGTCGCTGCCGCCCCCTCCTCCGGATCCTTTTTTCTGCTGCTGCAATTTATCCCAGTCCCAAGGCATGGTTATCTCTCCGTTGTTTTTCCACTTCTTTCTTTTTCATTAAAGGAATACTCCCGGCTGCGGCGGTTCCGCCATGAATAACATTCAATCCGTATTTTGATGGACAGCAGGAGGAGTAAGCTCTCGGATCACCTACCACAATCGATGGGTTTACAATATTAATTAACACCGGTATAGTCAAGATTTAACGGATCTATCGATTCACTTTGATATCACCTGAAGCCGTGGTTTGGTCATGAAACGTCGCGAATCTTCGCTGACACCGCTCAAAGATGTGCTTTCCGGACTTTTTCGAGGCCGTGCGCTTCCCGTCAATCCGGCCGACGCCGCCCTGTGGGAAATCTGGCCTTCCGTCGTCGGAGAAGCAGCTGCAGCGAATGCCCGGCCGCTATGGATAAAGGACGGAATATTGAAGGTCGCAGTCACCGAACCGGTATGGTTGAACGAGCTTCGCTTTGCATCCGAAGAGATCCGTTCCAGCCTGAATGCAGCGCTCGGAAGACGGGCGGTCCGCCAGATTCAATTCCGTACGGATCCTTCCAAAAGCGAACAAATCAAGCAAAAGCGGGCGCCTCGATTTTGAGGCCCGGTCTTCCCCCTGAAACCGCTTCAACCAGGGCAAGTTTCGCACCAGCCCGTACCGAAGGATACACGAGTTTCAAGCGTTTGGGCTCCAGGTTCACCCTCCTGAGATTTGAAAAAAGATCCGCCAGCCTTTCGGCCGGATAGACCATTGCAAATCTGCCCTTGGGTTTCAGCAGGAATGAAGCGGCCCGGGTGATCCCTCCAAGACCTGTCAAAATTTCGTGTCTGGCTATGGCGCGTTCCGGGTGGGGATTTATCCTGCCGCTCCGGTGTTTCCGGTAAGGGGGGTTACAAACGACGGCATCGACACAGGCGCCCTTGAACGGAACGCGTGTGATATCCCCCCTGACCACAGCCATGCGCGCGGAGCATCGATTCATTTTCACGTTTCGGGCCGCCTGGTTTGAAAGCTCCTCCTGGATTTCGAGGCCCCAAACCTTCTTCACAGGACGCGAAACCATCAATATCAACCCGATGACGCCGCACCCGGTACCCAGGTCGACAACCAGGTCCCCTTCTTTCATCGTCGCAAAATCGGCCAGCAGCAATGCATCGATACTGAAGCGGTACCCGGTTTCCGATTGAATCAGGCTAAGACGACCGTCCAGAAAGCGGTCGACGCTCTCACCAGGCTCGACAGAAGCACGGGGCATCTTATTTTGATTCATAATC
>Ga0068714_10005121_pt1 | contig 14100 bp, 12 predicted proteins | sample MTBNYHSulfiMetaG_FD_62988 | JGI IMG/M metagenome (GOLD analysis project Ga0068714, IMG submission 62988) | Enrichment culture microbial communities from rom New York Harbor, USA that are MTBE-degrading - MTBE-NYH (New York Harbor Sulfidogenic)... | ecosystem: Environmental > Aquatic > Marine >... | reverse complement strand
GAATACAGGAGTCTGGTATCACAATCGATGAAAGATACTTCCCATGAACCTAACATTCAGCTCCTTCAGAGCTGAGAAGTTTTTGGCTTCGTCTTACCCCCAGATTGACTGGGGGTTATTTACATTAAGCTCTTTCAGAGCAGAGTGTTGACTCATAAACCTGCCCCAATATATAGTGAGACACCTAAAATGTGCAAATTCTGTCAGCTACAATACTGTGATACAATGCTTTAATATATCATTACCAGGAGAGTGACGAAAACAGGAAGAATGTGTGTGAGCGTTATTTTTTGCGAGTAAACGAAGCAAAAACTTTACGCGAACCATCCCGACTTGTTGGGATGCAGATGGGAAAAGTTATAAAGTTATGAAGTTACGGGAGAATGGGATAACAATTTCACTTTACTGGTTTCCGAGTTTCAAAGTTACAGGGTTTCAAGGTCAAAGGGGTAGCGGAATCATACAGTGAAATCACACGACGTTACGCCGTTACGTCATCACACCGTCACGAAAATTAAAGGTTTCAAGGATGTCAAAGTCTCAGTGTTCAGCGTTTAGGTTGCCGGAGTGAAAGAGTAATAAGTTATCTCCTACGGGAGATATTTTCAGCTGACTTTTAAAGGGTATCTTTTCTCAACTAATATTTTTACCTGATTAATTATGCTGTCTGCATCAAAGCCGCATTGCTTGTAAAGTTCTTGTTGTGTTCCATGCTCGATGAACCTGTCCGGAATACCCAGTCTCTTTACTTTACATGAATAATCATTCTCATCAATAAACTCAAGAATTGCACTCCCAAATCCTCCCTGAAGTACTCCATCTTCCACGGTAATAATATTCCGGAAATGGCTGCATATTTTATGGAGGAGGACTTCATCCAGAGGTTTTACAAAGCGCATATCACAATGGGTGATGCTGATCTTCAATGATTTCATTTTGTGGATGGCCTCCTGAACAAGATTACCGGCAGTACCAATGGAAAGAATAGCCATATCGGTTCCTTCTGACAGGATACGGCCTTTCCCGACAGGAATCTCCTGAAAAGGTTTTTTCCAGACAGTATGTACTCCTCTCCCTTTGGGATATCTGATGCTGAATGGCCCGTTTTCCTTCAACTGGGCAGTATACATGATATTCCTGAGTTCGATTTCATCCATAGGGGCTGCCACTATCATGTTTGGTATTGATCGCATAAATACGAGATCAAAATTTCCATGATGAGTAACCCCGTCATCACCAACCAGGCCACCTCTGTCAAGACAGAAAACTACGTTCAGATTCTGTATTGCCACATCATGAATTACCTGGTCGTAAGCTCTCTGCATGAATGTTGAGTAAATATTACAAAAGGGCAGCATTCCCTGAATTGCCAGACCTGCAGAAAAAGTCACCGCATGTTGTTCAGCAATTCCGACATCGAAAGTTCTTTCAGGTAATGCGTTCATCATTATCCTGAGAGAGCATCCACTTGTCATTGCAGGAGTTATACCTACAATTTTCTCATTGGTTTGTGCCAGCTCAAGGAGGGTTTCACCGAAAACATCCTGGTATCTGGGAGGGATTGAAGATTCGGATTTAGATTCCAATATTTCTCCGGTGAGCTTGTTAAATACTCCGGGAGAATGAAAAGCTGTCTGATTTAGTTCCGCCTGTTTAAATCCTTTTCCTTTGGTAGTTATACAGTGAAGAAGTTTTGGACCGGGAATTTGTTTAAGATCCTGAAGTACATGGATAAGATGAATAAGATCGTGTCCGTCAACCGGTCCGAAATATCTGAAATCAAGGGATTCAAATAAATTACTTTGTTTGAGAATAACAGATTTTACAGCATTTTCAATTTTCTGGACATATTTTTGTGCATTGGGTCCGATTTTACTAAGATAACCGAGAGCATTCCAGATATCAGCCTTGAAACGGTTATACGATTCTGAAGCAGTAATATCAACAAGATATTTGTTTATAGCTCCTGCATTAGGATCAATAGCAATATTATTATCATTCAGTATAACCAGAAGATTTGCCTTGCTTGAGCCGGCATTGTTCAATCCCTCATAAGCTAATCCTCCGGTTAATGAACCATCACCAATCACCGAAACTACGTGTCGGTTTTTTTCTTTTTTAAATTTTGAAGCTATGGCTATTCCCAATGCAGCTGAGATGGATGTTGAAGCATGTCCGACACCAAAAGCATCATATTCACTTTCAGCAGGGGTTGGGAAACCACTTATTCCATGTAATTTTCTGTTGGTATAAAAAATATCTCTTCTGCCTGTTAATATTTTATGTCCGTAAGCCTGATGACCAACATCCCAGATTATTTTATCACAGGGGGTATTAAAAACATAATGAAGGGCAATGGTCAATTCCACAACTCCTAAGCTTGCCCCCAGGTGACCCGGATTTGAGGAGACGATGTCGATAATGAACTCACGAAGTTCATGACTAAGGGATATGAGCTCATCAGATTTAAGTTTTTTAAGATCATCCGGTGAGTTTATTTTAGAAAGCAGCGGGTAGTTAGTGTCGTTCTCCATCACTTAATATGTTCACCTTTATTAGGCAAAGATAAGAAATAATCGTTTCAAAGAATGATGTTAATATCTTCCTTTGAAAAACGAATATCTTTCTGAAAGACAAAGTAATAATTTAGTAATTTTCATGTTTTAAGATTAAAGCTTTTTCAAATGAAGAATTTTATCATTTTGCTGGTCATGACAGGAGTAATTATTTCCGGTTGTGTTCCGCCTCAGAGGTTCAAGGAGATCAGCGCCAAGAGTAACAAGCTCGAAAGCGAGCGTGATCAGCTTATGGCTGAGAATGAACAACTGACAGTGCAAAATACTGAGATGAAAGCAAAAATAGAAAAAACCGAAGCTGATCAGATAAGATTCAAGCAGGACAGTATCAAATATGAGCAGGAAAGAAAAAAGATTCAAAATGATTATTCGCAGCTTTTAAAGAAATACTATGATCTTGAATCCACGCATGAGTCTGTTCTCAAGGGTAGTGAGAGGGAAACCCGGAGGATATTAAATGAATTACAGAATACCCAGGCTAACCTGGATATGAAAGAGCGAAGACTTAATGATCTTGAATCAACTTTAGGAAATGAACGTCAGGATCTTATTAAACTCAGGGCGGAACTTGAAGCAAGAAATGCCAGGCTGGCTGAGATGGAACAAATACTGAACCAAAAAGATTCTGCTGTAAATGCTTTAAAAGAATCAGTATCCAGGGCGTTGATGGGTTTCGAAGGTCAGGGATTATCAGTACAATTAAAGAATGGTAAGGTCTATATTTCGCTCGAGGAAAAACTCCTTTTCAGCACTGGAAGTACTGTCGTTGATCCCCGAGGAGTCCAGGCGCTTAAAAATCTTGCCAGAGTACTGGAAGAAAACAAGGACGTGAATATCATGATTGAAGGTCATACGGATGATGTTCCTTTTGTTAAGGGCGCCAGTATAAAGGACAACTGGGATCTGAGTGTAATGAGGGCAACTGCAGTAGTTAGAATTCTTATGGATGGAAGCCGGATTGATCCTGTAAGATTAACGGCATCAGGAAGAGGTGAGTTCCTTCCGGTTGATCCGAGGAAAATACCTGAAGCCAGGACTAAAAACAGGAGGACGGAAATCATCCTCACCCCAAAGCTGGACGAATTATTTAAAATACTGGAAACGAATTAGATTTAATCCGGATATTTGATAATGAGGATTTATAAAAAACAGATATATTGATCAGGGAAGGTAATTAAAGATCAGACAGTCATAATTTCTTTATCTTTCCCTTCAATTATTTTATCGATTTTAAGAGACAGCTCATCAGTTACTTTTTGTATCTCAACCTCTGCCACTTTCACCTCATCCTCAGGCAAGCCATCTTTCTGCATCTTCTTCAGTTCTTCATTTCCTTCCCTGCGGGCATTGCGCACAGATACTTTGGCTGTTTCCCCTTCCTGTTTCACCTGTTTGACGAGTTCTTTCCTCCTTTGTTCAGTCAAAGCCGGAATATTAATCCTGATAATTTCTCCATTATTCACGGGAGTAATCCCAAGATTGGAAGCCATAATGGCTTTTTCAATGGGGCCGAGCATATTTTTTTCCCATGGTTGTATCGTAATAGTCTTAGGATCGGGTGTGCCTATATTGGAGACCTGATTAAGCGGGGAAGGATTGCCATAATATTCAACATAAATACCATCAAGAAGATGAGGATTCGCTTTTCCTGCACGGATACGGCTAAGTTCTGTCTCCAGATGCATCAGGGCTTTTTCCATTTTTTCCCTGGCTATTGATACTACATTAAAAGCATCCTGGTTCATAATAATATTTCTTTATATTCTGACTTTAAAAAAAGAAAATTAAAATTATTTAATTTTTAACTAATGTACCAACTTTTTCTCCTGAAATAAGCTTTTTAAGTGTTCCTTTACGGTTCATGTTGAAAACAATAACTGGAAGATTATTTTCACGACACATTGCAAATGCGGTGATGTCCATGATGTGCAACTGCTTTTCGATAGCTTCAGCAAAACTGATTTCATCATATTTCACTGCGGATGGGTCTTTTTCAGGATCAGCCGTAAACACTCCATCGACACGTGTACCTTTAAGCATAACTTCTGCTTCCAGCTCAACTGCTCTAAGTGCTGATGCTGTATCCGTGGTAAAAAAAGGATTTCCAGTTCCGGCCGTTAAAATGACCACATGTTTGGTTTGCAATGCTTCCATGACTTTTGGTTTGCAGTAATATTCTGCAAATGGTTCCATTTTAATTGCAGAGAAAAGGTTACAGGGAATGCCTGTTGCTTCAATGGCTGATTGCAGGGCAAGCCCATTAATAACTGTTGCCAGCATACCCATGTAATCTGCTTTAACACGATCGAAACCCTTACTAACACCTGATACTCCTCTGAAGATATTCCCTCCTCCAATAACAATTCCGATTTCTATACCCATTTCTGCAACTTCATGGATTTCTTTTGCATAATCTTTTAATCTGACGGGATCAATACCTGAACTCTTGGTCCCGATAAGAGCTTCACCACTGATTTTCAAGAGTATTCTTTTATATTTTAACATTTTTTCGAGATAATATGGTTTTTAAAATTAGTCATTTTTCAGAGGAATACATGCAAAGAGTTCATAAAGAAACCAATATCCAGTATTTAAACATGATCCGATATAATTTTTATTGTACTTAAAAAACTCCTTTAAGAGTATTAATTTATTCGTGAAACTCAAATTTCAAAAACGTAGTGCATTGAAATTTGTAAGTTTAACGAATCCCGATAGCGAAGCGTATCGGGATAAATGAGTTTAATACTCCGCTGCTTGCAGCGAGTGGAAATAAAATCAAAATTAATACCTCACTGCTCTACAGTAAGGAGTTTCATTGATAATATTTATCGCTGTTTTGGTATTTTATTCTGGATCAGGGATAAGATAATAGTAAAATGATTGATTAAACTTAAGGAAAGTATAAAATTTAAAAAATAATAAAGGCTGCTTTCGGGGAGCAGCCTTTATTTCGTAAGAAGAGGAATTTATTGTCGCAATGTAAAGCGAATAAATCCTGTTACTTTGAGATCAGGATCGGCTTCTTTAAGATATTGTTTCACCGTTTTTTTATTGTCTTTTGTGAAGTCCTGGTTTAAAAGTGTAAATTCTTTAAAGAATTTATTCAATTTTCCTTCGGCAATTTTATCGAGAAGGTTTTCTGGTTTGCCATCCAGTCTTGCCTGGTCACGTCCGATTTCCTTTTCTTTCTCAATTATTTCAGGTGGAACATCTGCGATATCAACGGCAACAGGAGCCATTGCAGCTATCTGCATTGCAATGTCCTTCCCAACCTGTAAGTCCACCTTTTTATTGAAACCGACAAGGGTTGACAGCTTATTGCCAGGATGGATATAAGAAACCACATCTTCGGCATAAATTTTATCATAAAAGCTGAGATCAATTTTTTCACCGATGATACCGATTTGTTCAACTATTTTCTCAGCAACAGTTTTTCCATCAAGTGGCAGGGACTTCAGTGAATCAAGATTATCCGGAGATTCACTGAGAGAAACTTTTAAAATGGATTGTGCAAATTTTATGAAATTTTCATTTTTTGCGACAAAATCTGTCTCGCAGTTAAGAACAATTATTGCACCCTTATTATTATCAATACCTGCAATAACTACACCTTCAGTGGCTTCCCTGTCAGCGCGCTTACTTGCAATTAACTGGCCTTTCTTACGTATTATATCGATAGCTGCTTCAAAATCACCATTGGATTCCTGCAGTGCTTTTTTACAGTCCATCATACCTGCACCGGTTGCTTTTCTTAATTTACTTACTTCTGAAGCTTGAATTTCAACCATACGTTATTCTTTTTATTAAATTAATTAATGATTATTCTTCTATTCTCTTCCTGGGTACTTTTTTTACTTTAGGTTTTTTTGTGTCTTCCTTTATTTTTACTTCTGAACTTTCAATATCTTCATCCTCTACACTTTCCAGTAGTTTCTTAGTGACTTTCTCCTTATCATCGATATCGTGTTCTTCTTCCTCTTCCTCTTCGAGCTGCAATTTCTTTAATGCTGCATCTTCTTTATCTTCTTTAACTTTTTTATCTTTTGCATCTTTGGCAGCAATTTCTTTTTCTTTCTCCATCTTCCTTTCTGCCAGACCTTCCATTATGGATTCGCAGACGTAGCTGACAATAAGGTCGATAGATTTGGATGCATCATCATTGGCAGGGATCGGGAAATCAATAGTATTTGGATTTGAATTTGTATCAACAATAGCAAATACGGGTATGTTAAGCCTGGTTGCTTCTCTCACACAGATATATTCTTTAGCTACATCAACAACAAATAATGCAGCAGGAAGACGGGTCAGATCGACAATGCTTCCAAGGTTTTTTTCAAGTTTGGCTCTTTGTCTCGCAACCTGAAGTCTTTCACGTTTGGAGAGGGTATCGAATGTGCCATCTGTACTCATTTTATCGATTGAAGCCATTTTTTTAACAGCTTTCCGGATAGTTGGAAAGTTAGTAAGCATACCTCCGGGCCATCTTTCAGTAACATATGGCATATTAACTGATCTGACTCTTTCAGCAACAATATCTTTTGCCTGTTTTTTTGTGGCAACAAAAAGGATTTTCCTGCCGGATTTAGCAATCTGTTTCATAGCAATAGCAGCTTCATCAAGCTTAACCATTGTTTTATGTAGGTCAATAATATGAATTCCGTTTTTCTCCATGAATATATATGGAGCCATGTTGGGATTCCATTTCCTTTTAAGATGACCAAAGTGGACACCTGCATTCAATAATTCTTCAAAACTTGTTTTTGGCATATGATTTAAGATTTGTTTACATTCTGTTTTTCAATCGGAAGGTAGTTCCTTTTGAAAGGCGCTAATACCAATCCGGGAAGTCCTCCTGATTTAGATACTAAACAATATTCCATCCAGATACTAACGTTTGCTGAACTGGAATTTCTTTCTGGCTTTTGGTTGTCCTGATTTTTTACGTTCAACCTGCCTGGGATCCCTTGTCATAAAACCTTCTGCTTTCAGCAATGTTTTGTTTTCAGGATTTATTTCGACAAGAGCTCTTGAAATTCCGAGACGCACGGCTTCTGCCTGGCCTTTGTTTCCCCCTCCTGAGAGGGAAACTTTAATATCGTATTTTTCTCTTTCGTTAAGCAAATTCAGTGGTTGTTGTACTATATAATGTAAATGTTCACCCGAAAAATATTCCTTGAAATCCCTTTCATTAATGGTGATCTGACCTTTACCTTCAGTCAGATAAATCCTGGCTATTGCTGCCTTCCTTCTACCTATAGTACAGATGGTATCCATGATTATTCATTTATAGAATTAAGATCAACTTTTTTTGGTTGTTGTGCTTCATGGGGATGTTTGTTACCGGCATAAACAAATAGATTACGATATAATGCACTTCCCAGTCTGTTTTTTGGCAACATTCCTTTGACTGCATTTTCCACCACAGAAGTGGGTTTCTTTTTCAGCATTTGCAGGGGAGTGATCTTTCGCTGTCCACCCGGATATCCGGTATGACTGAATAACTCTCTATCGGTCATTTTTTTTCCTGTAAGCCTGATATTTTCAGCATTAACAACGATTACATTATCTCCACAATCAATATGGGGTGTGAAATTTGTTTTGTGTTTACCCCTGAGCAGGAATGCTACTTTTGATGCAAGTCTTCCAAGAACCTGGTCGTTAGCATCAATGATCAGCCATTCTTTTTGAACGGTTGACTTCTTTGCCGATATGGTTTTAAAACTAATTGTATCCACTTTAATTTTTTTATTCGCTTTTTACCCACATACCATCCTCAAAAATGTGGATTGCAAAAATACAATTATTTTTAATAAATCAATAGCTTGCGATTTAATAAATTTCTAAATTTTATGAAATTTATTATAGTACATGACAAAAATTAATGTTATTGGTTGTTTATGGTTCATTACTTCTAAATTGAAGGAAAAGATTTAATCATCAGATAAAATAACAATGGTTTGGAACGCGGATTTTCGCTGATTTTCAACCGCGGATTTAAGCGGATGGATCCGTGATAATCCGCGTTATTAATCCGTGTTTATCCGCGTGCCATTTTTTAGAATGCGGATTTAAACCTATGGATGAATTCTGCAGTAAATAAATATTTCAGGAATTTTCCTCCAATTAGTTAAATTTTTTTGTCATATACTAAGAAAATTTATATTAAACCATGGACTCCAACCAGAAGTAAGATTTAAATTTATTAATTCCTTGTATACGGTTCAGTTTATTATCGGGACAACTTATGGATACCTGGTTTCTTTTGAAATTTCGGGATTGTATTCACAGCTGATGAATGAATAAAACTTAAGGTATCTTTGAAACGAATAAAATTTAAGGATGAAGAATATAATACAAAGACTATCATTTACACATAATGATCTTTATTATTACTGCCTCGTTTTTCTGGCTGTGAGTCTCCCTCTCTCAATTTTCACAACCACCCTGGCAGAAATATTTTTATTTGCGAATTGGATACTTGAAGGTGATCTCAGGAAAAAGTTCAATATCCTTAAAGTCAGAAAAGCTGTAATCCTTGTCATTTCGATTTATCTGATACATTTACTTGGAATGATTTATACGACGGATCTGGAATACGGATTGCATGATCTTAGGATCAAACTTCCAATATTGGTTTTACCATTGATCATTGCTACCTCATCTCCCATCAAGGAAAAAGGAGTACGGAATATAATGCTTTTATTTTCATTGGCAGTTTTAGCAAGCACCATGATATCCGGGGCTATCTTTTTCGAACTGACTGATAAGCAAATACTGGATTACAGGGAGATTTCAATTTTTATTTCTCATATCAGATTATCCCTCATGGTTAATCTCTCAATTTTCAGCTTGTTATATTTTGTTTTTCATAAGAGCCACGAGATCGCTCCTGACTGGAAGTTTAGTATCCTTTTAATTATTGTTATTCTCTGGTTTATTGTATTCCTGTTTATCCTAAGGTCTATTACAGGTTTAACTATACTTGTTATTACTGGTTTTATTCTTGGCTGGAAATACTCCGGTAAAATTACAGACACAACTCCACGGTTTATTACCAGGGTTTTTCTGATTACTGTACCCTTGATCATAGCAACCTATTTAAGTCATACCGTAGACAAGTATTTTCAAAGGGATGAAATTGATCAGAACACAATTGAAAGATATACTTTGAATGGAAATCCCTATAATCATGATTTCAATAATAAAGCTGCAGAGAATGGTCATTATGTTTACCTGTACATATGCGAGAAAGAGTTGAGAGAAGAATGGAACAAGATCAGTAAATATTCTTTTGACGGGGAGGATAAGAAAGGACAGGTTTTAAAATATACACTGATCAGGTATATGACTTCCCTGGATCTCCGAAAAGATGCTGAAGGAATTAGTAAGCTGACCCAAAAAGATATTGAAGCCATTGAAAACGGTATGACAAATCACATTTTTCTCAACAGATTCAGTATATATCCAAGGATTTATGAGATTATCTGGGAACTGGATTCATATTTTCTCGGGGATAATCCCAGTGGCCACTCGGTTGCACAAAGAATTTTTTATCTTAAGGCTGCAGGTGAAATGGTATCTGAGCATCCCATATTAGGAGTTGGCACAGGTGATCTGAAGAGTGAGTATGATTCATTCTATAAGGATTCCGGAAGTATTATCAGTGACAAGTGGAGATACAGAGCCCATAACCAGTATGTCACTTTTATAATAACTTTTGGATTTGTTGGATTTATCCTTATCATCTCAGCTTTTATTCTCCCGGTCTTCCTTGAGAAAAAGTGGGGAGATTACCTTTTTATTTGTTTTGTCCTGATAGGATTTATTTCCATGTTGAATGAAGATACACTTGAGACGCAGACTGGTGTATCGTTTTTTATGTTTTTCTATTCATTGTTGTTATTTGGGAGGGGGGAAATCCCGTAAATTTTATAAGAAGTTCGTACAATTTCATTTTTTCATAGCATTATCCATTTAAAATCATTTTGAAATATCTCTTATTTTTTATTACAAGAAATTTTAATTTGTATATTGCCATAACTCAAGTGGACAGACAAAAACAATTGTAAATAAGGATAAATGAAAAGTAATTATATGAAGGTAGCTATCAGGATAGCTCTTAAAAATATTGAATTGGGTGGAGGTCCGTTTGGTGCAGTTATTGTCAGAGATGGAAGAATAATCTCAAAATCGGGGAATCAGGTCACGCTTAATAATGATCCTACTGCTCATGCTGAAGTCATGGCGATAAGAAAAGCTGCCAAAAAACTTAAAACGTGGGATTTATCTGATTGTGAAATATACTGCACGTGTGAACCATGTCCAATGTGTCTTGCAGCTATCTATTGGGCACATATACCTATTATATATTATGGGGCACGGAAGGAAGATGCGAAAGAAACAGGTTTTGATGATTTAACTATATACAATGAAATGAAACTTCCTTACCATATGCGAAAGATTGATATGAAAAATATTGACAGGGAGGAAGCTCTTGTATGTTTTGAGCAATGGAGAAATCTGGCAGAAAAAAAAATTTATTAAAAGATAATGATAAACAGGCTTCAGCTGGATTTTTATACAAGAGATGTGCTTGAGCTTGCCCCGGATCTGCTGGGGAAAAAGTTGGTCAGGATAATTAATGGGGAGAAGAACGATTATTATATTACTGAGGTTGAAGCATACAGGGGAACTGAAGACCTTGCATGCCATGCCAGTAAGGGGAGGACAAAACGCACAGAAGCCATGTTCATGGAGGGAGGGCATATTTATATGTACCTGATCTATGGTATGTACTGGATGTTCAATATAGTGGCCGGTAAATCAGGAATACCACAGGCAGTACTTATAAGGTCTCTCATGGGCATAGAAGGCCCCGGCAAATTAAGCAGGGAGCTCGAGTTAGATAAGAGTTTTTACGGGGAGTCTTTATTGACTTCCGAAAGAATATGGCTGGAAAAAGGAAAAAAAATCATTTATTTCAATTCCGGCCAAAGAGTAGCAGTTGATTATGCAGGGGATTACTGGAAAAATATCAAATGGAGATTTTATATTTCTGATGATCAGATTCAGGCAGGATAAATTTTAAATATGTAAAAAACATATATTTATTCGTTCATTCAGCTAAAGATTTTGGAAGAGATTTGTTATTCTTCAGGTTGGTAATACTTATGATATTATTTACCTGCATGTGGATCCCAAATGTATAATCGATTTTTTTAAAGCCGGTATGGTAATAACTTTCAAATCTCAGAAAAAGAAATGAAGCGTCATAAATCTTAACCTTATAGCCAGTCTTAAAACTTAACAGATTGCTGATACCTCCCAGGATATACCCATTATTTTCATTTTTTCCATAAGAAGTGTACAGGGGCAGTCCGTCAAAGGACATGAAGTTATGACCCCGGAAATATCCTGCATTCATTTCAAAGTTTTTCATCTCAATACCTGCAGTAAATTGCTGAGCCAATCCCTTCCCTGAAACATAATCCCCGGAGGAATGATGTATCAGGATCTCGAAATAGGGTGATATACCATGATTGAATGACTGGGGAGGCAGGGTGACTTCAATGCCCCCGGAGAGATTATAAAAATTCTCAACGGGTAAATGAGTAACATTTATCTGACCTCCTGCATGATGAGCCAGTATTATAAAGGGAATTTCCAGATAGAATCTTTCATTTTTATCATAAATGATCCGGTTGTTTATTCCAATCGAAAATTCTTCCCTGAATGGATCACCTGGTTTAATATATTTTTGCCAGTCGAGCCATGCTTCTGTTCTTAAAAATGATTTATTAATATTCAGCAGGAATCCGTTTCTTATGAGATCTGAAAAATGATTTTCAAAGGCGAGAAGTGTTTCAGGAAGATTGTGGTTCTGTCCTCCTTCATAACTGCCTGCAAGGAAGCAAATTTCCTTGTTTGGCCTGTATTTTATACTAAAAACAGGTTCTGCATCCGTAAAATCATTATTACCATAATATTCACGTAAATGAATCCCTGCTGACAAGATAAGTTTCGGAGAAATATTATAGATCAGTGAAGGTTGCAGGAATCCGCCGATAAGGGTATATCCTTCCTGATATGGATTGAAAAATTCATTGTTATTTATAAAAGCGGATGCTAGAAGATGCAGATTGAGGTTTTTATCACTTATCAACGAATCATAAGAAGTTGAGTAATCCTTCTGAAATAATTGGGGAAATGCAGATAATGGGATTAAAATCAAAAGAAGGATACAGCTGGAGAAGATTTTCATTGTCTGAGGCCGAATTTATCATGCTAAGGTAAACGGTTTTCTTTTGAAAATGTTTTATTTATTCAAAAATCTTGATATTTCACTATTCAGGTAAATTGTTTATTTTAAGTAATAATATTGTATTAGATCATTGAGTAATTCAAAGCAGAACTTATAGATTCTAATTAATAATTTTGTCAGGTTTTTCAGAATGCTTACTTTTAAATCCACAAAATTTGCTTTAAATGAAAACCTACCAACGATTTAATCTCATAACCGGTTGGGTTATTTTTGTTATTTCTTCAAGTGTTTATATTTTAACCGTTGAACCAACAGCCAGTTTCTGGGATTGTGGTGAATTTATTGCAACAGCTTTCAAACAGGAGGTAGGGCATCCTCCGGGCGCACCATTTTATATGGTCCTTGGAAGGTTATTCACGCTTTTTGCAGGGGGGGATGTTCAATATGTTGCCCTGGCTGCAAATATCTTGTCAGCACTTGCTTCTTCTTTTACTATCTTGTTTCTTTTCTGGACAATAACACATCTGGCTAGAAAAATTGTCATAAGGGATGAAGACTATACACCATCAAAGATCTTCAGTATCATGGGAGCAGGTATTGTTGGCTCACTTGCCTACACATTCTCAGATACATTCTGGTTTTCGGCAGTTGAAGCAGAAGTCTACAGCATATCATCACTTTTTACTGCTGTCGTTTTCTGGGCTATTCTGAAGTGGGAGAATGTTGCTGACGAGCCTCAGGGAAACCGCTGGTTAGTTCTGATTGCGTATCTTATAGGATTATCTATCGGAGTTCATCTTTTAAATCTGCTTGCCATACCTGCAATTGTATTTGTATACTATTTTAGAAAATACGAACCGACAAAATGGGGGATCATTGCATCACTGGGTATTTCAGTATTAATTCTTGCTATACTTATGTATGTTTTAATACCGGGAATAGTTGCAATTGGAGCTCAGTTTGATTATTTGTTTGTTAACAGCTTCGGACTACCTTTCCATACAGGCTTATTATTTTATGTAGGTCTTATCATTGCAGGATTAATATTATTGATCAACCTGAGTCATAAGAAAAAACAGGTAATCTGGAACACCATACTTGTATGTTTTACAGTTATTGCCATTGGCTATTCTTCCTATGCTGTTATACTCATACGATCAAATGCCAATACTCCTCTTGATGAGAGTGATCCGCAATCTCCTTTTTCCTTGTTAAAATACCTGAACAGGGAGCAATATGGACAGAATCCATTATTTTTTG
>Ga0068714_10005118_pt1 | contig 14108 bp, 14 predicted proteins | sample MTBNYHSulfiMetaG_FD_62988 | JGI IMG/M metagenome (GOLD analysis project Ga0068714, IMG submission 62988) | Enrichment culture microbial communities from rom New York Harbor, USA that are MTBE-degrading - MTBE-NYH (New York Harbor Sulfidogenic)... | ecosystem: Environmental > Aquatic > Marine >... | reverse complement strand
ACCTGCACACCAAAGACGGCTGGGTATGGATGCCCGAAGGGCGCTTCCCGGAGTTGATCGGGCATTGGATGAAGAAGCTCGACCTGGCCGGCCCGGGCGACCCCACTCATATCCCGCGCGGCCCAGCCAGCCTTAATTTTCGCTTTTTGTTCCTGCCGGGGCTGTAAACCGCGCTTGCAGGCCGCGCCAGAGGGCGCAGTTTATAAATCACATCCCACCAGCGATTCCCCGGCAAGACGCCCCGCGCCACTCCAGCCGGACACCCGCGACGGCTTAAACCGGGACACCCGGCGCAGTGCATTGTGAACCAACGCTGGCCAATCTGTGAGACGCAGGTGAACGATTGATACAATCCAAAAACCCTCTTATTCTTTTTCATTCACAAGCCCAATGTCAGTTCCGGTAACAAGGAGCTGCAAAAAAAGGATAGAACGGATTTCAAAGTAAATTATGGACTCACAGAAAGCAGCATTGTTTGGTGTTTGGCTGAATTTGCAGTATATTCATTTCGCTGAGTAAGTTAATGGAGGCGGTATGATGGAAAAGAAAACCTCTCGGGTGGAGCGTGCGGCCCACTCGTTAAAGTGCCCGATATGTGGCGGAGAGAATTTTTGGCATCGCGAAGCACAACTTAACAGGCTGTTGAAAAAGTCCGATTTTAGCGAAACTGGAAACTCAAAATTGACCGATTGAAAACGAGACAAAAATCATCCAAAGCGTGTTTGAGTAATCTTTTGATGTTTTGCCCCGCTGCGATCATCGCTCCTTCAATATTTACTTTGTGCAACCCTCTCAAACGAAACCGTCTCAAGCGGTGAAAGTCTTTTGCTTCAGCAAATAACGGTTCCACCCACACGCTTCGTTTACGAGATGCTTTTTTGTACGCCTCAGTCTGATGATAAGATCTCACCTTGTCAATGTATTCCTGGTGAAAAGAACGAAAAATGTACTGACCACTTTTGCTACCAGTACATTGAGCTTTGACCGGACAAGCATCACACACTGGCGCATCTGCTCGATAAACAAACTTCTCCTCGGTTTTTCGCCGTGAATATAAAGGTAAAATACGATCTTGGGGACAAGTGTATTGATCATTCTCAGCATCGTATTGGAACATATTGGGCGAGTAATACTCATTTCGTTTGGCTAGATTTGGGATGGGAAGATAAGCGTTGATTCCACGATTTTCCAACCCAACAATATTGGGCACTGTACCATACTTGGCGTCACCGACAGCAATCTTTGGCTCCAACTCCCATCGAGAACAGGCCCAATCCAGCATATCCAGCAAAGGGGTGTTATCCATAATCGAAGCAGGAGCAATTATCGCCGAGAGAATAATTCGAGATTTTCCCCCATCTACGATGTAATGATCTCGATAGCCCAACACTGCACTGCCACCACCTTGGGCTCGCATAGGCGCTACATCCGGGTCGGTCAAACTGATCTTCTTGTCGGTAATCCTTTTGTAGGAGGGTGTTCTGGTTCCTGTCAAACGTTTGCCATTGTACTTCTCAACCAGATCTTGAAGTGAATCAGGGGATGTGGCTTTTTCATTATTTTCCCAAAGCTTTTCGAGATGTTGTTCGGCTTTGGATCCCGTTCTATCTATCATGCTGCCGATCGATGCGTTTGCATCTACTTTGGTGCTGTCAAAATACAGCTCTTCCCCCCAAACTAATCCAGCATCTACACATAGCTCAATAATTTTTTCAAAGAACTGCTGGAAGATTTCCATGCCATATCGTTCTCTGATCTTGCTCAAGCTGCTGTGGTCAGGCACCGCTTCATCAAGGTCATATCCTGTGAACCAACGGTGTGCCAGGTTCAAATTGACTGTTTCCATTAGTAATCGTTCAGATCGAATTCCTTCGAAGAATGCAATCAATTGAAGCTTGAAGAATACGACTGGATCAATGGATGGACGTCCGAAAGATGAGTAAAGGTGACATACTAGATCACGGACAAAATGAAGATCAATGCATTTTTCAACCTGCCGGTAGAAGTTGTCTTCAGGCACCAAGTTTTCCAATGAAAAGGAAGTGAAGGTCTTGAGATTCTTGAGCTTGTATCCCATCATGATCCACCTCGCAGAATGTCAGGAGATGGCTAGAGATTCAACCGCTGGGCAATAGCTTGAAGTTCATCATCAGTGATTCCCAGGTAACGCTTGGTATAGGCAATACTGTTGTGATTGAGTTTGTACATAATTAGGGCCAGGTCAACGCCTTGCATTCGGGCATGATAGCCCCAAGTTTTTCGAAGACTATGTGTGCCGTAGTTGCCCCGCAAACCAACTTCATCACAAATTGCAGTGATGAACTTCCATGCTTGCCCTCGCTTGATTGCTTGCATCGTTCTGGGATTGAAAAACAAGTAGTTTTCAGATTCTTTGATTCGAAAGGGATATGCTTCAATGTATTCAGTCAAAGCATCTTTCATGCTTTGACTGATTGCAATTTCGTGTCGTTTGCTGCGTTTTTGCTCTTTGATCCAAAACCTGCTATTGATTCTTCCTTCAGCATTAACAAACTGATTGAGTTGTAATTGCAGCAAATCATAGATCCGTAAAGCCGTATTGATCCCTATGACAAAAAGCAACAAATCACGATAGCGATGCTGGCCTCGCAACAGGTTCTTTATTTGTGCAATTTTCTTGCGATCGCGGATTGGTTCAACGAATTTCATAGACTTCAAAATTGGTAAACACATCATTGTCCTAACGAAATATGTCCACCACGAATAGATTAGCATTCTGAGAGAACAAAAACAAGGGCTGATTTCACAGCCTTTTTCCAGTATAAGTAAACACAATGGTTATTTTGTTTACTCTTAAAAAACAATAAGTTTTCTAATATAGTTCTGATAAACATCCTCTTGACATTTTGTAAAATATACATATAATCCAATTAGACTAATCTATATAAACTATTAGGAGATCAAAAATGGAGCGCAAACTTCTTTTGCTTGGCTTGTTGAACAGCTCAGATATGTATGGTTACCAAATCAACGAAATGATCGATCAACATCTGGGAACCAGTGTACAACTCACCAGGCCCACAGCATATCGATATCTCAATCAGCTGGCTGAGGAAGGATACATTTCATCTACGGAAGAACAGGAAGGTAACCGCCCTGTCAGGTATGTCTATTCAATTACGCCCGAAGGGAAAGATGCGTTCAATACAATATTGCGCAAAAGCCTTGCCAAGTACGACCCCGCACCATCCCACAGCACAATTGCAATTGCGTTCTTAGATACCATGCCACCTGAAGAAACTCTCCCTCTCTTGGAAAAACGACAGCAAAAGATTCACGATTTGTTGGAAGGGTTTTCTGTTGACGCAGACCATAGCGGGAGTTTCAGTTATATGATCTCGCACCAAATTCGGCATCTGGTAGCCGAATTGGAATGGCTCAACGAAATTGTTGAGCACCAAAACGATCTAATCAAAACAAAATAATTAATAAAGGAAATAAAAGTGAAAAACAAACTCTTCAAAAAAGCTTTCGTCGCCCTTGGTATCTTCTTCCTGATACTGGTAGTCTTATTGGCTGTTGGACCTTTTTTTGTCAAGGTATCACCCCTGGAAGGTTTATCAAGCCCTGCACAAGTTACATCCGACGAGAGCAAATTCGTTACAATCCCTTTTAATGGCACGGATGGCATTGATATTCATTATCTGGAAGGTGGTTCAGCTACAAATGAACAACCCTATACTTTCGTTTTGCTGCATGGGTCTAACTTCAATGCCTACACCTGGAATGATGTCATCGATTTTTTCGGCGAGTATGGTCGCGTTGTTGCCTATGATCAAATTCCCTATGGATTGAGTGAAAAACTGGTTGAGGGTGATTGGACTGAAGATAATCCTTATTCGTCAACTGCCGCTGTTGAACAACTGTTTTCGTTTCTGGATGCGCTTGAGATTGACAACGCTGTATTGGTTGGTAATTCTTATGGTGCTAACTTGGCCGTGCAAGCTGTCCTGGCAAAGCCGGAACGGATTGATGGTCTGATCCTTGTCGATGCCGCAGTTTATGTTCAGGAACAGATGCCAGCCTGGCTGATGAACTCCCCACAAATGCAGCATGTTGGACCGCTGTTTGCCCGTCAGCTTGGACAGAGCGAGGCTTTCATAAACCAGACTTATTCTGACCCCGAAAAGATCAGTGAAGAACGTATGAGACTAACAACCATTCAAACACAGGTAACAGATTGGGATATTGCCTACTGGGAATACCTGAAAGTGTGGGGGGCAGATGCACCAGATTACGTTTCTATGCTTTCGGAAATTCAACAACCCACTCTGGTGATTTCTGGGGATAATGATCATGTTGTACCTCTTGCTGATAGTGAACGACTAAATGCCAAATTGCCAAATTCAGAACTCATTGTGCTGGCTAATTGTGGACATGTTCCTCAGGAAGAGTGTCCAGCATCGTTTGAAGACGCTATCGCCGCATGGTTGATCCCGTTAGACTAGGTGTTGCTATGAAAGAAGAAGCTATTAAAACCAAAGACTTAACAAAACAATTTGATACGGATGTGCTTGCAGTTGATAATATCGAACTTTCCGTTCTAAAAAACACGATTTACGCACTTCTTGGGCCAAATGGTGCGGGAAAGACCACCACAATATCTATGCTTACTACATTAATCGAGCCAACTTCAGGTTCCGCTCAAATCATCGGGCTAGATGTTGTTCAAAATGCCAGTCAGGTGCGTCAACAGATCGGTGTTACGTTTCAGGAAATCGTTTTAGATCCAGATCTAACAGGTCGAGAAACTTTGGACTTCCATGCGCGATTATTTGGGATTGGAAAACCTGAACGATTAGCGAGGATAGACGAATTACTAAAGCTGGTCGAGTTAGAAGAGGCTGCTGACCGAAGGACAAAAACCTATTCAGGTGGTATGAAACGGCGTCTTGAATTGGCAAGAGGATTAATTACCAAGCCCAGAGTGCTCTTTTTAGATGAACCAACTCAGGGGTTGGATCCTCAAAACCGTGAAAACATCTGGGAATATATTCGCACCCTAAAAGCAAATAAAGATACTACTTTGCTTTTGACAACCCACTATATGGATGAAGCCGAAGCGCTTGCAGATCAAGTTGGGATTATGGATCATGGAAAGATCATTATTGAAGGCTCTCCCCGTGAATTAATCGACCAGATGGGTGCTGATAATGTGCGCATTATGGGGAGTGGTGACAAGGACGCTTTTTGCAAAAATGTCAAAATACTTCCTTTCGTGGAAAGCTTCAATTCAGCCAATGGAACTATTCAAATTGGTGTGGATCATGGCAATCGTCGATTGGTTGAGATCGTTGAAACAGCCGTAAAAAATGAGTTCCACATAGATGACATTGCGGTATCAAAACCCAGCCTGGGGGATGTCTTTTTGAAATATACTGGACGCCAACTAAGAGACAAATAAGGAAACAAAAAATGAATGCAACCTTTCTATTGTGGCAAAAGCAAATGAAAAAAGCACTGGTGCATCCCGAAGAAATTGTAGGAATGCTGATTCAGCCGATTTTGTGGGTGATCCTGTTCGGTGTTGGGATGCGCAGCCTAATGGGAACCACAACGCCTGACAGCGGAAATGATTATATGACTTTCGTAGTGCCCGGTATTGTGGCGTTAACCGCGGTTAGTGCAGCCATTGCAGGCGGTTCAACCTGGCTCAATGAGCGCTTAATCGGGATTGTAAAAGAATATCTAGCTGCACCGATCCCACGGTTGAGCATTTTGATGGGCAATGCAACCAGTATTGTAACCAAGGTGCTCATTCAGTCCATCGTGATTCTGATTGTTGGTCTACTGATGGGTGCCAAGTTGAGTGATCATCCATTGGGTTTGATAGGTGGCTTATTGTTAATAGCTGGATACGGAATTGGTTTTTCAGGATTTGCTTTAGCTGTAGCTTCTTCTACCGATAGCTCAGAAGGGTATCACATGATGATATTCCTGCTGCAACTACCCTTGCTTTTTTTGAGCAATTCACTGTACCCGCTTCAAACATTGCCTGCCTGGATGAAGATAGGAGCCTACGCCAATCCAACCACCTATGTTGTCACTGGTTTGCGCCAAATCACTTTGGGAGCAGCCCCGACAATGGGGTCAATAGCAGATATTCCCTTGTGGCTATGTTTCGTAGTTTCCGGGGCTTTTGCAGTTTTTGGAATGTATATAGCGTTGAGAGCGTTTATAAAAGCGATCAAATAATCTCCAGAGTGCATTAAGATATTAGAAAAAGGGTAATACGTTTAGCTTGTTACCCTTTTTCAACAGCCTGTTAATACGCGCGTCATGACATTATTAGACCTGGCCGGATACACCCACGGCGACTTGCGTTTGGGAATATATGTAAATATAATCTGATTACTTGCGAATGCATTGGCAACCTGAGCCGGCATCCAGATGATTAGATCGTAAAACAGCACTAACACCAAAATATTCCAACACATTGAAACCAAGGAGAAAAATGAAAAAGACATTTGTGATCCCGATATTGCTGATGACCTTATTTCTCATGCTGGCCTGTTCAATTAGCTATGAGGGGATTAGCATATCCGACGATCCGGAACCTTATGATCCGATCAGAGAAATGATTATCGAACAAACCCTGGAAGCCGGGAAAGCTGAGGAAGCAGGGTCAACAGAGGCCACCCCGGAGCCCGAGTACCAGCCGGTTGACTCTTCAGGTTCGGATACGGAGCGGGTTGTTGCCGGCCAGCATGAATACGCCGTTACCGCCACCAATTTTGAATGCGTCTGCCAGGAGACTGCTAATATGACGGTGGATTTCAAGTTCACAGGTGATCAGGTTGAAATCACCAATGAAGGTGGGTCGCCGATGGTTTATGACAAAATCAGCGACAATAAATACCAAAGAACATTCATGGGATATTATATTTTAACGAGTGGGGAAGGGGATCAGGCCACAGAGACCAAAGTAGAAGAAGAAAATCGTACTGTGATTATTCTCACCGGCAATGGGTATGTGATGGAAAACTATAAAGGCGAGACCGGTTCACCATGCTGTTACTATACTTTTGAAATTCAAAAGTAGTCTCTTATTTGGAGGGGATCAAACCCGCCGCGGATCTGCGTAACAGATAGATCTGTGATAAAAATATAGATTTTTCGTTTCCACTCCAAAAACCATCCAATGCCTGCAACGAACCTCCGCCCCTCTCCCACAGAGAGAGGGCGGGATGCGGTCGGGCACATACCCAGAAACATAACAGTCTATGACCGCGCGCCACGATACAGCAAGTTCTTCTCTCGCTTTGATGTGAGCCGTGACGGCTATAAGAGGAAGCCCTCAACAATTGTTATTCCAGACGACCGCAGGGAGCGATATCATACCCGAAGGGCAGGAATCTCTCTCACATTGGTAACCCTGTACCCACGGAGAGAAATCCTTGCCGGCGGCGTTTACACCCTGTGCGCTCATGCCCGCGCCAACGCGTCCAGTCAAACCCCACTGCCGCTTGTATTTCAGATTCCATCGCAATATAATGTGATTGCTTTTGGAGTATTCATTGTTGTATGGTGAGTGGGGCGATTGCGATTCTCCATTTATGGGTGTTTTTTTAATACGAATCACGTTTTTTTACAGTCTATCCAATGTTTAAATGGCTCCGCCACCAGCGGAGCGGTTCACTGGCGAAAGGAGGCCACCATGAACCAGCGCAAGTTACTAAAAATATTCATTGGTGTCGGAATGATTGTGCTGCTTTCGATCGGGTGCGGTACACCTGCGCAATTGCCTGAGCCCTTAGCACCCACATCTATGCCTTTACCCCCCGCGTCGATACCCACACAAATCCCCACTCGTGAACCCACCCTCTCCATCTTGCCCACTGACACAATCATCCCCCTCACCCCCACGTCGAGTGCCACACGGGTACAGGGCGGCTTAATCGTCGCGGCCGGGACCAGCCAGCTCATCGTCTATGGACAGCGCGCTGAAACAGGTGAAGATGGGATTCATGTGGTAAACGCCGGGACCTTTGATGAAGTAAAGACTCAGGATAAGATCCAGTTGACCCTGAATGGCGGCGGGCCGCCTCTCTTTGCCTTTCTTGGGCCTCAACAATTTACCAACAACGCAGGGGAGACTGCGCTTGCCAATGTGAGCGTCGGAAGCACCGAGGATCCCAACGTTTCCATAGGCGTTCTGTGGACAAGCGAAATTGACGGCACACTTCCACCTGCTGAACCTCTCAGTGCGCAGGATGAGGTTTTCTCGGTGCAAAGCGGGGCAAACGCAGAAGAAGAAGGGTGGCTTGAATGGGGGAGGATTTGGACCTCAGATAGCACACTCGGAACCCAGGACCAGCAAGAGAGCTTTAGTTTCTTTCTATTCCATGACGGAGAAGAGACATTTATTCTCGGGTTCTATCCCAACTATGAATTTGTACTTCCTGCTGAAGATTTGAACGCCGCGGCACTTACTGCCCATTCTGGTCAGGGTTACTTGTATTTGGTTAAAGGTTCCACTGGCGGAACAGTCTACATACCGCAGCAAGCCATGATGGCAATGCCGCTGCCCATATTTCAGGTGACGTATATCGAAAGGATCCAATAAGTTCCGCCAGCAGACACCCCCACTCATTTGAATTTGACATGAGCTGCGGTTTCTTCGAGAAAATGTTTTCAGCTTCTGGCTGGCTGATCACATACGCAGTTGGCGTGATGAGGTCCGCATCTTTATCCATAGGAGGCATAATTATGCGCTGGTTCAAGAAACCACCACCAGCAAACCATCAATTTGAAGAGGATCAGGCAATTTATGGTCCAATATTCAAAGTTTTCCGGCAAACAATGCGAAAATTCAACGGTGTTGTACCGTGCAGAATGTGCGGATCAATGAGCACATTGAGTTTAGAAAACATTGAAAAAGACATCCGAAAGAACATCGCAAGGCAAAAAATGCTTTCATCACAAAGAACCGCCTTCGTAATTCTGCCCGATTGGACTCAGGGTGCGGTTTGTCTGAAATGTGTATCTTACTTCTGCGGCCGGTGTGTTCAACAAGCTTTCCAACATAAGAGCGAATCCAGGGAGCAGCTTTTTCGAGTTCTATTGCGAAACCTTCCTGGCAACACCCCACCAGAATTACTTGAAAGCGAATTATCCTCAATTCAGCACACAGTTTTATGCCCCCAATGCCATGATGATCTGTTGCTTGGTATTGACCACATCACGGACTAGCTATAAGCATCCCGAACACCCGCGCCCCTCATCCCGAAGGGCGGCGGCGCGGGTTGTTTGTGGTAGTGAACTCGGCTTGTATTTGAATAGCCAGAGTCATATAATGTGAATAATTATTATGGGGGGTAATTTATTGGTGAATGGTGAGAGGTGGGCTTGCCATTTGTGTTTTTTCATTCGCGGAGAATCTGTTTAATATCCTTTACAAGGTGGTTACACAGGATCATTACAGTATATTCAATCGTTAGGCGTTTAGTAGTCAAAGGGAAATACTCAAGTGAAAAAGAAGAATCTCAATTATTTTGTTACTGCTTACAAAGAAGCATTGAAAAATGGCGATGTTCAAGTTGCTTATGCCGAGTTAGTGAAATATGTTCAGAAGTTGAAAACTATATTTTCTAAAGAATTATCCGATACATATTCTATCGGGAATGTTTTTCAAGGCTATATGGACTATACATATTTTTATCTTTCCAATGATTTTTTGAAGGATAAAAAATTAAAACTTGGTTTAGTCTTCAATCATAACCATGTAAGATTTGAGGCATGGCTTTTAGGTCAAACAAAAGACGTACAAGAGAATTACTGGAAGTTGTTAAAAAACACCAAATGGATTAATGGTTCAGAAATGCCCCAGTATTCAATTTTTGAGGTTATATTAGTTGATAATCCAGACTTTGACGACATAGATACATTAACTGAGAGTATAAAAAACAAACTGGTTTCTGTGGCTGAGGATATATCTACTTCAGTATGTTTGGTAGATTGATAAAATGAAGCACCTAAAAAACCACTACTTATCACGAAGAAGGTTTCAGTTAAAAATCAGTATGTGGCAAAACAAAAACGCCTAACAAAGCGTGCACTTGGCGCTGGGGATTCTGCGGTCATCCCAAGCATTTTTCTATGCCTGAGCCTTTTTCTGGCTGGACGGCTTCGCCGTCCCCGCCCCAGCGCAGGTAACGCAAACCTTTTGGCATTTTGAAAGGCTTTGTTGCATAAAATGAACCGGAAACAGCAATCATTTTTCGCCAGCATGATGATCGTTCTTGCCATGATTGCCTGTCAGGTAAGCGACGACCCAGTATCCGCTCCTACCGTGAGCCCAACGCGACCGGCGACGGAACTCCACTTGTTTACGCCCCCAACACCAACAGCTAACGCGGGGAATAAGCTCCAGCCTCCAGATCAATCTTCAACAGCCAACGCGGGGAGCGATCTGCATGCGATCTTCCCACACTTTTCCATTACAGACCCCAACACGGTCTGCGTCCAACATTATGGGCAGGCGCTCTCCTGCCTGGATGCAGCTGGATGGCATATTTATCAAGAGGGCACAATCCCAAGAAAAATTATTTATTGCGCAGACGGACGTATCTATCTGGTAGATGATGAAATTTACCAGTACCAGATCGAAGGAGAGAAGCTTGTAAATCTCGGGGGATGGGTTGACCAGGGGGTTACCTTATGCGGAAGCGGAAGTGATATCTGGGTGAGTGATTTATCAGAAGTCATGCGTTTTGACGGCTCAACCTGGACAAGTTATACCGTGGAAGATTACTTTGAAAGCCACGACGACGAGTGGCCAGACTTTATCCACTCCCTGGGTATTGCGCCAAATGGCAACGCGTGGGTGACCACACAAAACACCATTGCAGTCTTCAATGGCGCCGCATGGGAAGTTGTCACGCCCCCGGGTAATTACAGTTTTGATGAATCTAGCGGCCGGAGCCAACGTTTGGTGATAGATTCCAGCGGCGTTGTGTGGATAACCGCTAATGCTGAGCCTTGCTGCTCTGATGAACAGTTACTGAAATTTGATGGGGTCGAGTGGAGCGTTTTTCCCGGTCCCGACGACAATTTTCACGGAATCCAGATTGTCGCAGTGGATAATGAGAACAGGATCTGGGCGGCAACCACCGGGACCAAAATATTTACCTTGAACCCGGATACAAGCGAATGGGAAATGCGGTTCGATGTGGCGCAACTAGGTTTGGAAAACGAATGGGAATCACGGTTCGAAGGCCAGCAGCTTGGCCTGGGAGTTGGTAACGTGAATCGCATCCATCAAATGGAATTCGACGGGCAGGGACGTTTGTGGGTGACAACCAGCTACGGATTGGGGATTTATGATGGCGTGGAATGGACAATCTATCATGATTACACAGCCAACCTGTATATGAATGACATTTCTGATCTCTATATTCTTGGAGACGGCTCCCAGTTGCCTGCCCTGAAGTATAAACCCTTCGGTTCAATCCGGGGAAAGCTGGTCAGCGAGGCACAAACGCCATTTACTGACGCTCTTGCAAAAATATGTATTAGAACCTATACAGGGAATTTGATCTGTGCCGACCAGGCCGAAAGTGTAAATGCGGATGGCAGTTTTGTAATTCCCAATGTGCCACCTGGAAGCTATTTCCTCCATTTCAAGATAGCCAACGAATGGTACGCGCTGGTAAGCAAAGACAGTCCATCCTTTTCCTCATCCCTTTCCGCCCCCTCCCTTGAGTTTGGTGTGAAGGAAGGTGAAGAGACCCAACTCGGCGAGATAACCACCCCATAATCGTCATTCAGTGACCGCCGCCCGCGTTGGGAAAGCCTGAGTCAAATCATGCGAATCATTATTGGTGGTGCAGTTGATTGGGCAGTGGTAAGCGGTGGGCTTGTCATTTTTGTTTTTTTTTTATTTATGGCGAGTCTGTATAATATCCTTCACAGGTTTGTTGTAGAGGCTCATTCCAGGTTATTCAATAGTTAGAAAGCCAATCAGTGTGTCATCTTTAAGCAATAATGCCTGCAAAGAATTACTACGCGACTATAATTACCAAAATTCTTGAATGATCAAAAGGATTAGACAATGAATATATTCCCCATGCTACTTCGGTCTTTTTTAGCAGTTTGGATTGCTTTTGAAGTATGGCTTGTGGTTAGAGATCAAGTTCAAAACAGAGGAAAAACTCAGAAAGATAGAGGGTCACGTTATTACATTCTCCTGTCAATCCTTGTAGGTGTTGGTGTGGCCGCACTTGTCAATAGAAATGAGAAGTTCTTCTTTACAGATGGCAGTACAACCATCCTGTCCTGGATAGGTTTGATCATGATGTTATCCGGGTTTTCTCTTCGTATATGGGCGATCCGAGTGCTTGGAAAATCCTTTCGCACAACAGTGGAAACCCATCAAGATCAACAAGTCTGCCAGGACGGTCCTTACAGCATTGTGAGACATCCTTCTTACAGCGGAGTGGTTTTAATCTGCATTGGTTTTGGCATTGCTGTCGAGAATTGGCTGTCACTGATATTTGCGGTAGTATTCCCAATGATTGCTCTTCTATATCGCATTAGTATAGAAGAAGTTGAGTTAGCTGCCTCATTGGGGTCTGATTACAGAGCATATCAGCACCGTACCAAAAAGTTAATTCCCTGGATTTGGTGATTGCGCGATCTCATTTTTCCGCAAACGTTAATGAGTTTCTTTCTTAGGCCCTCTAACAAAGCGTGCGCCTGCTCGATGGGCAGCGGCGCGGTGCTTTGTGCCAATGAGCGCGGCCTGGATTTGGGTTTGCCAGCGGCCGCAGTTTTTGGGTGTTTGTCCCATTTTTGGTTGGTTTTGAGCAAAGCTGGAAAAAACGGCACCTATAGGGTCTCACAAATTGTTAAAATCACTACAGATGGTGATTGAAAAGTCACTAACCATTTTTGGGACAAACTCGTTTTAGCGGCGGCTTGTATTTGGGTGGGCATAGTAATATACTGTGATTAATTATTAGTGAGGTAGTTTATTGGTAGATGATGCGTGGGCATTTGCCATTTTCATTTGTGGATGATCAGTTTTATAATTTTCACGGATTTGTAATACAAAGTATTTGCGGGTTTTCCAATTGTTTGGTGACTATTACTCAATCTGGGTGAAAAAACATTGAGATTAATGATTTTCGACCGTATGGCTTACATAATGTCTGGAGGCCACACTTGGGAATACGCTATAAATACCGAACACCAAATCGGGCTGATTATAGAGTGGGTTTCATCAAGATTTTCGTATATGGCGTTACTGCGATTGTAGCCTTTAACATATCCAAAAGTGGCGACAATTCACTAATTGTGCTTTGGGGTGCTTTAGGCGCCCATTCTGTTATGATGATTTACGACGCCTTTATTGTCGTGACCGGAAAGGCGTCTTTGTCTGCCCCATCTTTTCTTGATTACCTGATTGCCATACAAAACCCGGAACCAACATTCTTGGGTTTGCTCGACATAATTGCGCTGATAATCTTCTTTATAAAAATTGTCCAGGTATTTTTTTGAAGGAACAAGGCGTTTTATTTGTGCAGTTTCTCTTCAAACCCATATTTCAAGAATGTCCCATTCGCCATGGAGTAATCCAATTCCGACTCTAACAGATATCGAGGGTGCCGCTGGAGAGGGTGTTGTTTTGATTTGGCGCGATTTGTTTGTGACAATGAGCGCAGCTTGGGTTTGGCATGCAGAGTAACATAATGTTATTACTTATATAGAGGGGTTATTTATTGGTGAATGGTTGGTGGGGTGTTTGCTATTATGGTTTTCCCCTTTGTAGATATCTGTTTAATATCCTTCACAGGTTTGTTATACGGGATAATTGCAGTATATCCAATAGTAAGCCCACTTGATCTCAATTAAGGAATCCGACCAAGAAGGAGAATAGTTATGAGTATCTGGGATAAGTTTTTCAGCAAGCGTAAGACGCCACAAATTGAGAGCTTTGGAAGAGGTGCCATTGAAATAGATAATAAATGGGGGATTGGTGACGGTACGCCGCTACTTGTAGAAGCAAGTCCTGACTTGGAACGCATTTTCAGCAACCCAAACCCCACCGTGCCACAAAGAATCACTGC
>Ga0068714_10005116_pt1 | contig 14114 bp, 12 predicted proteins | sample MTBNYHSulfiMetaG_FD_62988 | JGI IMG/M metagenome (GOLD analysis project Ga0068714, IMG submission 62988) | Enrichment culture microbial communities from rom New York Harbor, USA that are MTBE-degrading - MTBE-NYH (New York Harbor Sulfidogenic)... | ecosystem: Environmental > Aquatic > Marine >... | reverse complement strand
CCCTCTACCTCTGGCTGGGGGACATCCTGCCCAGGCACCTCCTGGAGGGGAAGGATCTGGCCGCCTCGCCCCTGGCCCGCCACCCCATCGGGACCGGCCCCTACATTTTCGTCTCCTGGAAGCCGGGGGCCTCCATCGAGCTCAGGTCCAACCCGGACTACTTCCGGGGCCGGCCCTACATCGACCGGGTGGTGACCAAGATCATCCCCGACTCGGCCACCATGTTCCTGGATCTCAAAGCCGGCAACATCGACTCCATGGGCCTGACCCCCATCCAGTACGCCAGGCAGACCAATACCGTGAAGTTCAAAGCCGCCTTCAACAAGTACCGCTACGTGGCCTCCTCCTACACCTACCTGGGCTACAACCTCCGCAACAAGCTCTTCCAGGACCGGAGGGTCCGGCTGGCCTTGAGCCACGCCATCGACCGGGAGGAGCTGGTCCAGGGGGTCCTCCTGGGCTACGGCCGGCCGGCCGTGGGCGGCTTCAAGCCCGGAACCTGGGCCGCCAACCCCAACCTCAAACCGATCACCTACGATCCGGCCGAGTCCAAGAGGCTTTTGGCCGAGGCCGGCTGGGCCGACAGCGACGGCGACGGGGTCCTGGACAAGAACGGAATCCCCTTCAGCTTCACCATCGTCACCAACCAGGGCAACAACCAGCGGCTCATGACGGCCATCATCATCCAGGAGTGGTTCAAGCGGATCGGGGTCCAGGTCAAGATCAGGGCCGTGGAGTGGGCCGCGCTGTTAAAGGAGTTCATCGACAAGCAGGCCTTTGACGCCACCATCATGGGCTGGACCCAGCCGGCCGACCCGGACCCCTTTGCCGTCTGGCACTCCTCCAAGACCGAGCCTGGCGGGCTCAACTTCATCGGCTTTAAGAACCAGGAGGTGGACCGGCTGATCGTGACCGCCCGGGAGACGGTGGACCAGGAGGTCCGCCGCAAGGCCTACTTCCGTTTCCAGGAGATCATCCACCAGGAGCAGCCCTACAGCTTCCTCTACCAGCCCGAGGCGCTGCCGGTGGTCTCCTCCCGGTTCTACGGGATCGAGCCGGCCGTGGCCGGGATCGCCTACAACTTCATCGAGTGGTTCGTGCCCAAGGAGCTCCAGAAGTACAGCTATGCCCCGTAAAATAGATTTGCAATCAAAGCCAACAAGTGGCTTTGATTGCAGACGGCCGGCAAAAGCGTGGTTTTGCCGGCCTTACGAGCTCTGACGAGCTCGGCGCGCTTGGCAAGGCGCGGCATACCAAGTTGCGTATTAAACGCAACTTGGTATAAGGGATGGTCGGGGAGGGCCATGCTCTTCTATATCTTCAAAAGGCTGCTGACCATGATCCCCCTCCTGGCGGGGATCACCTTGATCTCCTTCACCGTGATCCATCTGGCCCCGGGCAAGCCCACCGACCTGGCCCTGGACCTCAACCCGGCCGTGACCGCCGAGGTCAAGGCCAGGATGGAGAAGCTCTACGGCCTGGACAAGCCGGTCCACGTCCAGTACTGGACCTGGCTCAAGAGGCTGGCGGTGATGGACTTCGGCCGCTCCTTTGCCCCGGACGGCCGTCCCGTGGCCGACAAGATCCTGGAGCGGCTGCCCATCACCATCACCATCAACGTCCTCTCCCTGGCCCTGATCCTGGCCGTGGCCCTGCCCTTGGGCATAGCCTCGGCCACCCGGCCCCACAGCCTCTTTGACCAGACCACCACCGTCTTCGTCTTTGTGGGCTTCGCCACCCCCACCTTCTGGCTGGCCCTCCTGTGCATGATCCTCTTCGGGGTGGAGCTGGGCTGGCTGCCCATCTCGGGTCTGACCTCCTACAACTACGATCAGCTCCCGGCCTTGGGCAAGCTCCTGGATCGGGTCCGGCACCTGATCCTGCCGGTCCTCCTCTCGGCCTTCGGCGGTCTGGCCGGGATGAGCCGCTACATGCGGGCCAACATGTCCGAGGTCATCCGCCAGGACTACATCACCACCGCCCGGGCCAAGGGGCTTAAGGAGCGGGTGGTCATCTACAAGCACGCCCTGCGCAACGCCCTGATGCCGGTCATCACCTTGCTCGGCCTGTCCCTCCCGGGCCTGATCGGGGGCTCGGTCATCTTCGAGTCCATCTTCGCCATCCCCGGCCTGGGCCAGCTCTTCTACCAGGGGGTCATGTCCCGGGACTACCCCCTGGTCATGGGCGGCCTGGTCATCGGGGCGGTCCTGACCCTCCTGGGCAACCTTCTGGCCGATGTCTCCTACGCCCTGGTCGATCCCAGGATAAGGGTCCAGTGATGCCCGCCGGAACCCTGGCCCAAGAGACCTGGCGCCGCTTCAAAAGGAACCGGCTGGCCCTGGCCGGAGGGGTGGTGGTGGTCTTCCTCTTTGTCATCTCCTTTCTGGCCCCGATTGTCTCGCCCCACGATCCCAACCAGTTCCATCTCCGCCGGGTCCTTGAGCAGCCCTCGGCCGGCCATCCCTTGGGCACCGACGAGCTGGGCCGGGACGTCCTGGCCAGGATGATCTACGGGGCCAGGATCAGCCTCAAGGTGGGCTTCGTGGCCGTGGGCATCGCCACCCTGATCGGGATGGTCCTGGGGGCCCTGGCCGGCTACTACTCGGGCTGGGTGGACGCCTTCATCATGCGGCTGGTGGACATCATGCTCTGCTTCCCGGCCTTCTTCCTGATCCTGGCCGTGATCGCCCTCCTGGAGCCGTCCATCTGGAACATCATGATCGTCATCGGGCTGACCTCCTGGATGGGGGTGGCCCGGCTGGTGAGGGCCGAGTTCATGACCCTCAAGGGCCGGGAGTTCGTCTCCTCGGCCAGGGTCCTGGGGGCCTCGGACCTGAGGATCATCTTCCGCCACCTCCTGCCCAACGCCATGGCCCCGGTCCTGGTCTCGGCCACCCTGGGCGTGGCCGGGGCCATCCTGACCGAGTCGGCTCTCTCCTTTCTGGGGATCGGGGTCCAGCCGCCGACCCCCTCCTGGGGCAACATCCTGACCGCCGGCAAGGACAACATCGAGGTGGCCTGGTGGCTGTCGGTCTTCCCCGGCCTGGCCATCCTGGTCACCGTCCTGGCCTACAACCTTCTGGGCGAGGGGCTCAGGGAGGCCCTGGATCCCAGGCTGAGGGAGTAAACCCGAATATTTCATGAAGACCGCCAAAAGGTAAAAACAATATAAAGGTTATTCATCCAATTCGTGAAATATCCGAGTAGAAAGGCCTCTACGGCCGGGTGAGGAGGTGAACCCTCGTGACCCCGGCCCAGCCCCGGCTCTCCCCGGCCGAAAGCACCCTCGAGCTGACCTGGTGGGGCACGTCCGGGTTCAGGGTCTCCGGTCCCGGCGGGGTCTTTTTGATCGACCCCTTTCTTTCCCGCAAGCCAAAGGCCAGGCCCGTCCTGGACCTCAAGCCCGGCCAGGTCCAGGAGGCGGACCAGATCTTCGTCTCCCACGGCCACTTCGACCACCTCCTGGACGTGCCCGGGCTGGCCGGGCGAACCGGGGCGAGGGTCTATTGCGGTTCCACCCCGGCCCGGACCCTGGTCCGGGAAGGGCTCCCGGCTGCGGGGATCACCGAGGTTGGTCCGGGGAGCCAAGAGTTCGACCTGGGCTGGTACCGGGCCCTGGCCCGGCCCAGCCGCCACGTCAGGTTCGACCTGCCCCTGATCCTCAGGACCCTGGTCAGGCTGAACCGGCGCCTCTTCCGCCTTCTTCCCCTGGCCCGGCGGTTTCCGGCCGGGGAGGTCCTTTCCTGGCGGTTCGAGACGGAAGGCAAAGGCATCCGCCACTTCGGCTCGGCCGGCTCCGGGCCTAAGGAGCTCCGGGAGCTGGCCGGAGAGAGGACCGACGTCCTTCTCCTCCCCCTTCAGGGCCACAGCCGGATCTGCCGAATCGCCCTGGACTACGTCAGGGCCCTCGAGCCCAGGCTGGTGGTCCCCCACCACTGGGACGACTTCCACCCACCCCTGTCTCAACTGGTTGATATTCAGCCCTTTCTTACGGGGGTGAGGCAGGAGGCGCCGGAGACCGAGATCCTGGTCCCCCGGATCGGCCGCCCCTTTATGATCTGAGAGCAAGCGGCGGGGCCATGGATTATCAATTGGTATTCAAGTTGTGCTATGAATGTATCTTTGTAGAGACGGACTAGGCCGGGAGGCTGATCCCAGATGGCGGAATCTTCCCAAAGGCGGCTGGCCAGCCAGGTGGTGAACCAGGTTTACCGCCAGGCATCCCTGGGGATGTGGGCCACCCTGGTCAACGCCCTGATCATAGTGGTGGTCTGCTGGCGAGAGGTCCCGGCTTTCAACCTCCTTCTGTGGTCAGGTCTGGCCCTGGCCACCACCTCGGTCAGGTACTATTACGCCCATAGATACCTTCGCTCCGCGCCCGACCAGGTCAAGGTCGAAACCTGGCGGAACTGGTTCGTCATCGGCCTGGGGGTGACGGGGCTGGTTTGGGGCAGCTCGGCCTGGCTTATCTTTCCGGTCCACTCCACGGCCCACCAGGTCTTCCTGGCCTTCGCTCTGGGGGGGATGGTGGCCGGCGCGGCCGGAACCTTTGCCGTGGTCATCTGGGCCTTCCGCGCCTTCACCTGGCCGGCCCTCCTGCCCCTCATCATTCGGTTCCTCCTCCTGGGCGATGAGATCCACCTATTCATGGGGCTGATGATCCTCCTCGGCGGGCTGCTGATGTCCTTCGTGGCCCGGCGGGTCAACGCCACCACCACCACCATGCTCTCCCTGCGCCTGGAGGTGACCGATCTCATCGGGAGGCTGACCGAGGCCAAGCAAAAGGCGGAGGATGCCAGCGAGGTCCTGAGGGCGGAGGTTAGGGAGCGGAAAAAGATCGAGGAGGAGCTCAGCCGTCACCACAACCGGCTGGCCGATCTGGTCAGGGAGAGGACCACCGAGCTGGTCAAGGCCAATGAGGAACTGAAACAGGAGATCCGGGAGCGGAAGCGGGCCGAGGAGCAGCGGGCCGGCCTGGAGGCCCGGCTCCGGCAGTCCCAGAAGATGGAGGCCATCGGCACCCTGGCCGGCGGGATAGCCCATGATTTCAATAACATCCTTCATGCCATCCTGGGTTACACCGAGCTGGCCCTGGACCGGTTCGACGACCGGCCCAAGGCGGTGAAGGACCTCCAGGCCGTTCTCAAGGCGGCCTTGAGGGCCAGGAACCTGGTTCAACAGATCCTCAACTTCTCCCGGCAGACCGAGCAGGAGCGCCGTCCCATGGATCTCGGCCCGGTGGTTCAGGAGGCGTTGGAACTGCTCCGGGCCACCTTACCGGCATCCATTGAGATCGCGGCCGAGTTGGGGGAGGGTCCGGTCTCGGTCCTGGCCGATCCGACCCAGATCCACCAGGTGGTGATGAACCTCTGCGCCAACGCGGCCCAGGCCATGGGGGAGGAAAAGGGGGTCCTGAAGGTGGGGCTGGATCAGGTGGAGCTGGGCCGGGAGGATCCAGACCGCCCGGTGGAGCTGGATCCGGGCCGGTACTGGATGCTGACCGTCAGCGACACCGGCCAGGGCATGGACCGGCAGGTTCTGGACCGGATCTTCGAGCCGTTCTTCACCACCAAAGACCAGGGCCGGGGAAGCGGGATGGGGCTGGCCGTGGTCCACGGCATCGTCACCGGCCACGGCGGCGGGATCTCGGTAGCCAGCCGGCCGGGCCAAGGTTCCACCTTCATTGTCTACCTTCCTCTTCCGGACGAGGAGGGAGAGAGGGCCGGCCAAACCCTGGAGAAGCTCCCCGGGGGCCGGGAGCGGGTTCTGATGGTGGGCCGCGACCCGGTTCTGACCGATCTCGGACGCCGGGACCTGGCCGACCTGGGTTACCGGATCACCCTTTCGACCACCGCTCCGGAGGCCTTGGGGCTGGTGGGGGAGAGCCCGGACTCCTTTGATCTGGTTCTCATCGACAAGGGTCTGCCGGGCATGGACGGAGAGGACCTGGCGGAGAGGATGTCCGCCTTGAGACCGGACCTGCCGGTGATTCTCTGCGCCGGGTTCAGCGACCGGATCAGCCCCTGGGGCTCACGATCCAGGGGGATCAGCAAGGTCCTCAGAAAGCCCTTGGTCAGGCGGGAGATGGCCCGGGCGGTGAGGGAGGTCCTGGACGGCGAGGCCGGTTGAGGGCTCTCCCCACCGGGCCAGGGGAGACCGAGGCGGCCCCGGGCCGTCCCCTCAGGGAGAGGAAGCGGAGGAGAGCGCGAGCTTGCCGGCCAGGGCTCCGTCCCCGGCTCCGAACCCGTCATCCTCCATCCCCGGGCTTTCCCGGAAACCGGGGATAATCCCGCTTCCGCCAAACCGTCTCAGATAGTCCGAGATCGACCCGATGGACCCCAGTAGGGCCGACCGGTCCGGGGACCCATAGGCCTGGGTGAGGGTCCGGGCGGCGGCCTCATAGGCCCGGCAGACCTCCCCCACGGCGGGGTTGAACCGGGCCAGATCCACGAAAAGCTCCGCTCCCTGGGCCGCTTGATTCTCCGCCTGGGCCACCAGCTGGGAGAACCAGGGACCGAAGGACCGGCCCTGGGAGGCCAGGTCAAAGTCAAGGTTCCGCAGGCTCAGCCCGAAGGTGAAGACGAGCAGGTGGCGCAGGACCTGAACCACGGCCATGAGGCGATCGTGGGCCCCGGGCTCGATCTCCACCGGCTTAAGCCCCTGGTCCCGGGCAAACCGCCTCAACCAACCCAGCCACCGTTGGGACCTGGCCGGACAGATGAAGAAGGTCTGGTTCTCCAGGGAGCCCACGGCCGGGCCAAAGAGGGGATGGGCGCCGATGACCTCCCCCCGGCAGTGGTCCAGCATGGACTTGACCGGCCCCGCCTTGACCGAGCAGAGGTCGATGACCACGCCCCCGGGGCGGGTGTGGGGGCCCAGCTCCCTTATCACCCGGTCCATGAGGGGGATGGGAACCGCCACGAAGACCACCTGGGAATCGGAGAGCCGCTCCCAGGTCACCGGTCCGGACTTGGGATCGATCACCTCCACCCGGTACCCGCTTCGGGTCAGGACCTCGGTCCAGAGGCTCCCCATCCGGCCCCTTCCCCCCACCACGGTGATAAAGTCGGGCTCCGCCATGATCTTCACCCCCTCCTAAAAGGCCTTCATCGTCCGGCCCATCAGCCCGGCCATGGGCCTGAGCTCGTCCATGAGCCGGTGGAAGACCTCCGGGGTCAAAGCCTGCTGGCCGTCGCACTTGGCCTTATCCGGCCGGGAGTGGACCTCGACCATGAGCCCGTCCGCGCCCACGGCCAGGGCCGCCTTGGCCAGGGGGCAGACGTAGCGGTGATCGCCCACGGCATGGCTGGGATCGACGATGACCGGGAGGTGGGTCCGCTCCTTGAGGATGGGCACCGCCGACAGGTCCAGGGTGTGCCGGGTGGCCACCTCAAAGGTCCTGATCCCCCTCTCGCAGAGGATGACCTGGGAGTTGCCCGCGGCCAGGATGTACTCGGCCGACATCAGGAACTCGTCCACGGTGGTCATCAGGCCCCTTTTTAGGAGGACCGGTTTCCGGGTCCGGCCCACCCGCTTGAGCAGGGAGAAGTTCTGGCTGTTTCTGGCCCCGATCTGGATGATATCGGCGTAGGACTCCACCAGGTCCACGTCGGATGAATCCATGGCCTCGGTGACCACCGGCAGCCCGGTCCTCTCCCGGGCCAGGCCCAGCAGCCTGAGGCCGTCCTCGCCCAACCCCTGGAAGCTGTAGGGGGAGGTTCGGGGCTTGAAGGCCCCGCCCCTGAGCACGACCGCCCCGGCCTCCTTGACCCTGAGGGCGGTCTCCAGGAGGCAGTCCTCGTCGTCCACCGAGCAGGGGCCGGCGATGACCGTGAACTCGGTCCCGCCGATGATGAGATCACCCACGCTTACGTGGGTATCCTCGGCCTGGGACTCCCGGCTGACCAGGTTGTGGATCGGTGGTCGGGGGGTCTCCGGGGTCTTGAAGACCAGTTGGGGCAGCCCTTCGGTGTTGGGAATCACCTGGCAGATGTCCGGCATGATGAACTCTCCTCTCCTAAAAAAACTGAAGGCCCTGGGTTCGCCCCAGGGCCCTGGAAATAAAAAGGGCCGCGGGCGAGTCCGGTTCCGGTCTGCCCGCGGCCCTGGTTGCTTCAGTTCAGCTGGTTAGCCTAAGCCACCTCCCAGGGCGCGGACAGACCGCCCGTAATAGTAATAGTAGCCGCTAAATCGCCAGGCCCTGTCCAGGCCTTGACCGGGGGAGGAAGAGAGGGGTTGTTTGGCTTGGCTTAACATTCTTGCTCCGATTCCAGTAATGAAAACACCTGAATCCAGGCCTTGTCAAACAAAAAATGGACTTTCCGGGAACAAGGGCCCGACTCGGGCCGGGGCGGACAAAAAAGGCGGATCGAAAAAAACCGTCTTCCCGGTCCCCCCCCCCGAGAACCGGCCGGCCGGCCGGACGATCCAAGGCGTCTGGACCAGGAAGGGCAGGGGGTGAAAAAGAAAGGGCGGAGAATAATCCCCCAAATTAGCGAAAATAGTATTATTTGCGATTCAATACATTTCTTATTCTCTGGTAGTTGTCATAACCACCTGGTAACTCAGGACAACTCCTTGCAGTTAAGAAAATTTATGATACAATCACCATTCAAGTTTGCCAGTAGCCTCCGCTGGGGAGCGGGCCAATCCTGGCCCGGTCTAAGTTGACCATGGAAGGAGACGGAATTGAGGAGAAGAATTCTCCGTCGGCGGTTGGAAGAGGGGGGATTAGGGGTTTGAGCAGGATCATCTTTCGGAAACCTGGAAAGCACGACGACCTGGCCAGCTTCCTGGAGGGCTACCTTTTCGGCCTGGGCGAGGTCTGCCACTCCCTTTTCGGACCCCACGTGGAAACCCTGGTCTACCGGGCCATCGGCCGTCATTACCTGGACTATCTGGCCCGAAAGGTGGGGATCGTCTTCGACGCCCCCGATCCCTGGGCCAGGTACTGCCAGATCATCGAGGAGTTCACCCGTCGCGGCTTCTACGACTACGCGGAGCTGGAGAAAAGAGGGGAGAACAGCTTCTGGATGCTGGAGAGCAGGCAGTTCGCCAGGCGGGTCTGGGAGGAGCAGGGCTCCCGGGAGAACGGCTCACAGCCTTGTCCTCTTTGGTCGGTGATCCTGGCCTCGCTGGAGCAGATCGGCTTTCAGATGGTGGTTGACCAGACCAACTTCCTTCCGGACCGAAACGGCTTTGAGAGCACCTTCCATTTCGAGGAGATAAAAAAGGCGGCCGCCGATGAGGCTCCGGAAAAAGAGGCCGCCCGGCAGGAGCTTATCCCCATCTGTTCCGGGTGCCACAAGATCAGGCTGCCCGACGGGGCCTGGATGGACATCGACCTCTACCTGGCCCGAAGGCACCAGGTGGACTTCACCCACTCCCTGTGCTCCTGCTGCGCCAGGGAGCTCTATCCCGACCTGGAGCTGGCCCGGAACTCCTGAGAGATAATAAAAGCTCAGGCCCGATCTCCCTTCTGCTATATTGTCCCTCCAGGCCGGACCGGCCGGTCAAGGGATCTCAAGGGGGGAGGGGAAGGCGGCCGTGATCAAACGAAACGTGGAGGACGAGGAGGTCAGGCGGACCTTCTACCAGGCCCACGGCGGGGCCCTGGCCAGGATGATCATCACCGCTCCCGACTTAAGGGGGATGGACTTCCTGGCCCACGCCAGCCTGGCCCCGGGCCGGGAGATCGAGGACCACCTGGACCCCTACGAGGAGATCTACTTCGTCCTTCAGGGCCGGGGCTCGATGAGGGTCGGGACGGAGATCCAGGAGGTGGGGCCCCTGGACGCGGTCTACCTCCCGGCCGGCGTTCCCCACGGGCTGACCAACACCGGGCCGGAGGAGCTGACCATCCTGGTGGTGGCCGCCCCGCCGATCCGGGACCTTATTGAGAGGGGAGAATGAGCGCCGATAGGAAAAGGGTGGCCGTGCTGGTCTTTGACCAGGTGGAGGTCCTGGACTTTGCCGGACCCCTGGAGGTCTTCGCCGCCGCGGGCCAGTGGCTTCCGGAGCGGGAGTCCTTTCTCGAGGTCTTCACCGTGGCCGAGAGGAGCCCGGTCCAGGCCCGGGCCAACCTGAAGATCATCCCCAACTACTCCCTGGAAGACGGCCCCTTGGCCGAGGTTCTGGTGGTTCCCGGCGGGCTGGGGGCCAGGCAGGAGATGAATAACCCGCTCCTTCTGGACTGGCTCAAGCAAAGGGCGGCCCAGGCCGAGCTGGTCCTCTCGGTCTGCACCGGGGCCCTGATCCTGGCCCGGGCCGGGCTTTTGGAGGGGCTGGCCGCCACCACCCACCACCTGGCCCTGGAGCTCCTGGCCGAGGTCGCCCCCCGGACGGTGATCAAGGCCGGCCAGCGGCTGGTGGACAACGGCCGGATCATCACCGCGGCCGGGGTCTCGGCCGGGATCGACGGGGCCCTCTACGCCCTGGCCAGGCTCCTGGGCCAGGACACGGCCCGGCGGACGGCCGAGCACATGGAGTATGACTGGCGGCCGGAGGTAGGCGTCTAAAAGCCGTTTCAAACCCTCCTCTCGGGCCCGGGTCTCCTAATTACTCTGCAATCAAAGCCATTTCATGTCTTTGATTGCTTACGGCCGGAAAAAGCGTGGTTTTCCGGCCTTACGAGTTCTTACGAGCTCGGCGCGCCCGCGTGGGTGCGCATACCAAGTTGCATTTCGAAAGCAACTTGGTATTAAGCGCCAGGCTTGAAGCGCAATCCTCGAAATATTATCATATATTCCTCCGGTTGCGCTTCTTCGCCTTCCTTGATCTTGAACCCGATTGAAGCGTTTGAAACGGCTTTTCAGCCATCAGCGATGAATTCGTTTAGAGGGGCGGGCCTACCTATAAGATCCCCAAGCAGGCCCCCCCGTCCACGGCCAAAGTCACCCCGGTGATGGCCCGGGCCGGGTCCGAGGCCAGGAAGACCACCGCCGCGGCCACCTCCTCCGGCTCGTTGAGCCGGCCGATGGGGATGGAGCCGGCCAGCTCGGCCAGGAAGTCCTCCGGCCTCTTGTCCGTGCCCTTGGTCCTGGCCCGGGCCAGGTCCACCATCCGCTCGGTCCTGGTGTAGCCGGTGGCGATGGAGTTGACCGTGATCCCAAAGGGGCCGTACTCCTGGGAGATGGTCTTGGAGGCCCCGATCAGCCCGGCCCGGATCCCGTTGGAAAGGACCAGGTTGGGGACCGGCTGCTTGACCGAGAGGGAGGTCAGGTTGACGATCCTCCCCCAGCCGGCCGCCTTCATCCCCGGCAGGGCGGCCTTGATCAGGCTTAAAGCGGACAGCTCGTTGAGCCTGAAGGCCTCTATCCAGTCCTCCTCCCCGAAGCTCTCGAAGGGCCCGGCCGGCGGCCCGCCGCAGTTGGTCACCAGGATCTCCACCGGCCCCAGGAGCCGGGCCGCCTCCGCAACAACCAGGGCCGGCTGGCCGGGCTGGATCAGGTCGGCCGGGATGACGGCCGCCTTTGCCCCGGTCTCCTTCTTGATCCAGGCCGCGGCCGCTTCCAGCCGCTCTTTTGCCCGGGCCGAGAGGGCCACCCGGGCCCCCTCCCTGGCCAGGCCCAGGCCGCAGGCCAGCCCCAGTCCGCTGGAGCCGCCGGTTACCAGGGCAACCCGGTTCCTTATTCCAAGATCCATGGTTACCTCCTGAGTAGGGGACGAGAAGCAATCTTACCGTCTCCGGCGGCGGGGTGCCAGGGAGGGAGGGCGCCGGCTCAGGTTGGTCGATCCCCGGCCCGGCCCGGCAGCCTGACCTGGAACCTGATCCCCTCCGCCGTGTTCACGGCCCAGACCTCGCCCCCTTGGCTCTCGACGATCTTTCTGACCATAGCCAGCCCCAGGCCGGAGCCGGCGGCCTCCCGATTGCCGGCCCGGCGGAAGGGGAGAAAGATCTCGGACAGCTCCTCCCGGGAGAGGGGAGGGTGGGTGTTGGTCAGGCTTAAGCTCAACCCCTCCTCTCCGGCCTGAAGGAGCAGCCCGATCCTCCCGCCCGGGGAGGTGAACTTGAGGGCGTTGTCCAGAAGGTTGGAGAGGACGGTTTGCATCCCGGCCGGATCGCCCCGGAAGGGCGCCCTCTCCGGCAGGTCCAGGCTCAAACTTAAGCCCATCTTCTCCAGGCCCGGCCGGAGCCGGTCCACCTCCCGGCCGATCATCCCGGCCAGGTCGAAGTCCTCCTTCCGGGGCGGGGAGGTCCTCAGATCCATCCGGGAGAGGTAGAGGAGCCGGCCCAGGAGCCGGTCCAAGAGCTCGATCTCCTGGTCCAGGGCGGCCAGGTGCCGGCCGGCCCGGTCGTGGTCGTCCTTCCCCAGGTCCTCCTGGACCAGCTCCGAGGCGACCCTGATCCTGGCCAGGGGCGAGCGGAGCTCGTGGGAGACGTTGGCCAGCAGCTCCCTGGCCCCTCGGATCATCTCCTCCAGGCGGCCGGTCATCAGGTTGAAGGCCTTGGCCAGCTCGCCGATCTCGTCCCTGGTGGAGACCTCGGCCCGGTGGTCCAGCTCGCCGCCGGCGATCCGGAGGGCCGACCCGGTCAGCCCCTTGAGGGGGCGGGTGATCAGGCGGGAGACGGGGATGACCAGGAGGGCGACGATCAGCCCGATGAGGGCCAGGCCCAGGGGAAAGGCAACCTCCGGCCGCTTGTGTTGGCCCGGTCCGGTCAGGAGGTGGAGCTCGGCCCTTCGCCCCCCGGGAAGCTGCAAGGGCAGGGTGGCGTAGATGTCCCAGCCGTGCTTGAGGGAGTGGCGGAGGCTGACCGGCCCCTTGACCTCCAGCCGGCGGTCGAAGGACCCCAGCTCATTGATGGGGCCTTCCCCGGGGAAGGACTTGGCCAGGACCCGGCCGTCCTGGCCGGTGATCCAGATCCTGGCCCCGGAGACCCGGCCCAGCTCCGCCAAGACCTCCTGGTCCAGCTTCTCCCTCCCGGATCCGTCGGCCGTCTCCAAAACTCCCCGCTCCTCCAGGAGCCGGCCCAGGACAAGGGCCTGGCCGGCCACCTGGGAGGAGAGCCGGCCCCGGACCTGGTGGCCGACGGCCAGGAAGAAGAGGCCGAAGATGAGGATCTCAGTCAGGAAGAGAACCGCTAAAAAGGAGAGGAAGATCTTGAGGTAGAGCCGGCCGGTCCTCATTTTTCCTCGACCAGCATGTAGCCGCTGCCCCAGACGGTCCGGATGACCCCGCTTAAGCCGGGGAAGGGCTTGAGCTTGGCCCGGAGGTTGGAGATATGGACGTCCACGCTCCGGTCAAAGGCGGCCAGGTCCCGGCCCCTGGCCAGGGAGAGGAGCCGGTCCCGGCTGAAGACCTTGTTGGGCCGGGACATCATCGCCCTGAGGAGCTTGTACTCGGTGGCCGAGAGCTCCACCTTGCCTCCCTCCACCAGGAGAACCTGCCCCTCCAGGTCCAGCCGGAGGCCCCCGGCCTCCAGGAACCGGCCCGGCCTCTCCCCGTCCTCCTGGTCCGGCTCGGAGGAGGCCCTTCTGAGAACCGCCCTCAACCTGGCCAGAAGCTCCCGGGGGTTGAAGGGCTTGGGCAGGTAGTCGTCGGCCCCCATCTCCAGGCCCACGATCCGGTCGGTCTCCTCGCCCTTGGCGGTCAGCATGATCACCGGGACCCGGGAGGAGGACCGGATGTCGCCCAGGACCTCCAGACCGTCCCGGCCGGGAAGCATGATGTCCAGGACCACGATGTCAGGACCGACCCGCTGGATGGTCTCCACCACCTCCCTCCCGTGGGTCTGGCGGAAGACCTGGAACCCGTAACCCTCCAAGTACTCCCCCAGGAGCCTCTGGAGCCTCAGGTCGTCGTCCACCACCAGGATCCGGCCTTCCACCTCCGCCTCCATGGATTAAAATAGCCAGTTATGAAAACAGGTTACCATTTTTTACAGATTCCTTACAGTTTTCCCTTCCGGCAAAAAACTTCCTTAACCTCTGGTGGTTAGGTTGGAGCCAGGCCGGAAAGAAGAAACCCAACCCGGCCATGGAGGTGAAGGATGACGACCAGAAGCAGATGGCTTATCGTCGGCGGCGCGGTGGTGGTCCTGGGCCTGGTTCTGGCCGGCTGGGCCGCGGCCAACCAGGTCGAGCAGCGCTTCGGCCATGGACCCGGCTGGGCTC
>Ga0068714_10005115_pt1 | contig 14114 bp, 14 predicted proteins | sample MTBNYHSulfiMetaG_FD_62988 | JGI IMG/M metagenome (GOLD analysis project Ga0068714, IMG submission 62988) | Enrichment culture microbial communities from rom New York Harbor, USA that are MTBE-degrading - MTBE-NYH (New York Harbor Sulfidogenic)... | ecosystem: Environmental > Aquatic > Marine >... | reverse complement strand
CCCGATTCATCATTCTGGACATCGGGGAGATCCACACCATTCCTTCTTCTTGATTGAGAGCGATATATTGCAACAGCACCGCAAAAGCTTATATTGCAATTGTGGGTTTGTTGGTTTTGCAGATTCATCCGCAGGAGATGTTCTTTATCGTAGAGGTCTTTATGGCTCGCATGATTCATTGTCACCCGGGGCGGACAACCTATTCCTTTCATGTTTTCACGAATCTTGATTTCTGGGATGCCCGGCGAATCCTTAAGAATCTTGCCGTGGTGAAAAGAAATTTCGGCCAGGATCCGCCGGGCAACGAATTTCCCACCCAGGTCGTCACCGAGGATGAAACCCGTTCAACCAGGGCCAAGATCGAAAAAAGGCTCAAGAAGGCCCTCGTGTCTCCCCCTCGCCATGTGGTTGTGGACGACATTCTAAAGGACGGCTTCTTTGAATTCGATCCCCTTGACTATTACCCCGGACACTGGAGCAGGGAAAGGATGTTCCACTTCACCCTTCACCGCCTGCCCCTGGACAACGCGGTACTCAATTCCCCCTTTCAAACCGCCCGTGTCACCTGGCAGGGCCGAAAAATCAGGGTGGAACGGATCAAAAGAAAAGAGAAATACGACCCCGTGATCCACACCAAGGAAGAGGCCTTGAAACGGATGAAAATTCCCGGGTGTTTCTAGAAAGGCGTCCTATTCCTCCATGACGGCATGTTTGCAGCGCCGCCGTTTAGAAGCGGACATCAAAGCACGGCATAAAGGCCTCGAAAAGCCAGAGCCATCACGGTGCCGATGGCGGTGTTGAAAAACAGCGTGAAGAGCATGCCCCGGTTCCCGATGGTGGCGCGCAACATACCCAGGGTTGCAAGGCAGGGAATGTAGAAAAGGCTGAAGACCGTGAAAACCATCATTTGCCCGGCCGTCATAACAGAGGCGAAGTCACTCGTGCCGAGCGCCTGGACAAGCATGATGATGGTCAACTCCTTCCTCAAAATGCCGAAAATGAGGGTGATGCCCACTTCCTGGGGAAGGCCCAGGAGCCCGCTTGTAAAAGGAGAAAGGATCCCGTTGATCGGCTTGGCAAGATGGAGGAACTCCAAGACGCTCAAGATCATGCTTCCCACAATAAGCAGGGGCCATGCAATCACAATGAATTCCCTGAGGCGGAACCAGATCTTTCGCACCGTTGCACGAAATTCAGGCACTTTGTAGCTCGGCATTTCGAGGATCATTCCCGGCGAAAGATCGGGCATGTAGCGGGAAAGGATTTTTCCCGCCCCTGCGATGACCACAAGGTTCAAAACATACAGGCCCAGGGCCCGCATCGGCCCGAGGTAAAAGGCCACAAGGGCGAAAATGATGATCGTGCGCGCCGCGCAGGGAATGAGGGTCACGAGCACCGCAGTGATAAATCGATCCCGGGCTCTTTCCATGATTCTCACGCCCATGATGGCAGGCACATTGCAGCCGTAACTCAACACGAAAGGAATGATGGATTTGCCGTGGAGCCCGATGGCGTGCATGATCGAATCCATCAGGAATGCCGCCCTCGGGAGGTATCCGATGTCTTCGAGAAGGGCAAGGCCCAGGAGGAAAGGAATCAGGTAGGGCAGGACAATGCCGATGCCTCCGGAAAAACCCTGAATCAATCCGTTCAGGATGTTGAAAAAAAGCGACTCCTTGCTGAGGTGGCTGCCCAGGTACTCTGCAAACCCTTCGAACAGGGCCAGGATCGGCTCTTCAACGTGCTGGCCCACACTGAAAACGAGCCAGAAAAAGGCGAAAAGAATGCCCGCCAGGAAGACATATCCCAGGTAGGGATGCATGAGGAATTTATCCACCTGGTCCCGCAAGGATTTCCCGGTTCGGGCCTTGACCTTGGCCACGTGCTCAAAAAGATTCATGGCCAGAGAATGGCGTTCCGACGAAACCACCACGTCGGAGGGTCTTCCATGACACTCCGCCAGGCCCCGGCGAAGTCGATCGAGATGCCGGATAACTCCGGGCTGGATTTCCCTGACCGCTTGCTCGAACTCCTCATCCTTTTCAAGCAGCTTAATGGCCAGAATCCTTGGAGAGAGCTTCATTTCCCCAGCTGTGCCTTGCCCCAGGAGAGCGGCGAGCTCGGAAACGGCCCGCTCCACATCCAGAGACAGGAAAAACAGTTTTCCTGTTTTCCCGCGCTTCGCAGTCTCCACCGCGGCTTGAAAGAGCTCCTGGACCCCCTGACCGCGGATCGCGATCGTTGGAATGACCGGGATTCCAAGGTCCTGGGACAGGTGCTCCACATCGATCTCCACGCCCTTTCTTGCCGCTTCGTCCATCATATTCAAGCAGACGACCAACGGAATCTTAAGTTCCAGGAGCTCGAGGGTGAGCTCCAGACTTCTGGAGAGCACCGAGGCATCCATGATGTTGATCACCACATCCGGCTTCTCGTGGATCAGGTAACGGCGGGCGAGGAGTTCCTCAGTCTCAGAGGTGGAAAGAGAGTAAATGCCCGGCAAGTCCACAAGGGTAAAGCCGTCACCATTGAGGTTGACCGGGCTCGTAACAAAATCCACCGTCGTGCCGGGGAAGTTGGACACGATGGTTTTATATCCGGCGACACTGTTAAAAAGGGCGCTCTTGCCGCAGTTGGGTTGTCCCACAAGGACGATCTTCATGAACTTTCCTTGAATTCCACTTCGATTTTTTCAGCCATTCCATGACCGATCCCCACCTCCGCCCCGTGAATCTCGATCAAAACCGGTCCTCCCAGAAAGCCGCTGCGAAGGACCTTCACCTTATCCTGAGGGTGGACTCCCAATCTGCCGAGGGTCTGGCGTATCCTGTGGCCGCCGTGGATTTGCTTCACCACGGCCGGCACACCTCTTTCAAGTTTTGCCAGTGTCGTGATCATTTTGACGTCCTGCTTGCATAATGGCGATAAAAGCGCCTGAATTCCTTTTGCCAGTCCACATCGATTTGGGGCTCCCGCTCGATGAACTCTGCCACGGCGCGCAACCGCCTCACGGTCTCAGGGCTCACGGCATGTTCAATCCTGCAGGCGTCTCGAGAAGCCGTGTCATGGTCAAGGCCCAGGATCTCTTCCAGGAAGTTGCTCAAGACCTCGTGTCGGTGTGTAATGGCCCCGGCTATTTCCTCTCCTTCTGTGGTCAGCCGGACATACCCATAGGGTTCCTGGACCACCAGATTTCGGTCTTTGAGTTTTTTCATGGCGCCCACAACGCTCGGATTGGTCACATCGAGACGATCGGCAATCGCCTTGACCCTGGCAACCCCCTTCTCTCGGCACAAGTGATAGATCGCTTCGAGATAATCTTCCATTTGGGAACTCAATCGGCCTTCCAAATCCATGGCTCTCTCCCTTGAATTAGGATTGGCTAACTTTATATGCATTGGAAAACTTTGTCAAGGGTCTATAGGATGTTGTGAGAGACCGCCGATCTTGACGGCTTCGTGAAGTCGGAAAGTGCCCCTTTCTGTCATTCCCGCGAAGCCTGTCCCCGAAGGTGGCAGTCGGGGAGCGGGAATCCAGTCTTTTCAAGCACTTCTGGACTCCCGCCTCTCATCTCAGGGCGGTAAGATCCCTATTCGGGCTCGGGCGCAGCGTCCAGGAGCGTTTCCTTGAGCGTCGCAACGTTTTGCTTTTCAGCCATCATCCTGGTGATCTTCGTGAACCCCTTCGTATCCCCAAGCATGATGCAGCCTACGATGATATCGTCCTTCAATACGACTTTTTTGTAGGTCTTTTCATTTGTGACCGTCTTGGACTCGAGCTGATTTTCCGCATCGATTTCTCCGGCAGAGGCCAGGTCAATCCCCACGACCTTCAGCGTGTTGGCCATGACCGTTCCCTTGTAAACAGCCTCCTTGCCGGCCATGTTGCGGCCGGCCACCTGTCCCTGCTCCATGGCCGCCGCCCATATGCCGTAAGGGATTCCCTTGAATTCCGCCACATCCCCTGCCGCAAACACATCGGGCTGATTGGTCCTCATCCGCTCATCCACCTTGATGCCCTTGTCATGTTCCAGGCCGAGGGCTTTGGCCAGTTCGAGATTGGGTCTCACCCCGGCGGAGATGATGACCATCCGGCAGGGCAAGGTCTCGCCCCCCTCCAGGAGCACGCCGTCAATCCGTCCATTCCCTGCAATCTCCTGCGTTTTGGCCCCGAGCCTGAAGGAGAATCCCATGCCTTCCATGGTGCTCTGCAGTCTTTTCGCACCCGGGACGTCCAGTTGTCTGGGCAGCAATCTTGGAAAGAATTCAACCACCATCACCTTTTTCCCCAATTTGCGAAGGGCATTGCCCGCCTCGAGGCCCAGCAACCCCCCGCCGATCATCACCACCTCCCGGACGTTGTTTGCCCATGCCATGATGTCACGGGCGTCGCGGAAAGATCTGAGGGTAAAAACGCCCTTTCTGTCAGCGCCCTTGATGGGGGGGACAAAGGAATGGCTTCCTGTGGCGACCAGGAGGCGGTCGTAATGGATTTTCTGATTGTCCTCGGTGATGACGATTTTTTCTTTTCCGTCGCCGCCTTGAATGGGGGTGTTCAGCCTCAGATCAATGCCCTGGTCTTTGTACCACTCCTTTTTCCTGGCATAGAGCTTTTCTTCGCTGAGTTCACCGGCAATGTGCTCGTTGAGCTGAATTCTCCAATAGAAGGGCACGCTCTCATCCGTGGCTATCGTGATTGTGCCCTCTTTGTCCTCTTTGCGAATGTTCTCCGCAGCCGTTGTTCCGGCCACCCCGTTTCCAACGATGAGATAGTGGGTCATGCTTGAACCTCCTTATTGCTTTTTCCCAAAAGTACTTAGTATCATGTCCCATATATGAGTTTCCATAACCCGTAAGGCCCCCCTCCCCTTTCCCCTCCCACCAGGGGGAGGGGAATTGATGGTGGAAGCTTGCCCGCCTCAGGAAGGTTAGGAGGGGTGGGTTCACCACACTTGTTTACATATGACATTAGCCTCCGAAACTGAGATAAGGATCATGGCTTATTGAAACAGGTCAATTGATTCAGTTTTCATTTTTCAGGGTTTCATCCGGCGCTGATAGATCGAAGCCAGGGTGGGCAAAGAAATTCCCCACGCAAGGCCGGCCAGAATCACCTGGTTGATCAGGGTCGTACGAAGAAACCCCATGTTCTGCCATCGCCGGGCCGAGGTTTCCACGGCCGCCCTGCAAAGAACCGTGCGGCCGTATTTCCTCACGCGACGGACAAGAAAATAGTCCTCACCAATAGGCGTCTGTGGGAATCCGCCCACTTTCTCGAAAAGGCTTTTCCGGATGAAAAGGGCCTGATCGCCGTAAGGCATTCCCAAGTAGCGGGAACGGAAGTTTACCAGGGACTGGACAATTCTTGCCGCCGGCTTCTCCGTGTCCATCTTGAAACGAAAGGCTCCCAGGGCCGTGGTGCGGGCCAGAAGGGCTTCAAAAACATGCCGGACATAGTCCGGCGGCAAAAGGGTGTCCCCGTGAAGAAAGAGGAGCACCCCGGCTTTCGCCGCCCCGGCGCCCAGGTTTTGCTGGGCGGACCTGCCTTTCGGGCTTTCCAGGAGCTTTGCCCCGGCGCGAAGGGCCGCATCCCGGGTCCCATCCAGGCTCCCTCCATCAACCACCGTAACCTCGGCATCCCGGCAAAGGGCTCGACGGACAGTCTTCTCGATATGCTTCACTTCATTCAACGCCGGGACGATGACGGAAAGATAGGGTTCGGGATTCCGCCACTCCGGGAGGAGGTTTTGCACGTCCTCCATGGTGTCCACATCGGTAAGGGGATCCAGGAGGGCCGTCGAAAGCCCCATCTCTTTTGCCCTTTCAAGGGTTTGGCCGAGCACCTGGTTCGACCCCCACCCGATGCCGCTGAAAAGGGGGGCGGGCTTTTTCAGGCCCATGAGCCAGTATCCTCCGTCCGTGCTGGGACCAAGGACGACATCCCTGTTCCTGAGCCTGTCCATGGCGCAATCGAGAACGGTTGCGGAGAGGCCTGGAATATCCGTTCCAAAGAGAACTGCGCGGGGACTCCCTTCCTGGAAAGCCCTGCGGAAAGCCGCTTCCATGCGAAGCCCCAAGTCCCCGGGACCCTGGGGGTGGTAGGCTGCTCCCGAACCGAGCCACCGGCGCATTGCATCCGCACTGCCGCCCTCAAAAAAAAATTCCAGGACCGCGCCGGTGCGGCCGACTGCAACCCTTGCCTCCCGGAAAACCTTATCCGTCATGCGGCGTTGAAGCTCGGCAGCCCCCGCCGGGCCGAGAAAAGGGATAAGCCGAGTCTTGGCAAGGCCCGGGACAGGGTAGCGACCGAAAAGAATGAAGCGGTCTTGATCCGGTCCGGGCCTTGGACGGCTTCTCATGCCTTCAGCCTCTCAAGTTTGACGCTCTCGTAAAAAGTCGTGAATGAGGACGGCACAGTAAAAAGCGCCAGATGCAAGGCGCGCGAATCTTGAGGAATGAGGCGTACATAGAAGTACGCCGCAGTGACGAAAGATGAGGCGCAACGCCGCAGATGGACTTTTTACGAAGCCGTCAAGTTTGTTCAAGGATCCTTTTCCATGGCCTGGAATGCGCACGCCGCCGCGCCCACCATGGCAGCCCGTTCATTGAGGATCACGCGAACAGGGATCTTTTTCAGGAGACCCTCGAAGCGGCCTTTGTCCGCAAAAGCCTCCATGAAAGCCCCGTCCTTCAATGCCTGGAAAATTTTTGGCGGAATCCCCCCGCAAAGATAAACCCCACCCGTGGCAAGGCCCGTGAGGGCCAGGTTTCCTGCCACAGCGCCCAGAATGCGGACAAAGTGATCGAGAGCTTCCACGCAACAGGAGTGTTTCCTCTCCAGGGCGCAATCGGTGATCACCTTGGCGGGATCCTCCTCCTGGAAACGCGCTTTCAACCACCCGGGTTCCCGGATTCGTCGCGAGGCCTTCACCCAGGCGTAAAGGTCGACAAGGCCGGGCCCGGAAACAATTCTTTCCACGCTCACATGCCCGTACCTCTTCTGCAGGAACCGCCAGAGCCGAACCTGATCCTCGCCGGCGGGGGCAAAGTCAACGTGACCCCCTTCAGAGGACACGGGGACAGGCTTGCCGCGGTGGAAAACGACCAGTCCCTGGCCCAGACCCGTGCCGGGCGCAACAAGGGCCAGGTTCCCGTCCTTCTGCGGTCGCCCTTTGTTGAGGGCGGCTGATTCGCGGCTATTCAGGAAGGGGAGGGAGAGGGCGGTGGCGGTCAGGTCGTTCACCAGGCGAACCTTTTCCCACCCGAAATTCCGCTTCAGCGCCTTTTCAGAAACCTCCCAGGGCAGGTTGGTGGTTTTGCATCTTCCGTCCACGACCGGGCCTGCAATGCCGAAACAGGCACTGGAGACCGTAGCGGGATGGGCGGAGAGGAACGCTTCCACGATGGGTTCGAGGTGGGGCGCATCCCGGCTGGCATAGCTTTTGAGCGACTTAACGGAAAGACGCCCTCTCTCTTTCGTATAAAGCCCCAGATTGGTCTTTGTTCCGCCGATGTCGCCTGCAAGAACCACGCTGCTTTCTTTCATGGTTAGGCCACCCCTACCGCTTCTTTAGGAGCTTCAGAAGCTTTGCCTCCCTTTCACTCGGCAGGCCGAGCTTTTCCACATGAGCTTTTGTGTTCTCCAGGCTCCCGTATCCGGCCAGGTATCCGTTCAGCCGGGCGGCGGCCGTGGAATGAACCATGTCTTCATGGTCTGGGTAAATGGCTTCGATCGCTTTCAATATCTCAGGGTGCCTGCGGAGGCGATACTTCTGATGGTAGCCCTCCGCCATGTAGAAATGCCGGTAGGGCAGAATTTCCGTGTACACTTTGCCGCCGGACTGCTTCGCGATCTCTTCCCGGCTTTTTTCGGCCAGTCTTCGCTGCTCCTCATCATGATAAAACACGGCGGCCTTGTATTGGGCTGAAAAGGGCCGGCTTTGCGGTTGGTGGCTTGTCCAGAAGAGATCCAGCAGCTTACCGAATGAAATTTGTTTGGGGTCATAGTCGATCTGGATGGTTTCCGTATGGTCGCCCAGGCGGTGATAGGTGGGATTCTCCTTGGTTCCCCCGGCATATCCCACTCTTGTGCGAACAACCCCCTCGATGCTCCCGAACCGGGAGTCAGGGCCCCAGAATCAGCCCAAGGCAAATGTGGCCGTCTCAGTATGCTCCGGCTCCGATGCCTCCACGGGAGGGATGAAGGAAACGGGTCTGGATGATGGCCTTGCATGGATCATGTCACGCCTCTCTTCGCCGACGTCCTGCTTGTTTCCTTGTGAAACGGAAAGGTCGTTTATCATAAACAGGGCCGCCACAAGAAAAGCGACCCCCGCAATGCCTACAAGCGCTCGTTGTTGAAACTGACTCAGTGGTATCACTTTAGAATATATGAAACGATGATGAGGATCATGGCTCTCTTTCTTTTGCTCCAAGGCCGCCGGAGGCGGCCAGGGCTCCCAGGCTGGTCTTTTCTAAAGACGGCGCCTTCCCACCAGTCGCTCAAGAAAGAGAGCCATGATCCTCAGAGCTTTTTGAAACAGTTAAACTCATACATCCAGTGTTCTTTATCCGAGTAGAGGGCTAAGACTCCTGCCAAGTGATACAGTCTCCCGGGCACACGGCGATCACCTCCTGAATCGCATCTTCAGGGTAATCGGGAAGCTCCGCCACCTCGATGCATCCGGTGTCCTTGTTCTTCCTGAAAATCTGAGGGTAAAGACCGATACAGGATTCGCAATCCGTGCACCCCGATCGGTCAAGGAAAGGGACTTTTTTTACCGGCCCTTTTCTTGCTTCCATTTCAGATAGGCTTCGTAGGTAAAAGAGGAACCCAACTCGCAAACCTTTCCCTTGCAGCCTTCTTCCCTGCAAAGGCGGCATCGGGTCTCGCTGCACATCTGGCAGGACTCACAATCAGGGCACTTCTGTTTTTTCCCTTTGGGTTCCAATTCGGACGGCCCTCCTCGCCCCTCCCACGGCAAACCGTGCCGCTGAGGGTTTATGGATGTCGCTGCGAACACTCCTGAATGAGAGAGGCGACGATTTATCGGGGAAGTTCCACAGCGATCTTCTTGGCGAGGTCCCGGCACGCCTGGAGTCCCTCTCCGTCGGGCACGTACTGGACCCTTAGCCCGGGGTCGATCACTTTGAATTTCATCTCCTCGAGTTCTTTGGTGATGAGTTTGACCGCCTCTCCGCTCCACCCATAGGAACCAAAAGCCGCCGCCACCTTGTTGATGGGCTTCAGGCCCTTAAGATAGGTCAAAAGGTCGCTCACCGTTGGGAAAAGACCGTTGTTCAAGGTGGGCGAGCCGATAAGAACGGCCCCTGCATCGAGGCATTCCGTCACCACATCGCTCCGGTGCCAGTTCCGCAGGTGCATGGGCTTTGCATCGACCCCTTCTTGGCCAAGCGCTTCGACAATGGCTTCGGCCATTGTTTCGGTGCTGTGCCACATGGTGTCGTAGATGACCAGGGCCTTTCTCTTGGGTTTCTGTTCGCTCCACTCCACGTAAGCTTGAACGATCTTCATGGGGTCCTTTCGCCAGATAATCCCATGATCCGGACAGATCATGTCCGGAGCGAGGCCCATGGCCTTCACCTTTTCCACGAGCTTCAAGATCAGCGGAGAATAAGGGAGCAGAATATTGGCGAAATACTTCTTGGCATGGGGCATGATGGCATCGCCGACCTGGTCGTCAAACCTCTCCAGGCTCGCATAGTGCTGACCGAAAGCATCGCTCGAAAAAAGAATTTTATCTTCTTTCGCATAGGTAAACATGCTGTCGGGCCAGTGGAGCATTCTGGTTTCCATGAATGCCAGGGTGCGCTTGCCGATATTCAACTCACCTCCATCCTCCACAGGCTTGTAATTCCACTTCTGGGGAAAATGAAGGGAAAGATTCTTGTGCCCCATCTTGGAACAGAACAAAGGCTTATCCTCTCCCACCCGGTGCATGGTCCGGGCTAAACCGCCCGAGTGGTCCATCTCCGTGTGGTTGCTGATCACGTAGTCGATTTTCCCGGGATCCATGAGTTCGCTGATATTTTCAATGAGCTGATCGGCAAACTCTTTTTTCACCGAGTCCACAAGGGTCACCTTTTCATCCATGATGAGATAAGCATTGTAGGTTGACCCCTCATAGGTGGAATATCCGTGGAAATCCCGAATATTCCAATCAATGACGCCGACCCAGTAGATCCCTGGGGCGATTTCTATCGGTTTCATGACAAGACTCCTTTATCGCGCTATTTCACTCCGCTCAGAGGCATGGTGACCTTGAATACCGTGCCTTTTCCTTTTTCGCTCTCAAAGGTCAGGGTGCTGTCAGGGTGATCCTCAACGATGCACTTGGAAACGCTCAGTCCCAATCCTGTCCCGCCTTTCTTGGTGGTAAAAAAGGGGGCAAAAACCTTGTCTTTCTCTTCGTCGGTTATGCCGCAACCTTCGTCTGCAACGGTAATCTCCACCTTGCTTTCTTTCCGTGACGTACGGAGCGATATTGAACCTCCCTTTATCGTCGCCTCGGCCGCATTCTTAGCCAGGTTGAGCAGCACCTGTTTGAGTTTTTCCCTGTCCCCGGTCACCACCATTTTTTCGGGTCCTGGGTTGAAACTCACCCGGATGTCTTTTGATTCACAATCGTCCCTGACAAGTTCATACACTTCCTTAAGCAATTCATTAATGTCCATCTCCTGCTTGTCAAGCGTTCTCGGCAAATAAAGATCCCGGAGTTCATTCAAAAGGTTTTCCAGGCGGGCGACTTCTCTCACGATGATATTCAGTTTGGAGAGCGCTTTATGATCCTCTGTTTCGCGGATGAGCTGGCGGGCGAATCCGCCGATCATCATAAGAGGGTTCTTGATCTCATGGCTGATTTCCGCCACGACCTGCCCGAGGGCCGCAAGGCGCTCCGCCTTCATGATCCGCTCATGAAGCGCCCTGGTCTCCGTGAGATCCCGGACAATGCCCGTAAAATAAGTTTCGCCTTCAACTTCCGATACGGAAAAGGAAATGTTGGCAGGAAAGGTTTCACCGCCTTTTCTTGATGCGATGATCTCCGTGTCGTGGCCGATACGGTGGGGGACCCCGGTTTCCAAATAACGGGCTACAGCCTCCCGATGATTGCGGCTGCACGATGGGGCCATGATCACATCAAGATCATGGCCGACCACCTCTTCCCGCTTGAAACCGAAAATTCTTTCTGCAGCTTTGTTGAAAAAAACAACCCGATGGCGGGCGTCGATGGTGACAAAGGCCTCGTTGGTATTTTCAACAGCCTTCTCGAGAACGGCGATCCGTCTGGTTTCGTTCTCCCTGTCACCCATACATGCTCGCTTACTCCTTCTCAAACTGATCTTTGGACGCACCGCACACAGGGCAGGTCCAATCTGAAGGCACCTTGTCGAAGGGCGTCCCCGCGGCCACCCCGTTGTCCGGATCCCCGTTTGCCGGGTCATAGACATACCCGCAAACCGTGCATACGTACTTCTCCATTTCCTTCTTACCTCCTTAAAAGAATACCCCTCTCACAAAAAGTTTTATCCCGTCGGCATTTCAAGACCGTGGGAAAATATGTAAGTTCCCCCCCCCGCCCTAAGGCGGGGGGGTGTTTTCGATTACGCGGCTTCCAGTTTCTGCCTGTCCGCCATATCCATGAGAACCCGCTCCCTGGCTTTGTCGATACCAAGGGCTTTTCTCTTCTTGTCGATATGGTCGATCATCAAATGAGCCATCTCATAGGGATCCACGGCAAAACCCCACTTGCCGAAACCCAACCCTTCCAGTCCGTCAAAGAGAAGCTTATGGAACTTCGTGCCTTCTACAATAGGATAGGTCACTCCGAAAACCGTGTAAACCCCGGAGCCCACAAAGTAATGGCCGATGGAAATGGCCTTTTCACTCATCCACTCCGGTGCAGCCCCTGCCACAGGCAGATCGGCAATGCTGTTGCCGAGACCGCCGACACGCACCATCTCGGCGCAGGCGATGAGGATACGGCTGTTGTCCACGCAGGAGCCCAAACCCAGGACCGGCGGCATGCCCACGGTCTCACACACTTCCCGCAGCCCGGAACCTGCAAGATGGGCCGCTTCGGGGGTGTAAAGGCCAGCCTTGGCTAGTGAAATCTGGGAGCACCCGGTCTGAACAACCAGGACGTCGTTCTTGATCAGCTCTTTGACCATTTCCACGTGAACGTAGTCATGCCTGACCCTGGGGTTCGTACAGCCCACCACACCGGCCACCCCGCGGATCCTTCCGTTGATGATGTTGTCGTTGAGAGGCGTGTAGGATGACCTGAAGCTGCCGCCCAGCATGTAGTTGATGTACTCGTGAGAAAAACCATGAATCCCGAGGCTTTTGATATTGGGAATCTCGATCGGCACATTGCGGTTTTTGAAACGGACAATCGCGTTTTCCACGATGGTGTCCGTGCACTCCCTCGGCTTGTGCTCGTCCAGCTCAATATGCTCAACATCCTCAATGTGGCATCTCGGGTTGGTCGTGAAAAGCTTGGTGCCGTAGCATTGAGCGACTTTTGCCAGGCCCTGCTTGATGCACTGCACGTCCACACCCATGGCGTCCACCGCGCCTGTGATCAGGATGGCTTCCGTGGACATGAAATTCCCGGCATGGGGTATTCCGTGCCTGGAGAGCATTTCCGCGCCCGAGCAGCACATGCCGAGCAGATTGATTCCCTTGGCCCCTGCCTCTTTGGCCGCCTGGATCAGGCTCGGGTCATTGACGGAATCCAGCATGGACTCGAAAAGGTTCGGCTCGTGGCCATGGATGATGACATTGACATGGTCTTCCTTAAGACACCCCATGTCGACTTCCGTTCTGACCGGGGTCGGGGTGCCGTAGAGGATATCGGAAATCTCCGTGGCCACCATGGACCCGCCCCAGCCGTCTGAAAGAGCCGTCCGGGTGCACTGTTTGGTAATATTCTCATAGTGCTGGTCCACGCCCATATGGGTCCGGTGCATGAGTTCCATGATTTCCCTCATGGCGCCCCGGGGGACGACGCCGTGCTTTCGCCAGGTTTCCAGGGTCTTTTCCGGGACTCTCTTGGCAAAAGGGATCTCTCCTTCAACCTGAGTGTAGGTACGCTCAAGTTCATGGTAAACATCCATGGCGATTTCTTTTGTCTCACGGCCCTCGGTCTCGATTCCGAGCTCCCCGGCCACTTCTTCAAGCTTGCCCGTATCTTTGATCTTGTAATCGGTAATATGACCGTTGATCACTTCCCTGAAAAGGTCCAGCATGCTCATGCCGTGGTCGGTATGGGCCGAGGCGCCGCTGGCGACCATACGCGCGAAATTCCGGGCCTGGATCGTGTCGATGGTGGCTCCGCATACGCCCACCTTTGCATACGGATCTTTTGAGTTCAGCCGGCACGGACCCATGGAGCAGTGCTTGCAACAGGCCGAATCCGCGCCGATGGGGCAGGCCTTCATGTCTGCGGCACGGTGAAAGGCTGTTTCCACCCCGTCCCTCTCCGCTTTTCGAAGCATCTGGGCCGTAGCCTCACAAATGGTGGCCGCGCGAATATCAAGACCCTTCTTTTCAGCTTTCTTTTCGATCTTTTTTCCCTTCTCTTCTTCCATCACGTCTCCTCCTTCATGGTTTGTCTTTAAACTCCTTCGTGGAGATTAGTAACTATTCCTGATAAGCACAAAAAATTAGAGGCTTCTTTTCCAGAAGATCACCACGCCGTCTTTTCCGAACAGGACCTGAATCAATTCCCAACCCTGGGCCCCCCTCTGGTTCATGATTTCTCCGAGTGCGCTGAGTTGATCAGGCGGCAGCTCGCGAACGCCGCATTCCCCCTGATCCGTGCAGAAATACACGAGCTGGTCGAATTCCTCGGCAGGATGTTTTGTGATCTCATACGCAAAGCGCGGCATACTACACCCTTCTTAAAATACGACTCTCCCCTGGGCTCTTTTCTTGAGCCGGGGAAAGATTCACTTCGGTCGATTTCAAGGGATAAAATACGTCAGTCACTCTATCGAGGCCCGGGCGTCCCTGCCTCACCTTCAATGGAGCACTTGGTAAAATCAATCGGCTTGTTACAACCGGAACACAGGTGTTCCCGGTTGAATTCATCC
>Ga0068714_10005114_pt1 | contig 14122 bp, 12 predicted proteins | sample MTBNYHSulfiMetaG_FD_62988 | JGI IMG/M metagenome (GOLD analysis project Ga0068714, IMG submission 62988) | Enrichment culture microbial communities from rom New York Harbor, USA that are MTBE-degrading - MTBE-NYH (New York Harbor Sulfidogenic)... | ecosystem: Environmental > Aquatic > Marine >... | reverse complement strand
ACGCCGAGCTTGGGGAACCACTGGCCGACCAGGTGGAAGTCGCCGGCGAACCCGGCGCGCGCCACGATGCTCGGCAGCCGCGCCTCGAACGCGAGCTCCACCTCGACGGTGCCCCCCGGCGGCACCGGGTCGGGCAGCGGCACCCGAGCGACCGTGAAGTCCTCCGGATTGTCGTCATCCGGTCGAATGAACTCCAGGGCGGAGAGGAGGTCCCGCCCGTCCGCCAGCGCCAGTCGGGTGAGGCGGATGTGCCCCCACGTGATCTCCGCCCGACGGCCGCTGCGGAGGCTTCCCGGACCCAGCTCACGCATGAAGGTCGTCTGATTGCCGGCGAAGGCGTTGAGGTAGAGGTGGAAGTGGAGCTCGTCGGCCGGCGACGAGGTCGGATTGCGCCAGGCCACCTGCGCCGAGCCGTCGAGGGCGTGCCGCACCGGGTCGAGACGCACCGTCATGTCGTAGGTCGCCACCGTCGTGTCCGTGGCGACCACCGCGGACGCGATCGCCAGTGACAGGGCCGCCAGGCTCACCGCGCGAGCGTTCACCGGCGGAGTGTACACTGGAGATGGAGATGCGGGGGACGATCGCCGTGTTGCTGCTGTCGGCCGCCCTCCCGGCGGCTGGCGGCGAGCGCGCCTTCACGCTCGGTCTCGACCGGCTGCACTGGCCGCCGGCGGACCCGCGGACGGCGGAACGGCTCGCGGAGTGGAACTCGCCTCTCGGGCGGACCGCGCAGGCGCTCGCCGACGAGATGGCAAGGCTCGGCAGCGGGCCCCAACCTCGCCCGAGCGGCCAGGCCGTGGTGCGGGTCAAGGTCCGACCGGGTATGCCGCTGCGACTCGTGACCGCGATTCAGACCGGCGGGGTCGAGGTGGCCGAGACCTCGGTGGCGGCGATCCGCTGGCCGTGGGACGACGAGGCGCCGCGAGAGGCGACCCCGGACCTGGACGAGCAGCTCGGCCTCCTCCTGGGCCAGCGGCTCAGACCACGCTGACCACACTGCCCGGCGCCGTCCGGTCGGCCGCGGGCAGGCGCCACGCCGTGAGGCCACGGCGACGACACCTCGACTGCGCGGGAGCAGTGCGCTTCGTCATGGAGAAGGGCAGCGGCCTCATCCGAACCCCGAGAGTCCGGATGAGGCCCCGCGGCCCACCCTGGAAGGGGGAGGCCGAACCAAACGCTTCCCGGGCGCGCAGCCTGGCGCGCCGCGGGGCAGCGCGGCCTACAGGTTCTCCTTCAGCTTCTTGGAGACCTTGAACCGCACGGTCTTGGAGGCCGCGATCTTGATCTGCTTGCCGGTCGCCGGGTTGCGCCCCTTGCGCGCCGGGCGCTCCGCCACGTGGAAGGTGCCAAAACTGGGAATGGCCACCTTCCCGCCCTTGGCGAGCTCTTCACCCATCAGCTCGAACATGTAGTCGAAGCACAGGGCAACCCGCGTCTTCGGCATCCCGGTCCGCTCAGCGATCTTGTCCACCACCTCGGCTTTCCCTGCCATGAGTCCTCCTTGATCCTCTCGTGCTGGGTTCACCCTACCGCGCCAACCGCGGCCGGTCAAGGGGCGCGGGCCATGCCGCCGGCCGGCGATCCCCCGGCGGCGTCGTGGGGTCGACCGGATCCCCTCGGACCGCTACCATGACGGCGTGGGCGACGACCGCGCTCCTGGCGGCGAGGATCGATGGCCCCTGGTCGAGGACCGGGTGGAGGCCGAGTACCCGATTTTCACCGTGAGTCGAGGCGTCAGACGTTCTGCCTCCTCGGGGCGGGAGCACGAGTTCGTCCGGCTCGACCCCCCGGACTGGGTCAACGTCGTCGCCCTGACCGCAGCGGGACGACTGATCCTGGTCGAACAGTTCCGCCACGGTTCCGGGCGCGCCACCCTCGAGATCCCGGGTGGCGCGGTGGACCCGGGAGAGCGCGCCGAGGAGGCCGCCGCCCGAGAGCTGGCCGAGGAGACCGGCTACCGGGCGGCGTCCCTCGAGCTCATCGGGGTGGTGGAACCGAACCCCGCCTTCCTCTCCAATCGGTGCTGGACCTTCCTCGCCACCGACTGCCACCGCGTCGGGCCTCCCCGATTCGACCCTTCGGAGGAGATCGACGTCCGCCTGTCGACCCTCGGGGAGTTCACCGACCTCATCGACCGGGGCGCGATCCAGCACGCTCTCGTGCTCGCGGCCCACGACCACCTGCAGCGGGGCGTCAACCGCCGCGCGCCGTGGGTCGCGGCGCTTCCCCGCTTCGACGAGCTCCGGTGAGATCACCGCAACCGCACCCTCAGCCCGGACAGCGCAACGGCCTCGTCGTGGACACAGGAGGCCCCGCACCTCGATCCGGGCTATCCTAGATTGAGGTGCTGACGGTCCCCCTGACTCTGCTCGCGATCGGCGTGATCCTCGCGCTCGCCCTGGCGCTCCCGCACCTCCTCCGGACCCGGGCGGCCGCCCGCCAGCTCCAGGTGCAGCGTCAGCTGGAGGACAACCTCCTCGACACCGTCCCGGTCCTCGTCCTCACCGTGGACCGTGAGGGGCGGGTGCAACGGTTCAACCGGAGGGCTGCTCAGCTCCTCGGCCTCGACGAACCGTCGTCCGCTCACGCTGCCTCCGCTCCCTGGTTGGCCCGGGTCCACCCGGACGACCGCCCGCTCCTCGAAGGGGCCGCGGGGGCGGTGCTGGACGGCACGACACCTTGCGCGGAGGCCGAGATGCGGGTCGAGGACCCGGACGGCGCGACCCGCTGGTTGACCGCCCGGATTCACGGAATCGCGGCCCCCCCGGGCGGCGAGACCCGGCTCGCCATCGTCGCCACGGAGACCACCGACCTCGTCCTCGCCCGCCAGACCGGGGAGGCCCGGCAGGCTCGCCTCGCCTTCCTCTCCGACGTCGCCCAGACGGTCGCCGGGGAGGTGGCGGAGACCCGGATCCTCGACCGCTTCCTCGAGCTGGCCGAGGAGCGCTTCTCGGCCGTGGCCCTGCACCTCCTGCGACCGCTCCCCGGCGGTCACGGACTGAGCCTCGCCGCGGGCCGGGGGGCGGCGGCGGAGGCCGTCGTCGGCTGCTGGGACCGGCTCTCGGCCCGCAACCCCTGCTGGCTCGCGTACCGCGACGGGGTCCCCCATCGCGCCACCCCGGCCGAGGTGATCCCCGCCGACGCGGCGGCACGACTGGCGACCGACCACGGTGTCCGCCACCTGCTGGCCATCCCGCTGATCGCCGCCGGCCAGGTCATCGGGGTACTGGGAATGGCCAGCGCCTCGGGCCTGGACCCGGTGGCCGACGACCCCGACCTCTTCACCCAGATCGGGATCCTCCTCGGGGGCGCGATCCACCTGTCCCAACTCGTGGTCCAGCTCGAGGAGCAGCGGTCGCTCGCGCTCGAGGCGTCCCGCCTCAAGTCCGAGTTCCTCGCCAACACCTCGCACGAGCTGCGGACGCCGTTGACCTCGATTCTCGGCTTCCTCCGCCTGGTCATCGACGGCGCCGTGCCGGAACCGGCCAAGCAGCGGGAGTTCCTCTGCCTCGCCCACGAGTCGGCGGAGAAGCTGCTCACCATCATCAACGACGTCCTGGACCTGGCCCGCATCGAGGCCGGGCGGCTCGAGGTCTTCCCGGCAGCCGTCCCCCTCGGTCAGGTGCTCGAGGAGGCGGAGCAGCTGTTCGGGCAGCAGATGAGAACCAAGGGGCTCGACTTCAAGGTCTCGGACGGCGCGCGCGCCAGGGTGGTCTGGGCCGACCCCCACCGGACGCTGCAGATTCTCACCAACCTGCTGGGGAACGCGGTCAAGTTCACCCCCCTCGGGGGCTCGATCACCCTCAGCAGCCGTGACGACGGGGGGGACGTCACCCTCACCGTGGAGGACACCGGAATCGGGATCCCGCCGGGGGAGATGGACAAGGTTTTCACCGCCTTCTACCAGGTGGACGGCAGCACCACCCGCCACTACGGTGGGGCCGGCCTCGGCCTCACCATTTCAAGGCGGCTTGCCGACCTGATGGGGGGAAGGCTCGACCTGGAGAGCGCGGGGCAGGGTCTCGGGACCCGCGCTATTCTCCGGCTTCAGGTGCCTGGCAAGCTGATCGGCGACGGGTGAGGAACGCCGCCCGGAGGGACCGTCCAATCCACGGGACTGGCTCGAGTTAGGAGTGACATGTGGTGGTAAACTCGAGGTGGTTGACGCCGACCTGGATTAGCACTATATTCGCATTTGGTTATGCGCATGACGAGAGGAGGCTGCCGATGCGACTCACGTGCATCCTCGCCGCAGTGGCGCTGCTCGGACCTGCCGGCTCGACCGCCGAGCTGCTGACCCTGCCGGCGGCGCTGGATCGTGCCCTGGCCGCCAACCCGGCCGTCCAGACAGCGGAGGCGAAGGCCGCCGCGGCCTCCGCCCGAGCCGACCAGGCCGCGAGCTCGCGGTGGTTCTCCCTGGACCTCTCCGAGACCTACGTCGGCACCGACAGCCCGGCCGAGGCGTTCGCCCTGCTCCTGAACCAGGAGCGGTTCGACACCGAGAAGTTCTTCCTCTCGAACCCCAACGACCCCGACTGGCTGAACACCTGGGTGACCCGTCTCGAGGCGACGGTCCCGGTGTACACCGGCGGCAAGCTCTCGAGCCGGATCTCTCAGGCGGGCCACATGGCCTCCGCTGCCGGGCTCGAGCAGGACCACGCCCGTGAGCGGGTGGCGTTCGACACCATCACCGCCTACGCCAACCTGACCAAGGCGAGGGAGTACCTCGACCTGGTCTCGAAGGCCCGCGCCACCACCGCCGAGCACGTCCGGCTGGCGGAGCAGTACGCCGGCCAGGGCCTCATCCTGTCGGCGGAGGTCCTGAAGGCAAAGGTCTACCTGGCCGAGATGGACGAGCTGGTCGCCCAGGCGTCCAACGGCGCCCGCCTCGCCGAGGCCGCCCTCAACTTCGAAATGGGTGGCGACCAGACGACCTCTTGGGAGCTGGCACCGCTGCCGCCGCCAGCGCCCGCCGGCGGCGGGCTCGAGAGCTGGATCCAGGCGGCGCTCGACCAGCGTCGCGACCTGGGCGCGGCACGCCTCCAGCTCGAAGCGGGACGCCTCGAGGAGACGGCGGCCAGGTCCGCCTTCCTGCCCGAGGTGGCGGTGGTGGGGCGCTACGACCTCTACGACGACGTCCCGTTCGGCGCCAACGGCGGCTCGGGAGCGTTGATGGGGGTCGCCCGGGTCAACCTCTTCCGCGGCGGCGCGGACGAGGCCGCGCTCGCGGCCGCGCGCCACGACACGGCCGCCTTCGCCAGCGCCGTGCGTCGCTTCGAGGAGGGGGTGACGCTCGAGACCCGCCAGGCCTGGCACGACCTCGAGACCGCCGCCGCGCGGCAGGCGACGGCACACGCCTCACTCGCCGCGGCCCGCGAGGCGCTCACCGTGCGCGAGGCCCGCTTCCGCCAGGGCCTCGACCGGATGATCGACCTGCTCGACGCCGAGACCGCCCTGCGCGAGGCCGAGCTGCGCGAGCTGGTCGCCCGCTACGACCTCGCCCTCGCCCGCTTCCGGCTCCACTTCGCGTCCGGAGCCTCGCTCGTCGACCTCGTCACGTCTTCGGAGGTGAACCGATGACCACCATCAGCCTCGACCTTCGCCCCCTGGTGCTCCTGGCCGGTGCGACCGTCGCTGCCGGCTGCGGACATGACGCACCGTCCCAGGCCCCGCAACACAGCTCCCCGGTCACCGCCCGCGTGGCGACGGTGGAACGGGTCACCGAGACGGCGACCCACGAGGTGTACGGCCTGGTCCAGCCGACCCGGCAGGCCCTGGTCTCCGGCCGCGTCACCGGGCCCGTGGTCGCGATTCTCGTCGCGGCCGGCGCCCGGGTCGAGAAGGGGAGCCCACTGCTCGAGATCCAGCCGGAGGTGAGCGAGGGCCAGATGGGGCAGGCGCAGGGGGCCCTCGCCCAGGCCGCCGCCGCCCTCGCCCTCGCCGAGCGCAACCACCAGAGGTACGTCGCGCTCCACGCCGAGAAGGCCGCCTCCGACCTCGAGCTCGACCTCTCGCTGATGCAGCTCGAGCAGGCCCGCGGCGCGGTCGAGCAGGCCCAGGGCGCCCTCCAGGCCGCCACGGCGGTGGCCGCCGAGGCGGTGGTCCGGGCGCCGTTCGCCGCCCGCGTGGTCGACACCCTGGTGGAGGTCGGCGACCTCGCCGCACCGGGACGCCCCCTGGTCCGGGTGGAGTCCCTCGCCGGACGGGAGATCTGGCTCGACGTGCGGTCCGTCGACCTGCCCCGCGTCTCGGTGGGCCAGGTGCTCCCCGTCACCCTGGACAGCCGCCCCGAGCTGGGGGTCCTGGACGGCAAGGTCAACGAGATCGTCCCGTCGGCGAACCCGGCAACCCAGAGCTTCACGGTCAAGGTCAGCCTGGGCGAGGTCGACGTCCCGTCGGGCCTGAGTGGTCGTGCCCGGGTACCCGGCACGGCGGTCGAGCGGCTCCTGGTCCCGTCGAGCGCGGTGCACCGGCGCGGCGGCCTCGAGCTGGTGGTGGTGCGCGGGCCCGATGGCGCCGCACGGACCCGGGCGGTGACCGTCGGCGCCACCATGGGCCCCGACCGGGTCGAGGTCCTGTCGGGGCTCGAGGCGGAGGAGCAGGTCGTGGTCGACCTGCCGGCGCCGGTGGCGGACGGCACCCCGGTGGAGGTCTCGCCATGAACGGGGACGCGCCCTCCGGCCCCGCCGGCGGTGCCCGGGGCGGGCGGCCGCGGCCGACCCCCGAGGAGCTCGAGCAGGCCCGTCGAAAGGCGCTGCGGCTCAAGTACACCCGCCGCCCCCTCGGGCTCGCCGGTCGAGTCGCACAGGCCTTCCTCGAGTCCAAGCTGACCCCGCTGCTGATTGTCGGCGCCCTGCTGCTCGGCGCCTTCGCCGTCTGGGTCACCCCGAGCGAGGAGGAGCCGCAGATCAAGGTGCCGATGATCGACGTGCTCGTGGCCTACCCCGGCGGCAGCGCCGAGGAGGTCGAGGCGCGGGTCGTCACGCCACTGGAGAAGCTCCTCTACGAGATCGAGAACGTGGAGTACGTCTACTCCACCTCCCAGCCCTCCGGCGGCCTGATCATCGTTCGCTTCGTCGTCGGCACCGACCCCGACCAGGCGGCGGTCCGGGTCCACACCAAGCTCGCGTCCGCCGCCGACCGGATGCCGGAAGGGGTCCTGCCGCCGGTGGTGAAGCCGCGGACCATCGACGACGTGCCGGTGGTGGCCTACACCCTCTGGGGTGAGAACGCGACCCCGAGGGAGCTGCGCCGGGTGGCCGACGAGCTCAAGGTCGAGCTGACCCGCCACCCGCGGGTGGCTCAAGTGTGGGTCATCGGCGGCCAGCGGCGGGTGGTGCGGGTCGACTTCGACCGCGAGCGACTGGCGGCGTACAACGTCTCGCTGCTCCAGGCGTACCAGGGGTTGCGCAGCTTCAACTGGCGCCTCCCCGCGGGGGAGGCCGCGACCGCCAACCGGGAGGTCGTGGTCGACGTGGGCTCCTTCCTGGCCACCGTCGACGACGTCGGCAACGTGGTGGTCGGCGTGGCCGAAGGCCGGCCCGTGTTCGTCAAGGACGTCGCCGAGGTGTTCGAGGGCGCCGAGGAGCCGGCGGACTACGTCTGGCTGGGAAGCGGGCCCGCAGCCCCCGAGAAGGGCCTCGAGGCCGCCGGGATGGACCTCCCCGCGGTCACGGTCGCCGTGGCCAAGAAGCCGGGGACCAACGCGGTCAACATGGTCTCGGACCTCGACCGCACCGTCGACAACCTCCGCGGCCGCCTCATCCCCAGCGACGTCAACCTGCTCAAGACCCGCGACTACGGCGCGACCGCCAAGGAGAAGTCCGACGAACTGCTCAAGCACCTCTACTCGGCCACCCTGGCGGTGATTCTCCTGATGTGGGTCACCCTCTCCCGGCGGGAGGCGACGGTGGTGGCGGTGGTCATCCCGGTCACCCTCGCTTTGACCCTGGCGGCGTCCTACGCCTTCGGGTACACCCTGAACCGGGTCAGCCTCTTCGCCCTGGTGTTCTCGATCGGAATCCTGGTGGACGACGCCATCGTCGTGGTGGAGAACATCCACCGCCACTTCAAGCTCAAGTGGGGGGAGCCCCGCCTGGTCACGACCTACGGCGTCGACGAGGTCGGAAACCCCACGATCCTCGCCACCTTCGCCATCATCGCGGCGCTCCTGCCCCTGGCGTTCGTCCGCGGCCTCATGGGGCCGTACATGCAACCCATCCCCATCAACGCGTCGGCGGCCATGCTGTTCTCGCTGATGGTCGCCTTCACCATCTCCCCGTGGCTCGCCTATCGGCTGTTCAGGCGGGAGCACGAGCGGGGCCTGAACGAACCCGTTCCCGGTCCCGAGGTCGACAGCCCGAGCGAGGAAGGGCGCCTCGGGCGCCTGTACGCGACGCTGGTGCGCCCCCTGATTCGCTCCCGTGTGCTGCGCTACATGTTTCTGGCCGGGGTCGCCGGCCTGCTCGTCCTGGCCATGGGCACCGTGGGGGTCGGCTTCACCACCGTCAAGATGCTCCCCCACGACAACAAGTCCGAGCTCCAGATCGTCGTCGACGCGCCGGAGGGGACCACCCTCGAGCAGACCAACGCCGCCGCGCGGGAGATCGCGGCGGTGTTCCGCGGCATGCCGGAGGTCACCGACTACCAGGTGTACGTCGGCACCTCCTCGCCGTTCAACTTCAACGGCCTCGTGCGCCACTACTTCATGCGGTCGGGAGCGAACGTCGCCGACATCCAGGTCAACTTCGTCCACCGCGACCAGCGCAAGGACGCCTCCCACGACCTGGCCAAGCGGGTCCGTGAGCTCATCCTCCCGATCGCCAACCGACAGGGGGTGGTCGTGACCGTGGCCGAAATCCCCCCCGGCCCGCCGGTCCTGTCCACCCTGGTGGCCGAGATCTACGGGCCGACCCTGGACGGCCGACTGGCGGTGGCGGAGGAGGTCCGCGAGGTCTTCGCCTCGACCGACGGGGTGGTGGACGTCGACTGGTACGTCGAGGAGCCCGGTCCTCGCGCCGAGATCCACGTCGACCGCGAAAAAGCGATGCGGCTGGGGATCACCCCCGAGCAGGTGGTGCGGACGGTTCGGCTGGCTCTCGGCGGCGCCGAGGCAGGGCTGCTCCACGTGCCCCACGCCCGCGAGGCGGTGCCGATCTCACTCCGGCTCCAGCGCGCCCAGCGCGCGCACCTCGACGAGCTCCTGCAGCTCAAGGTGCACGGTGGCAGCGGCCAACTGGTGCCCCTCAGCGAGGTGGCGACGGTGGTTTCGGATGTCAGGGAACGCTACCGCTACCACAAGAACCTGCAACCGGTGACGTACGTCGTGGGCGAGGTGGCCGGCCGCTTCGAGGCGCCGGTGTACGCCATCCTGGAGATGGAGAAGCGCCTCGAGGGGCTCACCACCCCGACCGGGGAACCGCTCGAGATCATCGCCACCCACCTGCCCGAGGACACCACCCGCTTCATCATGAAATGGGACGGCGAGTGGCACATCACCTACGAGGTGTTCCGCGACATGGGGATTGCCTTCGCGGTGGTGATGGTGCTGATCTACGTGCTCATGGTGGGGTGGTTCAAGTCGTTCATCACGCCGGTGATCATCATGGTGCCGATCCCCCTGACCCTGGTCGGCATCCTCCCGGCGCACGGCGTCATGTCGATCTTCTTCACCGCCACGTCCATGATCGGCTTCATCGCCCTGGCCGGCATCATCGTCCGCAACTCGATCCTGCTGGTCGACTTCATCAACCTCGAGCTGAAGGCCGGCGAGCCCCTCGAGGAGGCGGTGGTCAAGGCCGGGGCCATCCGGCTGATCCCCATCTTCCTGACCCAGCTTTCCACCATCGTGGGCGCTGCCTTCATGCTCACCGACCCGATCTTCCAGGGTCTCGCCCTGGCGATGATCTCCGGGATCGTGGTGTCGACCTTCCTCACCCTGGGCGTGATCCCGGTGCTGTACTACATGTACCTGAAGAGCGTGGGAGTCGAAAAGGTCGTGGAGATCCCGTCATGACCCCCGATCTCACCAGCTCCGCGCCCGCCTCCACCGCGGGGGAGGCCGCGCCCAGTCAAACCTCGAATCTCGACACCCTGGGAGGTGCGTGATGACCGTCAACGAGGCGCTGCGCGCCATGGCCGGGTTCTTCGTCCTGCTGTCGGTGGCCCTGGGCTACTGGGTCAGCCCCTACTGGTTTCTGTTCACCGCCTTCGTCGGGCTCAACCTGCTGCAGTCCGCCTTCACCCGGTGGTGCCCGGCGATGACGATCCTGCGCAAGATGGGGTTGAAGGAGGGATAGCGTTCAGCTGTCGGCTCTCAGCTGTCAGCGTTCAGCTCCCCCTCCCGACCCCACGATCCTCCGGGCTGGCGGGGGAGCTGACCGCTGATCGCTGACCGTTCGAAGCTGGGAGGGGGAAAAGGAGGCGCGCCATGAAGCTGCTCATGATCATCGTCGAGAGCAAGTACAAGGAGGAGCTCGAAGTGCTCCTCAACCGCAACCGCGTGATCGGGTACACCGAGATTCCCCAGGTGCACGGTGTCGGCAACACCGGCGTGAGGATGGGTTCGCGCGCCTTCCCCCACACCTCGAGTCTGTTCTTCACCGTGGTCCCGGACGACCAGGTCCAGGTCCTGCGCGACGACATCACCAGCTACTGCGAGGCGTGCCTGAAGAGAATGAAGATGATCGTCTGGGCTGTTGAGGAGATTGTCTGACGCCGAACCCGGCGCAGCGGAGGGATACTCTGGTGGAAGCTCTTCTGATCATCGCCGTCGTCGCGGTCTACCTGGCTCTGCAGCTGTTCGTCCTGCCCAGGCTCGGCGTCCCCACCTGAGCCGTCCCCGGCCCCCGGTCCGGGGGCCCCGGACGACGCTGCGGCGGGGACGGTGAGCCGGAGGACGATCCTTCAGCGGTCAGCTCTCAGACCTCACCTCCGCCACGCATCGCGCCGCCGAGCCGTCACTCCCACCGACCGGAGGGCGGAGCTGAAAGCTGACGGCTGAACGCTGGTCGCTTTCTCCTAGACCCCCTCCAGGACCTGGTCCTCGTACTCCAGCTCGAATCGCAGCTTGTGCTTGGCCTCCTCCTGGGCGAGGGACCGGAAGATCTCCGCGATCTGCGGGTCGGCCGCCGAGGCCGCGAGGTCCTCGTAGAGCCGGAATGCGGCCTTCTCGGCCTTCATGGCGAACAACAGCGCCTCGGGGTAGGTCATGCTGGGCGACACCTCGGCGTCGACCAGGTAGTCGGAGATCTTCAGGTCGCGCACCTTCTCGCCGGGCACCGCCTGGAGGTCGCCGGACTTGATTCGCTTCAGACGGGCCTTGTGACCGTCCTCCTCGCGCGCGAACTCCAGAAACGTCTCCCGCATGCCGGGGCGTCGCACCGTCTCGGCGAGCCCGCGGTACATCTGGGCCGCCTCCTCCTCCTTGGCGATCGCGAACTCGAGAACGCCGGTGATGCTGTCGAACTGCATCGTCCCCTCCCGTAGGTCTCTGCCGCGACGAGTGTACCGCACCTCCGTCTCGGTCCCGTGGAGGACGACTCAAAAGCCCGTCGGGTCACGGGGACCGGACGGCGCGCCGGAATCAGGGCCGCGACCGGACGACACCCGCCGGCTTGGCCGTTACACTGGCGCCGTGCTGAGGATCGCAGGTCTCGACGTCGAGCCGCCGACCGTGCTGGCCCCCATGGCCGGGATGACCGACTCCCCTTTCCGCCGTGTCGTGCGCCTCGCCGGAGGCTGCGGTCTGGTGACGGTCGAGTTCGTCTCCTCGGAGGCAATGGTGCGGGGCGTGCGCAAGGAGCTCGACAAGCTCCGCTTCCACGGCGACGAGCGACCAGTTGCGATCCAGGTCTGCGGCGCCCGACCGGAGGCGATGGCGGCCGCCGCCGAGGCCGTGGAGGCCAGCGGCGCCGACGCCTGCGACGTCAACATGGGATGCCCGGCCCACCCGGTCGTCAAGACCGGCGCCGGGGTGGCGCTGATGGGCGACCTTCCCCTCGCCAGGCGGATCCTCGCCGCCATGCGACCTCGCCTGAGCCTGCCGCTCACGGTCAAGTTCCGCTCCGGCCTCGACCACGAACGGCTCAGCGACCTCGAGCTGGGCCGCATCTGCGAGGGGGAGGGGGTCGACGCGGTCACGCTCCACCCCAGGACCGCGCGGCAGCAGTACTCCGGCACCGCCGACTGGTCCCGGATCGCCCGCCTCAAGGGCTCCGTCGGGATCCCGGTGATCGGCAACGGCGACGTCCGCACGGGCGCGGACGCCGTCCGGATGGTGCGCGAGACCGGTTGCGACGGGGTCATGGTCGGCCGGGCGGCGTTGGCCGACCCGTGGGTCTTCAGGGAGGTCGCGGCGGCGCTCGCGGGGGGGACTGTGGAACGCGCTCCCCTGGAGGCTCGGGTCGGCCTGGTCCGACGCCACCTCGCCATCCTGGCGGCAGAGTATGACGGCAGGCTCCTGCTCCACAAGCTGCGGCTGCTGACGCGATGGTGCAGCCGCGGGCTCCCCGGCGGGCGTCGGCTCCGACAGCGCCTCTCGGTGGTTGCCGACCCGGAGGCGCTGCGGCAGGAGGTCGAGCACTTCCTCGACCTCTGCCTGACCGAGGGTGGACCTGCGGAGTCGTCCCTCGGCGAGCCTCTCGGCCGTTAGCGTGACGCCAGGGTCACTCAGTGGCCATGGCCAGGTCGAAGGTGAGGGACCTTTCAGCGACGGCACCGCTGACGTTGTCCTTGATCGTGAACTCGAGGGTGTACTCGCCCGCTTCCGGGAGCTCGGCGAGGCTCAGAGCGTTCGCGTAGAGGTGCAGACCCGGCAGCAGCTCGGTGGTCGGCAGAGGGGTCGTGAACGGCGGCCCGAGGCGCTTGCCTGCGTGCAGAACCAAGACCTTGATCGAGACGTTGGCCGCACCCGCCTCGGTGGTCCCGGGGTGGGCGAGGAACCCGAAGTAGGACACCTCGTCCTTCGTGGTGGCCCTTCCGTCCACCAGCGGCACCAGGTGCCAGCCGCCGAACACGTACGCGCTCCCCAGGGGAGCCCCCTCGTCGCGGAACGCCTCGAGGCCGAGCCAGATGGGGGACGTCCACGTCCCCTCCTCCGGGATTCCGGCCAGCTCCGCCTCGCCGGACAGCACGACCTGGACCTGACCGCCGGCGGCGCCGGCCACGTCGACCCGATGGGTACCAGGACCGAGGGGGAAGGTCAGGTGGTAGAGCCGGCGCGTGCCGGCGTCGAGCGGTTTGGCGTCAATCTGGAAGGTGGCCGTCACCCGTCCGTCGGGGTCGGTGACCCGGCCCGCGAGCTCGTCCAGCACCGGGGCCTCGCGGGGCAGGACGAGCTGGGCCCACAGCGGCCGGAACACAGCATCCGCCACTCCGGGCTCGAGCACCAGCTCCGCCTGATCGTTCATGGGCGGGGAGGCAACCTCGAGCCAGGCCAGGTGGGCCGCGTCGGCCGCCGTGCCGCCGGCCACCGCGACCGGCTTCGGTACCTCCCGCAGATCCGGGTGCCGCAGCAGCACCTCCGGCGCCGCCGACAGGGCGCGCGCCGCCATGGCGGCCTCGGGGTGGGACCGGTCGAGGATGAACTCGTTGGTCCCCGCCTTGCGCTCGTAGAACACGAACAGGAGTCGGGAGGCCTTGGTCTTGAACCCGGCGGGGAGGAGAGCCGGGTCGAAGAACCAGAGCTCGGCGTTGGCCCGGACCTCGTCCGAGCCGTAGCTCGGGTCGTCCATTCGCTCCACGGTCTGGGTCGGGGCCCGCTTTTCCGCCTGGTGGGGAGGGCCCATCAGGATCATGATCCGACCGCGGTCGCTGAGGGCGCCACGATAGCCTTCGAAAGCGAACTGCTCGTCTGCCGCTGCGACCCGGCGGTCGAACTCGGCCTTGAACTCGTTGGCGGGGCTCTCCAGGTTCGGGTCGCGCCGCGCCCAGAAGAGCTCGATGAACTTTTCGCGCTCCGCGTCCGAGCTCAGCCCCTTCCACTCCTTCTGCTCCTTCTTGGTGAGCAGGAAACCCTCGGGTCCGTCCGCCCAGTCCACGCCGTCCGAGCCGATCTGTGCACCGGCAACGGCCGACAGCCCCGCCAGAACCACGGCCAGGACGATAGTGCGTGCGTGCATGG
>Ga0068714_10005113_pt1 | contig 14124 bp, 13 predicted proteins | sample MTBNYHSulfiMetaG_FD_62988 | JGI IMG/M metagenome (GOLD analysis project Ga0068714, IMG submission 62988) | Enrichment culture microbial communities from rom New York Harbor, USA that are MTBE-degrading - MTBE-NYH (New York Harbor Sulfidogenic)... | ecosystem: Environmental > Aquatic > Marine >... | reverse complement strand
GCTGTCGGCGGTCGTGGGCATCATCGGTTTTGTGGATGTGCCTATCGTTTATGGGGCGATTCGCTGGTGGCGCACCCACCACCCCGCGCCGGTGATCCTGGGGGGAGAAGCATCGGGCCTGGAGCCGCGGATGCGACTTGTCTTTTTCTTTTGCCTGGCTGCCTTCACCCTGCTGTATTTCTTCCTGCTGGATCGGCGGCTGAAACTGGCTCACGCGCAGAATGAGCTGGACGAGCTTTACCGGCAGGCGGCCTGAGAATCGAGCCGGGCCAAGGAGGATAATAATGGGCTACTTGTTCATTGCTTATTTACTCATCTGGGTTTTCCTGTTCGGGTACATTCTGCGCCTGATGCAGAAGACCAACCGGCTGCTGGAAGAAGTCGAATCCCTCAAGGCGCGCCTGGCGGGGGAAAGCGAACCGAATCCCGACTCTCTCCCGGCGCAGTCATAGGCAGCAGGTGAAATACATCTCTGTTTCGAGCAAGGAGCCATTTGTCATCGTGAGACCCATTTGTCATTCTGAGCGAAGCGAAGAATCTGGTTCTTCTCACCATTACAAGAAACGCGAGATTCTTCATCCCGCCTGCCCTGAGCCCTTCGACAGCGCTCAGGGTAAACTCCGCCGAAGGGATGAATCGGGATTCAGAATGACAGACAACCCAGGTTCTCCGGCCGCCTTCAAGACGAGGTTGCATCTCCAGGAAGAACGAGAACGGTTGCTCGCAAGCAGCCTGAAAGGAAAGAATAGTAAAGCGAAATGCACTACTTGACCGACTATCACATTCATACCCGGCGGTGCGGGCATGCCGCCGGGGAAATGGAAGAGTACGTCGAGGCGGCGATCCAAAGAGGGCTGAAGGAGATCGGCTTCAGCGACCACCTGCCCCTGGTGACGCACCGGGATCCCGAGTTGACGATGGGGGAAGAAGAGCTGCCGCGGTATGTCGAGGACGTGCTGCGCCTGCAAGAGAAGTACCGCGGCGTGCTGCCCATCAAGCTGGGCGTCGAAGCAGACTTTATTCCAGGCTATGAGGAGCAGACGCTGCGCTTGCTCGAAGCCTACGAGTGGGACTATGTGATCGGCTCGGTCCACATCATCAGCGAGTGGGAGTTTGATGATCCTCGGAGAATCGGCGAATGGGACAGCCGGGACGTGGACGACGTTTACCGGTGCTACTTTGACCTGCTGCGGAGATCGGCGGAAAGCGGCCTGTTCGATATCATCGCCCACCCCGACCTGGTGAAAAAGTTCGGCCACAGGCCGCAGGCCGACCTGCGCGAGGAGATCGAGCGCACGGCGGAGTCTTTTCGCAAGGCCGGAGTCGCCATCGAGATTAACACCTCCGGGCTGCGCAAGCCGGTGGGGGAAATGTACCCCGCCTATTCAGCCGTCGAGGTCCTCCAGCAACACGACGTGCCCTTGATCATCGGCTCGGACGCCCACCGCCCCGAGGAAGTGGGGCAGGATTTTGATCGCGCGGTCGCATGGGCGACCCAGGCAGGCTATCGGGAAACCCTGGTCTTTACAGGCCGGCGGGTCGTGGACCGATTGCCGCTCAACGAGACAGAGAAACGCCAGCAAAGGCCCACGGCCTGAAAGCAGAAGGAATCAAGCGGCGCTCGCATTGACACCCTCACAGGGCTTTGATATAGCTTCGCTGCCGACGTTGCCGACTGCCCGTCAATCAAGGTCTGGGAAGGAAGAGAATAACGATGCTGCTCGGACTCGACATCGGAACCACCGGCGTCAAGGGATTGCTGGTTGAAGACGATGGCAAAGTCCTGGCCAGCCACCTTTCGGAGTATGCGCTCCTGAGTCCTCACCCCGGCTGGGCGGAGCAGGAGCCGGAAGCCTGGTGGCAGGCCACCTGCGAAGTGTGCCAAGCGCTTGTGGAGAAAGCGCCGGCCGAGTCGAAGCAGATTCATGGCATCGGCCTGTCCGGCCAGATGCATGGCTCGGTCTTCCTCGACGAAAAGGGAGCGGTCGTGCGCCCCTGCATCCTGTGGTGCGATGGCCGCACGGGGGCCGAGTGCGGGGAGATCATCGAACACTTCGGGCAGGATCGGTTAAGCCGGCTGACCTGCAACACAGCCCTGGCCGGTTTCACGCTTCCCAAAGTCCTCTGGTTGCAGAAACACGAGCCGGCAAACTGGGCGCGCACCCGCAAGCTGCTGCTGCCGAAGGATTACATCCGATACCGGCTGACAGGGCAGTATGCCGCCGAGGTCTCCGACGCGGCGGGCAGCCTGATGTTCGACGTGACGCAGCGACGCTGGTCGGATAAGCTATTGAAGGAGTTGGACATTCCCCGGGAGCTCCTCCCGGAATGTTTCGAGTCGAGCGACGTTTGCGGCGAGGTGAGCGCCGAAGCCGCAAGAGCGACCGGTCTGGGGGCCGGGACGCCCGCGGTCGGGGGCGGCGCGGATAACACCTGCGGCGCTATCGGCACCGGGGTCATCCGGGAAGGGCAGGTTCTGGCCAGCTTGGGAACCTCGGGCGTGGTCTTCAGCCCGAGCGCCGAGGTGCGCTATGACCCCCAGCAGCGCATTCATTTCTTCTGCCACTCCGTGCCGGGCTTGTGGTACCTGATGGGCTGTATGCTCTCGGCGGGCAATTCGTTTCGCTGGTTTCGCGACCAGTTGGGACAGGCGGAAATCGCCGAAGCGGGCCGGCAGGGCAAGGACCCTTACGCGCTGCTGACCGCTCTGGCGGAACAAGCCCCGGTCGGCTCGGAAGGCTTGATCTTCCAGCCTTACCTGATGGGGGAGCGCTCGCCGCACGGGGACCCCGACGCCCGGGGCAGCTTCATCGGCTTGAGCAACCGCCACACCAAAGGCCACCTGGTGCGCGCCGTGCTCGAAGGGGTCACTTATGGTATGGCCGAGATGCTGTCCATTATGAGGGACTTAGGCGTACCGGCGGATCGGGTTCGGGCGACGGGCGGCGGAGCCAGAAGCCCCCTGTGGCGTCAGATGCTGGCCGATATAATGGGCGCGACGGTCGAGAGCCTGGCTTCGGACGAAGGCCCGGCGCTGGGAGCGGCCCTCATCGCGGGCGTCGGCACCGGCACCTACCACGACTTCGAGCAAGCAACGGCGACCGCGGTCCGGGTGGCGGGAACCACGGAACCCATTCACGAAAATCAAGAACGATACGGCGAGTATTTCGAGCTTTTCAAGCAGCTCTATCCCACCCTGCGCGAGTCGTTCCACCGGCTGAGCCGGTTGGCCCGGCACCAAGAATAGAAAGAATCGAGGGGAGAAAACGGATGAGAAGGAACCAGTGGATTTGTGCAGCGCTAACGGCTATGATCATCGCGGGACTTGCCTGTTCAGAGGAGGCATGGGCGAAACCGGGAAGAGCCTCCTGGTACGATCCTTGTGAAGAAGCTTCCAGGGCGATCGGAAAAGTGAAGGTCCGACTCGGCAACGAAGTGTTCCTCGCGAAGCACCTCGATTGGGTCCGAGGCAAGCGCGTCGGCCTCATCACCAATCCGACCGGTGTGAACAGCGAACTGGTTTCCACGGTGGATCTCCTCATGGAGCATCCCGAGGTCAACCTGGTCGCGCTCTTCGGCCCCGAACACGGCGTGCGCGGTAATTACTCCGGAGGCCGGTCCGTCGAGAACGCCATCGACGAGCGCACCGGCCTGCCCCTGTACAGCCTGTACGGAAGAACCCACAAGCCGACGGCCGAAATGCTCGAAAACATTGACGTACTGGCGTTCGATATTCAGGACATCGGCAGCCGCAGTTACACCTATATCTGGACGATGGCCCGGGGGATGGAAGCCGCCGCCGAGCACGGCAAGGAGTTCCTGGTGCTGGACCGGCCGAATCCCCTCGGCGGGGAACTTGTCGAAGGCAACGTGCTCGACCCGGAGTTTCGCTCCGGCATCGGCTATTTGCCGATCCCCTACGTCCACGGCATGACGGTCGGAGAGCTGGCCCAATTGTTCAATGATCATTTCGGCATCGGGTGCAAGCTCAAAGTCGCCCCCCTAGAGAATTGGAAGCGGAGTATGACCTTTCCGGATACAGGTCTACCTTGGATTCACACCTCGCCCCACATCCCCGAGCCGGACACCTCCCTGTTCTATAACGTGACGGGAATCTTCGGAGAGCTGAACGGGATCAACATCGGCGTCGGCTATACCACGCCTTTCAAGCTGGTTGGAGCGCCTTGGATTGACGCCCAGGAGCTGACCGACCACCTCAACGCGAAGAGGCTGCCCGGCGTCCGGTTCTCCCCCTGTTATTATCAGCCTTACTATTATCACTTCGAGGGCGAACAGTGCCAGGGGGTTCGCATTCATATCACCGATACCGGAAAGGTCCGGCCGTGCGCGGTCGGCTTTCACGTTATGACCGCCCTGCGGGACCTCTATCCCGAGGAGTTCAACTTCGAGGTTCCGGCGAACCAGAGACGCATCGGGATGTTTGACAAGGCCTGCGGCACCGACCAGGTGCGCAAGGACTTTGTCGCCGGGCTGAGCGCCGAGGCGATCATCGCCCACTGGGAGTCGAACCTGAAGCCGTTCCTGCCGATTCGGGCGAAATACCTGCTTTACTGAGGAATTAGCCCCAACTGAGCCGAGGCACGGGGGTGTCTCGAACACCTTGACAAATCGGCAAGTTCGAGCTATAGTTTCAGAGGAAAAAGAGAGGCGGGAGGACGAGTTAAGATTAGTAATATGAGTCTCTTAGAGGTTTGTCTATCCACCGGACGGAGGGGGATCAGGCACTTCTGGCTGGTGCTCGGGGTTCTGTTGATCCTGTTCGGCGTGATGGGGCTGAGGCACGAGCAGGAGGCCCTCAGCCCGCCGGCGAGCGACCCTGTGCTCTCCTCGGTGGTAACTGAGCCGGCCTTGGTCGCCTCGGTGTCCCAGCCCGTCCGGGAGGAGCGAGGGGGCATCGATTACGAGTCGATCCCGGTTGATCTGAGCGCGGATTCCACCCCTGCGGCCAACGCGCCCAAAGAGAAAGAGAACAAACCCTCGAGCGACTCCCCCGCCTCCTATGTGGTTCAAGCCGGGGACAGTCTGTGGAGCATTGCCAAAGCCTTCAATGTGGATATGCAGACCCTGGTCGAAGCCAACGACCTGAGCCGGAATCGGTATCTGCGAGTCGGACAGAAGCTGCTGATTCCGCCGGGCAGCGGGGTGTATTACCGGGTTCGTGCCGGCGAGTCGCTCTGGGAGATCTGCCGCCGCTACCGGGTGGACCTGCAGGAGGTTTTGAGACAGAACCGGATTCAGCAGCCCAACCTCGTCCAAGTGGGGCAACAGTTGTTTCTGCCGGGCGCGAGCGCCAAGCGGGCCATCACCGATTTCATCTGGCCGGTGCGGGGCCGCTTGACCTCGGGCTTCGGCATGCGCCAGCATCCGATGGGGGGCGGCTGGAAAATGCACAACGGAGTGGATATCGCCGCGCCGAGTGGGCGCCTGATTCGGGCCGCCCAAGGCGGGAAGGTCTCTTTCGCCGGCTCGCGCGGTCAAATGGGGCGTTGCGTCATCCTTCAGCACGATGATCGATATCAAACCATTTATGGACACTGTTCGGAAGTCCTGGTGAAATCGGGCCAAAGCGTTCAACAAGGGCAGGCCATTGCGCGCGTGGGAAGTACCGGGCTTTCAAGCGGGCCTCATGTTCATTTCGAAGTCCGCAAGGCAGACCGCGCGGTTGACCCCCTCCCGTTTCTCCCCTGAATGAATCATCCTCGGCTCAAGGCCGTGTCGTCTTTGGAAGTTGGGCAGCTCGGAATGAAGGTGGTGAGCTCGGGTGATCCGGATTACCGAGGTACGGATCCGACTCCTGGACTACAAAGACTCAAACCTCAAAGCCTACGCCAATATGACCTTTGACGATTGCTTCGTCGTTCATGGTATCAGGGTGATTCAGGGCGAGAAGGGACTGTTTATCGCCATGCCCCGGCGCAAGAAACGGGACGGAACCTCGGAGGACATTGTCCATCCGGTGACCCGGGAAGCGCGAGCCTTGATCGAGCAGCGCGTTCTGGAGGCCTATCGCCAAGCCGCGCAACAGACGCCGGCCGGGGGGGATGCAAGAACGCCACCGTCGTCTTAGGCCCCCGCCTCCCCTGTAACCGGACCAGAAACCGAAAAGGCTTGCCGCCAGGGCAAAACCTTGGTATATTCCTTCATTCATCTGCGGGGCACTAGCTCAGCTGGGAGAGCGCCTCGTTCGCAACGAGGAGGTCGAGGGTTCGAATCCCTTGTGCTCCACTGAACCCCGGGAGTATTGTAAACAGACCGCCCCGGCCGGTTGTGGGGTGGTCTTTTGCTATCTCAGGGGTATGATCCTGAAGAGGGCGGGACGCTTGGGTCCCAGCCCTCAAGGCAGTTCATGCGCGCGACCCCCGGCGGAGGGTTCCAAACGACACACTGCCCCGGGGAAGGAGCCTGGCGGTGAAGTGGTCGTTTCAAATCCTTCGAGTGTTCGGGATCCCCATCAAGGTTCATGCGACCTTTCTGCTCTTGCTGGCGGTCGTTGCCTTGGCCGGTCGAGAAGAGCCGGCGACGACGGTAGGCGTCTCGGGCCTGCTGCTCATCTGCCTGGTGTTCCTCTGCGTCGTGCTGCACGAACTGGGGCACAGCCTGGTCGCCCGGCGCTACGGGATTCGCATTCGCGATATTGTCCTGTTGCCCATCGGGGGAGTGGCCCGGATGGAATCGATGCCGGAGAAGCCGCTTCATGAGATCGCTATCGCAGTCGCGGGGCCGATGGTCAGCGCCACGCTCGCCTTTCTTTTCTTCGCAGTGATCGTCGCCTCCCTGGGGGCGGGAGTCTTCCTGCAACGCTCGGTCGTGAGCGCCCCCATCCTCTTCCACCTCTTTCTGATCAATCTCATGCTGCTGCTGTTTAATCTGATCCCCGCGTTTCCCCTGGACGGAGGGCGTGTCCTGCGGGGGTTGTTGGCTCTGAAGACGAATTGGGTGCAGGGAACCCGCATTGCAGTAAAGGTGGGCCAAGGGTTCGCGCTGCTGTTCTTCCTGGCTGGAATCGCTTTTCAGGTGTGGGTGCTTCCCCTGATTGCCCTGTTTGTTTACATCGGCGGCAAGGGGGAACAGCGCGCCATCCTCCAGCGATGGGCGCTGCGATCAACGCCCGCCCGGGAGGCGATGCTGACCTCGGTGCAGACAATCGCGCCCTGGGATTCGATCGGCGCGGTGGCCGCCCGCAGCGCGCAGAGTGCCCAGCACGATTTTCCGGTCGTCGAGGGAGGGAGAATCGTCGGCATGTTGACCCATCCCCTCCTGGTCGGCGCGCTGCACCAGCTGGGACCCGAGAGCCCGGTATCCGCGGTGATGAGCCGCCAGTTCGTCACGGCCGACGAGTCGGACTCACTCGAAAGCCTCTACCGCCGCATGACCGAAACCGGCCAGACCGCGGTGCTCATTGTTCGCGACGGCCGCGTGGTGGGATTGGTGGACCTTCAACAGATCGGCAAGTATCACCTGCTCCATGCGGCACGCCCTGCCGCCTAGGGGCCGGCAAGAAGCGCCCCCCTTCTACAGACCGCCCCTGCGCCGCTTCAGAGGCCTCAATCCGCTGCCGCGATCACGCCTACCTTGGGCTGAACCAATCGGGCAAAGTCCTCATAGGCCATCGTGATGATTTCCCGGTGAGTGCCCGCGTTAAAGGCGATCTGTTCGTCTTCGGCCAACGATTGGGCCACGACGACCGGCAACCCGTAGAGATTCCCCAGCGGCGGTTCCGCCCCCAGCTCACAGTCCGGGAAAAGCTCACCGAATTCCTTCTCGCCCGCCAGCCGGGGATGCTCCTGGCTGCCGAGCGTCTGTTGCAGCGCACTGAGGTCGAGCCGCTTGGAGGCTGGCAGCACCGCCATCACGAATTGCTCCCCGACCTTGACCATGACCACCTTGGCCACCTCGGAACCCGAAATGTGGGTGACCGCGGCCACCTCCTGCGCGGTGTAGGCCGGGGTATGCTGGATCACCTCGTACGAGATGCCTTGACTATCCAGAAACTCTTTTGTCCTCTTGCTCACACTCATCGTTAGCCTCCTTCTTCACGCCGACAGTCACGCTCGCCGGACCACGAAGCATGAAATGGCTCAAGTTCATACTGCTTCCGATATTCGCAAAAGGGAAGTCGCCTGTCAAGCCGACACAGAGCGCGCATGGAAAACCCCCATTGGGGAGCGCACGAGCCCCGCTTTCGAAGCGGAGGGGTTAACCGGCACCCGGGGGATGAGGCGAGGCCCGGTGACCGCGCTCGATCAGGCGGGAATCGATCCGGCCGGGCTTCAGCGCGCGTTGCAGAACCGCTCGCACCCGCTCGGGATCGATATCGGTACGGCAACTGAAGAAGTCCACCGCGGCGTAGCCATATTCCGGCCAAGTATGAATCGCGATGTGCGATTCGGCGACCAGAATGACCACTGATACACCTTGGGGTTGATATTGATGATACGCCTCCTCCAGAGCGACCATTTCGACCGAGCGGACAGCGTCGTAGAGCATCCGGCGAAGAAACTCCCCGTCGTCCAGAAGCGCCGCCTCGCACTCGTACAGCTCGTAGAGAACATGGATTCCCAAGGACGCAGCCATAGTCCGACTTTCTGAATCATTATCGTTACAGCGCTGGTAACCTAGCGGTTTGCTCTCCGCCCGTCAAGGAGCCAGCCCCCTTGACGCAGCGGGCAATGATCTCTATAAAAGGCTTGGAGGCCGCTGCAAAGCCGTGGAAAGCGAGGACACGATGAAACAGGAGCAACTCCATATTACCGGTATGACCTGTGCCAGCTGCGTCGCCCATGTCGAGAAGGCCTTGCGCAAGGTGCCCGGCGTGCGCGATGCCCGGGTCAATCTTGCGACCGCCAGGGCCAGCGTCGAGTATGATCCCGGCCAAGCCAACCACGACCGCCTGGTTGAAGCGGTGCAGGACGCAGGCTATGGCGTGGAGGAGGAAGCCGAAGAGAGCGGTTCTGCCTCCTTCGCCGGGCGAGCGGCGTCCCGCCGGGCGGAGGAGATCGCCTCCTGGCGCCGGCGATTTCTGGTCGGCATTATCCTGGCCACCCCGGCGATGATTCTCAGCTTCCTTTCGTTTCCGGGCAAAGGCGGGGTTCTCTTCGCCTTGGCGACGCCGGTCCAGTTCTACGTCGGTTGGAAGTTTTATCAGGGAGCCTGGAAGGGCCTCCGGCGCCTTCGAGCCAATATGGACACCCTCATTGCTTTAGGCTCCTCGGTCGCGTGGCTTTACAGCACCGCGCTGATGTTTTTCGCCGGAGAGCACTACTACTTCGATACCGCCGCGTGGATTCTCACCCTGATCGCTTTGGGCAAGTGGCTCGAAGCGCGCGCCCGGGGCGGGGCCAGCAAGGCGATCGAGAACCTGCTTCAACTCCAACCCCCTTCGGCCCGCGTCGAGCGCAACGGCCGGGAAGTCGAAATCCCCCTCGAACAGGTCGAGAAAGGCGACCGGGTGATCATTCGCCCGGGCGAGCGAATCCCCGTGGATGGAACGATTCTCGAAGGCACCTCGACCATTGATGAATCCATGATTACCGGGGAGTCCATCCCCGTAGATAAGGAGCCGGGAGAGACCGTCATCGGCGGAACCATCAATCGCCAGGGGGCCTTTACCTTCGAGGCCACCCGAGTAGGGAAGGAGACCGCCTTACAGCAGATCGTCCGCGCGGTCGAGCAGGCGCAAGGCTCCAAGGCGCGCATCCAACGCCTGGCCGATGCGGTCTCCAGCGTTTTCGTGCCGGCGATCATCGCCATTGCTTTGCTGACCTTCCTTGGCTGGTACGTTCTCGGGCCGGCCGAAGGCGCATTGACCCGCTCTCTGGTCAATATGGTGGCGGTGCTCATCGTCGCCTGTCCCTGTGCTCTGGGCCTGGCCACTCCGACCGCGATTATGGTCGGCACCGGCCTGGGCGCCGAGCAGGGCATTCTCATCGAGGATGCCCAGGCGCTGGAACTGGCTCGTAAGCTGGATACGCTTGTTTTCGATAAAACAGGCACTCTCACCTTGGGCGAACCGGTCGTCACCGACGCCATCCCCGCCAACGCGCAACTGACCGGAGAGCGCTTTCTCCGCCTGGTCGCGTCGGTGGAGAATGCCAGCGAGCATCCCATCGCAGAGGCGATCCTGAGATACGCCAGGCAGCAAGGGCTGGAGCCGGAGCCTATTTCCGACTTTGCCGCCGAGGGGGGAAAGGGAGTGCGCGCCCGCTGGAACAGCCAACCGGTTCTGCTCGGCACCCGGGCCTTCCTGGAATCGGAAGGCGTTAACACCGCGTCCCTGCGCGAGCGGCACGAAGCGCTGATGTCCGAGGGCAAGACGGTCATCGCGGTGGCCCTCGATGGCCAACCGGCAGGGCTGGTAGCCGTTGCCGACTCCCTGAAGCCTCATGCCCGGCAGGCCTTGGAGCAGTTGAAGGGTCTTGGCCTCCAAGTCGTGATGATCACGGGCGACAATCAGCGAACCGCCGAGGCCATCGCGCGCCAGGCAGGCATTGAGGAGGTTCTTGCCGAGGTGTTGCCGACCGAGAAGGCGGCCGAGGTCGAGCGCCTTCAGAAGGCCGGGCGAGTGGTGGCGATGGTCGGCGACGGGATCAACGACGCCCCGGCCCTGGCTCAAGCCGATATCGGGATCGCGCTCGGCACCGGGACCGATATCGCCATCGAGGCGGCCGATATTGTGCTCATCAGCGGTGACCTATCGGGCGTGGTCCGGGCCGTCAATCTGTCTCGGGCCACGCTCCGAAAGATTATGCAGAACCTTTTCTGGGCGTTCTTTTACAATGTCTGTCTCGTTCCTTTGGCGGCGTTCGGAACCATTCCCCCGATGGCGGCGGCGGCCGCGATGGCGTTCAGCTCGGTCTCGGTCGTGGGCAACTCATTGCTGCTGCGGAGAAACTTGGAGAAAAACCGCAAGTGATTAAGTCTAGGGAACAACAACGCCTAAAGTCATTCCATCGGAACACTGGATGTTAATCTTTCGTGAAACGCCTCAGTCCGGACCGGAATACTTGAAAGCTCTTTGAGCAGTTACGAACAGGATCCATGTGTCGCGCAATCCGGTCCGCAGCCTCAAACTTTGGCAAGCGAGTCCTGTAGTGCCCCGACCGAACGAGTATTCGCTCCAGTGCTTCCCATGTTCCTCCGCCGATCGCGTCCGGATCCCGATAGCCTGACCGAGAAGGGACATTCGCGGACACCTTAGGATAAGCCGACCGAACCGCTTCCCAGTCTCCAAAGAACCATGCTTCCAACTCCTCAATCGCAATTCGGTTGAGCACTCTGATCCCCGTTTGTCGTGCCGCCGCTGCCATTCTCATCTTCAGCTCGTGACAGTTCTGCCGATCCTCATCGACCAAGACACAGACACCCCAGTCCTTCGGCAGCCAGACAGAATAGGCTCTAAGCTTGCCAGGGAGTTTGGCCAAGAGATCCATTTTGCCCTGATGGGCATGTATCCGGTAGCTACTACTCGGAGGCAGAATCTTCGGAAGGATGTGTTGCAATGCCCTTTCAGCAGAAGGTTCTTCCACCAGGAACTCAATGTTCATCTCATTCCGCGCCCTTCTTATGACCACCTCTGGATTATTCCACGCGAGCGCTCAGGGGATCACCGGCGTCAAAATGCCCCTCCATCCAGAGAAAACCGAGCTGCGAACCTTTATCCACAAATTCCTTAACTCCTTTCATTTCCGAGGCCCGATGGACCGAGGTATATCCATCAGCCAATCGTTCAAGGACCCAGACCTCGTCAGGACGAAGACCATTGACGACAAACGGCGAATGAGTCGAGATAAACACTTGGGATCGATCGGAGGCATTCCGACACTCTTCAACCAAGATCGGCAACAGGCGAGGGTGAAGGAAGTTCTCAGGTTCCTCGATCCCCAAGAGTCGGACGGGGTCGGGATCGTAGAGCAAAGTCAGGTAAGCCAGCATCTTGAGGGTGCCATCGGAAGCATAACGGGACAGAAAGGGCTCGGCGAAAGGCGCATCCTTGATCCTGAGCAGAAGCCGACCGTCCGCCAAGGGCTCCGCGGTGACCTTTTCCAGTCGAGGAACTCGACTCGTTAGTTTCTCGAGGATGAAGTCCAGCTGAGCAGGATGTTGCTCACTCAGATATTGAATAACGTTGGGAAGGTTATCACCGGTTTTACTGAGCTTCTCCTGGGGACCAGCCTCAGGAATGCCTCGCGTGTCCGCGATCGACAGGTAAGCGAGAAACCAGCCCTCGATGAATTTCCTTAAGGCAACGACTCTAGGGTTTTCGGCTAACTGCCCCAAGGTGCTGACGGCCAGGAGCTCGGACGAGGCCAGAGGATAGGAGATCCGTTCGTCGTCGTTCTCAGGGCGCTCGCCCGTGATCACCTTTCCCTGACCGTTGCTATACTCGAGAAAACGGAACGGTCTTCCATACCTTCCTCTTTTCCATTGCAACCATTCCTGCGCCACAAACGGCCCTTTCGGGCGTTCGTCAATTTCAAGATGGTAAGTGATTAAAGGATTTCCCTTCGTGGCCGACTCACGGTATTTGAGCTCAAAGACAATCGGTCCTTCCGATTCTCTGCTGCGCAGCTCCCGGAATCGACCCCGGCGATCCCATGCTCTTCGCAAGCCATCGCTTAAACACTCCGACAGGAATGCAAAGACATCAAAGAAAGTTGATTTGCCACTTCCGTTAGGTCCCAATAGAGCGGTCAGAGGGGTCAGATTTTTGAACGTCACATCCCGCAATACACGGAAATTCTTGACCTGGAGGGTTTCGATCCTTGAAGGTGCAAATGTTTTTTTTGGCAAAGCTGTATGAGACTCTTCCATATTCTTCTTAACCATCTTACCCATAATAACCTATCCGAATCGATGAAATCCTCAAGCCGTAGGGTACTTATGGAACAACCAGTGAGCGCTGATTCCAGCCACCTCGAGCGATTAACCAAAAGTATACAGAGAACCGATCACAGCGTCAAATCCCCCCAACCCGCCCAGTAACATAACGGCCCCTGTCGGGTCGCCACTTCCTTTTAGGGAGCAGTGTTCTGTTCTGTTTCCTGGCTCACCCGCCTGCGATTGCGCCGTTCCCAGAAGACAAGGCCGGCGATCACCAGCGCTGTGCAGATAGGGGAAGCATAGCCGTACCCCGGACGAGCATACTCGTACATATCCTGAGCGCGGCCGATCAACAGCGATACCCGCGCCAGAACGGTGTACCCGAACGACGAGCCGAAGGTCACCATCAGAAAGAACGTCCCGACATACGCCACCAGCTTGCTGACGCCCTTCTGCTCAAACGAGAAGAAGAAATAGACCAGCACACAAAGCACTCCGACGATGAGGGTCGCGTGATTGAACACCGACGGCCCTTGCCAGGCAAACGCGGGCAGGCCTTCGCCGGCCAGCGGCACGAGCGTCCCGTTCGCTTGTTGCACCAGGTCACTCTGCGCGTAGCCGGTCATCCGAAGCGCGGCGAAGGTGCCGATCAGGACCGCCAACGGCCAGCGGGAAATCCAGCGGGTGCGGGGATGCAACCGGGCGAGCACGAGGATTCCCAGCACCAGAGCACCGCTGCGCTTCCAGTGGTCGAGGAATTCTTTCCAATCAGCGGCTGGCGGCCCGCTGAAGGCTTCCTTCAGCGGCTTGTAGAGATTCGGATCGAGTGTCCCCGTCCAAGCCTGAATTAAGGTGTAGCCGGTGGCGATGCCGATAAACAAGTGCTCGGCGAGCTTGTAGAGCGGATTGTCCTTATAGAGAAAGCTGAACACCGCCAAGGTCAAAAAGACAGCCACCCAAACTCCGAAAATCTCCAGCATCCTATCGTTCCTCCGCCCGCCGGGTGCTCCGGGCTTTCCACCAGACGCGAAAATGAAGCGCGTTCCCCAGAACAATCAGCCCCAGGATCAGGAAGTGCGCCAGGGACTGTACCGTCATCCCGCCCATCGCCGGCCCCGGCGTGTCCAGCAGCGTCTCATACTCGGCCGCCCCGACCAAGCCTCCCAGGAATCCCTCGAGCTGCTTCGACTGGAAAAACGAGTAGAGGTCCGGGGCCATGACGGCGGTCACCGCCGCAACCATACGCACATTGTAGCGCGTTTGAACCTGCTGCAACCATTGCCG
>Ga0068714_10005110_pt1 | contig 14125 bp, 18 predicted proteins | sample MTBNYHSulfiMetaG_FD_62988 | JGI IMG/M metagenome (GOLD analysis project Ga0068714, IMG submission 62988) | Enrichment culture microbial communities from rom New York Harbor, USA that are MTBE-degrading - MTBE-NYH (New York Harbor Sulfidogenic)... | ecosystem: Environmental > Aquatic > Marine >... | reverse complement strand
AGGCTCTCCCAGCAGAAACAAACCGTCTTGAATCCATTTTTTGAGGATATCGGCAATTTCTTTGGCGCGCACGTAGCTTGAAAGCGGAACCGTCGGTACGGCTTTGTCCTGCACCATTATAGTACCGGACCTCAGCTGTGAATAGTTGACCTCACATAATGGCTCAGACTGCGTAAAACTGTAATCCTTGACTTGTGTAACGATATCCTCGTCCGACACTCCGGTAAATGCCGCCATCTCCTCATCAAGTATCGGTATGGGCACGCCCAATCCCACCGCCAGTGAGCAGCCGTAACCTTGCATGCTTACGCCGATCAGCCAACGCGGTGCCATCTCCTTCAAATCACCCAAAACCATGAGAGTCCCGGCCGGCGCCCTCGGCACCCCGTTGGGCAGGCGCCGCACAGAGGCGTTATGTTGCGAGCCATGCCAGACGATGTAACCCTGCGCGCCGCCGAGAAAGATGCGGGTACCAAGGCCCATTGTAAGGTAATAAGGGTCGTTGAGCAGAGGACTGAGCTGGCCGGAGGTCGAGTAGTTCGCGTTTCCCATACGAGGTTTCAGTGCCCCCATATAAGTGTAGATCGTCTTATTGGACAAGTTAACCGCGCAATTGTAGTTCTGGTATGCGTTGCGTGGATTGCACAAGACGGCGTAAGGGAGATCTTTCAGAGTGACCGTCATTTCTATCCGCCGATTGGGGTAACAATCAGTGCCGTAGGCTTCTGCCCGCAATCTGACCGGCTTGCCGCTGACCAGATCGTGAATCACATGTCCTCCGCCGTATTCAAAAGTTCCAGGCCTTATCTTGTTGAGCGGATCGTCAAAAGCAGGCTCGGTAGCGCCCAGATACAAATCGACGGCGGCAAGTCCACCATAAGCCGGAACGTCGTTCAACCACACCGTCGATGCTTTGATCGGCGGATTGGTGTGGCCAAAGTTAATGAACGCACCAGACGAGCACATGGGTGCAAAAGTACCTGTAGTGACCACATCCACGTCAAGAGCGGCCTGTCGAGCCCCCCGCTCCCTGACGATGCCGATCATTTCCTCTGCCGTGACCACTACAGCTTGCTTTTTCCGAATTTTTGAATTTATCTCCTGATAGCTCTTCCGAATTGACCCCATGGCTCGTTAACCCTTTCCTTGGTTATTCTCTTCCGGTGCCGGTGTCTGCCAGCGATGATCGTTTTTCAAATCACACACGAGTGGATACGTCGAGGTATAGTCTGCAAAAGAGTGCAGGGATCGAGATGTTTTGGCGATCTTCAATCATCCAGCCAAGCTGGATTATGCCTCCGAATCGGTCAAGAAAGGAGCTGCCGCATCTTTCAATCGGTCGGGCAAAGGCCTGGATCGCCAGCTTTTATCGATAGCCACAATAGTGGCCTGCCCATGGGCAACCAATTGATCCGTGTCGGTCGGATAGAAGCGAAAGCCAAAAGTAATCGCTTTTTCCTTCAATTTTACCACGTATACCGATAAGCGGAGCTTGTCGCCATACTTGACCGGGCGCAGAAAATCACATGCCGCACCCACCACGGGAAGTCCAAAACCCTCTTGCTGGTTGCGGAAGAGCTCATGCGGCGGAAGGCCTGCATGCCGCAGAAATTCCTCAATGCCATGGTGACAATAGCGGAAGTAAGAGGCAAAATAAACCACTCCATAAGGATCGGTGTCTCCAAACCGAATCACTATAGGGACTTCGACGGATTTCTCAACCGGTGTACTGTCGACCATGGCACACAACCTCCTTTGCTGAGAGCGCTATCATCGCCTGATTACAGAGTGCTGGACAAGGCGATTATAGCTATCCTGTCGATTTCTACAACCTTTTGTATCGTGCAGGTCGTTCCGTTCCGTTCTGGCAACGGAACCAGCTTGCCATTACATTCTTTCAACCGTTTCCACAGGGGGGTTCAGGTTCGGCTGAATTTTCTTCTCCACTTCCTGCCTTAATGCAGCCATATCCGGCTGAGTGAAAACCTTGCCGCTGTCCACGGGTACAATCCGAGCTGCTTTGCTGGTCACCTGAATATAACCCGAGACGATACCCCTTTCCCGGTAATGAATTTCCTGGTGGTGCCACCCCTCGTCTCCAACTACAATGCAGTAGCAAAAACTGCCATAAATGCTTTCCAATATTTTCGCTTCGGTAATGGGTGCGTTCGTTATCAGGGTAAGACTGCCTTTTCCCAAATCCGCTTCAACGAACCGCCCTTCCTGCAGTAGGACAAGATCCCGAGTGGCAACCTCTCGTTTGGCTAGAAGCTTTCTAGTACGCGCTGCAACAAAGTCCAATACCGTCAGGTGGTTCTTTTGATCGGTGCTTGAGAACTGCCTGAATTGCAAAGCTCCATGAGAATGAATCCAGCCGTTGATCAGCAGGTCGTCTGCCAGAGTTTCCTGGAATTGAGCAATTCTATCGGAGCCAAGAGTAGCATAATCATGAAGATTAACATCGTTTTTCGGCAATCCGATATCTAAGATCACCTCCGGACGTGCTTTATCGGCCAGCGTGAACCCGTACCATTCGTAACTTTCAGTGAAAATGTCGGCCACCAGTTGACAGATTCTGAATGCCTTATCTTTCGCATATTCAGTCATCAATATGTGTTCGGGCAAGCTGCCGAGCGTTACTTCCAACAGCTCTGGCCGTTTCAAATGTGATAAATTCCTGAACCTCATCCCAACCTTTCCTCAACATAACTCCGATCGACTATGAACTTTCCGGTATAAGTGCCCGGTAGACGAAACAAGTCCTCCAATAACACCCGGTGCAAAACGCTGATCAAGCCTCGAGCTCCGGTTCCTTCCTGTTCGGCTCGCCTCGCAACTTCCGTTAAAGCATCATCGGTCACTTCCAGGTCAATCCCCCATGCTTTGAGATCATTGGTGTAAGCCAACAAAGCGCTGTCTTCACTTTTGGTCAGAATGTCTTTGAGGTCCTGGGTTGTCAGTCGATCATACACCACCCGCACCGGAAACCGCCCTATGAGCTGTCTTTCCATGCCAAATGCAACCAGATCGTCCGCCATCAAATAGTTACGCCAGTTTCCATTGACCTCCTGCCGCGCTATTCTTTTTTTGACAATCACGTCCAGATCTTCAAAAGCCCCGCCGGCAATGAACAGCACATGTTTGGTCGACAGAGAGAGTCTCTCTTTGCCGATCTCAAGCGTATTCTCTGAACCGTCCACTAAATGCAGCAGACCTTTCTGCACACCCCGGCCCGACACATCCTTATACGCTGTCGCCTCCGTGGCAATTTTATCTACCTCGTCGATATAAACAATGCCCATCTGGGCTAGACTGGGATGACCGCCGGATGCCATGAGCAAGTCCAGAAGGATGTCACTGACATTTTGACCGACGTAACCGACTTCACTAAAGCGGGTCATATCTTCATGGACAAAGGAGACGCCAACCAGCTTTGAAGCTGTTTCACTGCTGTAGGTTTTACCGCATCCCGTGGGGCCAATGATCATGATATTGGCCTTAGGTGTAACGGTATGTCGCAGGGCGACATCTATATTCGCGTCATTTTCGGAAAGCCATTTTTGCAGCGCCTGCCCAAGCCTTCTATAGTGAAACGCAATGGCCGTGGAGATGATCTTCTTGCCCTGGTCCTGTCCGATCACAAACCGATCTATTTCTGCTTTAAGCTCCGAGGGCGTTTTGTTGAACTCGATAATTTCCCGCACGGCCTCCATTTCCTTAGCGGTTCTTTCCAGAGCGATTTTTTCCTCTATGCGCTCCTTATGCTCTTTTGAGATTCTTTCATCTATTTTCATCGCCCTATTCCTATTTCATTCCCTGCAAGCCAAATCGCGCTTGCGGGTCTCCTTTATCGTTATCCGAGAATCGCGCTTGCGCTGCTCGTACATCACCAGCGTTTCGAAATGAAATCGCATTAATCGTTCAGGGTGTATTGAAGGATTCAGACGGTATAGATATTCGCTCATCAGAATCTCTTCGGGTGCATGCACGAATTCAAGATACGGATTCTCGACTCTATTCATGATCGATACGGTGATGGAATATTCCTTTTGTGTCACCAGAGAAAACAAAGGAAATTTCATCGGTTTCTTCATCCTGACTCGGAAACGCTCCGAATCATCCTTCCAAAGGTGCTCCTGAGCATGGTCGAGAGCATTCAGAAAGCATTGCTGCAAATGATACTGCTTAACGATCGAGCTGATTCGGTTGAAGACATTCTTCCTCAAGGGCTTTTTGGCCCTGTGTTTCGCTCTTTCGACTTGTATTTCCTTGAGCAACGTCATCTGAGCACAACCTTCATAATCTGCGCCTCATAGCCGATAGTCTTCAAAGGTTATGGTGGGTATATGCACAAAGGTTTTATCCAAGCTGTGATAACCGTTTCGACGGCGAGCGTCATAACCGTAGAGCAGTGCCGTGATGCCTTCTTCCAGGGTCTGGATGACGGCATCTGCGGTAAGCTCGTCGGGCGCTTCAAAACCTGTAAGGCAGATCTCCTGCCCCGCCTGTTGACCGCGCAGGAAAGGATGTTTGTACTTTTCAATCACGAAAGGCTTTAAGGGTGTGTAATAGGTAGAAACCGCCACTCGACAGTCTGGGAACAAATAACTGCGACCATAGTAGTCTTTGAGAACGTATTGCCCGGTACGCTTATATATCCAGTATTCCTTGTAAGATTTCATTTTATAAAAACCAAAATTGTCTATTTCTATGGCGCCCTTGTCCGCGATATAAAAATATATGGCAATGTGCTCCGGCTTCGTATGAGTTAATTGTCGGCGCACTTCGAGCGTCTTCTTCACCCGGTTGTGCGCATCAGCCAAAATTCTTGCCTGGATGGCCTCATGGAGCCATTCTTTCAGTTCCTGAGCCCGCCACAGTCCGTTTTCAGGGGGGTTGAATATAGGCCTATGATTCTCCAGATCCTGGTAAACTCGGTTGAGGGCTTCCACGTTGATGAATCTCAAGGCATCGCGATAATAGCTTTGCGGAACGTCTACTCTCTCTTTGATAAGATCAAGTATTCCCTCTTTGTCAGGCTTTTTTCTCCGCAGACCTCGACGGACCCTTACGAAATGCGGCATGATATGAAAGAGTATCAGCTCGAGAGTTTCGTCCAGGAAGATGGCATCGGTTTCGCCGCTAAGCTGATACTTCTCCAGGCAATGACTCTTCAGGCGATTGTAATAGTACGGATTGAGAGCGTCAAAATGCTTGATCAGAGATTTTATGCTAATGGTTTTGACGAAAAGACAGTCCCTATGCTTGATAATGTGATCCGTATTAAAATGCTCGTAGCCTTCCCTATCGCTAGTCGATCCAAACAGCTTTTTCGTTTCTTTTTCTATATCTGGATCCAACAGGAGCGGCAGATAGATGAAGTCCGACTCAACCAGAAGTTCCAGATCCGAATCGAGCAATCGCCGCATGACTTAATTCCAAGACTCCGGCCGTAAGCTGCCACCCTCTTGAGGTCTTATCGCACGAACCGGTACATAGTAGTATTTTTCCCCTGCTTCCGTTTGTTCCTGAACTGCAAAATCCAAAGCCGTACCAGTAATTTCCTGCCCTCGACACAGCAGCTTGCCCCCATCAAGCTGTCTGGAAATATCCTCCAGGATAAGCTGTTCCTCGATGTTCAAGTTCTTTCTTGCCAAAGCCAAATCTAGTAAATTCCTCAGCGGCTCACCCTCGTAACTGCCGGGCTGGAATATTTCAATCAAACCTTCCGCGGCATGTCCCGGGATGATTTCAAGAACCAATGGCTTCACTTCTTCGGCTTGACCCACATCAACCGCTTTTTCTGCTGCTGTATCCATCATGTTCGATTCCTCTCTCCGGTTAAGATTTTATCCGGACTTGTCGAATGGTAAAAAATGTTCTTCGGCCTTTGGCCGGACAGAAGCACTCTATAGGCATCCACCATAAAACCTGCGGTGATTTGGTTGGTCATGACCACTGAAGGGTCCGGTTGATGCGAGCAGGAGGCTTCCGCCCGGCGCAGGGTATCAACCTGACGATTTCTAACGATATCACTGAAGCCCAGCAATTCCGCTGGAGTAAGGCCGTTTTCAACAGGGTTGAAGATCACAGCCTGGCCTGCCTCCGCACTGGTTCCACCACTTACCAGCACCTTACCCTCATGTTTGCACGTTTCGCTCAAAATTATTCTGGTTTCAAAATTGTCCACACAGTCAAAGATCGCGTCATAGGATGAGACTGCGGTTCCTCGGGTAAAGTCCTCAAGCCGGGCCATGCTTCCCATATCGAAGATCTGGTTCAGCTTGCTTGATAAAGCGTGCGCTTTGCTTGTACCCACTGCATCATGGAAAAAGACCTGGCGGTTGAGATTTGTCACATCCACGTTGTCGGAGTCGATAAACGTGACCCTTTTGAAATCCGCAAAGGCAAGTCCCAGTCCTACGAAAACTCCCAGCGCTCCGGCGCCGACGACCAGCAAGTTTGGCTGCCGTCGCGACTCGCTCAGTTTTTTCCGCCGATAAGAGATGATCTCGTCTGAAACCCGTCCTCCCATCAATAAGGCTTTAGTCTCCTCCAGGGCGATGCCGGCAACAATGTTGCCGAGAACACCATCTTCAAAATGACTGCCCGGAAGATTCCGGTCGGAAATGATCTCATACAGTTCCTGCCATTCGCGTCCCTTCAAATAAGTGAACACCTTAAAGCCCTGCTCGCCGTCGAGCTCAAAGCAAAAACCTCTAACGACCGGCACGCCCTCCCTGCATGCTTTTTCCAGTAGCAGCTTGTTGCATAGACCGTAATGGCTTAGATCTACAAAGAGGTTGCAGCCGTCAAATATCTCATCCAAAACGGGATGCGTGTAGAATCCTTCAATGTGAACCAAGTTGAAGCGGGGGTTCAGCTTTTCAGCGGTTTCAACGAGCTGAGGTGTTAATGCCGGCGACAGAACAACAAGCTTGTTGATACCCAGGGCGGAAGCAGACAGGATGTAAAGCGATGCCAGCTGATCATCATCACCCACAACCCCTATTTTTGCATTCTCCAGTGCGTTTTGATTCCAGCCCTCAATACGCAGTTGTCGCTCGAGTCTACCATGGCTCATCATGAGATTGCCTGTGTCCAATTCACCCGACCTGTTCATTTGCGCCATTACCCGTGCGGCGGTGTAAAAAGGGCTATTTCCAGCGGCAAATCGGCTGCGAGCCGAGGTGCCTGTTTCTCAAGACCCATCAATCTTTTGCTCAAATAATTCACTTTTGCTTTCAAGTATTCGTTTTCAGGATCTTCTCTCAGAGCCTGTTCAGCATCACGCAAAAGGAATCGTATTTCCAGGTATTCCCTCTCCAGATCGCGAACAGCCTTACTTAGGTTTTTGTACTCTTTCATATCACCTGCATCATCATAAAACCACATATCCGTCATGACTTCTCCTTACCGCTGCCTTTTGGCTGCGTAACGCAGTGAAATGCCGGGAAGGCCACTTTCGATGTTTGCCATGGACTTCGACAATAATTGTAAACCTGAAAATAGAATAACCATCCATTTAACTGATGGCTATCTCATCCAACCAATTAACCTCTGCCCCCTTAGAGGAGATACCGATAGATGCTCTTTATAAACTTCCGCGTGGAATCGGAAGCTTATCAGCTGACACCCTTTAAGGAGAACATGCAGGTTCTATTCTCTGCACAGCCAGGGGAGGGTCAGCCGCGCCAGCGCGCGCATTTTTCACCCGCGACCCTTGTGGGGTCATTTAGTATCCTAGGTTCTCGCGATCAGAGTGGATCCGAGCAATCATGCTTCGGTGAATTTCAGGAGCTCAACGTGAGGTATGAGAATTGAGTATTCTTGTCTACGTTTCCACGCCGGAGAAACGGCAACAAGAAAGCGGAACGGTATGACTGAATTTTGTCCTGCTATAGTATCTTGAGAAGCTCTATATCGAACGCCAGAGTTTTTCCTGCGAGCGGATCATTCGCATCAATAATCACACTGTCCTCAGTGATCGCCTGCACAGTCGCAATGGCTGTTGCGCCGCCACTTAGTCGAACCTGCAGCTTCTTACCCACTCTCAGATCCAGATGCGCCGGAGCTTGAGCCTTATCCATGCAGAATACAAACTCCTTCTTGTGTTGGCCGTAGGCGTTTTCGGGGGGGACCGAAATGCTTTTCTTTTCTCCTTCCACCATCCCAATCACGGCACTTTCAAAGCTCGGAAGAACCTTTCGTTCACCTATGGTGAACTCAAAAGGCTCATCTTCCTCATAGGTAGAGCTGAAGATCGTACCATCCTCCAAACTGCCTGTGTAATGGACCCTTACTTTATCGCCAGCAATTGCCTGTCCCATTTATCATCCTCTCATTTATTATACCCGTCAAAACCGAAACCATCACACATGGTTTCAGCCAGACAGCGCAAAACCCCGCAAAACCATCTGCCTCGAACGCGACCGATACCAAACCTGAGGGCACAATATCAGCGCATCTTTGGTCCTGTCAACAGGTCCGCAGAAAGGTCAGTTGCTTGAAAATCCAGGCTCAAATTATTTCCGGATCTCCATGCTTAACCAATTCAAACCAATACTTCGCAGGAATCGAGTTTTTTCTCTCTTCAAAACGCAATACATACACTTGCTGCCCGGCTGCCCACTTCCGACCGACCTTGTCTTTGAGCCACAAGTCCAGCTCGCGAGCTTTCCATCTGTCTAGTTCTTCGAGCTTATCTTCGTATTCGGCAACACAGCCGTACACATGGAGATGAGGCGTCAGATAATCTGGAATAGGTCCAATCGGCGGCTCTTCAAACAAAGGTTCAAATGCTTCTTTCCCGACCTTGAGCAGTTCCTCGACAGTAAGGGGTTGACCCCACTTGTCGCCCCAGTCGGTCATCAACAGCTTTTCGATCTTTTCCGAATTTGCAGCTTTCATCCCGTTTTAGACAAACCCTTAAGCAGTTTTGCGGCTCAGAGTGGCCGCTCTTCGTTTTCAGCCTCTTTCTTCTCTCTTGGTAGAGAGATCTTTCTTGATTCCAAATTTGCATCATTTGTTGAAAAAGTTGAAGCATAAAATAAAAATGATTATTGTTTTTGCAGATTCAATAGAGGATCACAGGGAAATGTGATGAAACCTATATGATCCTTAGTGGAGGAAAATTATGGACTGTGACAAAAATAAATGCTCGTTTGCCGGACAATGTTATTCCGACAATACTGAAGTATGCGGCAAAGAAGTCGAATTCGCAAACTGCTGGGTGTGCGAGGACGGTGAACTGGAATACAGGCCGCACTTTATTTCACCCAACTACCCGGAATTATTGGTTTAGGGGACAATGAGCAAGGATATGCATTTGCTCCGTTGCTCTTGCTCTTAAGGAGAAGAACCCTAGCCTAAGACATTTCTGAGAGAGTAGAAAGCCTGTGTCAGGTATGTGTGGCACAGGCTTTTTTGTGAGACACGGTTCGCAGCCACTGCATTTCAGCGAAATCCGCAGTAATTTTAGCTCGAAATTCTATATTCCTTAAATATGCGCAGATCTTTTGACCCAAATAATAATAACGGATTGTTGTGCCAACATGTCCATGTTAGACTCAATAGCCGCAAAAGAATCAAGCTCGTCGCGACGATGAACCTGGGCCGCTATGATTGTTGTGTACTCGAATCTGTTTTTCCACCAGCAAGGCTGGAGTTAGTGGCGCCATCGCAAGTGGGGCTGAGATGATTTCCCGAGGAGGAATTAGAGATGGAAAAGTCTCAAGAGTTGCTGTCAAAGCTCAAGGCGAAGTACCCGATGTTGCACTACCTGACAGACCGTCCTTTTGGGGTGGAAATCGAGTTTTACGGATTAGATTATTACATTCTGCCGCCGGACAACGGGATCATCAAAGTACACAACATTCACTCAAAGGCGAAAGATGGCAGAAGCTTCGCGCAGATACTCAAAGACTACGGGTTAAGGCTTGGTACGAACAAGGACATCTGGCATCTTGAGGAAGATTCTTCCATCGTTCACAGAGGCGGCGTTGAGCTTATCAGCCCAATCTTGCGCGGCTTTGAGGGATTAATAGAAGCTTACCGGTTCTTTCAGATGCTCGGTCAAATCCGTGGGACGCAAATCGATCAGTCGTGCGGCTTTCATGTTCATCACGGGGTAGATCAAAAGCATTATGACTGTGCACATTTGAAAGAACTTGTTAGAATCGTTTATCCAATGGAGGACTACCTTTACCTGCTCATTGACGGGGACCGCAGGGCCAAAGATACGTGCCGGCCGATGGATCTTGACATCGAAGTCCTGCTTAAGCTGGCTTCCTGTGAAAATGAATGTAAGACAAACGGCTGCCGCCTCAAAAACCTTTGGTACTCTTCGGAAAATCGGTATGATCCCAACAGCGCCAGAGCTGAGAGATACGACATGACCCGCTATCATGGATTGAACCTGCATTCCTATTGGTATCGATCCACCATCGAATTCCGGTATCATTCGGCGGTTCTGCAGAACATAGACGAAGCCATGCAATGGATCATCTTCACCCAGTTCCTGGTTGAACTGAGCGAAAAAAATGTACCGATTATTCATTATGAACCGGATGCAAACAAATGGATGAAAGCCATATATAAGATCTACCTGGCATTCGGCCATATGAAGCGCATCAAAGGTTGGCAGCGCAAACACCTTGTCGGATCGCAGCGGGTGGAGCCCGAGGGGATGGAAAACAATGTGTGACATTTTCGCCTTGTCTGCGGGAGTCAATTATACCGCCCAGCAATACCTGCCTATTTTTGCGGAAAAGAGCAAACGAAACATGAGCGGCTGGGGAATCGGCTTTTTCCGTGACAACGAAGCATTTATTGAGAAATCAGCGGAGAAAGTCTATGATGGCGAACAGGTGCACGAAAGCTTCCAGAGACTGGCCAGAGTGGTCGACAGTCGCATCATCGTCTCGCACATCAGCTGCCCATTGAGCGGCGGCCGCCATACGGCCCACAACCATCCATTTTCGTTATCTTTTCTCGACCATGTATGGCTTTTTGTTCACGTTGGGCTTATAGATGGAATAGCCGACTATAAGACCACGAACGAGCCCAAAATCGACGTTGATGTTTACCCCGCGAGGGTGTTCGAATACTTGCGGGACCAGTTGATGTCCTACTTGCGCTACACTCCGTACGGAAGCCTTGGCGCATCCGTGGTCAAAGCGATCAGAAATATGCTCGCGGAGTATCCCGGCCGTTATGCCTTTGTCCTTGCCAACGAATCGGTGCTGTTTGCCTTCTGTAATTTTCGTCAATTTATGCTGCTGCGCGAATCGGCAAGCTTTGGGAACAGCCTGGTTCTCACTTCGATTAAAGAAGGGCTGAGTGATAACGAATGGATCAGCATCAGCCCTGAGCCTGATACTCTGGGGAAGCTCCTGGTGGCGGCAGGCCCCGATGTTTTGTATCTGGGCGATGTGGCGCACGGCTCCTTGCTGTAATTTTATACGACACCGGTCGTTTCCTCAGTTTTGTCGATCTGTGTGAAACATCAGGTCTAGACCATCCACACTCGTGAAGGAACTAATAATCTAGATCAATATGTGTGACTTGTTTGCATTATCTGCAGCAACAAATTACTCTGCACCCAGATCGCTTCCAATTTTTGCAGCCAAAGCGGGCAGGAATCTGGATGGCTGGGGTATCGGGTTTTTCAGGAAAAATCGAGCATATGTTGAGAAATCAGCCGACCGGGCCTATCATGAGGGAAGATTTCACGACAGCTTTCAAAGGCTAGCCAGGGTCGTTTCGAGCAAGTTCATCGTTGCCCACGTCCGTTTGCGAACCAGCGGTCCCATCGATGAATGTCATGCCCATCCGTTTATCCTGCAATTCAGAGAGCAAGATTGGATTTTTGCCCACAATGGAAAAGCACCTGCAATTGAAGCATATCGTAGCGATAAGTTTCGACTGGAGGACGCGGTAAGCGATTCAGCGAGAACTTTCGAATACCTCCTGGATGGCATTGCGGCACGCGACACCGAAAGCGGTGACGCTCCCTCTCTGTTCAGGGCCGTGGCTGATACTTCCAGGCGGTTGGTCGAAGAATATCCCGGCAACTACAATTATCTTTTGACCAACGGTTCGGTACTCTTTGCATTCAGCAACCACCGACAGTTCCTTTTGCTCAAGGGAAGCAAGCAATTGGAAGGAGGTTTGCTCTTGACCACGCTGGAGCACGGCCTGAGCGAGGAAAGCTGGACGAGGTTTGCCAAAGAAAAAGAATCGGCCGGTGTGCTGATGGCAATTTTAGGAAGTGACATTTTGTTGAAGGAAAACCTCTGATTCAGGATTTCTTCCTGCTCTTTCCGGACATTCTTTTCCTTGGGCGCGTGTCGGCGAGGATATGCCTGACAATGGTTAAGAGCTCCCATTCCGCATAGGGTTCAAGTATACATCCGTAAGAGCCATGTTGCATTGCTTCCTTGATAAGATGCCGATGTGCCTGGTCGCAGAGGAGAATAACCCTTTTCCCGGGGACAGCGGCTTGGATTTTCGAAAAAACACTCACCCCATAGATAGCAGCCGATTGGGTATCCAAAAGCACAATCGCATCATCTCTGCCTTTCAAAGCACCTAAAAGATCCTCCAGGCTGGCTGCCATCTCAGGCTGATATCGATTCCTGCGGAGCAGATCAAACAGATAATCACGGATCTTTTCATCGGAAACCAGGAGGAAAAAGACGATGTACCCGCTGGGGGAGGCCATTTTTGCAGTTCCCGAACTTTAATGAGTGGCTGCCACGCAAGCTCGGAGCTCGGAGCAAGTAGCTCGGAGCAGGGAGCTGCGAGTAAAAGAGGCTCGCATTCGAATCCTTCATTATCACCCCGCCAAAACGAGGTCGTAGTTGTTCCCGTGAAACAGAGTTGGGGGGTCGTGCTTCAGCTTTCAGGCTGCAGGGAAAGCACCGGGGATGTCTACCCGAGTCTGCAGCCCGCAGCCTGCAGCCATTTTTCTCCTTCGTTGTGACTAATCGTTCATGGGGCTCCTCAGAGCAGAGGACCCCCTCCCCTGGCTAAAGGGAGTCAGGAGAGGCGGCGGAAATGACCCCGGTGCAGCTTCGCCGATTTGACATAACGTTTAAACACCTCGTTCCCACGCTCCTGCGTGGGAACGCATACCGGTGCCCCAGTAGATTCAGCGTTCCTTAAAGCAAACCTGGTGACCCGACATGAAAAGATCGTTATGGAGCGATATAATCAAGTGTAAAGGGCAGCTTCAGCTTGTCTTCGGGCCACCACTTCTCACTCATCCTCTCCTCCCCGGGATAAACCGGCTTTTCATTAATATGGGTGATCTCCAGCTCCAAGAAATGAAATTCTGTGAGCTCGTACTTCACGATAACTTGCCCGGGCAGCAAGATTGCGAGCCCCGACTCCTTGGACGCGCTCCATTCAAAAGGCTCATTAGGCTCGTGTGTTTTTACCGCATCCTTGCCTCGCCATACCGCCAAAATGTTGCCTTTAACTTTATCTCCCGGCTTCATTTGGAACTGTTCATACAGCTCATCGGATATATGCCACCACAAACCTCTAAAGCCTGTTTTCACATACCCTTTGACGAGCATGGGGTCAAATCCGCAAACACCCACGCGACATTTCTCAGGCATAATCAACCTCCTTATATGCCAAGGCAGGCCCCGCGCTCAGCTCTGCTGCCTGTTTGCGACAAAGGCCCTGAGCGAAAGGCGTGATATCCACTTTGGTCTCCTAGCCTCCGGTTCCCTCGATCAATGCTGTGCGCAGCTCTACTACGTGGCTATAGCAAGCGTCCAAAAACTCGTGAGCCTCAGACAAGCTGATGTGACTATTCTCGTAAAGCCTACGAACAAAGTGAGAGACATGCGTTGTGATTTCTTCCTGGAAATCATCAGCCAGAAACTCATCGCCGCCCTCAGGAGTCCTCATGTTCATGTAACTGCTCTTCCAGTTGAGGACCATCGCCTCGAGGGTCTGCAGCTCTTTTATGACATTCGGTTCCATATCATTTCTTCTTCTTTCCCTGAAAAGCGTAACATTCTTTCACCACATTGAAGTCCGCAACACACCAATAGTGGGGCCAGTGAATCTTTCTGCACCAACCGATAATGTCCGCCGGAGGGAAGCTCGA
>Ga0068714_10005106_pt1 | contig 14132 bp, 15 predicted proteins | sample MTBNYHSulfiMetaG_FD_62988 | JGI IMG/M metagenome (GOLD analysis project Ga0068714, IMG submission 62988) | Enrichment culture microbial communities from rom New York Harbor, USA that are MTBE-degrading - MTBE-NYH (New York Harbor Sulfidogenic)... | ecosystem: Environmental > Aquatic > Marine >... | reverse complement strand
ATGCGCTCGGTCGGCTGCTCGGGGATATTGAAAAACCGGCGGAAGAAGGGGTCGGCAAGCAGCGGGCTCTGGCGCACCGCTACCCGGGTGCGGGTAAAGACGTTCACCACCCCCGGCACCGTCTTCTCCAGCATCGGCGCCAGCGTCGGCAGGTTCTCCCCCTGGCTGTCGAAGGCCGGCAGCGCGGCATGCAGGGGCAGGGTGAGCAGCAGTAATAGCGTGGCAAGGTATCTCATCGGGTTCCTTCGGTTTCTGTTAGTAACTCGCCCCACCCACAAACCAAGCCCAGACAGGGTATGGCGGTGCCGGGCACGCTGTGAATACATCCCTGTACGCTCGACAGCCGCTTCCCTGCGGCTGACGGCCCGGCCCCACCATACCCTGTCCGGGCCTTTAGGTACGTATAGGGGCGAGTAAATGCTTCTGTTATTTATCGTGGCAGTACCGGAGGGTACGGGGATAAAGACCGTAGCGGGAATGAGAGAGTTCCATCGGATTTGCGTTGCGACGGCAACGTGGAACAAAAAAAAGGGCAGGGACCTTTCGGCCCCTGCCCTAATTCACCAGGAGAGGTGAATGATTTAGCTGCAGCCCTTCGGGCGCGGCAGGCCGGCGATCTTGTTGGCGGACTTGATCAGGCCATAGGGGAAGAGTGAGTAGATGTACTGCTGGGAGCTGCGCTCGGCGCCGAACTTCTCTTTCATCAGTTTGGAGAAGACGCGCGGCTCGGCCACGGTGCCGTACTCGGTGAAATAGTCACGGGCGGTGTTGATGATGTCCCAGTGCTCTTCACCCAGTTCGACATTTTCATTGCTGGCGATGCCATATGCGACCTGCTCGCTCCATTCGCTCAGGTCTTCCAGCCAGCCGGCTTCACTCAAGGCGATGGTCTTGCCGTCGATTTCCAGTTGCATAGTTCTTACCTCAATTTAAAACGATTGACGCTGTTATTTCTGGTGCGGCGGTGCCGCGTATTGCACGGGGTATCCGAGCAAAACAGTGTGGATATTGTATAAAGCTTAGGAAAATAGTCAAGTATTTTTGTGTGGAATTGGAATGTGTTGGAAATTCAGTGTGTTAAGCGGTTTTTCTGAGCAGCCAGCAGCGGTGGATGTGGGGATTGCGGGCAAAATCCCGCGGCAGGGTGCGGGAGGAGATCTCCTCGATGCGCAGGTCGGCGAGAGCCGCCTCGTCCAGCCTGAAGCGGCGAAAGTTGTTGGAGAAGACCAGCAGGCCGCCCTCGTCGAGCAGCGTCATGGCGTTGCGGATCAGCGCCACATGGTCGCGCTGCACATCGAAGGTGCCCTCCATGCGCTTGGAACTGGAGAAGGTGGGCGGGTCGAGAAAGATGAGGTCGTAGCCACCGTGCGCGCGCGGGTTGCCGGCCTGCTGCTCCAGCCACACCGTGCAGTCGGCCTGGATGAACTCGTGCTCCTTGCCGCGAAAGCCGTTCAGCGCCAGGTTGCGCCGGGCCCACTCCAGGTAGGTGTTGGACATGTCCACCGTGGTGGTGGCGCGGGCGCCGCCGACCGCTGCATGCACGGTGGCCGCACCGGTGTAGGCGAAGAGGTTGAGGAAGCGCCTGCCCTTCGCCTCCCGCTCGAGCAGCTCGCGGGTGATGCGGTGGTCGAGGAACAGGCCGGTATCGAGGTAGTCGCTGAAGTTGACCAGCAGGCGGCAGTTGCCCTCGCGCACCTCGTGGAAGTGTTTGCTGTCGGCGAGCTTCTCGTACTGGGCGCTCCCCTTCTGGCGCCGGCGCACCTTGAAGAAGATCTGTTCGGGCGGCACCTCGAACACCTCGGGCAGCACCGCCAGGGCCTCCTGCAGGCGCTGCAGGGCCCGGTCCGGATCGACCGTTTTGGGCGCCTGGTACTCCTGCACGTGCACCCAGCGCTTCTCGCCGTGGTAGAGGTCGATGGCCAGCGCGTACTCGGGGAGGTCCGCATCGTAGACGCGGTAGCAGTCGATCCCCTCACGGCGGGCCCACTTGCCGAGGTTCTTCAGGTTCTTGCGCAGGCGGTTGGCGACCATCTGCGCCCCCGGCGTGGCGGCGAGCGCGGTGTCGATGGATGCGGGCTGATCCCTCTGCGGCTGGAGTGGAACGGCGTCATAGCGGAACAGGCGGCACTCGATGGGGCCGTTGAAGAAGGTGAGCGGCGGACGGCTCTTCAGCCCGGTGCGGGCGGCCAGCTCCGGGTTGCCGGTAAAGAGCGCCATCTGCCACTCGGGCAGGCGGCGCAGCAGCTCGCCGAGGCGGGCGTAGAGCCCCTGCAGCGCGTTGACCTCGCCGAGGCGCTCGCCGTAGGGCGGGTTGACCACCAGCAGGCCGTAGTCGGCGGGCGGCGCGGGAAGCTGCTGCTCCAGGTCCTGTGGTTCGACCCGGATCTGCGCCGCAAGGCCGGCCCGGGCGATGTTGGTGTTGGCGGCGTCGACCGCCTGCGGCTCGCGGTCGTAGCCGATGACCGGCGGCAGCTTCTGCAGCCCCTCGTTCCGGCGCTCGCCGGCCTCGGCCAGCAGTTGCTGCCACAGGGCCGCATCGTGGCGGCGCCAGCCGAGAAAACCGAAGTAGTCGCGGTAGAGGCCGGGGGCGATGTCGGCGGCGATCAGCGCCCCTTCGATGAGGAAGGTGCCGGAGCCGCACATGGGGTCGAGCAGGGCGCCGCCGTTGCGGGCGATCGCCGGCCAGCCCGCCTCGAGCAGGATCGCCGCGCCCAGATTCTCCTTCAGCGGGGCGGTCACCCCCTCGGCGCGGTAGCCGCGCTTGTGCAGGCTGCTGCCGGAGAGATCCAGGCTGATGCGCGCACGGTCCCGGCGCATCTGCACGTAGATGCGGATATCCGGCCTCTCCAGCTCGACCGAGGGCCGCTCCTCGAACAGGCCGCGAAAGCGGTCGACCACCGCATCCTTGACCGTCAGGGCGGCGTACTTGCTGTGGCGGATATCGGCGTCGGCGGCCTTCAGCTCCACCGCGAAGGTGCCGCGGGAGTGCAGGTGGCGCTCCCAGCGGATCGCCCGCACCTCCTCGTACAGCTGCTCGGGGGTGGCCGCCTTGACGGTGGTCAGCGGCAGCAGCACCCGGCTGGCGATGCGCGACCAGAGGCAGACCCGGTAGGCGGTCTCGAGCTCGCCTTCGAAGGCGACCCCGGCGTTGGCAGGGACGACTTTCTGTGCGCCGAGACGGTGCAGTTCGGCGGCAAGCAGCGGCGGCATGCCGCGGGCGGCGGTGGCATAGAATTTCATCGGGCGGGGCGATCGGTCATGCGCGGTCAGTAGTGCGGCGGCGGCGTCTCTTCGGCGCGGGAGGCGACCGCCGAGGGGCTCAGTTCCTTGAGCAGCGACATGAGGTAGTCGATCTGCACGGCCTGCTCGTTGATGCGCTGCTGTTGCGCCAGGGTGGTGCGGGTGAGTTCTTCCAGCGCCAGCTCCTGGTGGGCGATGCGGATCTCCAGATCTTCGAGGCGTGATTCCATGGCTTGCAGTCGTGCTAAGTCGGGAGAGCGATTGTATCACGCCTGCAACCATTCACCACGAAGCTCACGAAGGAGACGAAGCAAACTGGATCCGGCCAGGGTGCAACTACTCGCCCCACCCACAAACCATACCCTGTCCGGGCCATTAAGTACGTACAGGGGCGAGTAGCTACGCCAGGGTTAATATTTTGGTTTGAGTCCTTCGTGCTCTTCGTGTGCTTCGTGGTGAACGCTTTTTGTTGGCGTGCATACCGTGGCCAACACGGATAAAAAAATGCGCCGGGAAGGCCGGCGCAAAGTCCACTTGGGGAGTGGGGAGGAAACCGTTTCAGTCGACGAAGGATCCGCGCTGCTGGATCGGTTCGCCGTGGGGCTGGCCGAACACGAGCAGGCAGCGGCACCCCTTCGGGCTGAAAAATTCGAGCTCCTGGGAGCCGCTGTCGAAGAAGGCGGCCTGGCCCTGCGAGACCTGCAGGCCGTTGAGCTCGGTGGCCCCTTCGGAGAGATAGACAAAGCCGCGGAAGTCATTTTCGATGAGGTCCTGGTAACTGCCGCCGCTCTCCAGCACCAGTTCCAGAATGCGCGCCGGGGTATTCAGCTCGATGGCGGCGTTGCCGTCGACGAGGATCCGCAGCCGGCCGTGGTCGAAGGCCAGCTCGGGCAGGTTGCCGCTCTCGACCTGCTGGTAGGAGGGGGATAGCTTTTTCAGGCGCATGGGCAGGTTGATCCACAACTGGATGCCGCTGCTCACCTCATCGCTGGCGGGCATTTCCGAGTGGATGATGCCCCGCCCGGCGGTGAAGCATTGCGCGCCGCCGGCGGTCACCGTGGCGTCGTTGCCCAGGTTGTCCTTGTGCCGGATGCTGCCGCTGAACAGATAGGTGATCGCCTCGAAACCGCGATGCGGGTGATCGGGAAAGCCGTTGCCGGGAGTGATGCTGAAGTGGTCCATCAGGACAAACGGGTCGAAGTGGTGCAGGCCGGCCACCGGCATCAGCCGTTGCACCTTGACCCCGGCGCCCTCTTCGATTTCATCCGTATTGCGAACGATGGCCTGCAGCATCTGCGTTACCTGCCTGGGGATGGAAGGAACGGTGTAACGGCGGTGCGCTTCGTGCTGCAGGAGCGGACCTGGATTGTGATGGAGTTGTGCATGCAATCCCCTGAATGAGCTGAATTATTCGTCTTTGAACAAAGACTAGAGTGGATATTTCACGAATAAAGTATAAATAGTTGGCTATGACGTTCGAAAAATACGATAGGTCGCATGAAATCGCCCCGAATCACCCTTGAGCAGTGGCGGGTACTGCAGGCGGTGGTCGACCATGGCGGCTATGCCCGTGCCGCCAGGGCCCTGCACCGCAGCCAGTCCTCCCTGAGCTACACCGTCAAGCGGATGCAGCACCAGCTTGGCGTGGCGCTGTTGCGCATGGAGGGGCGAAAGGCGGTGCTGACCGAGACGGGTGAGGTGATGCTGCGCCGCTCACGGCAGTTGCTGCGCGATGCCCGGACCATGGAGGCGCTGGCCCGGCAGATGGAGCAGGGGTGGGAGGCGGAGCTACGCCTGGTGGTCGATGAAACCTTCCCCTCCTCGCTGCTGATGCAGGTGCTGGGTGATTTCGATCCGATAAGCCGGGGCAGCCGTATCGTGCTGCTCAATGCGGTGAAGAACGGCACCATGGAGGAGCTGGACCGGGGCGCGGTGGATCTGGCCATCGCCTATCAGCTGCCCCGCGGCTTTTGCGGCAGCCCGCTGCTGGGTTTCGATTACCTCGCCGTGGCCCACCCGGAGCATCCGTTGCACCGGCTGGGGCACGAACTGAGTACCTTCGAACTGCGCCAGCAGCGCCAGGTCGTGGTACGCGATTCGGGGCTGACCCAGCGCCGGGATCCGGGCTGGCTCGATGCCGAGCTGCGCTGGAGTGTGAATAACCTTGAGACGGCGATCACCACGATCAGCCACGGGCTGGGTTTCGGCTGGCTCCCCGCGCATGCCATTGCCGGGCCGCTCGAGCGCGGCGAGCTCAAACCGTTGCCGCTGCGCGATGGGGCGCATTACCGCGGGCAGCTCTATCTCGTCTATGGCCGGGAGGAGCCGGGCTCTGCCGCCTGCACCCTGGCGACACTGTTTCAGCGGGCCGCGTCGGGGTTCGCGTCATGAGGTGATTGCAGGTGTGAACCGGGGCGCTTGAAACAGTCTCGATGCGAAGTGTTTCTGCGGGATTGGTCTAAAGCACGTTTCGAGACTGCCCGGAGTGTGCCTCCATTACGCACCTGCCTGTTCGAGCTCCTCGCTGAGTTCCAGCCATCGCTCCTCAGTCTCGGCAAGGTTTTGATCAAGCTTCCCTTTTTCCTGCAGCAGTCCCTTCAATTCGTCCCTTTTCGCCTCGCTGTAGATATCGGGAGCGGCCAGTTGTTGCTCCAGTTGCCCCTTCTGTTGCTGCAGCGCCTCGAGCCGCTTCTCCAGCGCGGTGAGCTCCTTGCGTAGCGGCTGCAGGCGCTGGCGCAGCTCGGCCTCGAGTCGCTTGCGCTCCTTGCGCGCCGCGGCGCTGTTTTCCCCGCTGCTGTTTTCCCTGAGGCTATCTTCGCGCTGCTGCTCGGAGAGCCAGCTGCGGTAGTCCTCCAGGTCGCCGTCGAATTCGCTGACCCGGCCGCGGTCGACCAGCAGCAGGCTGTCGGTGACGCTGCGCAGCAGGTGGCGGTCGTGGGAGACCACCACCAGCGCTCCCTCAAACTCCTGCAGCGCCATGGCCAGGGCGTGGCGCATCTCCAGGTCCAGGTGGTTGGTCGGTTCGTCGAGCAGCAGCAGGTTGGGGCGTTGGTAAACCAGCAACGCCAGCACCAGGCGCGCCTTTTCCCCGCCGGAGAAGGGGGCGACCGGGCTCAGCGCCATCTCGTTGTTGAAGCCGAAGCCGCCGATGTAGTCGCGCAGCGACTGCTCGCTCGCTTTCGGGTCGAGCCGCTGCAGGTGCTGCACCGGGGTCGCCTGCGGGTCGAGCTGCTCCAACTGGTGCTGGGCGAAATAACCGATGCGCAGCTCCTGCGCCGGGGTGAGCTCCCCGGCAAGCGGCGCAAGCTCACCGGCGATGAGCTTGATCAGGGTCGATTTGCCGGCGCCGTTGTGGCCGAGCAGGCCGATGCGATCGCCCGGCTGCAGGGTGAGCTTCACCCCTTCGATGATCGGCCTCTCGCCGTAGCCGGCGGCAACCTTGTCGAGACCGAGCAGCGGGGTGGGAAGCTTGTGCGGCGCTCGGAAACTGAAGTGGAACGGGGAGTCGATATGCGCCGCGGAGATAAGCTCCATCCGTTCCAGCGCCTTGATCCGGCTCTGTGCCTGGCGCGCCTTGGTCGCCTGGGCGCGGAAGCGGTCGACGAAGGACTGGATGTGGCGGATCTCGCGCTGCTGTTTCTCGTAGGCCGACTGCTGGTTGGCCAGGCGCTCGGCGCGCATCCGCTCGAAATCGGTGTAGTTGCCGGTGTAGAGGGTAATGGCCTGCTGCTCGACGTGGGCGATGTGATCGGCGATGTCGTCGAGAAAATCCCGGTCGTGGGAGATCAGCAGCAGGGTGCCGCGGTACTGCTTGAGCCACTCCTGCAGCCAGATCACCGCATCGAGGTCGAGGTGGTTGGTCGGTTCGTCGAGCAGCAAGAGGTCGGAGCGGCACATCAGCGCCTGGGCCAGGTTGAGGCGCATGCGCCAGCCGCCGGAGAAGGCGGTGACCGGCTGCTCCTCCTGTTCGCTGCGAAAGCCCAGGCCGTGCATCAGGCGGGCGGCACGGGAGCGGGCGGTATAGCCGCCGATGGTATCGAGCCGGGTATGCAGTTCCGCCTGGCGATGGCCGTCGTCGGCCTGCTCGGCCTCCAGCAGCTGCCGCTGCAACTGGCGCAGCTCGCTGTCGCCGTCCATCACGTAGTCGATGGCGGAGAGGTCGACCGCCGGAGTCTCCTGCGCCACATGTGCGATCACCAGCCCCGGCGGCAGCGAGACGTCGCCGCCATCGGCGTGCAGCTCGCCGCGCAGCAGTGCGAACAGGCTCGACTTGCCGCAGCCGTTGGCCCCGGTCAGGCCCACCTTCTGCCCGGAATGGACGGTAAAGGTGACGTGCTCGAACAGCAGGCGGGCGCCGCGGCGCAGGGAAAGGTCTGTGAAGGTCAGCATGGCGGCGGAGTTTAGCAAAGAGCAGATACGAGAGACGAGGGAAAAGATTCGAGGGGAGGTGCTCGCTATGCTCGCGGTTTATCGACACAACCGTGCGCGCAGCGCACTCATTCCCTCGAATCTCGTCTCTTTTCCCTCGTATCTGCCTTTAGCAGCAGCCGCCGCAGCAACCGCCGCCCGGTTTGACCGCCTCGATGGTGGCGGAGACGACATACTCCTCGACGCCGCGTCCGGGGGCCCAGTCGCGGATGAAGTCGCGTGACTCGTCCTTGGGGGCGATGCGCACCTGCTCGAAGCCGGCCTCGCTGATCATCGCCTCCAGCTCCTCGATGAGCGAGGCGTTGCCCATGCAGCCGGCGATGAGCGCCTCGTCCTGGCGCATCTCCTCGGGCAGTTCCACGGTGGCGACCACATCGGAGATGGCCAGGCGACCGCCGGGCTTGAGCACGCGGAACGCCTCGCGGAACACCTGCGGCTTGTTCGGCGAGAGGTTGATGACGCAGTTGGAGATGATCACATCGACCGTGGCGTCGGCAACGGGCAGGTGCTCGATCTCGCCGAGGCGGAATTCGACATTGCCGAACTTCCCCTTGGCGGCGTTGCCCCGCGCCTTGCTCAACATGTCCGGGGTCATGTCGACACCGATGACGTGGCCTTGCGGCCCGACCTCGTGGGCGGCGAGAAAGCAGTCGAAGCCGCCGCCGGCGCCAAGATCCACCACCACCTCGCCGGGCTTAAGCGCGGCGATCGCCTTGGGATTGCCGCAGCCCAGGCCCATGTCGGCCCCGCTCGGCACCGCGGCCAACTCCTCGGTGCTGTAGCCGAGGCGGGTGGAGATCAGGGTGTTGATGGCGCCATCGTCCGAGACGCCGCAGCAGCTCGATTCGACCCCGCAACAGCCGCCGCTGCTCTCGGCCTGGGCCACCTTGGTGTAGGCGCTGCGTACGTTTTGGCGGTGGCTGTCGTGTTCGTGGTGTTTGCTCATGGATTACTCCTCGATTGAATTGATATTTTCGCCACAGAGGCACGGAGGACACAGAGAAGAATGAAGGCGTGATCCCTCTGTGTGCTCCGTGCCTCTGTGGTGAATCGTTTTATTGCCCGCCGCTAAAGAAGGCGGCCAGTTCCTCCAGGGTCGCAGGCTCCACCCAGCACTCGACCTGCTTGCCGCGGCGCTGCATCTGCACCAGGCCGGCGCGGTTGAGCTCTTTGAGGTGGTGCGAGAGGGTGGAGGGGGCGATCGCAAATCCCTCGCCCAACTCGCCGACGCTGTGGCGCACCGCCTCGTCGGCGCCGCAGACGGTGCCCGGGGCGCAGCAGGTACTGAGCCGGTGAAACAGCGCGAGGCGATGGGGGTTGGCCAGCGCCTTGAACATCTGTGCCCGTTCTTCGATTTCGATTTGATAGTTCGACATATTTCGAAGTGTGGGGTTGGTGTATTGAAAAGTCAAGAGGAGTGGTGAAAACCGTTGCAGGATTAAGGGGATGCCCGTGGCTGTGGCTGTTATACACGGCCAAGTGCCTGTCAGGTTGGTGAGCGGTTACTCTGCGCCGGGCACCGAGTAGCCTTCACAGGGCAGGCTGGTGAGGGCGCCGTCCTCCAGCCGCAGCGCGGTGAGGGTCCCTCCCCAGAGACAGCCGGTGTCGATGGCATGGACGTTGTCCGCCTGGTAGAGGCCGAGGGTGGACCAGTGGCCGAACACGATGGGTGTGCCGCGGCTCCTTCGTTGCGGCAGGCGGAACCAGGGCAGATGCTCCGCTGAGGGCTGCTCCTCGGGGTGTCCCTTGTGCCTGAAGTCGAGTGTGCCGTCAGGAGAGCAGAAACGCAGGCGGGTAAAGCAGTTGACGATAAAACGCAGACGATCCCAGCCGCTGAGGCTCTCCGACCAGAGCGCCGGCTTGTTGCCGTACATGTGGCCGAGGAATTCATGGAATCTGTCGCTGCGCAGCACTGACTCCACCTCGGCGGCGCACGCCAGTGCCTGTGCCATGTCCCACTGCGGCGGCAGGCCGGCGTGGATCATGGCAAAGCCGAGGTCGGGGTCGTGATGCATCAGCGGCTGGAGGCGCAGCCAGTGGAGCAGTTCCTCCCCGTCCGCGGCAGCGAAGATGGCGCTCAGGGTATCGTTGGACTTGAAGTGGCGGTGATGGTGTTGCCACAGGGCAAGCAGGTGCAGGTCGTGGTTGCCGAGCACGGTGACCGCCCGCTCCCCGAGTCCCTTCACCAGGCGCAGCACCTCCAGCGAGCGGGGACCGCGGTTGACCAGGTCGCCGGTCAGCCAGAGGCGGTCAGCGGCCGGGTCGAAGCGCAGCTTCTCCAGCAACTGCTGCAGCTCATCGTAACAGCCCTGGATGTCGCCGATGGCGTAGGTGGCCATGTTTCCTTCCGTTACGCTCGAAAATGGCGCTTATAGTAGCAGTTCGGGTGAGATGAGGGGCAAGTGGCAAGGGAGCAGTGCTTGTAACTTGCATCTTGGAACTTGTAACTGAGTTAATGCAACGTATGCGGCGTCGAGAGGGTAAACACCGGGATGATCGCCTCGAACTCGTTGCCGTCGTCGGCAAGCATGGTATAGCTGCCCTGCATCGTGCCGACCGGGGTGTCCAGCAGGGTGCCACTGGTGTAGCGGAAATAGTTGCCGGGCCCGATATGGGGCTGCTCGCCGACGACCCCTTCCCCCCGCACCTCCTGGGTCTTGCCATTGCCGTCGGTGATCACCCAGTGGCGGTTGAGCAGCTTGGCGGGAAGGGTACCGCTGTTGCGGATGGTTATGGTGTAGGCGAAAACATAGCGCTCCTCATCGGGCAGGGACTGCTCCTCGATGTAGTGGGTTTCGACCTCGATGTCGATCTTGTAGGGGGGGATGTTCATTCGCTTCTCCACGCCTGCCTGCGGGCGGCATAATTGGCCGCGCCGAGCAAACCGCTCTGGGTGTTGGTGATCACATGCACCGGGAAGCGGCGCATCAGCCCGGCCATTCTGCCCTTGTCGAAAAAGGCTTCCATAAAGACGCCCTGCTGCAGGCAGGGGAGCAGTTTCGGTGCAATGCCGCCTGCGATATAGACCCCGCCGCTCGGCAGGCAGGCCAGTGCCAGGTCGCCGGCAATGGCCCCGTAGAGGCGGCTGAACAGGGTAACCGCCTCGAGTGCGACGGGATGGTCGCCGGCCACAGCGTGCTCCCCGATGGCGGCTGCCGGGTCGTCGGCCTCGAGCAGCGGATCCCTCTCCTCCAGCCCCCGGCGGTAGAGCAGAAACCGGTAGATACGGACCAGGCCCGAACCGGACACCAGGCGCTCATACGAGACCCGTTCGAGTCCGCTCTGCAGATACCTGAGCAGCGCCTGCTGCTCTTCATCCCGGGGGGCGAAGGCGATGTGGCCGGCCTCGGAGGCGTAGCTGGTGACGGCGTCGCCAACGGGCATCACCAGGCAGGCCCCGAGTCCGGTGCCCGCCCCGAGCGCCAGGCGCGGCCCCCCGGGGTGGGCGGGGACGGCATGCAACGGGGAGAGTTCATCGTCGGTGAGACTATCCAGGCTGTAGCCGATGGCCTGGAAGTCGTTGAGCAGGGCGATGGCGGAGATGTCCAGGGTGGCGGCCATCTTCACCGAGTCCAACAGCCAGGGGAGGTTGGTGAGGCGTGCGCGCTGTCGCCCTGCCTCTTCGGTGACCGGGCCGGCCACGGCAAAACAGGCGCTGTGTGGCAGCGGCTGCCCGCTCTCCTCGAGAAAGCGCAGTACCATCGCCTCGAGCGAATCGAAGGCGTTGCTCGGGTAGCGCTGCTCCGATACCGGTACACCGCTCAGCCGTTGCGTGTCGTCGAGGCGGCGCAACTGCAACAGGGTCTTGGTGCCGCCGACGTCGGCAGCGAGGATGAGCGGTGCGGTGGAATCGCTGGGTTCGGGGCGATGATTCATTCCGTGGTTTGGGACTCGTACTCTTCATCGAGGAAATGGCCGGCCTCCCGGTCGAGGAACCATTCGAGGTTCTCTCGCGCCAGCAACTCGACCGGCAGCGGAACGGCGTCGCTGCTGCCGTGCAGCACATGGCGGACGATATCGGCCTTCTTGCTGCCGCTGACCAGCAGGATGATGTGGCGGGCGCTGTTGATCGCAGGCAGGGTCAGGCTGAGGCGCCAGCTCTCGAGTTTGTCGATATAGTTTGCGCCGAACGGCTCTTCCTCTTCATCGAGCAGCGGGCTGCCGGGAAAGAGCGAGGCGATATGACCGTCGGCCCCCATGCCGAGCAAGACCAGGTCGAAGCGGGGAAGGTGGTTCTCCTGCGGCAACTTCTGCAGCGTCTCCAGGTACCGTTCGGCCGCTTCGTGGGGCGGGAGCTCTGCGTGGATGCGGTGCACTGACGCCTCGGCTATCCCCAGCGGCGCCAGCAGTGTCTCCCTGACCATGCGGAAGTTGCTGTCGGGGTGATCGGGAGGGACGCTGCGCTCGTCGCCGAAATAGAACTCGGTCCGTTGCCACTCCGGGGCGTCGCTCTTGCTCAGGTAGCGGTAGAGTTCCTGCGGGGTAGTGCCCCCTGCCAGGGCGAGGTGAAACCGCTCCTGGCTCTTCAGCACCTCGCGCGCCAGTTGCAGGATACGCTCCGCGCACTGCTCGAAGAGGCGTTCGGGCTGATCGAATATGAGGACCCTGCTCACCGTCCGGCCCTACACGCCGCTCTGACGATGGTGTTCGCGCACCTGGCGAACCGCGCTGAGCACGGCCTCGCTGATGTTGGTCTGCATCTTCTCCCGTTCCCGGGTGGTGAGAAAAAAGGCCATGTCGACATCGTGGCGAACGTAGCGTGCCGGCAACTGGTTCAGCGCCAGGCAGGCGACATCCTCGAGAAAATCCTGCTCCACACCCGGCTCCCTGGCTACTGTATTCATGAGGTATTCGACCACCAGCGTTTCGTAGTAGTTATGGATGGAGGCAAGATTCATCGTGCACCCTCGCGCTACCCGGTTGCTGCCGGGCGTTCTTTCCCCTTGAGCTTAGACAGGGGGGAGGGCATCTTCAACCGCGAATGGTGCAATTGCTAGCGGCGTAACTTCCAGGTCGGTTCGTTCTGCTCGGTGAGCAGTTCGTTGTCGCGCAGCCACTGCCGGGCATCCTCGGCATCGTGCTCGAACCAGGCGCGGGCGGAGCCGAGCCGGAAGGTGTAGCCCCAGCTATCCATATCCGCCAGGATGCGTTCACGGCCGACTCCCGGCAGCAGGGTACCGAGGGTTATCTCCATATAATTGACCGCATTCTCCTCGTCGTAATCACCGCCGGCATTGGTATGCAGGGTGCTGCGGCGCGTCTCGTCCATGCAGATGAGGTGGCAGCTCTCGTGCAATGCCGAGTGGACCGGCGTGTCCCCGCGGACGATCACCCGTCTGGCGATGATGCCCGCCTCCGGTTCGCCGAACCAGCTGCCGGGGATGGGGGCGCCGTCGGCGACCCGTTCCAGGCTCAGGCCGAAACGGGCAAGCAGGTCGGAGATCGACTCCAGGGAGATGTCGTTGCAGGTCAGAACGTTGTTCATATGAAGTCAAGGTTCAAGGTTCAAGGTTCGTAGGGTGGGATGTATCCCACCATGAATTTGAAGATGATGGGATGCATCCCATCCTACGCCCTCACGCCCTCACGCCCTCACGCCCGGCGACGGCATCAGCCAGTGCGGCGAACTCCTTCAGGCTCAGGGTTTCGGGTCGGCGGCCGGGGTCGATGCCGAGCGCCTCGATGGCGGCGCTGTCGAGCAGCGGTTTGAGGTTGTTGCGCAGGGTCTTGCGCCGCTGGCCGAAGGCCTGGGCGACCACACGTCTCAGGCAGCCCTCGTCCCTGACCGTCACCGGTTTTTCCGTGTAGGGGGTGAGGCGGACGATGGCCGAGTGGACCTTGGGCGGCGGGTTGAAGGCGCCGGGCGGCACGGTAAAAAGCCGCTCCACCTGGCAGTGGTACTGCACCATCACGCCGAGGCGGCCGTAATCGCCGCCCCCCGGCGCTGCGGCGAGGCGATCCACCACCTCCTTTTGCAGCATGAAGTGCATGTCACGGATGCAGTGCGCCTGTTCGATGAGATGGAAGATGAGCGGTGTGGAGATGTTGTAGGGGAGATTGCCGACGACCCGCAATCGCTCTTCCGGCGTCACCAGGGAGCAAAAATCGAACTTGAGCGCATCGCTGTTGTGGATGCGCAGTTCACCCGCCGCGGCAAACTGCCGTTCGAGGTGCGGGATGAGGTCGCGATCGAGTTCGACCACGTCGAGCCGGCCCAGCGCATCGAGCAGCGGGGCTGTGAGGGCACCGAGGCCAGGGCCGATCTCCACCATCCGCTCACCCGCCTTCGGGTGAATGGCCGCGACGATGCCGCGGATCACCCCCGGGTCATGGAGAAAGTTCTGGCCGAAGCGTTTGCGGGGTCGGTGGTTCACGGTTCAAGTTCCAAGTTCAAAGTTCAAAGTTCAAAGTTCAAAGTTCAAAGTTCAAAGTTCAAAGTTCAAAGTTCAAAGTTCAAAGTTCAA
>Ga0068714_10005104_pt1 | contig 14135 bp, 13 predicted proteins | sample MTBNYHSulfiMetaG_FD_62988 | JGI IMG/M metagenome (GOLD analysis project Ga0068714, IMG submission 62988) | Enrichment culture microbial communities from rom New York Harbor, USA that are MTBE-degrading - MTBE-NYH (New York Harbor Sulfidogenic)... | ecosystem: Environmental > Aquatic > Marine >... | reverse complement strand
ACGGCCTCGATAATCCGGTTCAGAATATCAGACTTGCTACTCATAGCTTCTCCTCCCCCTGCCTGGATATTTCATGAAGACCGCCCCAGGAGATAGAAAATTGAAATCACTCGGGGCCTGATTGAGCCGGCCTAGGCCCCGGGTCAGACTCAACGCCCGATGATCTCCTCCAGCCTGGCCTCCATCCCCTCCGGCAGCTTGGGCCCAATGTAGTCGGCCAGGGCCTTGTCCAGGACCTTCCGGGCCCGGTTGCGCAGGGACCTGGGCTCCGGGTCCACGTCCTGGACCAGGACCCCCCGGTCCATGATCTTGGGGATCCACATCTCCTGGCGGTAGTTGTCACGGGTGTGCTTGGCCCGGATGAAGTCCCCGCCCGGCCCCACCTCCTCGAAGATGGAGATGTCGGTGGTCTCCGCCGTGACCCGGATCCCGGCAATGGCCCGCCCGACCCAGGAGGCGATCTCGTGATCGATGATCAGGGCCTCGGGGCTGATGGCGTTCTCGTCGGCCAGGAGACCCATCCCCGAGATCATGTTGGTCCCGGCCAGGGCCGGGAAGAGGGCCGTGCCCAGCTTCTCCATCCCGAACTGGGCGTCGATGAGCTTGGAGTCGGCCAGGATCCCGCCACCGCCCGAGGGGAGGCCGTAGAACTTGGCCATCTGGGTGGTGGCGGTTCGGAGCAACCCGAACTCCGGACCGCCGTGGGAGACCCCGGCCGACTTCATGTCGATGATCCGGGCCCAGCTGGCGTAGACCAGGGGCGCGGCCGGGTTGACCAGCTTGGCCAGGACAAAGCTGGCCAGAAGCTCGGCGTTGGCCCCGATGAGGGTCTGGGCCATGGTGGCCGGGGAGGTGCCCCCGCTCATGGGGCCGGCCTCGATGAACAGGGGCAGCCCCAGCCGGGCCCCCTCGACGATGAGCTCGGCCGCGTCCTGGCGGATGGTCAGGGGGCTGGTCAGGCAGACCAGGATGGAGAAAAAGGGTTTTCTGACCACCTCCTCCAGGGAGCCGGCCACCGCCACGGCCATCTCCACGATCTTGGCCAGGTTCTCCTGGCCCTGGGCCTCGGCGATGACGTGCTTGGTGGTGTTGAGGAGAAGGATCTTGAACTCGTGGACATCCACCAGGGCGGAGGGGTAGTCGGTGGGGGTGGCCGGGACAAGGATGAAGTCGGGCGGCTCCAGGACGTCGGCCAACCTGACCAGCTGGGCCATGTCCTCGGTCAGGACCGGCCGGTAGAGGCCGGTCTCCCGGTCGAGGACGTTGGTGGCGATGCCCACCGTGCCGAAGTGGACCCGGCCTCCGCCGATGGTCAGCGGCCGGCGGCCCTCCCGGCCGTGGAGCCTGAGGCTGGGGGCGCACCGGCTTAAGGCCAGGTCCACCAGGTGGCTGGGGATGCGGACCGTCTGGGCGGTCCGGTCGACCTTGGCCCCGGCCTTGGCCAGGAGGTCGAGCCCCTCCTCATGGGCCAGGAGGACCCCCACGTCTTGGAGCAGCTCCCGGGAGGCCCGGTCGATCTCGATCAGCTCCTTGGGGCTCAGGACCTCTACGGTTGGGTTCATCTCTACACCTCCGAAGAGTGAAGGGGCAACAGATCTCTTGAATCGAGAAGGGTTTATGTCCAGATCCGCCGGAGACAGGTCCGGGGGACGGTTGCGGCCTGGAACAGAGCTTAAGGCATCCCGGACACGGAGGTCAACCATGGGCTTAAGGGGGGTTCGCTTCCTGATCGGGCCTTCCCCCGGCCGGAGCGGGACATCTTGACACCCCAAGGGCGGACTGGCATCCTTGACCCGGGTTCCTTCAGGCAAGGATATTTCTCCCGGCCGGTTCCAGGCCGGTCGCCTCTCTCAACCCTGTCCCGGCCTAGGGGAGAGCCGCGGGATGAGATTGATCACCGAGGCCCAGGTCAAGGCCCGCCTGACCATGGAGGAGGCGGTTTCCGCCGTGGAGGCGGCCTTTGGGGACTACTCCCGGGGCCTGATCAGGATCGAGCCCAGGGTGACCATGGAGGTCAGGGGCGAGGCCAACCCGGCCATCTTCCTCCCGGCCAACCACCTGGGCCGTCATTTCTACGGGCTCAAGCAGGCCTCCAGCTTCCCCGGCAACCAGGACCGGGGGCTGCCCACCGTCTTCTCCGACATCCACCTCTACTCGGCCCAGACCGGCCGGCCGCTGGCCATGATGGGGGCGGTCCACCTGACCGCGGTCAAGACCGGGGCGGCCTCGGCCGTGGCCACCAAGTACCTGGCCCCCCAGGGGAGGGTGGCCCTGGCCGTGATCGGAACCGGGGTCCAGGCCGAGACCCAGGTGGCCGGGATCGGCCTGGTCCGGGAGCTTAAGGAGATCAGGCTCCACGACCTGGACCGGGGCCGGGCCGAGGCCTTTGCCCGGGGCCTGGAGGGGACGGCCGGGAGGGTCCCGGTCAAGGTTTTCGACGATCCGGACGAGTGCGTGGCCGGGGCGGAGGTGGTGGTGACCTGCACCACCTCCTTCAGGCCGGTCTTCAACGGCCGGAGCCTGGTCCCGGGCTGCCACCTCAACGCCGTGGGCTCCTTCACCCCAAGGATGCAGGAGGTCGACGCCGAGACCGTGGCCCGGGCCGACCGGGTGGTCACCGACGTGACCGACGAGACCTGGCGGGTGGCCGGGGACCTGCTGATGGCCCTGGAGGAGGGGAGGATCACCAGGGAGAGGGTCAACGCCGAGCTGGGGGACATCGTGGCCGGCAAGGCGCCGGGCAGGGAAGGGCCCCGGGAGATCACCCTCTATGAGAGCGTGGGCTTCGGAGCCCTGGACATCGCCCTGGCCGCGGCCCTCCTCCAGCGGGCCGAGGCGGAGGGCTGGGGAACCGAGGTGGAGTGGTGAGAGGACGGCCTCGATCTGGACGGGGTCGTCTGACCTGTCTCAAGGGGGGGAGCAAATGAAGATCACCGAGATCAGGGTCACCCCGGTCAACATCCGCCTGGACGCGCCCTTCTACTGGTCGGCCGGGCTCTACCCCGGAACCTCCAAGGTGGTGGTGGAGGTGGAGACCGACCAGGGCCTGACCGGGCTGGGCGAGGCCCCCTCCACGGACTGCGCCGGGTTGATCCGGGACGAGCTTCAGCCCCGTCTCCTGGGCCGCGACGCCCTGGACATCAACGGCAACGAGAAGGTCTGCGTCCCGGAGTGGAAGGTGGTCCAGAACACCGACACCAACCTGGTCATCAAGGCCTGGGGGGCGGTGGAGATGGCCCTCTGGGACCTGCGGGGCAAGTGCTGGGAAAAGCCCCTCTACCTGATTCTGGGCGGCCCGGTCCGCAAGGAGATCCCCTTTACCGAGTACTTCGCCTTCCGGCCCAAATGGGGCGGGGCCGGGGGGGAGCTCAGCCCGGAGGCGGTGGTGGACCACTGCCTGGGGATGAGGGAGGAGCACGGCTCGACCTTTTTCGAGGGCAAGCTGACCCTGGGCGATCCGGAGCTGGAGATAAGGACGGTCCGGCTGCTCCGGGAGGCCCTGGGGGAGAAGGTCATGCTCAGGCTGGACTCCAACATGGCCTGGTCCCTGCCCACGGCCAGGCGGATCCTGCGCGAGATCGAGCCCTTCAACATCCGCAACTACGAGGACCCGGTGGCCACCTTCGAGGAGATGGCGGTCCTGAGGCGGCACTCGGCCATCCCCTTCTCCAGCCACGTGCCGGACATCCGCCGGGCCATGGCCCTGGGGGTTCCCGACGCCTTTGTGACCAACTTCACCGTCCTGGGGGGGATAAACCGGGCCTTGAGGTTCATCGGAGCCTGCGAGGCCATGGGCCTCGACTTCTGGTGCTACTCCGGCGACGCCGGCATCTGCACCGCGGCCTACCTCCACGTGGTGGCCGCCACCCAGTGGATCAGGGAGCCCAGCCAGTCCCTCTTCCGCTGGCAGATCGACGACGTGATCCAGGACGGACCCTTTCGCCAGACCAACAACGTCATCCCGGTCCCCGAGGGTCCCGGGCTGGGGGTGGTCCTGGATCGGGCCAGGATGGCCGCCTGCCACCAGCATTTCCTGGAAAACGGGCCCCTGGACCACTTCATGGAGGCCGACGGTCCGGCCAAGTGCTATCGGCGGCTGCCCCGCGACTGAGCCGGGAGCAGGCCCGGCCAGGGTGGCGAGACGGCCGGAAGGGGCGGCCGGTTGAAGGGGCCGGGGTCCATCCCCGTCCCCCGGAGGGATAAGGACAAAGAGACCCGGGCCGGTTTCCGGCGGCGGTCCGGGAAAAAAGGTTTGATCGGCTTTCCTTTGTATGTAATATATTAAACATCAAAGTCAGCCCAGTTTTAACCGCCGCGAGAGCAAAGAGACCCCGAGGAGGGCCATGAAGCCAGAGGTCAGGTTCCTGTCCCCAGAGGAGCTGGAGCGGCTCCACCGGGCGGCCCTGGACCTCCTGGACCGGGTGGGGATGCGCCTCCCGGCCCAAAAGGCCCAGGAGGGGCTGGTCCGGGCCGGGGCCAGGCTTGGGGGCGGGGACGTGGTCAGGATCCCCCCGGAGCTGGTGGAGGAGGCCCTGGCCAAGGCCCCCCGGCGGGAGGAGGTGGTCCTCCACGGCCGGCGGCCGGAGGACGACTTCAGCTTCGTCGACCACCGGCCGGCCCTGGCCTGCATGACCATGGCCACCAGCGTCATCGACCCCTTCAGCGGAAAGAAGCGGCCGGCCGACAACGACGACCTGGCCCGGCTGACCAGGCTGGCCGACCAGCTGGACCGGGTGGCGGTCAACGGCGGCCTGGTCACCCCCCAGGAGGTGCCGGGGGCGATCAACGACTGGTACACCTGGGCCACCACCCTCAAACACACCACCAAGCCCATCACCGGCGGGGTCTACGGGGCCAGGGGGGTCGAGGACGCGGTGGAGATGGCCTCCCTGGCCTGCGGCTCCCGGGAGCGGTTCCTGGAGCGGCCCTTTATCTCCGGCTGGGTTTTGACCCTTCCGCCGCTGGGGATAGACCGGGCCTCGTTGGAGGCCCTCATGGAGCTGGGGCGGTTCAAGATCCCGGCCGTGGTCAGCTCCGGGCCGATCCTGGGGACCACCTCGCCGGTGACCCTGGCCGGAACCATGGCCCAGGCCCACGCCGAGATCCTGGCCTGCCTGACCGTCTCCCAGACCCTCCACCCCGGCGCGCCGGTGATCTACACCAGCTTTGCCCGGGGGATGGACATGAAGAGCGGGGCCGTGTCCATGGCCTGCCCCGAGTTCGCCGTGCTCAAGGTCGGCCTGGCCCAGCTGGGAAGGTCCCTGGGGCTGCCGGTCCGGATGCCGGCCATGCTCCGGGACGCGAAAAGGCTGGACGCCCAGGCCGGTTTCGAGACCGGGATGGTGGCCGGGCTGACCTGCCTGGCGGCGGACCTCATGGACGGGATGCAACTGGACATGGACCTGGTGGTGGACTACCCGGACCTTCTTTTCTGCGACGAGGCCATGGCCGCCTTGCGGCGGCTGGCCCGGCCCCTGGCGGTGGACCGGGACTCCCTGGCCCTGGAGATCATCGAGGAGGTGGGCCCGGGCGGGAGCTTCCTGACCCACCGCCACACCTTCAACCTCTTCCGGACCGAGCTGTGGCAGCCCGGGCTCTTTGAGCGGCGAAACTGGCAGAGCTGGGAGGCCGAGGGGGCCAAGGAGATCCACCGGGTCTGCCTGGAGCGGGTCCGGGAGATGCTGGCCAAAAAGCCTGAGCCGCTGCTCCCGCCCGAGGTGGAGGCGGCCATCGACCAAGTGGTGGAGCGGGCCAGGGCCGATATTTCATGAAGACCGCCAAAAGGCGAAGATATTAGACAATTCGTGAAATATCCGGGCATTGGAATCGTGAAGGGCTAGAATGTCATGAACGGACCTGCGGGATCTGAGATTGAGGGCCGGAAGCTGCTGGAGATATCCAACCTCTCCAAGCGCTTCGGCGGCCTGACCGCCTTCTCCGGGATCGATTTGACCATCTCCGAGGGCCAGATCATGGCCTTGATCGGCCCCAACGGGGCCGGCAAGACGACCATGATCAACTGCATCACCGGGGTCTACCGGCCCACCGAGGGGGAGATCCTCTTCCAGGGGCGGTCCCTGACCAACCTCCGGCCCCATCAGATCTGCCGCCTGGGGGTGGGGCGGACCTTTCAGATCCCCCGGCCCTTCATGAACATGACCGTCCTGGAGAACATCCGGGTCTGCGCCCACTCCGGCCTGGAGGACTTCCAAGGTATCCTGGATCTGGCCGGGCTCTGGCCCAAGCGCGATGTTCCGGCCAAGAGCCTGACCTTCCAGGAGCGGCGCCAGATGGAGCTCCTCCGGGCCCTGGCGGTCAAGCCCAAGCTCCTCCTCCTGGACGAGACCGTGGCCGGGCTCAACCCGGCCGAGACCGAGGAGATGATGGCCCTGCTGCGCCGGGTTCACCGGGAGCTGAAGGTGACCGTCCTTTGGATCGAGCACGTGATGAAGGCCATCATGGAGAACGCCCATCACATCGCCGTCCTTCACCAGGGCTCGCTCATCGCCCGGGGCGAGCCCAGGCAGATCGCCAACGATCCCAGGGTCATCGAGGCCTATCTGGGGGAGGAGTACCGCTTCGAGAGGGGTGGGTGATGCTGAAGGTCGACTCCCTGGACGTTTACTATGACGGGCTTCAGGCCCTGAGCTCCGTCTCCCTCAGGGTGGAGGATGAGGAGCTGGTGGCCATCCTGGGGCCCAACGGGGCCGGCAAGTCGACCCTGATGCAGGCCATCGCCGGCCTGCTGACCCCCCGGCGGGGGAAGATCGAGCTTCAGGGGAGGAGCCTCAGAGGCTTGGGCCCCCACCGGGTGGCGGCCATGGGGTTGGCCCTGGTCCCCGAGGAGGGCTGGCTCTTCCCCCAGATGACGGTCAGGGAGAACCTCCTCATGGGCGGTTACCCCAAGCGGGCCCGGTCCCAGGTCCGGAACCAGCTTGACTTTGTCTTCGATCTCTTCCCCAGGCTGGATGAGCGCCGCAACCAGCACGCCGAGACCCTCTCGGGCGGGGAGAGGCAGATGCTGGCCGTGGGCCGGGGATTGATGTCCCGGCCGCGGATCCTCCTTCTGGACGAGCCCTCCCTGGGCCTGGCTCCGCTGATCATCAAGGACATCATCAAGGCCCTGGTCCGGATCAACCAGGAGGAGAGAACCACCATCCTCCTGACCGAGCAGAACATCTTTCACGCCCTCAAGATCAGCTCACGGGCCTACGTCCTGGAGAACGGCCGGGTGGCCCTGGAAGGGGACAGCCGGGAGCTAATAACCAACGAGCATATCAAGGGCAACTACTTGGGGATTTAACCTAACCCGGATATTTCATGAAGAACGCCAAAGAGAAAGGTAAATTGGTGGCTATCTCAGATAGATACATGGAATTAGGGGATATTTTCCGTTCGTGAAATATCCGGGATAACAGCAACGAGGGAGGTTGGAGATGAGAATGAGAGCTTTTTGGTTGATCCTGGGATTGGTCCTGACCCTGCTCCTTCCGGGCGGGGTCATGGCCGAGGAGACGATCAAGCTGGGGATGGTCACCCCCCTCTCGGCCCCGGGGGACTACAAGTCCGGCCAGATCAACGTCCAGGTGGGCGAGCTGGCCGTGGAGCAGCTCAACGCCCAGGGCGGCCTGCTGGGTAAGAAGGTTGAGATGGTCAAGGCCGACGACGAGGGCAAACCGGCGGTCGGGGTGACGGCCATCCAGCGGATGATCGCCAGCGAGAAGGTCTCGGCCGTGGTGGGCGTCTGGCACAGCTCGGTGGCCGTGGCCCAGGGCAAGGTGGTCACCAAGATGAAGACCCCCATGCTCCTCCACTACACCTGGGCCGACGAGATGACCGCCGATCACTCGGATTACATCTGGCGGGTGGGTCCCTTCAACTCCGAGATCGCGGCCCTGATGCTGCCCTACATCGAGAAGAACTTCAAGACCATCGCCGTGATGTACGAGACCACCGCCTTCGGGACCGGGTTCGCCGACGCCCTGGCCAAGCTGGCCGAGGATAAGGGGATCAAGACCTACAAGATCGCCTACCCGGCCGAGGCCACCGACCTCGAGCCCCAGCTCCTGGAGCTCAAGGGCAAGGACCCCAAGCCGGAGCTCTTGGTGGTGGCCGCCGTCTACCAGGCCACCAACCTGATCCCCAAGCAGGCCTTCGAGATCGGGCTGGCCCCGGAGATGAAGATCCTCTGCGCCTGGGACTGGCCGACCTACGCCGACTTCTGGGAGGTCCTGGGCGAGAAAGGGGTCGGGGTCATGTACGCCACCTTCGAGTCCGAGAAGCTCCAGCTCTCCCCCCTGGGCGAGAGCTTCAAGAAGTCCTTCAAGGCCAAGTACGACTACGAGCCGCCGGTCTTCGCCTACTTCCTCTACGACGAGATCATGATCCTGGCCGAGACCATCAAGAGGATCAACTCGGCCGATCCGCAGAAGATCGCCGAGGCCCTCAAGGAGACCAAGTTCGCCGGAACCACCGGCGAGATCACCTTCGAGCGCAAGGACGGCCCCGTCTGGAACCAGTGGATGGGCCATCAGCTCTTTGTCAAGAAGATGACCGAGTTCAAGCAGAAGGGTCCGGATGCGGAAGTGGTCTATCCGTAGATAGAGCGTTCCTCCGGGGGCGCCGGAAGGCGTCCCCGGAGGATGAGGAAGGAACTGAAGAGGAATGTTTCTCGAACTGGTCATCCGGGGGACGGCCATCGGGCTGGTCTACGCCCTGATGGGGATCGGGCTGATGCTCCTTCACGGGGTCATGCGGATCATCAACTTCGCCCACGGCGAGTTCTACATGATCGGCGGCTACATGGCCTACTACTCCATGACCCTCCTCAACCTGCCCTTTTACCTGGCCATCCCCGCGGCGATGATCATCACCTTTTTCCTGGGGGCTCTTGTGGAGAAGCTTCTGCTAAGCCCCATTCATACAAAAAAAATTGAAAAACCGATGGATTACACCTTGATAATGACCTTCGGGCTGCTTCTCTTCTTCCGCCAGCTGGCGACCCTGGTCTTCGGTCCCTTCTTTCGCAAGCCCCCGGACTACCTCCCCGCCGACTTCCACATCCTGGGGGTCAAGCTCTCCGGGTCCATGGTCCTGGCCGGGCTGGTCTCGGCCCTGATCGTCTTCGCCCTGGCCGTCTTCATCCATCGCACCTGGCGGGGCCGGGCCTGGCGGGCCATCACCCAGTCCAACCCGGGGGCCAGGATCAGCGGGGTGGACATCGGCCGGGAGAGCTGGATCGCCTGCGGCACGGCCTGCGCCCTGGCCGCGGCGGCCGGGGCGGTGGTGGCCCCCATCTTCACCCTCTCCCCCCACGTGGGCGGTCCGCCCCTGGCCAAGAGCTACGAGGTTCTGGCCATCGGGGGGCTGGGCTCCATCGCCGGCTCGGTGGTGGCCGGGGTCATCCTCGGGGTGGCCGAGACCCTGGGAGCCTTCTACATCTCCTCGGCCTACCGGGACGCCATCGGCTTCGTCCTGATGGCCATCTTCCTCCTTTTCAGGCCCCAGGGGCTGTTCGGCCAAAAGGTCTAGAAGGCTGTAATGATGATGAAGCGCCATGAGATAACGGCCCTGGCGGGGATGCTGGTCCTGGGCCTCCTGGCCCCGGTCTTCATCGACTCCCCGGTCTGGATGACCACCCTCCAGATCTTCTTCTACTACTCCCTGCTGACCATCAGCTACAACATCGTCTTCGGCTACACCGGGCTGTTCTCCTTCTGCCACGTCTCCTTCGGAGCCATCGGCGGCTACACCTCGGCCATCCTGGCCGAGAAGGCCGGTCTTTCCCCCTTCCTGGGGCTCCTCCTGGGGGGTCTGGCGGCCGGGCTGATCGGGATAGTCCTGGGGCTGTTCATCCTCAGGGTCAGGGGGTTCTATCTCTGCCTGGTCACTTGGGCCTTTGGGATGGTGGTGGACAACGTCCTCAAGACCGAGCACAAGATCACCGGGGGGACGGGCGGGTTCATCTCCCCCTCCTTCTTCGAAGGGCCGGGAGCCGATCTTTACACCTACCTCCTGGGCCTGGGGCTGGTTCTGCTCATGTTCGCCGTGGCCGCCTTGCTCTACCATTCCCGCTGGGGGCTCTACCTCTTTTCGGTCCGGGACGACATCGACGCGGCCGAGACCATGGGGGTGGTGACCAGGTTCTGGAAGGTCTTCGGGTTCGCCTTCGGCTCGGCCTGGGCCGGGGTGGCCGGGGCCTACTACGCCCATTTTTTCGGCCTGGTGGATCCTTCCATCGCCGGCCTGGACGAGATGGGCAAGGTCTGCCTGATGGTGGTCATCGGCGGGATCGGGACCATCTACGGACCCCTGATGGGAGCCTTCTTCGTGGTCATTCTCTCCGAGATGATCAGGGGCTGGGCGGCCGAGTTCAGCCTCCTGATCTTCGCCCTGGCCATGATCCTGACCGTCCGTTTCGTCAGGGGAGGATTCATGGAGATACTCCGGACCCTCCTTCCCGGGCCGAGGGGAGGTCGGCCCGCCTAAGCCTCGACTCGGAAGGGAAAGGGAAAAGCTTGCCCAATCTCCGAACCATCGACCAGCCCGAACCGCTCTCCAGGATCGCCTACCAGTCTCTCCGGGACTCGATCATCAACGGGGACTTGAAGCGGGGGAAGATCTACAACGAGATGGCCCTGGCCAAGGAGCTGGGGATCAGCCGGACCCCGGTCAGGGAGGCCCTCCTGGAGCTCTCCGCCCAGGGGCTGGTCAGCTTTCTGCCCCGCCGGGGGGTGGTGGTCAACGACTACAGCCAGAGGGACGTGGAGGAGGTCTTCGAGGTCCGCAAGGCCATCGAGCTCTTTGCCGTGGGCCGGGTGGCCGGGATGGAGCCGAGGCCGGACCTGGCCGAGGTGGTCGAGACCATGGAGGGACAGCGGGCGGCCCTGGCCGCCGGCTCCAAGCTGGACTACCTCCGGGCCGACCGGATCTTTCACCTCTCCTTCAGCCGGCTGCTGGGCAACCAGCGGCTGCAGGCCATCCTGGACAACATCCGGGACCTGGTCCAGGTCATGAGCCTGGGGGCCCTGGCCAGGGCGGGCCGGGACGAGGAGGTCATCCAGGAGCACCAGAGGGTGATCGAGGCGGTCGAAAGGGGCGACCCCGGGACGGCCCGGCGGGCCATGGAGGAGCACCTGGATCGCAGCCGGGAGGCGGTCCTTGCCCGATTCCGGGAGGAAGACCGGACGGGTTAGCCCGGGCCTCCCCGGGACCCGGCCGGTTCCGGCCGCACCGGCCGGTCCTTTAGATCCTGCTAAGAGCGGGGACCGTACAATAGAGACTGGTTTAGGGGATTATAGATTCAACCTTCCATACGACCAATCTCTTAAAAAAACTTGACACTTGTAATCGGTAGGGGCATATTAAACCGAAATCTGGGAGGACCATCGTCATAAGAGGAGCGGTTTATGGCCCTGACCAAGGAACGGATCATTAACCACGTGTACGACCAAGCCGGTTTCTCCAAAAGCGAGTCCAGGCAGTCGGTGGAAGCTCTCCTGGAGCTGGTCAAGGGGACCTTGGAGGCGGGGCAGGATCTGCTCGTCTCCGGTTTCGGCAAGTTCGTGGTCAAGCACAAGAGGCCCCGGCGAGGGCGAAACCCCCAGACCAAGGAGGACCTCCAGCTCAGGGCCCGGAAGGTGATCGTCTTCAAAACCTCCGGGGTTCTCCGGCGGAAGATAAACGAGTCCTAAGTAACAACCTTCTTCAAATGTCTTTTTCCCCGGCCCGCCGTTAGGCGGGCCGTTTTTATCTGGCCCGGATATTTGATTTGGTCGTCCAGGCAACCCGACGGGGAGGGGATTGAGCCGAGGAGGCCGGTTGGGCTCTGTCGAGATCCCTAGGGTCAGAGTTGCTTTCTGGACTCCCACCTTCGCGGGAACGATGAAGGGGAGGAGACGGGGCGATCGGTGGAGGCAGGGAGAAGCCTGGGAGTCGAACCGCTTGGGCCTTCGGCACCCGGACAACAAGTTGTCCGGGCTAACCGAGGTCTTGGAGACTGGGAACCCCAGGCCACGCCCCGAACCCATGCGCCTGAAACGCTTATGAAATATCAGGTCTAATCTTGGGCCACCACAAAGCCGGTCCCGAACCCGTCCTTGGCCAGAACCTCCACCCAGGCCTCGGCCGCGTCCCGCTCCTTGAGGCTGAAAACCCTGACCCGGTGCCAGGTCCTGCTCCCGTCATCAAAAGCGGCCACCATGGCCTTGGTCTGGTAGCGCTCGGAGATCCGGGCCGCCAGACGGTCGGCGTTGGACCTGTTGGTGAAGGCTCCCACCTGGACGGTGAAGGGACCCAGGTCAAAGACCGGTGGAGGCCCCCCCTCCTTGCCCGGGACCACCGGCTGGCCCAAGGCCGTGACCAGGACCGGAGCGGTGCCCGGGCCGACCACGCCCAGCTCCTTGGCCGCGGTAAAGGAGAGGTCGATGATCCTGCCCCGGACAAAGGGCCCCCGGTCGTTTATCCTTAGGTTGACGGTGGAGTCGTTGCGGAGGTTGGTCACCCGGACGTGGGTGCCCAGGGGCAGGATCTTGTGGGCCGCGGTCATGGCGTACATGTCGTAGCGCTCCCCGGAGGCGGTCTTGCGGCCGTGGAACTGGCGGCCGTACCAGGAGGCCAGGCCTTTTTCGCTGTAACCGTGGGCCGAGGGGATGGGGTAGTAGGTCCGGCCGTTGATGGTGTAGGGCCTTTGGGAGGCTGTCCCGGGGGCGGCCGGGGTGGGGGCCTTGGGACCGCCGGGGACCCCGACCCGCCGGGGGCCGCAGCCCAGGGAGGAGACCGAAAGGATCAGACCCGTGATCAGGAGGAAGATCCAGAAGGACCGCTTCATCATCACCCCGCCTTCCAAAGGAGACCGGCCAAACGCTCCCGAATATCTTTAACAGAATTACCGGCCCGGTCCAAGGCTCCCGGCCCGAAGCGTCCCGGTCCGGCCTACTTTTCCCCTTGACCGGTCCGCGGGCTCTGGGTATAGTCGGCTTTAGCTACATCATAGCTTTGATGTAGCCACAAGGGAACGAGATCCGCGGGCCTTTCCGCCCCATTGCCGGTCAAGTTGAAGAACAGTAGACTAGAGGAGGTCCAACCCTATGCGCCTGACTGGAAAAGCGGCCCTGGTCACCGGCTCCTCCCGGGGTGTGGGCCGGGCCGTGGCCCTGGCCTACGCCAGGGAGGGGGCGGACGTGGTGGTCAACTACTCCTCCTCGCCCGCCGCGGCCGAGGAGGCGGTCCGGGAGATCCAGGCCCTGGGCCGGAGGGCCGTCGCGGTCAAGGCCGACGTGGCCCGGGAGGACCAGGCCGAGGGCCTGGTCAGGGCCTGCCTGGAGGAGTTCGGCCGGTTGGACATCCTGGTCAACAACGCCGGCTTCACCCGGCCGGCCATGCTCCACAAGATGACCGTCGACCAGTGGGACGCGGTCCTGGGCATCCACCTCAAGGCGGCCTGGCTGACGGTCAAGGCGGCCCAGCCATTCTTCAAGGAGCAGGGCTCGGGGAAGATCATCAACGTCACCTCGGTGGCCGGGCTGGTGGGCACGGTGGGCCAGGTCAACTACGCCGCGGCCAAGGGAGGGATCCTCTCCCTGACCAAGTCCATGGCCCGGGAGCTGGCCCGCTACCGGGTCTGCGCCAACGTCATCAGCTTAGGGATAGTGGCCACGGAGATGACCGAGAAGATCCGGTCCGATCCCAAGCTGCAAGAGGTGTACATGAACCGGATCCTGCTGCGAAGGTTCGCCGAGGTGGGGGACGTGACCCCGGCCTTTGTCTTCCTGGCCTCCGACGAGGCCGATTACGTCACCGGCCAGGTGCTGTGCGTGGACGGCGGCTACGGGATGATCTAGCCTAAAGAAAATAGTAAAGGGGGAGGATATGGCCGATATCCCGACCAGGATTCAGACCTGGCAGATGGTGGAGGGGCCGAAGTTCGACAAGGAGACCAGGAAGGTGGTCTCCCCCGGCCGCCTGGAGAGGACCGAGATCCCCATGCCGGAGCTTGAACCCGGCCAGGCCCTGGTCAAGGTGGCCGGCTGCGGGGTCTGTCACACCGACCTGAGCTACTTCTACGACGGGGTGCCCACGGTCAGCAAGCCGCCCCTGACCCTGGGCCATGAGATCTCGGGGACGGTGGTGGCCGG
>Ga0068714_10005103_pt1 | contig 14135 bp, 13 predicted proteins | sample MTBNYHSulfiMetaG_FD_62988 | JGI IMG/M metagenome (GOLD analysis project Ga0068714, IMG submission 62988) | Enrichment culture microbial communities from rom New York Harbor, USA that are MTBE-degrading - MTBE-NYH (New York Harbor Sulfidogenic)... | ecosystem: Environmental > Aquatic > Marine >... | reverse complement strand
CGCCGATACCCGGGAGACCCTCAATCGCCAGATCTACGAGGTGAACCGCTCCACCATCCAGCAGTTCATGGAGGGGGTGCCCGCCGGCGGCCCCGACGAGGAGCTGGGGGGATACGGGCCCCTGCCTCCCCGCGTGGCCACCGAGAAGCCCGGCACCGGCCGCGTCATGCCCGGGGCCCTGGGGGCCGCCGGGACGCCCTGGGCCGTCGTGTTCCCTCCTGGCCAGGGGGACCCCGCCACCCGGGCCAAGCTCCTCCAGCTGATGGAGCGGGCGGGGGTCCAGGTGGAGGAGTCCACAAGTCCTTTCACCGCAAATGGTGAGGAATATCCGGCTGGCACGTACGTGGTACGTTTGGCACAGGTGTACGGGCGCTACGCCAAGGAGATGCTGGAGGCCCAGACCTATCCGGAGATCCGGCTGGCCCCCGACCTCCCGCCTCTGCCGCCCTATGACGTGACGGCCTGGTCCCTGGGGCTCCAGATGGGCGTGGGAGCCGAGTTCGTGGACCGGCCCTTCGACGTCTCCCTGCGCCTGGTGGAGGGGGTGACCGTCCCGGCGGGCGGGGTGGTGGGGGACGGCGACACCTTCCTCCTCTCCTCCGCGTACAACGACGCCTTCACGGCGGTGAACCGCCTCTGGGCCATGGGCGCCAGGGTGCGGCGCGCAGAGGGGGCCCTTCCGGTGGCAGGCTCCGGAGAGGCCCCCGCACCCGGGACCTTCGTCACGGAGGGAGGCTCGGCGGCCCTGCCGGCCGGGAGCTTCGTGGTGGAGGGGGTGAGCCGGGCCCAGATGGACGGCGTCGCCCGGGAGCTGGGCGTACAGGTCCACGCCGTGCGCACCGTGGCCGTGGCAGGGCTGGTGGAGGTCCGCAAGCCCCGCATCGCCCTCTTCCAGCCCTGGCAGTCCAACATGGACGAGGGGTGGACCCGCTGGGTCCTGGAGGCCTACGGCTTCGACTACGACATCCTCCATCCCCAGGACTTCCTGGGCGCGGCGGCGGCGTCCGGTGCCGGCCGGGAAGGGGCGCCGGGGGAGGCGGCGGCAGCAGCAGTGGCCGATCCCGTCCGCGACCTCGAGATCGCCCCCGAGTACCGGAGGCAGTGGCCGCCCCACGTGGGGGAGCGGGCACCGGAGCGGATCCTGGCGGAGCCGCTGCGGGACCGGTACGACGTGATCCTCTTCGCCCACCAGGGCGGGGCGTCCATCCTCCAGGGGAGCTCCTCCACCACCATTCCCGAGCCCTACCGGGCGGGGCTGGGGGAGGAGGGGCTGGCGGCCCTGCGGGAGTTCGTGCTTGCGGGCGGGCGGGTGGTGGCCCTGGGCTCAGCATCCGGGCTCTTCCTGGACCACTGGCCCATCCCCGTGAAGGACGCCTCCCAGGGGCTCACCCGGGACGAGTTCCTGATCCCCGGCTCCATCGTGAACCTCGTGGCCGAGACGTCCCACCCCCTGGCCTGGGGGATGAGCCCGGCGACCCACGGCTTCTTCAGCGGCAATCCCTTCTTTGAGGTGGAGGGGGTGTCTCCGGCCGTGGCGGCCGAAGGATTCCCGGCGGCCCGGGTGACCGTGGCCGTCCGCTACCCAGCGGAGGGGCTCAGAGCCTCCGGATGGCTCCGGGGTGAGGAGATCCTGGCCGGGAAGGCCGCGGCGGTGGAGGTGCGGTTCCCCGGCGGGCCGGCCGGTGGCGCGGCGGGGGCCGCCTCCCCTGGCCAGGACGGAAGCCTGGTGCTCCTGGGCCTCCGTCCCCAGCACCGGGCCCAGACCCACGCCACCTTCAAGCTGCTGTTCAATGCTTTGATGCGGTGAGGGGGGGGAGGGGGTGGGGGTGCTGTGCCGTTGGAGCCGGTGACCAAGCCGCGGTTAGACGCTTGTTTGACGTTGGGGGAGTAGGTTTCCATTGTTCCAGGAGGGGCAGGTAGCCATTCCATCATTCAGGAGGGGACCATGTTCGTGAAGCGGCTGTCGTTCGTGCTCGTCACCGCCGCCATCTCCTTCGTCACCCTCACCTGCAGGGACCAGGGGCAGGTCGCGAGTCCGGTGGAGCCGCAGTTCGCCAAGCCCGTGCCGGTGGAGCCGGTGGAGCCCAAGCTCGAGGAGTTCTGGGTGCATGAGCATGATGATTGCGCCGGCGGCATGATCCATGTCGTGGTATCGGGAGACTTCCTCCGAATCGAGACCAACGTGAGCCACGATTACTGGTTCAACGGGATCCTGGACCGCCGTCCGTATGGCGAGGACCACTGGGAGATGGCCGAGCGGGGGCCAGCCCAGCCGGAGACCGTGTGGAATGAGGAGCGGACCCTGGGCCACATCGACGTGTGCTTCAACGGGGAGCGGATCGACTACGTGTACGGAGACGGGTCGGGAGGGTTGGAGTACTTCCTGGACTCTCCGGCGACGTCGGTCGGCGGCACGGGCGCCGACCCCTTTGCCTTCGCCGTCTGGGTGGTTACCGCCGAGAAGAAGTTCGAGCCCGCCGTGGGCAAGTACTTCCGTCCTGCGGGGGTGATCGTGGGTGGGGAGACGGGCGAGCAGGAGGTGCAGACCGTGACCAGCGCGTGGCCTGGGGGGGAATTCGACAACGTGCGATCATATGCGGTCTTCCAGCCTGAGACCGCCCAGAACTTCCTGTACTTCGATGCCCTCGAACTGGATGCCACCTGCCAGGTGGTGACCATCCCCGGGCGCAACAAGAAGACGCCCAGCGTCACGACGACCACGATCACGGCGGTGGCGACGTTCGGGTTCGGGTCCACGGGGGAGAGTTGGCCGCCAGACGGGTACCTCAGGACCGAATCCCATCTCCGGGTGTCGCAGGATGACGGGCAGCTCTTCTTCTCCGGCCCCCTCACCAACACCCTCCTTGGGGACCAGGCGCAGGTCACCTACACCTGGACCACGGACGGCGCGCTGGGGGGTGACGTGCAGGTGGAGCTCCTTGCCGACTTCCTGGCGCCCTCCCTGGACTACCGCGACCAGTTCGTCTACGACCCAGGCCGGAACACCGTGACCTCCACCGCCGGGTTCGACGGAGATCCCTGGGGCGCCGGCAACCTCTCTACCACCATCAACGACGGGAAATTCCCGGTGGCCCACTCGAACCCTGTCACCGTTACGTGCGGGCAGGGATGAGGAGATAGCGGGGGGGAGGGGGCAGCGCGGACGCGCTGCCCCCTCCCCTCCGTCATTTCGGGATGTGGCGGGTCAGCTCGATGCCGTGGATGGTTCCCTCCTCCTGGCCCCCGACGACGATCCGGCCCAGAGCGTCGATGGCGACCGCCCGTGCGTCGTCTTCACCGTCTCCGGCGGCATCCAGGAGGAGACCACCTTCCTGGGCGTGCCCTGCCTCACCCTCTGGGAGAACACCGAACGCCCCGCCACCACCGCCTCCGGCACAAACGAGCTGGTGAAGTTGGTTCCTGCGGCCGTGGCCGGGCGCGGTGCGCTCCCTGCTGGACGGCGGCCGACCCTCCGGAGCCGTCCCCCCCTCCGGGATGGCCACGCGGCGGAGCGCATGGCGGAGGTGCTGGAGAGGGTGGTGTGAGGGGGGCGGGCGTGTTGTTGATCGGACGCGGCTCCGAGAGGCAGATCGACGCACTCTGATCCTGCCGCACACCCACCCCTTTCATTTGACCATGCGGGCGAGGGCCTCTACGTTTCCGCCCGAGTCACGGGGAGCCACCCGGAGTCTGCCGATCTCGGGTGAGAAACTTCGGGTGGCCCGTGGCTCTGGTCCTCCACGGCCGGTGACGGCCGCGCGAGGTCCCTGGTGGAGACTCTGCCAGGGATGGGTCCGGAGGGACTGGTTCTCGCGGGACCGACACCCTGTGCGAAACAGGTGAGGCCGCCTGTCGCTCCCGCAGTCGGGTCCTCCGCAACGCCGGAGGGATTATGACTGGATCACGAGTGGGCAGAGGGATCATCCTGGCGGCATTCCTGCTGTTGCCCACTACTCTCAACGCACAATTGACGATACGCGGTCACGTCCGCGACCAGAGGGGTCAGCCGTTGTCTGGGGCCCAGGTCGTCGTCATGGGCACCCAGATCGGGGTGCTCACGGCGCCCAACGGCTCCTACTCGGTAACCGTGCCGCGGCCGGATGCGGAAACGACCGTGCAGGTCCTGTACCTCGGATATCGTACCGAGTCAGAGACAGTTCGGCAGGCCAGCGGTGTTGCCACGGTTGACTTCGCTCTGGCCATCGACGTCATGCGGTTGGACGAGGTGGTGGTGACGGGCACGTCGGCGGCAAGCTCTCGAAGGCAGCTCGGGAACTCCATCTCGTCGGTAGGATCGAGCGATCTCGCCAGGAGCGGCTCTCCTGCCATTGACCGGGCGCTTGCGGGGAAGGTGGCGGGTGCCCTGGTGCAGCAGAACTCCGGAAACCCGGCGGGTGGGATTTCGATTCGTCTGAGAGGAACCGGAACCATCCTGGGGGACGCGGATCCGCTGTACATCGTGGACGGTGTGATCGTTAACAACGACTCACCCGAACTGGTTTATCTGGGAGGCTACGCGCAGAATCGGCTCATCGACTTGAACCCCTCGGACATCGATCGGATCGAGATCGTAAAGGGTGCCGCGGCGGCAGCGCTGTACGGTTCCCGGGCCAACAACGGCGTCGTGCAGATCTTCACGAAGCGCGGTCAGAGCGGGCGCCCCCGCATTTCGGTGTCCAGTCGCTTCATGAGCGACGCCATTCGCAACACCCTCGAGGTGAATGAGCACCCCTTCGATGCCGCCGGCAATCCCGTGACGCGCTACGATCACCAGGATGTGATCTTCCGCCGGGCGTACGGGGCAGAAACGCACGCGTCGGTCAGCGGAGGCTCGGACGACACGCGGTACTTCGTGTCGGGCTCGTTTCTGAAGAACGAAGGGATCATCCGGGCTGTGGATTACACCCGGGTAACGGGTCGGCTCCGCCTCGAGCAGAAGCTGACGGATTGGGCGGCGGTCTCCCTGGGGGGTGCCTACTCGGTGTCGGACAACAACGAGTTGCCCAGCGGTGGCCTGGGTGCGCTGTACGGGGTCCTGGACGGGTTTCTGTTCGGGCCCAACACCTATGACGCCCGGCGTGATCCGCAGACGGGGGAGTACTCGAACGCGGGAGCCTTTGCCAACCCAGCCGAGGTCATCGATCTGTACGAGTTCGGTCAGAGGACCGACCGCTTCATGGGCGACGTGCACCTTACCCTTACGCCGCTTTCCGATCTGGAAGTGGACTATGTCCTCGGATACGACGGCTACACCCAGGTGGCCACCGGTTACATCCCCCGCGGCACCGCGACGCCCGGCATCTACGAGTACGGCTGGTCCCGCAGGGCCACGAGGGAGTTCATGCAGATCAACCACGACCTCAACGTCCGCTACCGGCGCCGATTTGGGAATTTCGAGTCGGCCAGCCTCCTGGGCGCGACGTGGCAGGTGGAACGGCCGGCCACGCTCAGCGTCTACTCCTATGACCTGACGCCGGTGTCCAAGATCTCCACCGCAGGTGCCAATCAATACATGTCGGAGTACCGCAGCGAACGCCGGATCGGAGGGGTGTTCGGCCAGGAGACCTTCAGTGTGGCAAACCGGCTCTTTCTCACGGTCGGCGCACGTTTGGATGCGTCTTCCGTGTTCTCTCCTGGGGACCGGTGGCAGTTCTACCCGAAGGCGAGCGCGTCGTACATGTTCTCGGACTCTGACTTCTGGAGGGACACCTGGGCAGCCCGGGTCTTCTCGACCTTCAAGGCCAGGGCATCCTGGGGCCAGTCCGGGGGCCTGACAGCCATCGGCGCCTATGACCGACTGACGCTCTACTCTACGAGCTCTTACGAGGGCAAACCGGCGTTGCTGCCGAGCTCCCAGCAGGGCGGGCTGATCAAGCCGGAACGCCAGAGCGAGTTCGAGGCGGGCCTCGATTTCAGTGTGCTGTCGGATCGGGTCGCATTCGAGGCCACCTGGTACGACAACAAGACCACCGACGTACTGCTCACGCGTCAGATCGCCCTGAGCACCGGCTTTTCCACGCGCCTCGAGAACATGGGCGACATCACGAACACCGGCCTGGAGCTCCTGGTCAGGGCCGTGGCCGTGGACCGTCCCTCGCTCTCATGGACCACGACCCTGACCTACGCGGCGAACAAGAACGAGGTAGACGGTATCGACGGGGGCGTACGCGTCCTCGGCGATTCCTGGGGCCTCGCGGCCGCCATGAACGGCAAGCCGCTGGGGATCTACTACGCCTATGGCTACAGGCGGGATGCCCAGGGCAACAAGCTGGCCACGGACGGTTCGATCTACACGGACCCGAAGACGCAGGTGCCGGCCAGGTCCTCTGAGAAGTACGTCGTCGGCGACCCGAATCCGGACTTCACGTCGTCGTGGATCAACGAGCTGAGCCTTGGCCAGCACTGGCAGTTCCGGGCCCAGCTCGACGCGGTGCAGGGTAACGACATCTGGAACTACACGCGGCGCATCGGAGCCTATCCACCATACGGAACGCTCAAGGATTACGAGAGGGAGTTGCGCGGCGAGGTCGCCACGGGGACCGGAAACGCTCTATGGCTGAACTTCGAGCACTGGGTCGAAGACGGCTCGTTCGTGAAGCTGCGTGAGCTGGCAGCGACCTACCGGTTCCAGCCGGCTTGGGGCGGAATACAGGAACTCGCTCTCTCCTTCGTCGGCCGCAACCTCTTCTCCATCGACAACTACACCGGTTACGACCCCGAGGTGAACACCGGGGGTCAGCGCACGGGCACCCGCGGGTACGAGTTCATCGAAGTGCCTATCCCGCGGAGCCTGTCCATCGGCGTGACCGCGACTTTCTGAGCAGGGGAGGAGATCATGAAGACTATCGAGATGCGGCGCGCCATGCGGCTCGCGGTGGCTACCCTGCTTGTGGCCCTGCCGGGCATCGGCTGCGACTTGGACGTCACCAACCCCAACAACCCCACCGAGGAAGAGGTGGCACGAACGGCCGAAGGACTGAAGGCCGTTGCCGTTGGTTTGCAGCGCTACTACGCCAGCAACGTGGTGCAGACGGCCATCGTCTACCATGGCGTGACGGCCCGCGAGGTGGTGGTGAACGCCACCTATTGGAACCAGGAGATGCTCGAGGTTGGTGGCACGGCCATGACCGGCGCGCCCGGTGAGGTCGTGGGCAGCTTCTCCCGTCCGGTGGCCATCCTGCGAATGAGTGGGCTCATCCTCGAGAACGCGCCTGACGTCACCATGAATCCCGGGACGCGCAGCGGGCTGCTTGCGCTTGCGCACCTATACCGGGCCATGGCTCTGGGAGAGCTGGCCAAGGCCTTCGAGCAGGCGCCCCTCGAGTTGGACATGAACGAGCAGGCGGTGTTCGTGCCGCGGATGCAGGTGCTGGCGGCAGCCCTCGAGCACCTCCAGCAGGCGGAGCAAACGTTGAGTGCTCAGGCGGCGTCGCCGGAGTTCACCTCGTCGGTGCTTGGCTCCGGCTTTGACATGCTGAACGTGATTCGGCTCTACCGTGCCCGGTTCCAGCTCATGTCCGGGCAGCATCAGCAGGCCCTCACCGCCGCCAACACCGTGGACCCGAGTTCCGTTTCCTACTTCCGTTACGACGCCACCTACCCCAACCCCGTCTACCGCACGATCGTCGAGACAAGGCTGTACGGGGCCCGCGACGGAATGGGCCCCCCGGCCATGGTTGAGCCCGGGGACAAGCGCTTGGCCTTCTTCCTCACGCCTGACAACGCCCTGAGCAACCCCAACGGGCACCCCATGGACAAGCTCACAGGATTCTTCACCAGCAGTAGCGCCCCGATCCCGGTGTACCGTCCAGGTGAGATCACCCTCATCAAGGCTGAGGCCTACCTGCGGGCCGGCGATCTGACATCGGCGGTGACGGAAATCAACAAAGTCCGCACCAAGACGGCAGCTCAGGATCCGCTTGGTCTGGGGGCAGAGCTGCCTCCATACTCCGGGGCCGTGACGCCGGCCGCCCTCGAGCTGGAGATCTTCCGTCAGCGAGCGGCCGAGCTCTACCTGGCAGGCACGCGCTGGGAGGACTCGCGGCGACTCAACCGACCCGGGCCTCCTGGAAACCTGGAGGAACGCAACCGAAACTTCTTCCCCTACCCCGATCAGGAGCGGCTGAACAACCCGAACACGCCGGCCGATCCGGCAAACTGAGCGCGCCGGCGGATCCGGCGGACTGAAACACCCGGACGCCCCGGCCCGGCCCGCGAGGCGGACGCCTCCTGGAAGAGCGGGGGGTTATGATCCGGAGGGCACGTCGTCGGCAGCGGCGGCGTGCCCTTCCGGCCCTTCCGGCTCAGCCTCAGGAAGAACCCGGGGCGGCCCGGATCGGTTCGGGTGGCGTTCTCGTGCGCCTCTGGAGGAGATTCACACTGTGGCCTACTGAGTGGACCGGCCAGCCCGTGGCGTCGGGCGGTTACCTCGATGGGCCCGAGGGGTTTACGGCGGTGAAGGAGTGGAAGGCCTCGAAGGGGCCGCCACGGCTGCGGGCCTGAGCGGAACAGAACCCCGCCTCTTCAAGCTGGGCCAGGAGCTCCGCCGGAACCGGCAGTGGTCCGTCCCCTTCCGTCATGAGCCCCCACAGGTGGAGCACGGCGCCGGCGGCCGAGCCTCCCCGGCATGCGCTGGTGAGAAGCACGCGGCCTCCCGGGGCCAGGAGGGTCCGGACGTGCTCCAGGAGGGGGACCCGCGCGTGACCGGGGAAGTAGCAGATGTTGTTGTGCAGCGTCACGAGATCGAACGGCACCCCGGACCGATACTCCCGAACGTCGCCCTCCCCCACCGTCACCCGTTGGGCCACGCCCCATTGCTGGAGATTCTGCCGGGCCTGGGCCGCCACCTTCGGCTGAAGCTCCAGGGCGTGTACCCGGGCCTGGGGGTTACGTTCGGCCACGAAGCGGGCGTAGGTACCGCTACCGCACCCCACCTCCAGTACCTGAAGGGGACCTTCTGTGGGGACGGCCTCCTTGATCGCCTCCTCCACCAGGGGCTCCGCGATTCTTGAGGAGCGGGCCACGACCTCACCGGGCTGGTCCGCCAGGGTCAGGCGACCCGCCGCCAGCCGTTGGAGCACACCCTCCCGCGCCGCTGCCGCCAGGAAGCCCGCCCTGATGTACTCGGTCACGGGGAGGTGGTGGTCCGGATCAAGCCCAGGCGAACGCTGCGACCCAGAGAAATCAACGTGGCAAGCTTCATGAGAGCCTCGAGGGTGGAGGGTACGCCGTCCAGTCTATCAGGGTACTCGGCCACGGTTCCTCCTGGCCCGCCACCGACATCACTCGACGGGACCCCTTCGCGGTTGGCCTGTGGCCAGAGCGCCTTTCCCAGCCCTCGATTGGCCCGATGCCCGGATGATCTTCGTCAGCAGCCTGCGCGACGCCTTTCATGCCGACGGTCCTGATGAGCTCGTCCTCCCCATGTTCCTGGCCATGGTGGAAGCCTCCTGGCATCCCCCTGAGATGGCCAGCCGTGTAGGTTGGAGTGTCTTCCGGCCCGGCGCCCCCGGGGGGGTGAGCGGCGGCGTGGGAGAGCCTGTCGAGGCCCGGACCCGTGGAGATCACCATCAATACAAGCAGCCCTCGAAGCCAGGTCTTGTCACGGGGCCGGGACGAATGAACGACGAGCTGGCTCCCGGGACGATTTCCAGTGGGTTCAAACAGGCAGGGCTCAAGTCATGAGGAAGTACCTGGTCGTCATCGAAGAGACGGACACCGGCTACTCGGCATACTCACCCGATCTCCCGGGCTGCCTCACAACGGGTGCCACGCGCGAGAAGGTCGAAGAGAACATGAGCGAGGCCATCAGGCTGCACCTCGAAACTCTCAGGGAGGACGACCAGCCGCTGCCCGAGCCCCACAGCTACTCGGTCTGCGTGGAGGTGCCTGCATAGCCGTCGGCGGTGGCTCGGGCTTTTCGCGCCCGTGGGCCCTTGAGTCCACGGGCTTCTTGTTCGCGGGCCTCTTCTTTCCGAGGCGCAGGACGGGCGCGTGGGGGTCCGTCTATTCAGCCGTGATCGTCCGTCAATTCAGCCGTAAGCGTCCGCACTTCCCAGCCGTAACGGTTGGAGCAACCCAGAGGGATGGGTATGTGCGACGGTGATCTTGGGGGGAAGGCCAACCTGCGGCGGAAGCCTCCCGGTGGGGTCGGCTCCCGGCGGAACCGAGCGAAATCTCGAATTGGACGCCATCCCCCGAAGCGATATCGACTTTTCGCTCGCTTTTCGAGACGAATCTCGAAGCGGATGGCGCGCAGCTTCATCGCCATCGAGATTTCGCTCGTTTTGCGGGACAAATCTCGAAACCGAGTCTCTGGAGCCTGTTCATTTCCAGATTTCGCTCGCGTGCGGGGAAACGGGGAAACGGAAGGAAGCAGGTACCTCGCGTGCGCTGAGGCAGGCGAGGCTGCCAGCCATCCTTGCTCCTGGCGCCCGCTGCCCGGGGGGGTGCCGGTCCTGCTCTTCCTGGAACGGGGGATGGAGGACTCGGCCGGCGCTTGGGGGGACCGGGAACGGAGTGGCTGCTTCACGGAGGGACGCCTGGGGAGGGGCTACTGGGCGGACGCCTGGCGGGCTGGCGACTGGATCTCTACCTGCAACTCGACGGTGAGCGCCTCAAAGGAGGAGAGGTGGTGGGGAGGCTGGAAAGGGGCGCCCACTGGAGGCGGCAGTAGGGGTTCCTTCGGGGACGGGGGCGTGACTCATAGCCCCGAGCAGCACATATTCCCACCCATGACCCGACGCCTGCAGGTCCTCCTTGACGAGGACGAGTTCGAAGAGATCCGCCGGATCGCACGGCGCCATCGGATGACGGTGGCCGAATGGGTGCGCCGGGCGCTTCGGGAAGCCCGCACGGATGAGCCCGATGCCGCGCCGGATTGGAAGCTGGCCGTCGTGCGCGAGGCCGCGAAGGCGACCTACCCCACGGCCGACCTCGCGGTGATGCTGGCCGAGATTGAGCGCGGCTACCAAGGCGGCGAGCCCTGATCTTCATCGACTCCCACATTCCCACGTACCTGGTGGGGGCGCCGCATCCCAACAAGGAAGCCGCCCGTGTCCGCGGCGTAGTGAACCTCCTTTCGTGGATAAGCACCGCAAGTCTTGCGCTTTCCACGAAACCGGGTCGGTGCCCGGCCCCGGGCGGGCTGAAGGCGTAGGGTGGGGCTGGAGCGCCTGTCCCGTTCCTCTGGCTTCCTGAACGTAAGCAGCTTATCTTTGTGCCCATGGACGAGTCCGTGCGCAGGTACCTGGCCGAGATCGGCCGCCGAGGAGGCAGGGCGAGCCGCCGCACCCTGGACGCGAAGACGGCCCGGGACATGGTGCGCGTTCGGGAGGCCCGACGGGCGTTTCGCCGCTTCTGGGCCATCTGCTTCTGGTCCTATCCCCCCGATCTCCTCGTCGGGCTGGGGGATGTCCCGTGGGTCGCTCGAACCCTCATGCGAACGGGGAACCGGGAGGCGTGGGAGCTGGGACGCCGTCTATGCCCCTGACCGAGCTGCAGCGCAGGCTCCTGGCGGTGCTGGCTCCGACCCGGCGGTCCGGAGGATATCTCGCCGGGGGGGCCGCGCTCCATTTCTCACCCAACTCCCTGCGCTACAGCCACGACCTGGACTTCTTCCACGACTCCGCCCGGCGCGTGGCCGAGGCCTTTGCCGCGGACCGGGAGCTGCTTGAACGCTCCGGCTATGCGCTTACCCTGGTGTTCAGCCAGCCGGGCTTCATCCGGGCCGTCGTCTCCCGCGACCAGGAGAGGACGCAGATCGACTGGGCTCACGATTCGGCGTGGCGCTTCATGCCGCTAGTGGAGGACGAGCTGGGGGGGCTTCTCCTGCACCCGGTGGACCTGGCCGTCAACAAGGCCCTCACCCTGGCGGGACGGGACGAACCCCGCGACCTCGTGGATATCCTCTTCGCCCACCAGACCATCCTTCCCCTGGGCGCCCTGGTGTGGGCGGCGGTGGGCAAGGACCCGGGATTCTCCCCCCATTCCCTCCTGGAGCAGCTGCGGCGCGGGGGACGCTTCCGCTCGGAGGAGATCGCACGGCTGGACCTGGCCAGGCCCTTTGATGTCCAGCTGGGCAAGGCCCTCTGGCTCCAGGCCCTGGCGGAAGCGGAGGCGTTCGTCGAGGAGCGCCCCGCAGAGGAGCTGGGGTGCCTCTATTTCGCGCCCGAGCGGGGCCGCTTCGAGCAGCCCCACGCCGCCTCCGACCTCGGCAGCCAGGGATTGGTGCCCCACTTCGGACGGCCGGGAGGGGTGCTGCCCCGGCCCACGGACCAGGAGCTGACCTGGTCCGGCTAGCCGTTCGGCAGGCTCGGGGTTCTCCCGGCCTAGGCAAACAGCTCCGGAAGGAGGACATTTCCATTTCACCCGCTGAGGACGTTTCTACTTCAATGCCACAGCGGATCCATACCGCCCGGCGATCGGATCGGAATGTCCCTCTTCGTTCCTCCCGCTTCCCGCGATTCGAGGACTCATGCGGACCGGGCGCGTGACCCGGCTCCGTTCCTGAGGGACCACATCCACGCCGAGGATCACGTGTTCTTCCTCCTGGCCGAAGCCGAGCTCTCCGAGCAGGAGCAGGCTCTGCTCCCTTATCCCCGTGAGTAGAACCCCGGAGGTCCAGATGTCACGTCGTCACATCCCTCTCGCGTCGCTCACCCTGGCCCTGCTGCTCCAGGCAGCCTGCGCCGGTCCCGAGACGGACGCCGGTGCCCGGCAGGAGGAGCCCCAGGCACCGACCCCGGGCTCCACACCCGCGCAAGCACCTTCGCCCCAGGCACCTTCCATCGACGCCTCCACCCGAGCGGTGCTCCCGGGTCTCTTCGCCATCATGGCGGGCCTCGAGGGGAACCTGGCCGACATCAGCCGAGGAATCTGGATGGAGGACTACGCGGGGATCCAGGCCGGCGCCGAAGCCGTGGCCGCCCATCCCAACGTGCCGCCCGAAGAGCTGGAGCGGGTCTCGGGGGCTTTGGGCACCGACCTGGCCCGGTTCAGGGAGTGGGACATGACGGTCCACAACCTGGCTGTTCTCCTTGCGGAAGCGGCCCAAGGCCGGGCGATGGACTCTGTCCTGGCGGTGGAAGCCCAGCTCCGGTCGGGGTGCGTGGGCTGCCATTCCGAATTCCGGGATCGGCTGAGGCAGGCCATCCGGTAGGCCTCCCCCGCTTCACGTGGCTGCCGGGCGGACTCCCTTCCTACCATCGAGGGTGGTGTGTTCATGGGATGGCGGGCGCATCTCGATGCCCCCCTCGCCACACCGGTGAGCAGGGGATGCCGAGGGGAAGCCCGTCGGCTCAAGACCGGTCTCGCAGGTAATCCGCCGGCCTCGCGATCCAGGCTCCAAGGACCTTACAACCGAAGTACGGGCCGAAGTGTCCCTGATCGCCGGTGATCAGGTGCGTGGCTCCGCTCGCCACGGCGCCGCCCAGGATCGGCCAGTCCTTATCAGGGAGCTCGATCTGCCCCCGGCGCTCCGGCGGCACCATCAAGGCCTCGCCGACCTCGACCTTCTTCAGGAGCTCGGCGAGCCGCCCTCGTCTGCAGATCCGATACTCAGGCAATCGAGTCAAGCGTAGCGTATTCTAACGAAGAAGCCCACGACTGCAGGGCGGCCCCGTGCTACTCCCCGGGAGGAGAGATCCGCACGGCCACCGTCCGAACGAACCGTTCGATGGAATCGAGGTGATGGAGGGCCTTGAGCACGAGATCGTAGTCGATGCCCACGTACTCGTGAATCAGGATGTTCCGGAACCCCGGGAGGCGAGCGAGCTCGGTCACCATCTCAGGCGGAAAGTCATCCCCTTCGAGCCGACTGAGATTCCGCACGGCCGTGGTGTAGTCCTCGAAGGAATGACCGGCCCGGGATGTGAGCTCCCCCGCCACGACGATGACCAGTTGAGCCACGGCGAGGAGGGAGTACAGCACGTCATTGTGGAGCGTCAGGTCGCGCTCAAGGTCCTCGGCGGAGCGCACCCGATGCCGAATGGCCTTCAGGTGACCCAAATGCTTGCGCAGTTCAGCAAGGCGTTCCCCGGCCGTCACCACGTGGCGCCCGAACCTGGGCGGGAGGTCGTTCAGGACCAACAGATCCACGTCGTTCCGCCCCAGGGCTGCCATGAGCCCCGAAAGCA
>Ga0068714_10005100_pt1 | contig 14139 bp, 12 predicted proteins | sample MTBNYHSulfiMetaG_FD_62988 | JGI IMG/M metagenome (GOLD analysis project Ga0068714, IMG submission 62988) | Enrichment culture microbial communities from rom New York Harbor, USA that are MTBE-degrading - MTBE-NYH (New York Harbor Sulfidogenic)... | ecosystem: Environmental > Aquatic > Marine >... | reverse complement strand
TTCGAACAGCGGCGGGCTTACCTGCTGGCCGGTCACGGCCATGCGCAGGATGCCGAATAATTGACCGGCTTTCAGGCCCATTCGCTCGGCCAGGGCGCGCAGCGGCGGTTCGAGGGTCTCGTGGCTGAAATCATCAATGCTTTGCAGCGTCTCGTAGGCTTGCCGGGCGGCCTCGGCCGACTCGGCAGCGCTCATTTTCTTGCCCACCAGCTCTTCGGCTTCTGGCGTGACCTGCTCCTTGAAGAAGAATCCCGCGAAGGTCACGGCGTCGTCCAGCGTCGTCAGGCGGACTTGCAGGATCGGCGCTAGCTTCAACAAGGTCTCGTCATCGGCATCGATGCCCTCGGCCTCGAAGAAGGGCTTGATGCGCGCCGCCAGGTCTTCGGGCTCCAGGGCGCGGATGTGCAGGCCGTTGTAGTGATCGAGCTTCTTGAAGTCGATGGCCGCTGAAGACGGGTTGAGCTTATCCAGCGAGAATTTCTCGATCAGGTCCGGCATGCTGAAGAACTCAGTCTTGTCGTCGTAGCTCCAGCCCATCAGGGCGATCCAGTTGACCACCCCTTCCGGCAGGTAGCCCTCGTCCTTCAGGTCCTGCACGAAGATCGAGTGGCCGGTGAGCTTCATTTGCTCGGTGTCGCGCTTGCTCATCTTGCCCTTGCCGCTCGGTTTGAGGAACACCGAGAGGTGGATCCACTCCGGCTCCTGCCAGCCGAAGGCCCGGTAGATGTGCCCGTGCCGCGGGAAGGTCGCCAGCCATTCCTCGCCGCGGAAAACGTGGGTGATGCCCATCAGGTGGTCGTCCACCATGGCAGCCAGGTGATAGACTGCGTGCCCATCCGATTTCACCAGGATGAAGTCGTCCAGGTATTGGTTCTCCACCGTGATGTCGCCCCGCAGCCGGTCGTGCACGGTGATGCTGCCCTGCTTGGGCATCTTGAAGCGGATCACGTGCCGCTCGCCGGCCGCCACGCGTTCGGCGGCCTCCTCCGGTGCGAGATTTCGGCACGGCCCGACGTAATGCGGCTGCTCGCCGCGTGCCAGCTGCTCCTTACGCGTGGCCTCCAGTTCCTCTGCCGAGCAAAAGCAGTAGAAGGCGTGGTCGTTCTCGATGAGCTGCTCGGCGTGCTGTAGATAGATGTGCTTGCGCTGCGATTGCCGGTAGGGGGCGTGCGGGCCACCGATGTCAGGGCCTTCGTCCCATTGGATGCCCAGCCAGTGCAGGCTGTCCATCAGGTCGTCCTCGGCCTGCGGGTCGTAGCGCTTGCGGTCGGTATCCTCGAAGCGCAGGATGAACTGCCCTCCGGTCTGACGGGCCAGCAAATAGTTGTATAAGGCGGTGCGGGCGCTGCCCAGGTGGGTCAGCCCGGTGGGGGAAGGCGCGAAGCGTACGCGCACCGGTCTCTTGGCTTCTTTGTCTGTGTTGTTTGGCATAATCCTCGGGAATCTTCCTAAGTAACTCGGTGGCGCGATACCACGCTTTCGACCAGACCGATGCCTAGCATGGTGGAGAGCAGCGAGCTTCCGCCCCGGCTGATGAACGGCAGCGGCAGCCCGGTCACGGGCAGCAACCGGAGGTTCATGCCGACGTTCACCACTGTCTGGAAGGCGATCAGCGTGGCGACCCCGTAGCAGATCAGGGCGCCAAAGGTGTCTGGGGCCATCTGGGCGGCTCGCAGGCAGCGCCAGATCACGAAGAAGAACAGCAGCAGCAGTATGACTGTGCCCACGAAGCCGAACTCCTCCCCGATCGCCGAGAAGATGAAGTCGGTATCACGCACTTTCAGGAACCGCAACTGGACTTGAGGCCCCTGGTTGTAGCCGTGCCCCAACAGCCCGCCCGAGCCGATGGTGATGCGCGCTTGCTCCACGTTGTAGATGTCGCCGTGGCGTGCGCTCGGGTCTGGGAACAGGAAGTTGGCCACCCGATTCTTCTGGTAATCCTCCAGGAAGGGGAAGCCCACGATTGGCAGAATGAGTCCTGCTCCAATCAGCATGCTCAGCTGTTTCAGTTTCAGCCCGCTGGCCCACAGCAGGGCAAACCAGATCACCATGAAAACGATGGCGGTGCTCAGATCGGGTTGCATCAGGATCAAGACCACCAGGACCAGCGTGAGCAACGCGCTGCGCCCGATCCACAGCCAGTTGTGCAACTGCTCCTTGTTGCGGGCGAAGAAATCCGCCAACACCACGATCATCGTGATCTTGGCCGGCTCGGAGGGCTGGATGAGCGCAAAACCCACGTCCAGCCAGCGCGCCGCGCCAAAGCGGGCCTCGCCGACGATGCCGATGGCCGCCAGGAACAGGGCGATGCCGATGTACAGCACCCGGCCGAGGGTGGCCCAATAATGGTAGTCCATGGCTGCCACCAGCATCAGCACCGCGAACCCGATACCGGCATAGAGGATGTGCCGGGAAAGCGCATCGATTTCAATCAATTCGATGTTTCCGGCGATGGCCGAGCGAATCATGGCAATCCCGAAGATGATCAGAATGGCTACCACCCCCAGGAGCCAGAAATCGAAATGACGCCAGGTTCCTGTACGCATTGGCCTTTCTCTCTAGCCGCGCTGTCGGCGCTGGGATGTCAACAGGGGGATGTCGGCGATCAGGCGCTGTTTGCGCCCTTCGCGGGTCACGTCGATGCGCACTGCCGCTCTATCGACCTCGACGTGCTGGGAGATCACGGCGATCAGTTCATCGCGCAGGTCGTTCATGATGCCGGGGGGCAGATTGACGCGGTCGTGCACCAGCACAAGCTGCAGGCGCTCTTTGGCCGTATTGGCGCTCTTGGTCCTGCGACCGCTCAGTCGTTCGAACACGCTGGCCATCTAAGCCCCTCCTGGGCGAATGAAGCGTGAGAAGCGCTGCAGCAAGCCGCGCTCGTCATCCAGCTCCATGAACGGCACTTGCTTGCCTTCTAGCCGCAGGGCGATGTTGCGGAAGGCTTCCCCGGCCCGGCTTTTGCCATCCAGAGCGATGGGCATGCCCCGGTTGGTGCTCACGATCACGTTCTCATCCTCCGGCACGACGCCGATCAGTTCGATCGCCAGCAATTCCAGCACGTCCTCCGCCGCCAGCATGTCGCCGCGCTTGACCATGGCGGGGTTCACACGGTTGATGATCAGGGTCGGCGGGCCTTTCTCTTCGGCCTCCACGATCCCGATGATGCGGTCGGCATCGCGCACCGCCGAGACCTCCGGGTTGGTCACAATGACCACGTGGTCGGCTGGCGCCAGGGCGTTGTGGAAGCCGCGCTCGATCCCGGCTGGAGAGTCGATCACAATGTAATCCACGATCTCGCGCAGTTCGTCGCACAGCCGCACCATATCGCTGGGCGAGAGAGCGCTCTTATCGCGGGTCTGCGCCGCCGGGATCAGGTGCAGCTCTGGCAGGCGTTTATCCCGGATCATCGCCTGGCGTATCCGGCAGCGCCCTTCCACCACGTCCACCAGGTCGTAAACGATGCGGTTTTCCAGGCCCATCACCACGTCCAGGTTGCGCAGGCCGATGTCGGCGTCCAGGCAGGCCACCTTCCAGCCGTTCTGCGCCATTGCCGCGCCGATATTGGCGGTGGCGGTGGTCTTGCCCACCCCACCTTTGCCTGATGTGATCGTGACGACTAAACCGGCCATAATGTTATTGCGATGATCCTTTACCTAAAATTGTGTCTATCTGGCTATTTACCGCTTGGAGTCCAGTTTTCGGCTACCACTTGATTGCCTCGGATGGCTGCCATTTCGGGCTGCGGCTTGCGGTTTTGCTTGGGCGAGATGGCGATCCGCCCGGCGATGCGCAGCTGTGTGGGGGAGAGGTCCAGCGCGCACACCACGGCGCTCTCGTCCCCTTCGGCGCCGGCGTGCACCATCCCTCGCAGCCGCCCCCACACCACGATGTCGCCTCCGGCGATGATCTCGGCGCCTGGGTTCACGTCGCCGACCACGGTGATGTGCCCGGGATGCTCCAAGCGTGTGCCCGAACGCAAGGTGCGCCGCACCAGCAAGGCTTCGACGTCATTGGCAGCGCTTTCCTGCGCCGGCTCGGTTTCTGACCGTTCCGCCTGATGGATGCGAGTCGCCAGCCCGAGCGCCTGGGCGTTCTGCTCCGTGTTGGGCGAGGTGCTCAGCACCCCCCAAAACGAGAGTCCTAGGTCAGAGAGAGTATCGCGCAGTTTTCCCAGGGTGGCGGCGTTCAGAGCGCGTTCGCCGACCTCCAGGATGATATTTCCGCCTCGCAGGAAATCCGCCTGCCTCTCGACTTCTTCAAGCAGCGCTTCCTGTGCTTGCTGCCACTCGCCCTCGCCCAGGATGATCAGCAGCCCCTCGCGAATGCCTTTGATCTGCACCGATGGGCGCATAGCCATATCTCAAATCACCAGATTATAGCACGAAGTCCTACTGCGCACTCAGCGCCGTATCGACCGCTTTCAGCTCGAAATAGGCATCGATCACGCGCGCCACGATCGGTGCAGCCACCGTGGCGCCCTCCGTGCCGTTGTATACGAACGCCACTACGGCGATTTCGGGGTCATTGTAGGGGGCGTAGGCCACTGTCCAGGCGTGGCTGGGCCATTCCCCGGGGATGCACAGCCCCTTTTCCAGGGCGACTTCGTCACAGTATTCGGCCGTCCCGGTCTTGCCCGCCGCGGCCAAATCTCCCATATCCTCGAAGGCCTTGGCTAGCGTTCCGTAGAGCACGGCGGCGCGCATCCCGTTCTGCACCTCATCGATCACCCACGGCTCTACCGTGACTTTCACCGGGTTGCCGTCTTCGTCCAGCGTCGGCTTGCAGCTTCCGATGCCTAGCGGGTTCTCGTACTTCTGGATGATCGCATCTTGGGTAACATCCCAGATCTGTTCGGGTTGGAAGGATTGCACCACGTTTCCGGCATCATCCACGATCTCGCGCAGCAGTGTGGGGCGCATCAGGGCGCCATCGTTGGCGATGGTGGCGGCCGACATCAGCACCTGCAGCGGCGTGGCCAGCACGTAGCCCTGCCCCACGCTGGAGATGTAGGTATCGCCTGTCGACCAGTTCTCACTGGTGTTGATGCGCTTCCAGGTCGGGTCGGGGATCAGGCCATCTTGCTCGTCGGGCAGTTCGATGCCCAGATAATTGTTGTAGCCCAGTGCCTCGGCGTAAGTTTGCAGCCGACAAATGCCCAATCCCTCGATGCCTTCGGCCTGGTATCCGCCGCCCAGCTTGTAGAAATAGATGTTGCTCGAGTTGGCCAGCCCGCCTTCGAAATCCAGGCTGCCGAAGCCGGCCCGGTTCCAATCGACGAACTCGCGGCTCTTGCCGGGGTCGTTTGTGTAGAACTTCTCTTCCACCGTTATTAGGCCAGGGGTGTCGACGATCTGATCGGGCGTCACAACGCCCTCGTTCAACGCCCCCACCGCGGTTGCCAGCTTGAACACCGACCCCACCGGCAGTTCGGCGCCTACGGCGTGATTGAGCAGCAGGTCGCGCGGGTCGCTGGTTAACTGTTCCCAGTAATAAGAGGGGATGAGCCGCGCCATGCGGTTGTTCTCGTAGCTCGGCCAGGAGACCATCGCCAGGATTTCGCCGGTCTTCGGGTTGATGGCGATCACCACCCCGCTGTTGGAAAGCGTGCGCCCGAGGTAGGCGTTCCAGCTTTCGATCTCAGTTTTCAGGATTGAGTAGGCTGCCTGCTGTAAACGGGTGTCGATGGTCAATACCAGGTTTTGGCCGTGCTCCAATGGCACGGGGGCTTCCACGTCGCGCAGTACCTCACCGGCGGCATCCACCTCCACCACCCGCTTGCCGTTTGTTCCTGCCAGCACATCCTGGAAGTAGTGCTCGATGCCGGCGTAGCCGACCTTGTCGCGTCCTGGAACGAATCCCAGGTCGCGGTACTCCTCCTCCTGGCTGGCCGGGATGGGGCCCAGATAGCCGATGATGCTGGCGGTCAATTCGCCGGTGGGGTAATCGCGCACCGGCTCGATCTCGATGCTCACGCCCGGCCAATCCACGGCTTTCTCCTGGATCACCATGGCGAGGTCTTTATCTATGTCGCATTTGACCAGCACCGAATCATAGGGCGCGAAGGAGCTGCCAATCGCCACCATCTGGTTGATCCCCAGGTTATCTCCGCAAGGGATCAAGGGTTCGTCTATGGTGCCCTTGTTGAGCGGCACCCCGGTCAGTTCGGAGAGGGCGCGGAAGATGCGTTCGTTCTCGCCCTCGTCATCGGGCAGGTCGGCGGGTAGGATGGCCACGTTATAGGAAGCGATGTTCCTAGCTAGGATAATCCCGTTGCGGTCGTAGATCACCCCTCGCAGGGTGGCCACGCTTATTTCGCGGATGCGGTTCTCCTCGGCTTGCGCTGCCCACTCGTCGTGCTGCACGATTTGCAGTATGAACAGCCGGCCGATGAAGATCGTGAAAACCAGACCGACCACTACCCAGAAGGATACGACTCGCATTCTATCGATATTTGAATTGGCACCATTTGTGGCGCTCATACCTCCACCTCGGCGGGGTAAACCAATTTGGTCAGTTCGCTGATTAAACCATAGACGGGTAAGACCAGGATGAGATTCAGGAGTACGCTCGGCAAGACCACCTGGTTGAAGGCCTCCCCAAAGGGGATCGGCGTCCCTGCGATCTGCAGATAGGCATAGGAGAGCCCCAGCACCAGCAGGGAGCCTAGCAGGGTGGTCGCAAACAGGCTCAGCAACTGCACTTGCCAGAGCCAGCGCTTGAACTGGCCTGTCAGGGCGCTGACCAGCCCGTAGCCCAGCAGCGGCACCCAGAGGGGTAGGGCGGTGGCGATGCCCACCAGCAAGCCCGCTGCCAGGCCAATTGGCCACACTTGTTCCACCTCGCGGTGCAGCACCCAGCTTACCAGCACCACCAGCACCAGGTCGGCTGGGCCGTGCAGCAGAGGCACCTGGCTGACGATCGTCGTTTGCAGGATCACCGCCACGCCCATTACCACGATCCCGATCAGGGTAGCCATCTCTTAGGGGGTGCTCTCCGGCAGCAAGGGGGTGATATCCACGGGGCTGAAATTGACGATCACCAGAACGATCTCCAGCCGGTTGAATTCCACCACCGGCTGAACCGAGGCGGTCTGGAAGAGGTCGGTGGCTTGCTGGCGCACGCTGGAGACCTGGCCGATCAGGATGTTTGGCGGGTAGTTGCCGCCCAATCCGGAGGTCAGCACCAGATCGCCGGGCTGCACATCGGCGTCTTGCGGGATCAGGTCCAGCGAGATATCGCTGGTCACGCTGCCCACCAGCACGGCATCCACCTCAGCGGTTTGCAGGCGCACGTTCACTGACGAGCCTGCGTCGATGATTAACTGCACGCGCGCCGCAGTGGCCGTTACTGCCGCCACGCGCCCCACCAACCCCTCACTGACCACCACCGGCATGCCGCGCCGCAGGCCGTCGTCCGACCCGCTATTGATGATGATGTATTGCATGAAGGGGCTGGGGTCGCGGCCGATCACGGCGGCGGCCTGGTATTCGTTCTGCGGCTGGGTGCGGGCGAAATCCAGCAAGGCCGAGAGCAGTTCCACCTCGGCGACTTGCTGCTCAAGCTCGATGATTTTGGATTGCAGGTTGGCGACCTCGGCTTCCAGCTCGGCGTTGCGCTGGCGCAGATTGGTTAGGTCGTCCGGCGCGTTGATGAGATCGCGAAATGCCTGGTAGCGGCTCACCAACCAGCTCTGGGCGGGGGAGATCGCCCCCAGCGCCAGGCGTGAGAGCGAGGTCAGGTAGCCTCCCAGCGCCAGTGCCAGCACGCCGAGCACGATCAAAATCAATGCGATAGTTCGCCAGGAGCTTCGTGAGTTGGGATTCATGTTGGGGTTCCGAGCTGAACTGTACTGTAGCTCAACACATGCTCGCTAGATACTGTCATCCATGCCGAGGAGCAAGTGCTGCAGGTTGTCCAGGTCTTCTAGGAGCAATCCGGCGCCGCGTGCCACGCAGGTCATCGGGTCTTCCGCCACCCACGAGCGGATGTGCAGTTCGTCGGTGACGCGTTCGGACATGCCATGCAACAGCGAGCCGCCGCCGCACAGGCAGATGCCCACGTCCATCAGGTCGGCCACGATCTCCGGGGCCACCTCGTCGAGGGCGTCTTTGACGGTGTCGATGATCGTCTGCACCGACCCCGACAGCGCCTCGCGGATCTCGATGGAGGTGAGCTCCAGGGTCTCGGGCAGGCCGGTCACCAGGTTGCGGCCGCGCACGCTGATGGTCTTCTCTTCGGGGAGGGGGAAAGCCGATCCGATGGCGATCTTGACCTGTTCGGCCATTCGCTCACCGATCAGCAGATTGTAGCGGTTGCGCACGTAGCGCAGGATGTCCTCGTCCATCTCGTCGCCCGCCACGCGCAGCGAGCGTGAGGTCACGATCCCGCCAATCGAATAGATGGTCACTTCCGAGGTGCCGCCGCCGATATCCACGATCATGCTGCCGCCCACGTCGTTGATCGGAAGCCCCACCGCTAAGGCCGAAGCGGTCGGCTCGGCCACCAGATAGGTTTCTCGCGCCCCAGCCAGCATGGCGGCGTCGTAGACTGCTCGTTTCTCGACCTCCGTCACGCCGGATGGCACGCCGACCACCACTCGCGGGCGCGGCACTGGCACGATGCTCTGTTCGTGGGCGCGCACGATGAAGTACTCCAGCATCTCTTCGGTGATCTCGAATTCTGAGATCACGCCATCTCGCAGTGGGCGGACGACCAGGATGTTGCCGGGTGTGCGCCCGGCCATCGCTTTGGCCTCGGCGCCGATCGCCAGCGGCCGGCGCGTTCGCTTGTCAATCGCCACCCAGGAAGGTTCATGGATCACGATCCCTTTGCCCTTGACGTGAACCAAGGTGTTTGACGTGCCGAGATCGATGCCGATATCGAGTGAGAAAAATCCCAAGAACCAATTCAGGGGATTGAATGCCAAGATGGACTCCTCAGTGTTTCACAATCGTTCCCCTCGGCGCTCGTTTTGCACAACCTTGCTATTGTTTCCTGTGGTTGCGGGGCGTTTCTCTCGATCCCCACTCTAACGAGTGTGCAAAAACGTGTGCAGATTTGCCGCCGAGGTCTGAGTTTCTATAGAACGAGGTATTATACCATTTATACCATGCTCGCTACTCTATGGATTAAAATCCTGTTTACGCGCCCATTTTGGGTACGCGAGCTGTTTTCGAGGGGATTTCACCTGAATGGCACAACTACGGTATAATGGGATGCCATTTGTGATTTTCGGAGGCTGTTCTGGGAGGTAGTTATCGAGTGATTTGCAGGGAAAGATAGCGCATGGCCCACGGGCGTTCTTGTTGGCGTTCGCGGGTGACGAGGTTGAGGGTTCTTCACCGCAAGGTGAGGCCAACCAGGCGGCGTGATCGCCTGGGAAAATCGAAGGATCAGCGGAAGCCCTCCGGGTGTCCCACACCCCGATCTCTTTCCCTCCATTGCAGACTGCACCTACAAGGCTGCTGGGGTGACCCGGCGGGCAAAAGGGTGCAGGGTGGGCAGTGAAACTTGCGAATAGTCTAATTTATACAATTTTTATTGCAAAAGGTCTTTCGCAACTAGACTTGTGATTTGGAGGGATCTCCAATATGTGTGGAATTGTCGGCTATATCGGCCCTCGTGACGCAACGCCAATCGTCCTGGCCGGTTTGAAGCGCCTGGAATATAGGGGCTACGATTCGGCGGGCTTGGCGGTCTTGCAGAACGGCGGGCTTGAAGTGCGCCGCGATGCTGGCAAGCTGGACCGGCTCATCGAGCTCGTTCATAAGCAGCCCGTCAATGGAAAACTGGGCATCGGGCACACCCGTTGGGCCACCCACGGCGAGCCTAACGCCCGCAACGCCCACCCTCACATGGGCGCCAGCGGGGAGGTCGTCCTGGTGCATAACGGCATCGTCGAGAACTTCCTCGACCTGCGCGAGGAGCTTGCCGCCGAGGGGGTGGAGTTCAAATCCGAGACCGATACCGAGGTCATCGTGCACCTCGTCGAGCGCTACCTGGCCGATGGCAGCGACCTGGTCACCGCCGCCCGCAAGGCGCTCAACCACCTGCGCGGCCATCATGGCATCGTGCTGATCTCTTCCCGTGAGCCGGATAAGATCGTCGCCGCCCGCATAGGCAACGCCGGTGGGGTGGTGGTCGGTTTCGGGCAGGGCGAGATGTTCGTGGCTTCGGATTTGCCCGCTATCCTCGAGCACACCCGTGAGGTGGTCTTCCTCGAGTCCCACCAGATCGCCGTGGTCTCCAAGGATGATCTGCACGTTCAAACTCTGGAAGGCGCGCCGGTCGATTATCAGGTCGAGACCGTGCCCTGGGACCCGGTGGCCGCCCAGAAGGGGGATTACCGCCACTTCATGCAGAAAGAGATTCACGAGCAGGTGCGCTCGCTTACCGATACCATCGCCGGGCGGGTGGATTTCGAGGCCGGGCGCATTTTCCTGCCCCAGCTCAATCTCACCCCCGAGCTTGCCCAGCGCATTGAGAAGGTCATCATCATCGCCTGCGGCACGGCCTCCTACGCTGGCATGGTCGGTAAGGTCTTGCTTGAGCGCATCGCCCGTATCCCGGTCGAGTTCGATATCGCCTCCGAGTTCCGTTATCGCGACCCCATCATCGACGAGAACACCGTCGTGCTGGCCATCAGCCAGTCGGGGGAGACAGCCGACACTCTGGCCGCCATGAGCGAGGGTAAAAAGCGCGGTGCCACCCTGTGGTCGATCGTCAACGTCATCGGTTCGCAAGCAATGCGTATAGCCGATGGTTACATCTCGATGCAATCCGGCCCTGAGATTGGCGTGGCCTCTACCAAGGCCTACACCGCGCCGCTGGTCGATCTCTACATGCTGGCCGTCTTGCTGGCCGAACTGCGCGGTGTGGTCGATGAGCAGACTCGCCGCAAGCTGGTCTCCGATCTCAGCCACGTGCCCAACTTGGCGGGCATCTGCCTCGAGCGTGAGCCGCAAGTTAAGCGGGTGGCCGCTACCCTCAAGGACGTCGCCCACTGCCTGTACCTCGGTCGCGGCATCAACATGCCCACGGCTTACGAGGGCGCCCTCAAGCTCAAGGAGATTTCCTATATTCACGCCGAGGGCTATCCCGCCGGTGAGATGAAGCACGGCCCCATCGCCCTGGTCGATAAGGAGATGCCCGTGGTAGCCATCGCCCCGCGTGACCCCTGGTACGAGAAGATGTTCAGCCAGATCGAGCAGACCAAGGCGCGTGGCGGCCACGTGATCGCCGTGGCCACGGATGGCGATACCCAGATTCCCCCCCTGGCCGACCACGTGCTGTGGATCCCGGAGACTCCCTGGCTGCTCAGCCCGGCCATCACCGTCATACCACTGCAATTGCTGGCTTACCACATCGCCTCGATGCGCGGCCTGGACGTCGACCAGCCCCGCAACCTGGCCAAATCCGTCACCGTCGAATAAGCGATACCTGCCTGATAAGCAAAAGCACCCTTGAGGCTTCCTTGAGGGCGCTTTGGTTTTCTTTCGAGTGTGTGCAGCTTAGCGTAGCAGCAGCCACACCAGCAAGACGACCCACAGCAGCCACAGCCAGCCGCCCGCGTCGCTGGCGCCACTCCCGATCCCCACCGGGCGAATGCGCAGGATGATGTAATCCCTGGTTTTCTCGCGCAGGACCTCGTCTGAGATGCGGAAAGCGTTGATCCCGGCCATGAAGCCCGCAAAGCCAGAGTTCTTCAGGATTTGACGGGTCATCTGCAGGGCTTCCTCGGGCTCGTCGACCTCTTCCGCCGCCCCTGCCAGCGGCCCGGAGGGCAGGATCAATTCCACCTTGGGATTGGCCTTCAAATTGAGGTACCAGTGGGCCAGGCGTCCGAAGCCCGCCATACAGTAAACCTTGCCGTCCTGGATGGCGTAGTTCACCGGCGTGTAGCGCTGCACCCCGCTTTTGCGCCCGATGGTCTTCACCACCATGATGTAGCCCGTGAGCGGGTTGCCCATCAATGGCCCAAATCCCAGGCGGAACATCGGCACCATGAAGAACTTGTTGAGCAGCCAGAACAATCGCCTCAGCGCTTTCATCCCTTCCACTCCCAGACTTGGTGACTAGTTTTATCTGCTTTAGTATACAGCGCGCCGTTGCACCGCGCCTGGTTTTTGTTTATGTATGGGAAAATTAGCTGGGCATTTGCTTGAGCACGTCTTCGTCATCCGTGCTCTTGGGCGGCTGTTCGGGCCTTTGCAGCAGCATGCTGGCCAGCAGCACCACCACCAGCACGCCCAAAGCGATCACCACCACCCCCCGCAGTGTGGGGTTCTCCAGCGCCTCTTGCACTGTCTCGCCGTCGTCTCCCTCGACGATTCCGGCGCCCGCCGCAACCGTCGCCGTGGCGGTCGGGATGCCGCCCTCCGGCGTGGCTGTCGTCGTGGGCGTCTTGGTGGCCGGGGGACGCGTGTTGGTGGGGGAGGGGGTTTTCGTGGCCGTGGGCGTCGGCGTGAAAGGCGCCTGCACGATGATTTCATCGCCGGGGTGGATGTAATCGTATTGGGTTATCCCGTTCAGCTCCATCAGCTCTTCCATCGTCACCTTGTAGACCGCCGCAATGTTCCACAGGGCCTGCCCGGTGCGCACGATGTGCACGATCGAGCCATCCGGGTTGGGGGTCGCCGCTACCACCGGTATGACCACTACGGCGGCCGAGCCTTGATCGTCATCGCTCGAGCTGCTGGACGACGGCGCGCTGCCCCCTGCCACCGCCCCCAGTTCCATGGTGAAGTAATTCCGGTCTCCTGCCGAGGCCACCCCAGCGCCAACCTCGGTGTAGTTCGGCGAGAGCATCCAGGGGTTGTGATTGGGCGATTGCTTCCACCAGCTCATCGCCGTGGCCGCCGTGGCCCCCGTGCCGCCGTAGATGATCTCGGAGAGGAAGATGGCTTGCCCGTCGCCGTAGCCAGCCGCGTAGGCCCGGTCACGCGGCGAGGTTCCCCCAGGACCGGTGTGCGTCACCGACCCGATCGAGGCCTGATAATCGGCCTGCCCTTGCGCCAGGGTCATCAAGGTATTGTTCACCGTGAGCGTGTTCAGCCCGTTGGCGGCGCGGTAGGCGTTGAGCGCCGAGATCAGTTGGGAGGGCGTCATGGCAAGCTCCTCCGCCCTGACCTTGAGCGGCGCGGTAGCCGCCAGCCAGATGACCAGCAGCATTCCCGCACCCATCAAGACATACAATAATCTGCGCATGCTCACCGTTTTTCGCCTTGCCCCAATCTTATCACTTTTGGCCCCCTTTTGCCCCTCCCGCCACGAAAATGCAGTGGGGTGGCCCCTCCAGGCCGTGCTCCAGCTTGGCGATCTGTTGCACGGCTTCACCGGTCAGCCCTTCCAGCAGTAAAGCGTCCATCTGGCACAGCTCCGGGTGCTGGTCGATGATCGCCGCGTAGGGGCAGCGTTCCAGGATCAGGTGAGGGGCCTCGGCGTGGGCCTCCCAGCGGGCCTTGTATTTCAGTTCGTTGAGCCGCTGCACTGCCTTGTACAGTCGTTGGGCTAGCGGGCCGAAGGCCGCACCCTGCTCTCCTCCCAGCTTTTCGGCCAGTTGCTTCATGCTTTGGGTACTTCCCAGCACGCGCAAGGCGGCGCTCGCCAGTTGGCCCAGGTTGTCCTCCTCGGCCTGCGGCGTGCACATGTACACCTGGCTGGGCCGCCCACGGCCGCCGGATGGCTTCTCCCCCACGGCCTGCACCAGCCCGGCCTCCTCCATCACGGCTAGATGGTGGCGCATGTTGGCCGCCGTCATGTCCAGCGCCCGGCTGAGTTCCGCCGGGGTGGCGCTGCGCTGGCTTTCTAGCTGCTCCAGAATGCGTTGACGTGTGCGTTGCATGCCGAAATTATACCTTTGAACTGGCTATTTATGCAAATATATATTTACGTAATAAAGTCATTGACATGCCCTTGGCGGCGGTTATAATAGCTTTTGCTTTGACGGTGAGTTTCCTATTTCTACGATGGCTGAATTCTTGTGTTGGGATGCAGTTTATGAGATCGCCCTGGCTTTGAAGGCCGGCCATCCCGACGTCGTTCTCGAGGATGTCTCCCTGGACGACGTGTTCAACTGGACGGTAGGTCTCCCCAATTTCCGTGACGATCCCGAATTGGCCAACGACGAGGTTCTCA